>Ga0209050_1002689_pt1 | contig 14462 bp, 14 predicted proteins | sample Araplavi_mTSA_r2_FD_184276 | JGI IMG/M metagenome (GOLD analysis project Ga0209050, IMG submission 184276) | Arabidopsis root microbial communities from North Carolina, USA - plate scrape MF_Cvi_mTSA_r2 (SPAdes) (version 2) | ecosystem: Host-associated > Plants > Roots > Endosphere | place: USA... | reverse complement strand
GGAGAATACCAGCACGTCGGCCGGTGTCACGTCACCCAGCGTAAACTGTCCATCCGCATCCGTCGTCGTGCCGCGCGACGATCCTTTGATCAGCACGTTCACCCCCGGCAGCACTTCCCCGACGTCGGAGACGACTTTTCCCTTCACTGATCCGCCTTGCGCAAACGCAAACGACGGGCTGCCGAGCAGATAAAGCATGCATCCCAGCAGCAGGAAGACACGCGTTGTAGTAGAGCTTTTTCTCATAGAGGTTTGAAATTATGGGCAGAAATGTAATTCGTGTTCCCGGAAAAATTCTTGAAAACGATTGAAATCGCGTCTCAAGATGTACCGGGAACGCTTTCGCAACCGCTCTCGATAGGTGTGCCCCGCATCGCCAGGCGCTTTTTTCAATCGTTACCAATATTTTTCAGGCGACTTTTTTTTAGTATTTTTCAGATGGCGAAGCCACGTCATTGCCGTTCGCCGGGAAGACCACTATGATCAAATGCAACAAATGCGGGGAGGTCGATGCCATTGCCAAGTCGGGCATCGTGAGAGGGAAACAGCGATATCATTGCAAGCGGTGTGAGTATTATTTCACACAACCCTCGTTGCTCACCCCCGAATCGCATCATCACCGGCGTCACCAGACCACCATTATGGACATCGCCAGCGCCTTGCAGATCTCCAAATCGACGGTTTCGCGCGCCCTGCAAGGACATTCCGACATCAACGAAAACACCCGCAAGGCGGTGCTGGACATGGCGCACCAACTGGACTATCAACCCAACCTGTTGGCACTGGGGCTGGCCAAGAGCCGCAGCTACACCATCGGCATCATCGTGCCCGAGTTCATCAACAGTTTCTTTCCGTATATCATTATCGGCGCACAACAGGTGGCCAATCCGGCGGGATACCATGTCATTATTTGTCAGTCCAACGAATCGCTGGAAACAGAAATCGCCAACACCAATGTGCTCATGGCCAGCCGCGTCGACGGCGTGGTGGCGTCGGTGACGGCCGAAACAAAAAGCCTGGATCATTTTCAAAAATTCCAGCGTGCCGGCATCCCGCTGGTGATGTTCAATCGCATCTGCGACGGGTTGGATGTGTCGAAGGTTTTGGTTGACGATTATGACGGTGCCTACCGTGGCGTGGAACATTTGATCCAGCAAGGCTGCACGCGCATCGCGCATCTGGCAGGACCGCAAAATCTGCAGGTGGGCAAGCAACGGCTCCGCGGATACCTCGACGCGCTTCGCGATTATAACCTGCCGGTGTACGACGAATTGATCGTGTATTGCAACCTGACCAAAAGCAGCGCACAAGCCGCAGCCCGGCAACTACTGGACCTCCCTACCCCACCCGACAGCATCTTTGGCGTGAACGACCCGGCAGCCATTCAGACCATTCTCATTGCCAAAAGCAAAGGGATCTCCATTCCCAACGACCTGGCCATCGTCGGCTTTAGCAACGAACCCACGTCGGCGCTTATCGAGCCCGGGCTCACCACGCTGGCGCAGCCCCTGGATGAGATCGGCAAAACCACCGTTCAGTTTTTGTTAAATGAGATGGAGGACGACACGATCCTGCCCCAAACGGAAATCCTGAAAACACAGTTGATCGTGCGAGCTTCTTCTTTGCGGAAGCGATAGACCGAAAGGTTTAAATTGCTTCGAAAATGGCCGCGATAAAACCTTCCTTCTGAAATTTCTCGGTCACATCCGAATAAATAGCCGACAACACCTGCAACCCTTCTTCACGATCGAACTTCACCACGAAATTGTGATAGGCTACTTTTTTTGTGTCGGTCGCCTTCCCTGACATATTGATATCGAAATCGATGAATGACAGCGTCGTGAAAACGAGCAGATGATCTTCCCTGTAAGGCGCGACGTGGAGAATTCTATAATCACCCTTGTACGTTGACGGTCGCAACGTCGCTTTTAATTTCTCATACTGATCCCGGGAAAAGTCTCTCCGGTGCAGGTAAGGGATATCCAACGATTCGGCTATGGCCTGTGCCTTCGCAGGATTTTTTTTGATCGCATCGATGGCGGCCTGTGTCGATCGCTTGCTTAGCGCGGTGGAGATCAGGCGCGTCAGCACAAAACCGACCCCTCCCAAGGCCATCAAAAGGGCAATTATTCCTTTTCCCATAAATTAAAAATTGTTATTGTGATTTGGATCGCAGATTTAAAGTATCGCTGGCGCACATAAAATGACACACAAAAATCGCAAAAACAATTTGAGAACGTATTCAGAAATTCTACCAACGGCATGCCTGGGGGCATAAACTGCTTCTACCTCTTGCCGCGTGCGCTGTAAAATCTTGCCAGCGGCAATCTTCGGGAAACCGTTAAAAAACAATTGTTTTGAAGATCACCATTTCAAGGCTCACCGTATGCCTCCCACCCGAAAATCCTTCGTCTGCAAAAATTAAAAGACGGAGTCACGGACCTCTACGACCACTTTCCCTAAATTCTTCCGGCTTTCCATAAGACGGTAAGCACGATTGGCATTGACCAGCGAAAACTTCTCCGGATGGATCAACGGTTTTATTTTTCCCGCTTCGATCAGTTTCGTTGCCTCCCGCAGGATCTCGCCATGGTGCTGCCGGTCTTTACCGGTTAGCAGCGGAAGCAACGTAAAAATACCCGAATACGTCGCGCCCCGGAAGGACAACGGGGCAATGCTATGTGTACCCCAACCCAACGCGCTTACCACATGGCCATGATAGGGACGGATAGATTTAAAGGAGTTGTCCAACGTTTCTCCACCCAGCGTGTCGAACACGATATCAAATCCTTCGGAGTCGGTATATTGTTTCAAGTACTCTTCGGGTGTCTTTGTGGTGTAGTCGATCGCTTCAGCGTTCAGCGTGGCGAGGTAGCTCAGTCCTTTGGCCGAACCGGTGGCGAATACTTCGGCGCCAAAAGCTTTGGCGATCTGAACAGCCATATGGCCAACGCCGCCCGTGCCCCCGTGAATGAGAACCTTTTGCCCGGCGCGTACTTTTGCGCGATCCACCAAACCCTCCCAAGCCGTTATAAAAACCAACGGCAAGGCTGCGGCTTCTTTCATGGAAAGATTGTTCGGCTTGTGCGCCAACAGATCGGCATCGACCACGATGTATTCGGCGAGCGTTCCCTGGTGGCCTCCAATGCCACCCATCATGCCATACACTTCATCGAACAATTTGAAGCGCGTAACCCCCTCGCCCACTTCTTCTACAATGCCTGCTCCATCGATACCCAGTATGGCGGGTAAGGAAACTTTAGCGTGTGCGGCCTTGCCGGCCATGATCTTTAAATCCAGTGGGTTGAAACCGCTGGCCAGTATTTTCACCAGCACCTGACCTTTGCCGGGGGTGGGGCGTGACGTGACCCGGAACTCCAGTTCGTCGTTGTACTTTTCAAGAACCATGGCATGCATGGTGAGATTGGCTTTTTTCATAAGTGGGGTTGTGATTACAAAGGTTGGGCGGCGGGAAAGTCAACGGGGATGGCCGTGAGTGCGTAGACATAGTTTGTATAGACCCTTACGGCAACGAGACCGGTCAAGTCCATCAATGCTGCTTCGGAGTAGCCTTGTTCATAAAAGTTGTTTAACAGGCGTTCGTCTGCGTGTCCTTTGTTTTCGGCGATGGACTTTGCCAACTGCACGATCGCGTTCAGCTTGACATCACTCACCTGACCTCGCCGGATATCGAAGGTATCCACTTGCGAGAAGCCTCTCAGGATGGCTAGCCCGGTATGCGCTGCCAGGCAGTAGGCACACTGGTTCACTTCCGAGACCACCAGCGCTATGGCCTCTCTTTCCTTCGCCGAGAATTGCCCGCCGGCGAGACTTGCTTCAAGATCGAGAAATCCTTTCAGCGCATGGGACGAATAGCCCATCGTGGCGTATAAGTTGGGCACCTTGCCCAAACGTTTTTTCAATTGTTCGAACAGCACACGCGATTCGTCGCTGACCTGGTCTGCCGAAGGGACTGCAATAGTTTTCATAGAAATTAGGTTTGACTAGCGACGTTTGGTTTAATGGATTGCTGTTGCGTCGCCAAGGAGTTATACGTGAACGCCGTGTGGGCGTCCACACCATATCATGGACAAAACGGGAAGAGTACCGGACAAATTCGACAGGATGGGACCAACCTGATCCTAACAAGCGATTGCGCTAGGAAACGACGTCGGCCATCACGGAGATCCCTGTTTTGTCGCGGAAGGTTTGGGGTGAGACGTTGGTGAATTTTTTGAAGAAACGGCTGAAATAGGATTCATCCTCAAAATTCAAGGCATGGGCAATCTCCTTGATGCTTTGCCGCGTCAGGTGGAGTTTCTTTTTAGCTTCCAGGATCAGGCGTTCCTGGATGAGGGTGGACGGCGTCTTTTTAAAATAACGGACACACCGCTTGCTGAACGTATTGGGCGACATGGCCAGCAAACTGGCATAGTCATTCGGTTTGTGAAGCGTGAGGAAGTTTTTTTCCAGCAGTTGCATGAACTGCTCCATTTGTTCGTCCCGCTCTCTCGGGTCGCTCACGGAAAGGGCATGGAGTTTTGCACTGCTCGACTTGGCCAGGAAGAGTTGCAAATAGGATTGCAAAACCATTTCATCGGCAACCGGCGACGCAAACTCTTCTTCCATGTCGGTGATGATCTTCTTAAAGCCGTTGACCTCGGATGCGGTGAGCACAATGGACGGTTCGATATAAATATTGTTAAACAACAAGCCGTTGCAACCCACCTGGGCTTTGTGATATTCGATGCAATAGAAATCGCCGTGAAATTGGATCATCGTTCCCTTCAGGTTATGACACTCCTGCATATAGATCACCTGCAGGGGCGTTGAGAACAGCAACATCGGACCTTTAAAAGGAAAGACACCAAAATCGGCGTGGTACATGCCTTGCCCTTCCTCCAGAAAGAAAATGGTATAGAGGGAGTGTTGTCCCGGCATGGCCATGGTCTCGTCGTGAACCGCGTGAAGACAAAAGAGCAGTTCGCCGGTTGGAGAAACCAACCTGTTCATCTTGTCTGAAAAAGCAGGATCTTCCATGTACGACGGTAGCTGAAGGGGATTCTATGTTCACCTAATATTGGAAGAAAAATTCAGGTCTCCAAAACCTTTACAGCAAGTCGCTTTAGGTTGGTCGCTTTTACCGCTTATGCTCCACATTTGGAAGCAACCCGGTCACCACCCCGATCAGGGGCAGAAAGGCGCATACCCTGAATACAAAACCGATGCTTGTGTGGTCGGCGAGATTTCCCAACACGGCAGAGCCGAGTCCGCCCATGCCGAACGCAAGTCCAAAGAAAAGTCCGGCGATGGTGCCGACTTTGCCGGGCACCAGGTCGGTGGCATAGACCAGGATGGCGGAGAATGCCGACGCGATGATGACGCCGATGATGACGGCGAGCGTCACCGTCCAGAACAGACTCACATACGGCAACACCAGTGTGAACGGTGCCACTCCCAGGATCGAGAACCAGATGATGACCTTCCTCCCAAACCGGTCGCCCAGCGGTCCGCCGATGATCGTGCCGACAGCCACGGCGGCCAGGAACGCGAACAGATAGAGCTGCGACTGCTGCGCGGTGATGTGAAATTTATCGATGAGGAAAAAGGTGAAGTAGCTGGTCATGTTGGCCATGTAGAAATATTTGGAGAAGATCAGCAGCAAGAGAATGCCGATGGCTGCGATCACAGTACGCTTTGGCAACGCCGGTTGCCCGCCCTGGGAAACAACCTTTGCTTTTTTCAGATACAAATGTTTTTCATACCACCGCCCCACTTGCCACAACAAGGTGATGCCCAGCACCGCAGCGGCCGAGATCCAACTGACGCTGTGCATGCCATAGGGCATAACAATCAATGCCGCCAGCAAAGGGCCCAGCGCACTGCCGGCGTTGCCGCCCACCTGGAAGATCGATTGCGCGAGCCCCTTTCGTCCACCCGAAGCCAGCTGCGCCACGCGCGACGACTCCGGATGAAACACGGACGATCCCATGCCCACCAAAGCCACCGACACCAGTAACATCCCAAAACTATTGGCAAACGAAAGCAAAATAAGACCCACCAACGTAAAGCTCATGCCGATGGCCAGCGACATGGGCAACGGTTTTTTGTCGGTATAAAAACCAACAATGGGCTGAAGCAAGGAGGCGGTCAACTGAAAGGTTAGCGTGGTCAATCCAATTTCGGTGAAAGACAAACTAAACTGCTCTTTGATCAAAGGATACACCGCCGGAATGACAGACTGCATCATGTCGTTGAGCAAATGCGTGAACGCGATGGTGAACAATATGGGAAAAACCGTTTTCTGAACGGCGGCGGGCTCGACCGCAAGGGACATCTCTGACGCTGCTTTCATCTGGAAATAGTATGCTGTGATTTATGAATTCGTTTTTGGGGGATGGCTATACTTGTAGCCGACAATTTTCTCGGCAATGTCGCCGGCCTGGGGAGCATTTTGCGCCACGATGGCTTTGAGAAGTTTTTCATGCAGGGAATGACTTCCCTTGAAGGCTTCGGTGTCTTTATAGAGACGAAGAAATCCTTTTTTCAAATGCACGGAGATCACCCGGTATAGGTCGGCCAGGATCTGGTTCTTCGTGGCTTCGGCCACCGAAACGTGAAACTGGATGTCGGCTTCCACGCAATCTTCCAGGCAGCCCTCGCCCGCTGCTTTCTTGCGGTGGACCAGGTGTTTTTCCATGGTACGAATATCTTTTTCCGTTCGGTTGCGGGCGGCTTTTTCCGCGATCTTTAGCTCCAGCAACTCACGGACATCATCCACTTCCTGTATGCGCGCACGTTTGAGGCGCTGATCGAATGGTTCATTGCTGGCTGCCGCGCTTTCCACAAACGTTCCAAGACCCTGGCGAACATTCAAAAACCCGGCGTTGACCAGGATCCGGATGGCTTCGCGAATGGTGGACCGGCCCACGCCAAAGAGTTTCATCAATTCGGGTTCAATCGGCAGCTTGTCGCCGGGCTTGTACTGCCCCAGGGAGATCTTCTCCTGAAGGCGTGAGGCGACTTCGTCAGAAAGCGATTTCCGGGAAAGGGTGTCGTTCTTGGTCATCATATCATCTGATGATTACAAATGTAGTAAAAACGGTCGCACCCGGCTGAAGGTTGCCGAATTTATATTCCTCGTTTGCCGCGACCGGCAGAACAAAGAATCGTTTGCTGAAATTCCAATACCTTTGCGTGACGCTTATAAAAATGGACAAGACCCTCGTTTCGTTCACCACGCTGTTTGAGACCTACCAGGCCATGGCCTACCCGTGACTGAAATCGCAACGGCGGGCGATTTCACCATCAACAATCTAAAAAATCGGGCGAAACCGAGTTTACATTGATGCCCCGGCCACCCACTTCTTTCGCGAACACACGGGTCAGCTGTTCGACCGCGGCTTTAGTGGCCACCAGCTGGATCTCTTGACAGAACACGAACACCGGCGGGCGATCGCCGACTTCATCGCGAGCAGCATAATCATGGCCCCATCGATTGAAAAATTCGTTTTGGCGGATATTGTCCTCGTAACCCCTGGTTGCCAGAATAGTTTTATTCTGGCAACCGGTTTTGGATTTTAAACCGTATCTTTACAACATCCTTCCTGATTTGAGAGAAACTTAGCCTTCTAGGCCATCCCGATTCACCAAGGCCCCTTTCTCCAAGTCTTCACCAACCCACATTACATGGCCCGACCACAAGAATCATTCAGTAAAAAAGACCTCGAAAAAAGAAAATTACAGAAGCGCAAAGAAAAAGAGCAGCGCAAAGAAGAACGCAAAGCCGCCCCCAAAGACACCTCTTGGGAAAATATGGTCGCCTACGTTGACGAAAACGGGAACCTGACCAACAAACCACCCGACGCGACCACCAAAAAGAGCATCATCAACACGGCCGACATTGTTACCGGATCGCGCAACACCGGCGAAACTGTCCATGTGAAGACCCGACAGGGGAAGGTTATGTTCTTTAACTACGCAAAAGGATTTGGCTTTATCAAAGACAACGAAACGGGCCGGAACGTTTTTGTTTCCAGCAACGTGTTGCTCAACACCATCAAAGACAACGACATGGTGACCTTCGAGACCGAACAAGGTCCCAAGGGATTGAACGCCATAAAAGTGAGACTTCTCAAATAGATTTTGCCGACAAGCAAAAAGAAAGGCTGCCTTAAAACAGGGCAGCCTTTCTTTTTTTATAACCTGACAACAGCCTGGTCTGAGATCCGCGTGGATACATGCTATCAAAAATGAAAAAGGCCGTCCTTTTGAGACAGCCCTTTTTGCTTTTTTATCGAAGATCGTTGAATTAAACGAGTTTCACTTTCACGGCATTCAAGCCCTTCTTGCCTTTCTCTACTTCATATTCAACTTCATCGTTTTCACGAATTTCGTCGATCAGCCCGGAGGAGTGAACGAAGATATCTTGTTCGTTCGAGTTCGAGGGCTTAATGAAACCAAAACCTTTGGCGTCATTGAAAAATTTTACTGTTCCTTGCATTTTGTAATGTTTTATTAAAAGCATCGTTTTACGCTGCAGCCAGCCCGATAATCACCGATACGATCGCATTAAATTTTGCCCGAGGAGTTAAAAAGGGGCGAAGTGTAATGAGGGATTGGGAAATTAAAGAAGGAAAAAAGACAACGATGGATCAGTCTTGTTTCCAATTCACTTGAACTACCTCACAAAGGTAGACATTTCCCGCCGGTAAACCTATTCCACGACCGGTAATTCCACCGTTGCCGACTGACCGGCCAAAGCCTTACGCTTGCTCTTCTGCGGCCGGCAGTCGCGTAATGTGCAGCACAAACTGGCTGTCGAGCTTGAATTCGAAGCCATACTTCTCCATTTGCTCGCTGGCCTTGCGCGACGTGTTGAGCATGCTCAGCAAGTCCTGGGCGGCGAATGACTTCCGGATGCCATTTGTCGATTTGCCCCGGAAGGCCTGCAGCACAAAGGAGAACGTTTTTTCCTTCGCGGCCAGCGCCTTGAATTCGTGACTAAAAAGCTTGTATTGCTGGGGACCGTCTCCGGCCGCCAGCATAAGGTGCACGATCACGGGGCGATACTTATTCCACAAAGAAAGATAAACGGTTGGCGTCATAGAATTCAAGATGTCCATTTGAAGGATTGGTTTGCAGTAGGGGATTTATTCCAGGTATGCGCGCAGCGCCCTGCCCTTCGTGAGGGTTTGCAGGCGCCGGGTAGCTTTTTCTTTTATTTGGCGTACACGCTCGCGCGTCAAATTAAAACGCGTGCCGATCTCGTCGAGTGTCATCGGATGGTTGCCGTTGAGTCCGAAATAACTGCAGATCACCTCCGACTCGCGGTGCGTCAACGCTGCCAGTACGCGGTTTATCTCTCCCTTCATGGAATGGAGCATGAGGTTCGCATCCGGCGTTTCGGTGCTGGTGCTGGCCAACACGTCCAGCAAATTCCCATCCTCGCCCTGGCTTAGCGGGGCATCTACCGAAACCTGCCGCCCGGTGAACCGCATGCTGGTTTCCACTTCTTCCAGCGTAACATTCATCGATTCCGCGAGCTCCTCCGTAGAGGGTTCGCGTTGAAATTTCTGTTCCAGCGCGGCAAATTCCTTGTGCATCTTGTTGAGCGCCCCCACGCGGTTCAACGGAAGTCGCACCACGCGCGATTGCTCGGCCAATGCCTGCAGAACGGATTGACGGATCCACCACACCGCATAGGAAATAAATTTAAAGCCCCGCGTTTCGTCAAAACGCATTGCCGCTTTGATCAAGCCCAGGTTGCCTTCGTTGATCAGGTCGCCAAGGGCGAGACCGTTGTTTTGATATTGCTTGGCCACCGAAACTACAAAGCGCAAATTAGCTTTCACCATTTTGTCGAGCGCTGCCGCATCGCCTTGTCGTATCCGTCGCGCCAGGTCGACCTCCGCTTCGGCCGAGATCAGGTCCACCTTGCCGATTTCCTGCAAATACTTATCCAGCGATTGCATTTCGCGGTTCGTGATCTGCTTGGTGATCTTAAGCTGCTTCATGTTGCGGGTGATTAAACCAGTTACTCAAAACACCGATGGAACATATTTTCTGCAGAAGTTGTCAAGGCTCAAACGGGGCGCATGCCCAATTGCTTCAATAACCGTCCATGCAATACCAGCGCCTGGAAAAACGTGCGCGTACTTTTATACGGCAACCCATATTCCGTAGCCGTTTCTTTTACAATGCCGGAAATCTTCCGGTAGTGCACGTGGCAGATGGAGGGAAACAAGTGATGCTCGATCTGAAAATTAAGTCCTCCCACATACCAGGAGAACCAACGGCTCTTGTTACCAAAGTTTGTTGTCGTCAGCAGTTGGTGTACCGCCCAATTGTTTTCCAGCATGTTCGCATCGTCGGGCAAGGGAAACTCCGTGCCTTCAATGACGTGGGCAGGTTGAAAGATGATGGCCAGGATAAAGCCGGCGATGTAGTGCATCAGCACAATGCCGATGATGATCTGCCACCACAACAAGGGTGTGAACAGCACGGGCAACACAAAAATGTAAGTGATATACAAAAGCTTGCTAAAGATGAGAATGATCCACTCGGTGGTGATGTTGGCATTTTGTTTTTTGGCGAGGCCCGTCTGATGATAGCGGACGATGCGGACGTAATCCTTAAAGAAAAGCCAAACGATGGTCATGAGCCCATAGAGGAACCAGGCGTAAATAAATTGGTACTTGTGTACCTTTTTCCACGCGGTGTGCGGCGTCATGCGCAGTGCGCCGCGCGGGCTGATATCTTCGTCTTCTTCGTGTACGTTGGTGTAGGTGTGATGCAATACGTTGTGCTGCATCTTCCAGTTAAAGGCATTGGCGCCGATCAAATTCAGGGAGTATCCGATCAGTACGTTGATCCATTTTTCTTTGGAGTAGGCGCCGTGGTTGGCGTCGTGCATCACCGACAGGCCGATCCCTGCCAAACCCAGGCTCATCACGATCACGGAGGCGAGCAAGGCCATGTTGCCTGTCACGACGTTGGCCAAAATGAGGCTATAGGGAACAAAGTAGGCGGCAAACATGACGACGGTCTTCAACACCATTTCGCCGTTTGCATGGCGATTGATGTTGTGATTTTTGAAATACTCGTTTACGCGCTTGTTGAGCGTAGCGGCAAAATCGCGATTCGACGTCGCAAAAGTTAATGACTTCGGTTGTTGCATTCTGGATGAAATAAAGAATTAAAATGGAGGTGAACGACTCCATTGGACCCATGCACTCCCATTGCAGGCACTACCACACGTGCGAAAGATGTGCTTTCACACAAAAGTTTCCGTATTAATTGTGGAAAGGATTAAGAAACTACAATTCCGAGGCGAAATTTCGGCAGTGAATTAAAAGAATCCGCAATTGACGTGTAAAGATACGACCAATTAAGTTACGAACCTATTGTCTATAAAAGGAGTGAAAAGGGCCATGTACCCTTTGGATTCCGTCTTTATTGGGTAACGTTCAAGGCGTGTTTCCGGTTCAATTACAGCGCGTTTCCGCGCAATAAAAAGAAGGCCTTGCGGAATTTCATGTTTGACCTGTATGCTTTTCAACGTTCACCTGAAATTCGCTGACGAATTTCATTGACCACCTCACTCAGATTTTCTTCAACGCCGTCTCCAGGTCGGCCAGAAGATCGTCTACATTTTCAATCCCAACCGAATAGCGCACGAGGCTTTCGGGAATGCCGAGCAACCTGCGTTGTTCCTCGGTCAGTTCCACGTGGCTTGTCGTCCGGGGAGGACCTGCCAGGGTGCTTACCGATCCGAGGCTTGCTCCCAGGTGAACAAGCTTCAACGCCGGCAGAAATTTTTTCACATGTTCCCAACCGCCATCCAAAGAAAAACTCATCATCCCTCCGAAGCCACGCATCTGCGACTTGGCAATGGCGTGACCGGCATGGCTTTCCAATCCGGGATAGAAAACGTCTTTGATCTTCGGGTGCTTCTGAAGGTAATGGGCTATTTTTAGCGCCGATGCATTTTGGCGTTCCACTCTCAACTCCAGGGTTTTCATTCCGCGCGCGATCATGTAGGCCGGATCGGCTTGCAGGCTTGCGCCGTTGATCTCGCGAAAACTAAAAACCTTCTTCACCAACGCTTCCCGGCCCGCTATCAATCCACCCATGGCGTCGGAATGGCCGCACAAAAATTTTGTCGCGCTGTGTACCACCAAGTCGGCGCCAAGGTCAAGGGGATTTTGATTGATGGGGGTGGCAAACGTGTTGTCCACGAGCGTGATCGCGCCCACCTTCTTTGCCGCTGCCGCCAACCGTTTGATGTCCACGATTTTTAACGTCGGGTTTGTCGGTGTTTCCAGGTAGAGCAAGTCGCATCCTTTGGCCACTTCGGCTTCGATCATCTCATGATCGGTGGTGTCGCAAAGTTTTACATCAATTTTATACTGCGGAAGAAAATCCAGAAACACTTTACTGGTGCCGCCATAGGTATCCTTTAACGAGACGACTCTTTTTCCAGCCGTTAAAAAGGCGAACAGGCTGTTGCTGATGGCGGCCATGCCCGTGGAGAACGATGTTGCTGCTTCTGCTCCTTCCAATACGCGGATCTTTTCCTCCAGGGCTGCCACTGTCGGGTTTGTATTGCGGCTGTAGATGTAGCCGGGTGCTTTTCCCGTGGCCACCTGGTGCCATTCGTCCAGGTCCTCGTAGGCGAACGTTACGCTGTTGACGATGGGCGTAGTGGTCGCGCCCTTTGTGTTGACGTTGCCCTCGCCTGCCCACACGGCGTCGGTGCCTTTTTTGTAAGTCGATTTCATTATTTTCTCAAATTACTTTTTGATGATATGGTTATACAGTATGGCAATCGACCGGCTCAGCACATTCCGGATATCGCTTTTGTCGTCGGGGATGCACCCATTGGTGATCACCACAAAACCGTATTTGTCTTTGGGATCAAAGAACATCGCGCTGTATAGGCCGTAGGCCGAGCCGGTGTGACCCTTCAATACTTTGCCGGGGATCAATTCCGTGGCGGTGCGCATGGCCATACCATAGCCCTCTTCTTCGGAAATTTTTTCCCGCATCTTTTCAGCGCTTTTTTCAGACATGATCTTTACGCCTTTATAGGAGCCGTTATACATGTGCATGGTCATGTATTTTGCCAGATCCTCGGCCGTGATCTTCATACCTCCCGTGGGCGAGAACACGGGCGTGGTGTATCCCATGATGTAGTTCCTGATTTCCTCCGTACGGGGTGCATACGCTTGTGGCATCGGGTGAAAACTTTTGTTCAAAGAATCGTACTCATACAAGGTTGCAAAACGCGATGCATCCAGGGAGTCGACACAGTAGCCTCCATAGAGTCCAAGCGGGTCGAGAATGCGGTGCTTGATGCGCTGGTCGAACCGTTCGCCGGTCTGTCGCTCGATGATGGCACCGATCATGTTGAAATTGAGATTGCAGTACAGGTATTTTGCCCCGGGTGCATAGTCGCTATAACATTTTGCCCAGTCGGGATTTTTCCCGGGGTCGATCAGGTCCAGGTAGAAATATCCCTGGCTATCGTTGACGCTGGAGGTATGCGACAGGAGCATTCTCAGCGTAATGACCTTGTCGGGAAATTTAGGGTTTCTCACCGCGAAGCCCACCAGCTTGCTGGCGTCGTCGTCGAGGCTAAGTTTCCCGGCTTCGATGAGCTGCATGATCGTGACGGCCGAAAATGATTTCGATATGGATGCGATCCTGAACAGGGAGCGGTCGCTGAGCGGGATATTCTTTTCAACATCCTGCATCCCGAATTGATGTTTGTAAACGATATCACCTTTGTTGACGACCACCACAGAAAGACCCACCACATCCAGGTCGTCTATCACCGATTGCAGTTCCTTTTCCGCTTTGGGATTTTGACCGGTACAGAAAATGGAAACGAACAGGAAGAACACGGTGAGCGCATAATGTTTAAGCATGGGCTTCTGCTTTTAAAATGTACAATCGATCAAGCTATTCAATATCCAGTATTGTTCCAAATTATTTGGACGCCCCGTTTAAACAATGCCAGCCGAATCCCACAAAAAAAGTCGTTGCTCACGCTCGTGTCTATCGGGTGTAATCTCAAAAAATAGTATCTTGTTTTGCCTATGCAATGATTGAACGTGTGGCCCTAAACAATTGCCTGTCCAGACTGCGGATGTTGTGGGTATCGTCGGACGGAAAGTTTTTTGAAAGGACGCATAGGCTTCTGAGCATCCCGCACTGATCCATTTCTGTTTTAAGATATGTTCATCCGATTTCGCCAGCCTTGCGCCGAACTTCAGGCTCACGTGCAATCTATTATGATCGTACATGAACATTTGAAGCCGTTGTCGGAACACACTTCTTTCCGACCTTTTCCCCCTGCGGCCGAGCAGTGCATGTACTTGTATCCACGCGAAAAAAGTTGGGTAAAAAGCCAAGCCGGCACACCGCCCCTGCAACAACCGTTTTGCCTCCTGGTGGGT
>Ga0209050_1002685_pt1 | contig 14498 bp, 13 predicted proteins | sample Araplavi_mTSA_r2_FD_184276 | JGI IMG/M metagenome (GOLD analysis project Ga0209050, IMG submission 184276) | Arabidopsis root microbial communities from North Carolina, USA - plate scrape MF_Cvi_mTSA_r2 (SPAdes) (version 2) | ecosystem: Host-associated > Plants > Roots > Endosphere | place: USA... | reverse complement strand
TGTGACATCCATGTTCGGCGTGTCCTTCTCGCTGTCGGCAAAAACTATTTTAGCACCTCGCAACACAAAAGCATTTGCCGTGGAAACAAACGTGTAGGATGGCATGATCACCTCGTCACCGGGTTGAATGTTAATGAGGATCGCCGCCATTTCCAGGGCATCGGTGCAAGACGTGGTGAGCAGGCATTTTTTGAAGCCAAAACGCTCTTCAAAAAACTGATGGCATTTCTTTGTAAACATACCGTCGCCGGAAATTTTCCCGGAGGCTACGGCTTGTTGAATGTATACGGTCTCTTTTCCCGTAAGGAATGGCTTGTTAAAAGGAATCATATTCATTTTTTAAATTGGGCGGGTACTCCCGCATACAAACCCGGGCGGTCGAGGTGATCGATCACCACAGCACCTCCTGCCGTGCGTACACCCGGTGCAATTTTAATATTATCAATGACGATTGTGCCTATACCCAGAATGACGCCGCCGGAGATCTCCGTGAATCCCGCCACTTTCACGCCGGGAGACAAAAACGAGCCCTCGCCAACGGTGGAGTGATGCGCGATGGTACATCCGACATTGAGCAATGCATTGTCCTTTATCTCAACGCCCATATCCAACACACAACCCGGATAGATAAAAACGCCCGAACCCACCGACGCACTCTTGTCTACATAACTGCTGGAATGAATGACCTTGCCAAAAGGCACAGCGTTCTTGAATCGCTCATAGAGTTGTTGCCGGATGGCCATGTGGTTGTACCCAATGCCGATCATGAGGCAATCAAACGAGCCGCGTTCAAAAGTCGCCAAAACATCGTTGACTCCACCCCAAACCTGCACGCCATGCTTTACTGTGCCCGGGGCTTCAAAGTCATCAAAAAAGCCGGCGGGTTCATAGTGCCCGTCTTCGCGCGCATGGTAGGCAATCTGCTGCCCAAGGTCTCCGGATCCGATAATAGCAAGTCTCTTCATAAATGCTTCGGTAAGTCCTCCAGTGAAGTGATGCGGCGCACAGATGCATTCGGATAAGCGCCGATCCTGTCAATCAATATTGCCTTAATCCCCAGGCTCTGGGCCGGCTCGACATCCAGTTTGATGGAATCGCCTACGTACACCATGTCTTGCGCATCAAATCCGCTCCGATCAATCACGCGTTCATAGAACGCACGCTGAGGCTTCCTGATCTGCTCCTTCTCCGATCCCAATATCCATTGAAAGGAGACCTGAAAGTGCTCCGTCAATTTCTCTTCGAGCGAGCTGTTCCAGTTTGAAATGATCCCCAACGGCAAATCAAGCTTTTTCAGGATCGATGTATCCGCAAAGGGAACCCATGGAAGATACGTGCAGGCCTTGAAAATCTCGCTCAGCAAATGATCGGATGGAATGATGCCCAGCATGTAAAGCAAGTCCTTGTTAAATCCGGTATAGAATGCGCTCGACGTTCGATCCGGGAATTCGATAACTTCCGACAGGAGCTTATGTTTTAGTATTATTTCCTTGATGTCCGTCTCAAATCCATGCTCTTTCAACACGCGCTGGATAGCGAGATATACAGCGGGTTTCTCCAGCAGGGTATTGGCAACATCAAAAAAAACTACCTTGGCCATGAATCTCGTTTAATGAATATAAAATGTATTCTTATTGTTCTGGATATCTTCCAGGCTTTGTCCGGGATAGATGATATCCAATATCACCCGAAGCGCAGTCCCCTTCGTTACGGCCGGAGGAGACGGGGGTTCATTAAAAAAATACTCCTGAACCGTGTAGGCCACGTCCTGGAAGCCGAACTGCGACCGCACGGAATTTGTCCCCGAGATCCGGCAGTTGATCTCAAAGGGAACAATGCCTGCGTCAGTCACCCGCGATTGAATATTGAATGATCCGGAAAAAGGAAAATGTGCGAGTATCTTTTGAACCAGTTTTCCGAGTGGTTCGTCATACTCAAAAACCACCTCTGCTTTCGCCGTGTTTCCTTGTTCAAGTTCACGTACAAAGGTGATCATCCCATGAACCCCACCTTGTTTATCCACATAGACGGTGGTCGTGATTTCGGGGCCTTCCAAATATTTTTGAACGACATAACTGTCGTCAAATTTTTCAGGATTGGGGGGATTCACATAAATGTTGCGCGATCCCCTGCCCTCGCGCGGCTTCACCACATACTGGTCGAATTCACCTTTGTAGTTTGAAGGCAATAGGGAGGTAGCGAACGGAATGTCATACTGCGAAAATTCCTGGAAGTTCAAATACTTATCCAAACAAAACTTTGTGATCCAGGCCGGCGAACAAGCTACTGGGCAGGCAAACCTTTCACGGGATGCTCCGAGATAATAGGATTCATAGTCCGTGCTTGGAATAATGAGCCCGATATTTTCCCGGGTGACCAGTTCCTTCATCACCCCGATGTAGGTTGGATCATACGAATAGGGAACCTCGTACACCGCATCACACAAGTAGTTTCCAGCGCTGACCTTGGAAATGTTTACACCCACAATTTCAATATCCCTGGCCATGCTTCGAATATTCCGAAGAATTCCTTGTCCGACGACGCCCCCGATACCCGTGACCAATATTTTTTTCATGGCTTTATCAAATCATTAAGCGTTTGTTCTATCGAATAAAGCGGCGCAAAGTTTAAGCTTCGGTAAGACTCCTCCACCTGATACACAAACGATGGCGATTTATCCGTGCCGCTAAATTCCACCGTCGCGTGCGTAAGTAACCCGATCTGCCCTGCTATTTCCGCATTGGAATACGATTTCGCACCAACCCCCAACGCAACGATGTTCTTGTCGGATTGTGCCGCGAGCAGACACAGGCGCGCTGCGTCTCGCACGTCAATATAATTTTGAAGGCGCCCACCATCTCCCCACACGACAATGGTTCCAGCCTTAGCCGCTGCAATCATTCTGGGGATCACGGTCAGGTTATTCATCCCCTGTCCAAGGATGGATGAAAACCGGAGGATGGCGAAATGTTTGTGATTCCGAACGATCGCTTCGCCCGCCAATTTCGACATGCCGTAAAGGTCAGGATTATTAAACGGACTGTCCACGGCAATTGGCAGTTGAAGCGGTGACCCATAAACCGAAACGCTCGAAGAAAATACGATTCTTGATTCCGGATACGACAGCGAAAGGTCGGCCACCAATTCAATGTTCGTTTTGACCAACGCAGCATCACCGGATTGAAACGCACCGTAGGGAATATACGCCCCCAACAAATACACCACATCCACCTCAGGCACGGCCTTCTTCAGTGTTACCACATCTGAAAAATAATTGTCCCGGCCCGTCATCTCTTTTCTTCCCAGAAGAATTATCCGCGAACGCTCCCCTGCCGACAATTGAGTCAAGACCTCTCTTGCCAGAAAACCATCGGGGCCGACCACAAGAATATTCTTTGTCATGGCATTACTTTTTTTCCACTCGCAACCACAATGAATTTCTCCTTTTGGCGAAGGAAGAAGGATTCAAAATATCGGAACGACATATAGCTTACCAAAATGGTGAACCCAAAGATGAGCACGTATAGCAAGCCATTGAAAAGCACCAAATTTTCATTTCCAAAAAAATGCTGCACACCCGTAAAAACAAAAAACATCACCAAGGGGTGGTACATATACACACCATAAGAAATATCACCCACAAAGGTGAAAAACCGGCCTCTGAAGAACGCGTGCTTGTCGTTGATGTTCAAAAGAATGAGCATCAGAAAAAAGAATGACAGCAGCAAGTAGTGCATGGAGAACCACAACATGAGCAGTGCGGTCAAAACAAAAAAAGCGTTTGCGAAACGCGGCAGCCGCGCATACACCCGTTCCAAACGGCCGTGAATTAAAAAATAGGCCCCGATACCGCCCATGGCCATCAGCTCAATATTGAACGACTGCAGGAATGAAGCAACGATCTTTAGCTGTGGAACGCTTCGGCTCCCAAAGATCGCCGCGTAATAAAGCAAAAACTTTACAACGATAACCCCTATCAAAAGCATTAACACCTTATTCTTAAAACGCTTGAGCAACTGCGGCCACAGGATGTAAAATTGCTCCTCCACGCCGACTGACCAGCTTTGCGCTGCTCCAGGAACGGCTTTGAAAAGTATCAATGCCAGGTTGGGGAGGAACATCAGAAACAGAAACAATCGCCATCCGAAATCTTCATGCAGGGAGGACGCCAAAGTATGATAGCGGCTGCCTTCGGAAAGTCCGAAATGAGTGACAATGAACGGAAAAACAAAGAATGATAAAACAGTGATCAAATAGTATAGCGGCCAAATGCGAAGAACTCGCCGAACATAGAACTTAAAGGCGTCAATATCTCCTTTCAAGTTTAGTTCAGTTAGCAGCAAATACGTGATCAAAAAGCCGCTCAGCACGAAAAACAAATAGACTCCATTTTTTCCGAGTCCTTCAATAAACGAGTAACCGTAACCATTGAACAGACTTCCAATATTTTCCCTATGCTTATAGAGTTCAATATGATGGAATACCACGGCTAGTGCCGCTAGCCCCCTTAGTTCGTTCAGGCCTTTAAAAAAAATGCTCATATCTTAAAGGTCCTCGATTTGCTTTAGACTGGACACAAAATTGTCTCCTTCCCAATGGGCCTCACCTGCTAATTGCCAATTTTGCTTTATTTGATTGTTTAAATGATCCAATTTCCATTGGGACGGAACCTCCACTTTCTTCACGTACACATTAAATTTAAACTTGTTAAGAGGAATCCCATTGTTGGTTGCCCAAAATGCCGTAAAATCTCTTATTCCTTGTGCCAGTCGATTTTGATTAATACGCGGAGAGTTAACCCTGAAGGTCCATTTTGCCCAGACAAATCCGTATAGGTAGGAACCGGGCATTCCATTCTTGTCAATAATCGGCAGCCAATACGTCTTTCCATTCTCACCAACAGCTTCTATTGCAATGATATGATTATAGCCGTCGAAGTGACTATCCAGGAATAACGGGTGATGACATATACCAAAATAAATTTTACTGAATTTACGCGCAGGACTCGTTATCTTCTGGATAATCCGTTCCGGAGCGCTATTCTTGAATCCTATTTTCGTCTTCACTGCGTTGACCAAATCCGAATTGTACGAAACGTTTAGTTGGAGAATCACAAAAAAAACTAACAAGAAGGTAATGACGCGAATTTTGAATTGCTTTAACGTTAAATTTTTCAGCAGCTTAATATTATCTGTGTCTGCAATATATACCGGTACCGGTGTATATCCACAATTGTCCTCCGTACAGCGTTCAACAACTCTATCCTCAGCGACTTTACGATAAACCAGCTTAGAAATTTGATATACTCCAGGCAACTTCATGATAAGACCAAGTGGAAACAATGCCGGCAGGCGAAGAAAGACAAAAATATAAGTATCTATTCCCTTCAGTACCTTGCCCTTTGACGACACTGAGAAAATAGAGTTTAGAAGTTGCTCTTGCGAATAGTTTGAAAGTGCTGGAGTTTGAGCCGCGTATCGTTGGACACTCTTAAATTCAATAACGTTGAAAACGTCGAAATGAGACAGAATAATTTTCACACGGATACACAACGGGCACTCCTCGTCATAAAAAAATTCCAACAGAGGTTTCTTCGCTTGGAGTGCCTTCCTGATTTTGCTCCAAGTACCAACGGGCACCAGCAGAAGATAAAAAGACATCATACCGAGCCCAAACCATGGAATGGGGAACATCACTACAATACCGATGTGCAAGCCTGCCCCAACGACGAATAAGAACCATCTCCATTTTTTTCTCCAAAATAAAAAAATGAACAGTAGCTCAAAAATCAAGGTTATGTAACCCAAACCAAGCATTACCCACTTTAGATTCAGCAAGAATGATACATTGAATTGTGTGGTTTGTGGAAGCGATACCGGCGCCCACATACCAAGCCCGCTGAGCCAAATATGAGACGTTAGTTTAAAAAAAACGGAATCCAGGTAAGTAAAGCCGACGGACATTAAAGGGATCGCATAATAATGTAATGCATTCACTTTCCGGGTTGGCTCCAATTGGAAACGAGTTGTTGAGTATTTCAGCTTACTTCTAAGCCTGTCAAGGGAATTCACCTGGCTTACATTCAAAAATATCAGCAGGAAATTTGTCCCCACAAACATGTAGAACATATGATACTCATAGGATTGAATGGTTCCAATAAGCGTAACGGAAAGGATATAGTTAACAATCGCGGCATATCGGGTATATAGCCCTACGATTAGAAAGACAAGCGATATCATCCAAAATATTAATGGAATGGCAAAATCAATCTCCGAAGGAGACAGGTAGGGTATCTTATCGAATACAAGGTGACGAAAATAGAATAGCTGAATAACTTCACACAATAGCACCACACCGTAGACTATTCTAAACAGCGCCAAGCCAGAACCGTCTATCTTTTTCGTATACGCCCTCTCAATCACATCTATCAAATATCTGATCATACCTTAATGTAATTATTGAGATTCATTGTATTACCCAACTTACTGCTCAGCGCTAATTATCAGAGTAGTACCCAGAGTCGTTTTTCGCTCTATATCCGTACCCATACCCATATCCGTATCCATATCCATATCCACCGTACCCATAGCCAAGTCCAGACTTTCGCAAATCGTTGAAGAGAATGCTAATATTTGTAAGTTTCCCGGTCGAATAAAAATCATCCAGATGCTCCAGTGCTGCGCGCGGTGTAAAATCCTGCCTCACCACAAACAGCGTATGGTCTGCGAATCCGGACAATACAAACGCATCAGTAACAAATGTCAACGGTGGCGTATCGATAATTACGAAATCAAATTGCTTACGTAGATGTTCGATCAAATCTCCCATAGCGGGTCGAATTAGCAATTCGCTTGGATTAGGCGGCATTGGCCCACCGGCTATGAGAAATAGATTACTTACTTCACTGGATTGAATGACTTGTTCCAGTGTCGCCATACCCGAGAGGTATTGACTCAAGCCCACATTATTGTGGAGACCTAAGTCGTCATACAATTTGGGTTTTCTTAAGTCGGCACCCAGTATCACGGTTCTTTTTCCCGCCAATGCCAATACCGTCGAAATGTTCAAAGTGGTGAAAGACTTTCCTTCACCCGGTATAGAAGAAGTCACCATAAACACCTGGTGATCCTTGTTGCTGGTGAAATAATTCAGGTTCGAACGCAAGGCCCGGAAGGATTCCGCCATCGCCGATCTTGGCTTGCGATACACAATGAGCGGATCAGATGCTTTGTTATGTCCGATGCCACCGATTACGGGAACACCCGTCAGTTTCTCTATATCCTCTTTGGACTGAATTCTATCATTCAAAACCTCCAGTAGCAGGAAAACCAAAAGGGGTACGAGCAACCCTGAGGCCACGCCTAAGGCATAGTTTTGCACGATCTTCGGTGTCAACGCTCCTCCTGCCATTGGCGGATTGACAACGACAACATCGGATGTTGTCGAAGCCTTGGATAGTCCGGCCTCCGCACGTTTCTGCAAAAGGAAGATATAAAGGGTCTCTCGCAATGAATAGTTCCGTTGAATCCCGACGAGCTCACGCTCGGTCCTGGGTAATTTTGCGAGCTCATCGTTCACCAGTTTTATTTGATCATTGATAAACTTTACATTTATTTCCTGTGTCTTTCTACTATTTTCAATGGTCTTACCAATATCCTTCTTTATTAAGTCCATCCGCTGCAAGGCACTTTGCAATCGAGGGTTATTCTGCAAATTTTCAACACCCTTCGATTTATTGGTTTCATACAAATTAATCTGAGCCTGAAGTTCAATGAGGCTGGTTATTAAACCGCCTACAACCTCATCCGTAATACCGACACTGGCGGGGGTAAAAACAACATCATATTGATTGCTCTCCAAAAGCTTCTCTATGTATGCGAAGTAATTATCAATCAGATGGTATTGAAATTTCTGTTCTTCATACCCGATAAGCTTCTGATACAAACGGTCGGTCTCCTCATCCAGGTTCGTAATGATATTGCGTTTCTTGAAATTCTCCACTTGATCTTCATACATGGACAACGAATCACTAATAATCACAAGCTGGTCGTCTAGAAACTGGAGCGCCATGGTCGCTGCTTTGTTTTTCTTCTCTACGTCATAAAATTGATATCGCTCAATAAACCGAGTTAGGAAATCAATTTCTTTCTGTGGGACAGCTCCGGTAATTTCGAGGTTCACAACCGCCGCTCCGGGTTGCGCCCAATTCGCATTCAACCGGTTGGAATACTGCATCGCCATGGAGACCGGGTTGTTAAACCGGACGGTAAATCTTTTACCCCTGATTTCTGCAAGAGATCCGACCCTTTGAACAATCAGAACCGAACCATTGACCCGAATGGTATCCGAAAAATGAAGAGCCGAAAATTCATTGCCCATTTCTTCATTTTCGCCCAGATGCTGCAAACTAAAGGTCTGATCATCCTTCACGGTAAAATAAAAAGATTTCCCGTAAGGAGATTTACTTTCGGGTAGCACTCTAAACTTCACAGGGAAATCCGGATCATAGTACTCCGTCGTCACAATATCGCCTTCTCTGAAGATTGAAATCTCAAACCCCAGGCTTTCCAGAACTTCCTGGATGAGGGGATAGGACTTCATAATGTAAATTTCATTCAGAAAATTTCGGTAGGGATTCAACAGTTCATTGTTGTACAGAAATTTGGCACCCAGGTTTTCATCGTTTTCCTTTATCAGGATCGAAGCCCGAATGGGATAGGTTCTGGCGCTGTATCGGTTTGTCGTATAGGCAATGAAGACCGCTACGATCAGTGACAACACAATCAAGTACCAAAACTTGATGGCGCGTGAAGCCACGCGCTTAAAATTGATTTGCAGACTTCCAGCGTTTTTGTTTCCGGAAGCCTCCGTAAAGTCTGATGCCGGTGTGGTAGAGGTGCTCAACTGTTAGCGGGTCAAGGTTATAATCAATGCTGTAAAGGATATCAAAGCCGTGACGACGGCTAGATTCGGGAGAAAATATTTTCTGAAGGGTCTTTGCTTCAGGGGGGGCACAATGATCACGTCATTCTGCTGGACGTAGTAGTATGGCGATTCAATAAAATCCTCCTTGAGAAGATTAACATAGTAAACGTCGGTCCTATTCTCCACTTGCCGCACAACTTTTATGTGGGTTCTATCCGCTAACTCCCCCAAGCCACCGCCAAGGCCTATTGCCTCCATCAATGTCAAACGTGTGTTGGTTGAGGTAACGGTTCTTTCTCCGTTCACCTCGCCCAAAAGCGTAAATCTGAAATTCAATAACCGCACCCGAACCACAACGTCCGGCAAATACTTTCCCGCAACCGCTTGAAGCGAATCGCGCGCAGCAAACAGGGTCAGCCCGGCCATTTTCATTCTGCCCAGCACGGCAAATTCAATATAGCCGTCGCCGTCCACCAAGATGCCGTTTTGGGCTGAGTTTCCCCCGCCACTCCCTCCTCCTGAAGAAGTTCTCTGCTGCGGAGTTAGTTTGGAAAGAAAATCAAAGGCATCGGTTTCATCGCTGAGGGTCTCAAAATTAATGGCAAGCAAATCCAACGGCTGAATGGTGTACTCCCGTATTTTAAGCTGATGCGTTCTCAGCACAGTGTCTTTCGGAATTTCATCGCGGTTCTTCAAATCATCCTTCTGCAGATAAACCAACTTCCGGTTGGGAACACACGAACTTAGGGCAATCAGAGCAAGCCCAAAAATCAGCCAGATACGGTTCATTTATTAAGTTTTTAAACTGCCAAAAGGGGCAAATATAATCCAATAACTTCAAATGCCTTTGCCAAACGTCCATCCACAGCCAAACCAGAAGGCACTTCGGGTTCCCGACATTTCCGGTCCATCACACGGCAAGAGCGCTAAAATCTATCCATCCAGGTTATTTACTCTAAACCCCTCGGCTTCAAGCAATTCTCAAGGCACATCGGGTTTGCGGTGCAAATATACCAGCCTGGACAGATTTTACCACCGTCAAACGCCACCCCAGACCGACACTTTGAAGAAAAACACCGCGATCCATTCCAATGCCCACGAGAACGTAACCACGCTATGAAACCAAAAAAGACGGGTTCAGAAGGCTTTCCTTGTTATACATCAAGACCCCCGTTGCTGTTTCGTCGCGATCGCCCTGTGCCTGGCTTCTCACGGTCAATCCCACCTCCCGCACGATCACGTCCGCCGCTGCCGTATCCCACTCCATCGTGGGCGCATAGCGGGGATAGACATCGGCCTTTCCCTCGGCCAAGAGCATGAATTTCAGGCTACTCCCAGCCGAAACCAACTCGGGGGCCGTCAGCCGGCCGATAAAGGCCTCCGTTTCGGGATTCATGTGTGACCGGGAGGCAACCACCCGTAATCCTGGCTGAGTAAGGTCGGTTGGTGGCTTCCGGGGAAGGGGCGCGGGGAAGGGGCCTCGCTTCAAAAACGCACCCTCACCCTCTGTCGCATAAAACACATCGCCCGTGACCGGCACCGCCACTACCCCCAGCACGGGCCGACCTTGGTGGATGAGGGCGATGTTCACCGTGAACTCATCATTGCGTTTGATGAATTCCTTCGTGCCGTCCAGGGGGTCGACCATCCAAAAGTAGCCCCAGTCTTTGCGTTCGGCGTAAGGAATGGTTTTGCCTTCCTCGCTGAGAATGGGGTAAGCGGACGACGCCTGTAGTATGGCCGTGATGGCTTGGTGTGCTTTCCGGTCGGCCAGGGTTAACGGGGAGTTGTCGCCTTTGGCTTCGGCTTGGAAATCGTTGGAGTGGTAGACAGCGAGAATCTCGGCGCAGGCTTTTTCTGCGGCAGTGATGGCGGTGATTAGGAGCGTGGGTGCTTGCATGTCAGTTTGAACCGCTAAGGCGCAAAGGGCGCAAAGTTAACGCAAAGGGTGCATCGGTACTTTGGCAGTTTTGTGCGGTTAGAGTTTGTTTACGAATCTTTTGAGGCCCTGTCTTAGTAAAGGGACGTTAAAGTTAATAAGAAATCCCAACCTCTTTTGGGCAAGTTTCATATAACTGATGAGTTGAGCTTCGTGGATCGGCAGAACTCCCTCTACAGCTTTTAGCTCCAGAATTATTTCGTCTTCAACCAGGACGTCGATCACATAATCCTTGTTCAATACCTGACCCCTATAGATAAGCGGAATGGGGACAAGCGAAGCATACGCAATACCACGCAAAAAGAATTCCCTCGTAAGACAATGTTGATATACAGACTCCAGCAAACCCGGCCCCATCTCACTATGAACCGCTATAGCACAATTAATAATTTCGCGAGACAAGGCATTCAATTGATCTGTAGTTTTCATAACCGCTAAACATGATGACTAAATTTAACAATCCATGAAGCAAAGACACAAAAAAAAACGCAAAGGCATTTCTTTTGCGTTAACTTTGCGCCCTTTGCGTCTTTGCGGTTATTTTTTTTGCTACACGATCATTCCCGCCGCCACCGTCTCATTCGTCCCCTCATCAATCAAAATCACGCTCCCCGTGATCCGATTGCGCCGATAGCTGTCAAATGCCAACGGCTGCGCTGTACGAATCTTGACCCGCGCGATCTCGTTCATCGTCAATTGCTCCACATTCTCGATCCGGTGCAAAGTGCTGATGTCGAGTTTGTATTGGATCTCCTTCAACACACCCCTCACCTCTTTGGTATTGTGGCGCACGTAGAGTTTTGTATTCAGATGGATCGGCCGCTGATTCATCCAGCACAACATCATGTCGATGTCCTGGTCGGCGTGCGGATGATTGTTGGGTTTGGCAATGATATCGCCGCGGCTGATGTCGATCTCGTCCTCCAGCGTCATGGTGACGGACATGGGCGCGAAGGCTTCCTCCAACACCTCATTCCCCAATGAAATGGATTTGATCTTCGACGTAAATCCGGAAGGCAGCACTACCACGTCTTCACCGGGTCTGAAAATGCCTCCAGCCACGCGACCTGCATAGCCCCTGAAATCATGATACTCCTTCGACTGCGGCCGCACCACATACTGCACCGGGAACCGGCTATCGATATGGTTATGGTCACTTTCAATGTGCGCCGTTTCCAGCATGTGCATCAAAGTAGCGCCCTGGTACCATTCCATGTTTTCAGAACGGTGTACTACGTTGTCGCCGACCAGTGCGCTAATAGGAACGAACTGGATATCGGAGATCTCCAGTTTAGAGGAGAAAGCTTTATAGTCCTCTACAATTTTCTCGTAAACGTCCTCGGCATAATTCACCAGGTCCATCTTGTTCACGCAGACAATCACGTGGGGGATCTTCAGCAACGAGGCGATAAACGAGTGGCGATGGGTTTGCTCCACCAAGCCTTTGCGCGCATCGATGAGAATGAGGGCCAGGTTGGCTGTTGAAGCGCCGGTCACCATGTTGCGGGTATACTGAATGTGGCCCGGGGTGTCGGCAATAATGAACTTGCGCTTGGGCGTGGCAAAGTAGCGGTAGGCTACATCGATCGTGATGCCTTGCTCCCGCTCGGACTTCAATCCATCCGTAAGCAGCGACAGATCCACATAGTCAAACCCTTTTTTTGCGCTGGAAGCTTCCACCGCTTCCAACTGATCTTCAAATATCGATTTGCTATCGTACAACAAGCGCCCGATAAGGGTACTCTTACCATCATCCACACTACCTGCTGTCGTAAACCGGAGAAGTTGATTATTCACGTTACTCATAAACTTAATGCCTTTAAAACTTGCGTTGACTTTGGTTGCTCGCTTGCTTGCCCGCCGAAGCTTCAGCGAAGGAGGGCCCGCCGACTAGCCCGTCGTAGCTTTAGCGAAGACGGGAGCTTTAGCGACGGTGAGCTGTTATCCTCACCACAAAGCCCCTCTTAAAAATATCCACTCTTTTTTCTATCCTCCATCGCCGTCTCCGAACGCTTGTCGTCATGACGGGTACCGCGCTCCGTTTTACGCGAAGCGGCGATCTCTTCAATGATCCTCTCCACCGAATCGGCATCCGACTCCACCGCCCCGGTGATCGGCATATCGCCACACGTGCGGAAGCGAACGATCTTACGGGTAGGGACTTCATGCTCCTTCAGTTTCAACCAGGGTGACGTAGAGAGGAGTGCGCCATCGCGCTCGATCACTTCGCGTTCGTGCGCCAGGTACAGGCTTGGAATCGGAATGTTCTCGGCCTGGATGTATTGCCACACGTCCATCTCGGTCCAGTTACTGATGGGGAATACCCGGAAATGCTCGCCGATGTGCTTGCGACCATTGAACAGGTTCCAGAGCTCAGGACGCTGGTTCTTCGGGTCCCATTGACCAAACTCGTCGCGGTGCGAGAAGAAGCGCTCTTTGGCACGGGCCTTTTCTTCATCACGACGGGCACCGCCCATGGCGGCATCGTATTTATTTTGTTCGATGGTGTCGAGCAGTGTAACCGTCTGCAGGGCATTGCGGCTGGCGTTGAAGCCGGTCTCCTCTTTCGCCCTGCCCTTGTCGATGCTTTCCTGTACGGAGCCTACCACCAACTTCACGTCGAGTTCTTTCACCAGCCAGTCGCGATACTCCATTGTCTCCGGGAAATTGTGGCCGGTGTCGATGTGTACCAACGGAAAGGGTATGCGCGCAGGGGCAAAGGCCTTGCGCGACAGAAAGGCCAGCACGATGGAGTCCTTGCCTCCGGAAAACAACAACGCCGGTCTCTCAAACTGCGCCACCACTTCACGGATCACAAAGATCGCCTCCGCTTCCAGCTCTTTTAAATGACTTAAATAATATTGACTCATCCTGGTGTTATTACAAATTCTGTTCTACTTCTTGATATTACGCGTCCGACGCGTTTCGCGTTACTTCAATTTTACCCGCGGTAAAATAAACGCCATAAGCTTCCCGATCGACTCTTCCACGCTCCATTCGCCCGTGGGAACGGTCAGATCGGGATGGACGGGCGTCTCATACGGCGAATCGATGCCGGTGAAATTCTTTACCTCCCCTGCCCGCGCCTTTTTATACAATCCCTTCACATCGCGTTGCTCGCACACCTCCAGCGGGGCATCGACAAAGATCTCGATATAATTTTCAGCCCCTACAATGTTCTTCACCTGGTCGCGGTCGGCGTTGAAAGGCGAAATGAAAGCCGACAGCACGATGACGCCGGCATCCGTCATCAATTTGGATACTTCGCCGATACGACGGATATTTTCTACGCGACCTTCGTCGGTAAAGGTCAGGTCTTTGTTGAGGCCGGTGCGGATGTTGTCGCCGTCCAGCAGGTAGGTCTTAAATCCCAAGGCATGGAGCTGGGCCTCCAATTGCACAGCCAGCGTTGACTTCCCGGAACCGGACAAACCCGTAAACCAGATCACGGAGGCGCGTTGATTCAACACCTTCTCGCGCTGGTGTTTGCTGACTTTCGTCTTAATGGGATACAGATGATTCATGGGACGGAGCTGATCTACGCCAAAGTCTACTTATCCTATAGCGTATTTCGGGCAAAGGTAGAAGTAATGGATAAAACTACAAGGTGAGGTTTTTGAAAAGTATCTCTCAC
>Ga0209050_1002682_pt1 | contig 14509 bp, 14 predicted proteins | sample Araplavi_mTSA_r2_FD_184276 | JGI IMG/M metagenome (GOLD analysis project Ga0209050, IMG submission 184276) | Arabidopsis root microbial communities from North Carolina, USA - plate scrape MF_Cvi_mTSA_r2 (SPAdes) (version 2) | ecosystem: Host-associated > Plants > Roots > Endosphere | place: USA... | reverse complement strand
CTCGTGATCCAGTACCATCCGGATCGCCCGCTGCCGAACCTCAGGGGCAAACTTGTTCGTCGTCTTGCTCATCGTAGACCCTCACTCTCAGGAGTTAGGGCCTCCGGCAATCCCGGTGCGGTTCAAAGTTCCGCAATCGGCCAAGTTCACTTCGGTCCTGGCCGCCGATTATGAGGTGCCCCTAACCGAGGCGCTGACAGGAACAATCGGGGGCAGCTTCTATCACCGTTCGCCCCTGCTGAGCGAATACGCGCCGGGTGCAACCATCCCGACCTGGAACACGTTGGATGTCACTCTAGGGCTAAAGGGTGTAAACTGGAACGCAGCATTGTTCTGCAAGAACTGCTTCAATTCGGTCCGCCCTGTGTCGGTCGAGGTCGAGGCCGGAGATGGCATCAATGCCGGGGCATTAACGTATGTACAGCGCTGGAGCTACGACTCGATCCGTACCATCGGCGTTCGCTTGGGCGTGAAGTTCTAGGGGGCGGGCGGCGACTGTATGGGGGAAACGGTTACCGTTCTTCTTGGCTTCAGATAACGACGGTTGGCCAGGAGCGAGAGGAGGTGTGACGAGCGCGCTCGTGCAGATAGGGATGGTGGGCGGCCCCCACGGACTTTCATTGGAGCGGTGCGGCCAATCTCTGCCGAACTGGACGGGGGAGATTGAACTGACTGATCGTCGCAGCGATTCCGCACGTTCGCGGCCGGCGGGAAAGAGCTATCGTATCGATCCCGGTCCTGCCTGTCCCAACCTCGAAGCGACGCTTCGGAAAGGGCGGCTCGGTATGGTGGGACTAATTTTATTTCGGTACGGTGCGAAGAGCTGGAAGTGTCAGCGCCGCGTCGCCGCCCGGATCGAGGCAAGCAAGTTCGGCATGGACATCCGCTACGTCGCTACCTCGCTGGTCGAAGGCTCGGCCGGGCGCATCTACGACACGCTGTACTGCGCCCGCGGCCAAGGCCGAGAACCTGATCAAGCGGCACAAGGCCCAGCTCGCCAGCGATCGCACCTCGTGCCGCTCGGCCGACGCCAACCAGATGTGGCTGATCCTAAATACCGCCGCCTACTGGCTGCTGTGGTGCATCCAGCAGGCCATTGCCCAGGGCACCAGGCTCGCCGCAGCCGAGTTCGCAACGCTACGTCTGCGGCTCATCAAGGTCGCCGCCCGTGTCATCGAAAGCGCCTCACGCCTCCGTATCGCCTTTGCATCGACCTGCCCCGATGGAACCGTGTTCAAAGACATCGCTACCAGCCTGCGGACCGCACCCACGTAGCCAGCGCGCCCGTGCCGCCCAAAGCCCGAAACCATCCCTTCAACTTCGAAAAGCCCCTCGATCCCGCCGCGGGGAAAACCCAGGGGGAGTCGCTCGCCCTGATCATTTGCCCAAAAGCAGATCGCGGCCAAACAAGTCTGGCGATGCTGGTCTCATGAATAAGACAAGCTCAAGGTTGTCACTGACGCACAAGTGGACAAGGTGGACATTGATCCGAAGACCTGCGTCCTCGATCGCTTCAGCCAGACAAACGACATCCCCAACCTGATCCTCACCGATGGAGCGCAGGTGATTTCCTCAGCCAGGCAGAACCCTTCGCTCAACCAACATGTCGCTCACCTACATGTCGCTCACCGCTCGCGCCTGTGCGACGGCGGTTTCGATGTTAAAGGAAGGCGCGCTTTAGCGTTCAGGCGCGAACTTGCCGCCGAGATCAGAGGCAGCATTGACCACCGCGAGCGTGGCACAGTAGATCGCTTCAAAGGGCGCTGTTGGAAAAACCTGGTCGGCTTTGCTGAAGAGCCGGGCGCAGCAAAGATGGGAGTTTATCAGCTTCAGCGCGCCGGTCTCAGGGCCATCCAAAGCTGGAGCTGGAGAAACAACAGGGCCAAAGTCGGTACTGCAACTGCTGAATTGCCTAAACGCGGTGTCGTGAAGCCGCCGATCATAGCGCCGCCTAAAAAGCACAAGCAGATGACAGCGAAAGTCCTTGCTTGCCACAAAGCCTGGGAATCGCGTTTGGGAACCAAGCCCTTGAACAGCATCTCGGCAAAGCGTCGTAGATTTCCTGTGGTCATCGTCGAATTGTAGCCCCCGCCCCTCACGCGCGTGAAGCTCGTGCTTTGAACAGCCGCTACAAAGGCAATACCAACAATAATAGCCTCGTCCGGGATTTCGTGGGGCAGCAGTGCCACGAGGCTGAGAAAGCCAATCTCGAGCCAAAGGCTGATCTGCTCGACCCGACCCACTGGACCATCTGCCAGTTTCAGTCGAATTACATGGGCTGCTGCTACCCCGACTATGAACGCGAGGATCGGAACGAGGTGCCACCAGACGCTAGTGAAATCCCCCGTGCCAGCAGCAAGCCCGAGTAGCACGACATTTCCTGTCATCGAATTGGCAAAGACGTGGCCATGGCCCACAAAGGTAAATGCATCGAGGAAGCCGCCTGTCGCTGTGAGCAAGCCCGCAAAGGATACCTGCTCGGCATGCGGCATATCGAAAGTTTGAAGGTTGTGGGCCAAATTTGCACCTTTCAGATGGTAAGCTGATACACCGTAGGCTTGCGGAGGGACAAGCCGCTTCCATGCGGGCGTCACAAACTCCTCAAGATGTCTCCGAACCGGACCTTTGCCTACCGAGGTAGCTGTCAGCCGGCAGGGCAGAAGACGAGCAGACGCTGCAGGCCTCCTGTTTGTCGACCCTCTGACATTGATGTGATGAAGGACAGAGCCGCTGTTTGGAGAACAAGGACCAAGCGCAGGTGCGGGCAGGCCCGCCCCGCCCACGTTCAGATGCATCGCAAGGCAGCGAGCGTTGCCTGCACGGCGTCCAGCAGCGGGGTTCGCGGTTCAGCACCCAGGGTTGCGACAAGTCGCGCGTTCATCATGCGAACAGGTTGTTGCCAGAGATAGCGCATTTCCATCATCTCGCGCGGTGTTGTCGCCACCAGGGCGGCAAGTCCGAGGCGCCTCCATGGCAATCGTCGGATGGGTACAGCGGGATTCCCTAGCACTCGAGCGATGGTCTGAACCATCTGCCGCCCGTCATGATCCCAGTGCCCCTCCATGTGGAAGGTACTGAAGTCTTGCAGGTCGCTGCGCTCCAGCAACTGAACCATTGTTTCGGCAACATCGGGCAAATACGCCCACTGATGGCCGACGCCCCGCGCACCTGGGTTACGAATGACCTTGGGGCGGTCGCCCGGCGTAATCAGTCCCTGCCCGAACCAGTTGTTAACGGCGCCTGGACCGAAAAAATCTCCCGCACGAACGATGAGGGCCGTGCAGCGTCCCTGGTCCGCCGCCGCGCGAAGCTGCCGCTCCATCTCAACGCGAATCCTGCCCTTGCGAGTCGTCGGCATCTGATTTGCCTCTTCGGCGATATCGGGGAATACGTCCGGGCCGTAATTGTACACAGTGCCCGGCAGCAGAACGCGAGCCCCCGTCGCCGAGGCAGCGCGGATCGTGTTGTCCAGCATCGGGAGGACGAAGCGATCCCAGTCGCGATACCCGGGCGGGTTTACGGCATGGAGGATCACTGACGCACCTTCGGCGGCAGATGCGACGGCCGCAGGGTCCATCGCATCGCCTGTGATTACCTGGCACTCCTGCGGGAGGTTCGCCATAGCCTGGCGGCTGAGGGCCTTCACGGCCCACCCGCCCGCGATGAGACGGCGCATTACTGCCCCGCCTACCCCGCCCGTAGCGCCCAGTATCAAAGCTGTATCCTTCATCAATCGCTTCCTTGTCTGCTTCAGAGGCAATATGATCAGGATGCGGGTAAACGGGAATTGCTGTATTGCGTACATATGCTATACGTAAATAGATGAACAACGAGCCAAGCTGGGATGTGTATCGAAGCTTCGCTGCGGTACTGCGTCAGGGTTCGCTGTCCGCAGCAGCGCGGGCGCTCGGCGTGACCCAGCCGAGTATCGCACGCCACATCGATGCGCTGGAGCAGGCCATAGGTGCCAAGCTATTCGTACGCTCGCAGCGAGGTCTCTCCGCCAACGACCGTGCCTTGGCTTTGCGTCCACACGCCGAAGCTCTGCTTGCCGCAGCGGATGCGCTCCGAAGATCGGCTGAAGGCGCGCCCGACATCCCGGAGGGCACGGTGCGCATCACCGCAAGCCAGGCGGTAGGGACGCACCACCTGCCGGCGATTCTGACCAAGCTTCGGCGGGCGCAACCGCAGCTCCATTTCGAGTTGGCGTTGACCGACAAGATTGACGATTTGCTGCAACGCCGGGCTGACATCGCGATACGGATGGTGGAGCCAGAGCAGAAATCGCTGGTCAAAAAGAGCGTTGGCTCCTTTCGCCTCGGTTTCCACGCCCACCTTAGCTACCTCGAAAACCGAGATTGGCCGAAGGACCTTGCTGACCTTCGCAATCATGACGTGATTGGCTTCGACGCTGAAACGCCGTTTACAAGGGCAGGGATGCGGTATCTACCAGGTGTTGAGCGCTCGATGTTCGCTCTTCGCGTTGACGACGCCGCAGCGCAGTTCGAAGCCATACGCGCTGGCTTCGGTATCGGTATTTGCCAGACTGCAATCGCCAAGAGAGAGGAGAGCATCTGCCGGGTGCTCGAGGAGGCGTTCGATTTGCCACTGCCGGTATGGATCGTCATGCATGAAGACTTGCGAAGCGGCATTCGGTACAGGACAACGTTTGAGGCCTTGGTTGAGGCATTCTCTGGAATCACGCAGTCCGCCTGAGAGGCTGCGCAGCGTGGAGAGGGTGCCAGCAGCGAAGCAAACGGGCTTCGTTATTGATGGAGCTTCGAAGAGCTCGGAAGGCCGATTGTTAACTGGTGATCCGGCAAGCGCCTCAAAAACCCGTCAAAGGCTGCTGAAATGGTCCTGCAGGAGAGGGGAAATTGGAGAGGGCCTTTGACAACGCCTTTAGCGAATTTGCAGCATAGCCCGGAAAAGTAAGCGTAATCATATGACCGAGGCCGCGCCCAGTGAAATGCAAGTGCGAGGGGTGGGGAGCGAGATCGTCGCCAGCCGCAAGCAACGGTGTATCGCGCGCAAGGCCCCGCTCGCTGTGGCCTGGTCAAATCTGCGTGCCATGCAGCCGCCAGCCTTCTCGATGCCTCAACAATAAGTCCGGTTTTCCGGAACATTCCCGGTCGTGCGCCATTGCCTTGGCACGACCTAAATGTTTCGGGAGCGTAAATTATGGTTTCTCTCAGGACGCAGGGCAGGGCGGGTGGCCTCTCGTCACTTCTCCTTGGAGGCACCATTGCGCTGATCGGCCTTGTACTGACGACCGGCGGCTTCTACCTCGCAGTGCTCGGAGGCTCGGTCTATTATGTTCTGACCGGTATCGCCCTGCTGGCTTCGGGCGGACTGCTTATCCGCGGCAACATCCTTGGGGGATGGCTTTATAGCGCCATCTTCGTGGTGACCGTGATCTGGGCGCTGGCGGAAGCCGGAACCAATAACTGGGCGCTGGTGCCGCGCGTAATCGCGCCGCTGGTGCTGCTGGTGGCGACGCTGCTGGTCATGCCGACGCTCTCCGCGCAGCCCCATCGCTGGAAATTGGGCCTTGGCGCTAGCGCCGTGGCTGTGGTGCTGACCGCCGCGACCGGGCTGATCTTTGCCGGCATGGCCGAAACCGGCCCCTCATCCGCGCTTCCGGACCAGCGTTTTGACATGGGTGACCCCTCGTTGCTCTGGGCAGGCGACGACTGGCCTGCCTATGGCGGCAGCGATGCAGCGCGCCGGTTCTCTCCGCTTGGGCAGATCACTGCCGCCAACGTGAAGAACCTGAAGCGCGTCTGGATCACCCATACCGGCGACATGCCTTCGTCGGACAAGATCGCCAAGACCTATGGAGGGGAGAACACCCCCCTGAAAGTGGGCGACATGCTTTATGTCTGCACGCCGAAGAACATCGTTCTCGCGCTCGACCCGGCAACCGGGAAGCAGCGCTGGAAGTTCGACCCGAAAGTCTCGGACGAAGCGATCCCCTACACCGCCGCTTGCCGCGGTGTGAGCTACTTTGCGGTACCCAGCGCGCCGGCCGACCGGCCATGCGCCCAGCGGATCGTCTATGGCACACTCGACGCGCGCCTCTTCGCGCTGGATGCTCTCACCGGCAAGCGCTGCGCCGCCTTCGGGAACAACGGCGAAGTCGATACCAAGATCGGCATGGGCAACACCCCGCCGGGCTACGTCTCGATCAACTCGCCGCCCACCATCGTGCGCGGCGTTGTCGTGACGGGACATCAGGTGCTCGACGGTCAGGACCGCTGGGCACCTTCGGGCGTGATCCGCGGCTTCGATGCCGTTACCGGCAAGCTGCGCTGGGCCTGGGACATGATGCACCCCGACTGGAACGGCTATCCGCCGCAAGGCCAGACCTGGGCGCGCGGCACTCCGAACATGTGGACCATCGCCAGCGGCGACGAGCAGCTTGGCCTCGTCTACCTGCCGATGGGCAATGCCGCAGCTGACTATTATTCCAGCCTGCGCCGCCCGCAAGAGAGGGACTTCGCAACTTCGCTGGTCGCACTCGACGTGGCAACGGGCAAGCCGCGATGGAAGTTCCAGGCGGTGCGCGACGACGTGTGGGACTACGATTTCGGCGCACAGGCGACGCTGGTCGACTTCAAGGGGACGCCTGCGCTCATCCTGCCGTCGAAGCAGGGCGACATCTATGTGCTCGACCGCCGGACCGGCAGGCCGCTCACGCCGGTCGGTACGATCAAGGCGCCGGGCGGCGGGGTCGAACCGGCACAGCGCGCTGCGGTGCAGCGGGTCTCGCTGTGGCATACCTTGCGCAAGCCCGATCTCACCGAGCGAGACATGTGGGGTATGTCGCCGATCGACCAGATGATCTGCCGCATCCAGTTCCGCAAGGCGAGCTACAAGGGCTTCTTCACCCCGCCGGAAAGCGACCGCCGCTCGATCGAGTATCCGGGCTATAACGGCGGCACCGATTGGGGCGGCATTGCCGTCGATCCGCGCCGGGGCGTGATCGTCGCCAACTACAATGACATGCCCAACTACGTCCGGCTTGTGCCTCGCGCCGAGGCCGACAAGAAGGGCTGGGCGCCGCGTGACCAGGCTCGTGGCGACATCGGCGGCGCCGAAGGCGCCGGCGATCCGCAGGCCCACACGCCATATGCTATCGACGTGAACGCGGGGTGGCGTCTACCGCTCACCGGAATGCTGTGCAAGCAGCCTCCCTACGGGGGCATTCGGGCTATCGACATGGCCACTGGCCGGACGATCTGGGACAAGCCGCTGGGCGAGGCCCGTACCAACGGTCCTTTCGGCATTCCCTCGCTGCTTCCTTGGACTATCGGCACGCCCAACAACGGCGGATCCGTCGTGACGGCCGGCGGCGTGATCTTCGTTGCAGCCGCCACCGACAATCTGATCCGCGCCATAGACCTTGGAACGGGCAAAGTGCTGTGGAAGGACGTGCTGCCAGCGGGCGGACAAGCGACGCCGATGACCTACATGGTCGGTGGCCGGCAGTATCTGGTGATAGCGCCGGGCGGCCATCACTTCATGGAAACACCGATCGGCGACGAGGTAATAGCTTATGCCTTGCCCTGAGCGAGCAAGGCTAATGGTGTTGATCGGCAAGGAGCTCGTTAGCCCCCGCAGAAAACGGCCAGATAGTCCGAGCCCTCAGGGTTCTGAAAATTGCCGCTGCAAAATAATACCGTTGTTCTTGCGCATCACCGGTAACTTTGGGAGTACTCTGGTAAAATCATCCTGATGGTCCTCTGTACAGCCTTTCAATGGAGGATTGCCGGCCAGCTATGGTGGCGCCGCCAACCCGTCACCGATCCTAACCTCGGCAGTGTGCCGCTTGAGCAGCCCGGCGCGGCCATTCAAGTCGTGCGCGGCATGACCACGCAGCATCCGCCGATACCGGCAAGCGGTGACGGCTGCAGGAGAGGGAAAGTTTGAGGCGGAACCACAGCCATCGCTGAACATGAGGGCTGCAAAGCCCAAACGGACCGGCTGCTCAAGGTGCGCTTCAGCGCCAAACCGGCGCCTTCACGCCCTTAGTGGTGAAGGTCGAGGAGCGGATCAATGCTCTACGGCGAGAACCGAACGCGCTCCGATTGCACCGGGATCGCATGCCGCCGATCCTCGAGCGCAGACTGGCAAGCGAAGAAGAGGCCTATTGCCGCGCGCTCAATGCGTAGGAAGGGAACGCCGGGCGACCCGCTTTGCTTGTTTCAGAGCGGAGGGAGCGCGACCGCAATATCTTCGGCACGAGCAGATCACCCCGATTTGCCAATGACTTCGCGAACACGCGAGCAGTAAGGAGGGGGCGTTTGGCGTTCAAAGCAAGCATTCCGGAACTCCGCGCTGCGGGATGGGTTGCCATATAGCCAATAGATGACAGGTGCATGATGGCAGATGACAAATCCCGGCGCGGTGCCGCCGATCGCCGCGTTGTTGCAGGTGGTGAGGCGTATGAAGTCGATCATTTCGCCGAGAAGCACGGCCTCACCCGCGAGCGGGCGAAGGATCTAATCGGGCGGATCGGCAATGACCGCGAGAAACTCGGCGCCGAGGCGAGGAAGCTCGTTAAACATAAATAGAGGGGGCTTGGCCGCCGCTGGCCCTCTGAAAGGCAGGGATCGATGGCTCCTAAGGACAAATGCCCTCCAGAAACATCAGTAAATTCCAGCGATCGAGCAGCCTTGCTGATCCTGGATATGGTGAACTGTTTTGATTTCAAGGGCGCAGAGGCGCTGAAGTCTTGTGCTCTCAAGGCTGCCCGCCGTATAGATCAGCTACGCCAAACTTTTCGCGCGCGTGGTTGGCCCGTTATTTACGTTAATGATAATTTCGGTGAGTGGCATTCGGAAGCATCCAAGCTGGTCGAGCGGGCTCTCGAAAAAAATAACCCCGTCACGGAGTTGTTGAAGCCAGCTTCCGACGATTTTTTCGTTATCAAACCACAGTTTTCCGGCTTCTACGCCACCAATCTACCGGTGCTGCTACCGCAACTGGGAATTAGCAAGCTGGTAATTAGCGGAATTGCGACCGACATCTGCGTTCTGTTCACCGCCGCTGATGCGCATATGCGCGAATATGATCTATGGGTACCTGAAGATGCCGTGGCCGCGGAAAATGGAGAACGCGGACGATGGGCCTTGGAAATCATGGCCCAGAGCCTGGGGGCTGACACGTCCGCCACTTTACAGATGTCCGTCGACGAATGGCTCGCTGGGCTGAAACGGTAGCCGAGATTATTCGAACTCAATTGTTTCCCCCGCGTTTCATCCAAAGCTAAGATTCCGGTGAGAGGCTTTGGGATGAGGTTATTGAAAGACAACGGGCTTACAATTGCTCTTTTAACGCTGTTTTTCATTTGCATTCTTGGTCAATGGGTCTCGGGATGGTATGTAGAGCTGGAAGATGCCCGGCGTCATGCTCAACCCGGCCTTACGCTTTTTGCATATGCGGCCAGCCCGGAGTTCGTCTCCTCGGTCTTCGAAAATTGGGAAAGCGAATTTTTGCAAATGGCGGCCTATGTCGTGCTCACCGCGTTCTTGATCCAGCGTGGATCGGCGGAATCCAGGAATCCGGAGGCTCCCTCCCGAGATGGGGACCTGGAAGTGAAAGCTCATGAAAAGAGCGCTCCTTCAATCCTGCGCAAAGGTCCGCTCTGGCGGGCGGTCTATGCGCGTTCCCTCGGACTGGCGTTGATCGTGCTGTTTATCGCCTCATTCACAATGCACTGGATCAATAGTGCACACGCGGCTGGTGAAGAGGCGCTGAAGCATGGCGAAACCCCGAAGGCAGTTCTTGCCTACCTGGGTGACGCGCAGCTGTGGTTCGAATCCTTCCAGAACTGGCAGAGCGAATTTCTCTCGACGGCTGTGCTGGTCGTGCTTTCCATTTTCCTGCGGCAGCGCGAATCTCCTGAATCGAAACCAGTGGCAGCGCCGAATTCACAGACCGGAGAGTGAACCTGCGACGATATCGGGGGCAAAGATCAAAGCATATAACGAGCACCATGGAGCCCCGAGATGGATCGGCTATTCACCAACATTGCCAACAAGTGTGCCCAGTTGATGGGACAGCCCGCGGCTTTTATCATCTCTACGTTGTTCATTGTCTTGTGGGCAGTAAGCGGCCCGTTCATGCAGTATTCGGATACTTGGCAGCTGATCGTCAATACCGCGACCACAGTGCTGACCTTTCTGGCGGTTTTCCTCATCCAGAACAGCCAGAACCGCGACGGCGCAGCCATGCAGGCAAAGCTGGACGAGATCATCAGGGCGCTGGACAAGGCGCGAGTGGAATTCGTCGGAATTGAGCACCTGACAGACGCATAGATTGCTCGCATCCGGCAAGCGCTCGAAGCCGATATCAAGGACGAAGACAACAAGCAAAAGACCGCTGCGCCGAGCGTGGAGCGGTTGCTGGCAAGATACTGACCGCACGATCCTACGAGCGGCGGGGGCTCACTCCTCATTCCACGCGCGTGCGGCCGCTGCGCCTTTCTCTGGCGTTGAGAGGGTTTCAAATGAAGCGAATATGGCAACGGCGAACAAGGCGAAAAGCAAGCTCGGCACGAGCGCGGGTCGCGAAGTACCGCTAAAGCGGGATTTCAGCCGTACTGCTTAAAACTTCTGGCGGCTCTGAGCCGGCGCTTGCCAACGGCTTCGTAGTGAAGAAACACGCTGCGACCCCGCCAGCATTAAGATTTCGGTCTCGAACTCGATGGCATTTTGGTCAACTGGGCTGTGACGCGGGGTCCGAGCGCCAATATCGACGACAAACGGCTGGCGGTGCGCACGAAGCATCACCCGCTCGACTATGCCCGCTTCGGAGGCATGATCCCGAAAGGATAGTATGGCGGCGGCGGCACGTCATGCTGTGGGTCAATGGCACCTGGGAAGCGGTCCCCGGTAAAGATCCAACGGCAACCCGTGCGGAATGTCATCTGCACTTCATCCTTCATGGCGGGCAGATGAACGGGGAGTGGATTATGTTCCGCATCAAACCACGCCGAAGGGGGGAGGGGCGAAAACTGAATACTGCGTAAGGTCGAGGACAAGTTTGCTGGCGGTTCGGATGGTCACGTGGGCATTCATCTCATGAGTGCCGACAACGGGCGGACAATGGAAAAAATCGCCGCTGGCAGGCCGATCCGGAAGCCAAGCGGCAAGACTGAAGTGCCGCCTGCGAAGGCAAAATCACCATTCCGCCGCCAGTAGGCATCCGGCCCATGGCAAACGCCCACCCTTCCAACCTGTCCAGCTTGCCGTCCCCGGCGGGGGCGGGGAAGGACGGATCCATACCCAGTCGGGTGCGGATTGGTCAGACCGATTTGTAGGCCCTATCGCTGGGGCCGCCCAGCCGGAGGTCGAAAGCGCACTGATCGATGGCGAGGCAGTCGCTCTGTCCGGCGGCCGCACCAGCTTCCAGGCGCTGCAAGCTGCGCTGAAAGATAATCCCGCAGCGATCGAATGTTTCGCGTTCGATCTGCTGGAATCGAATGGCGAGGATCTTGCCTGGCTGCTGCAGATCAAGCGTAATGAAACAGATAGCTGTTCGGCTGGCCTGGGATGTACTTCACGATCTTGACAAGCCTTCGCACTGGCACATCTGCGACGGCGCTGAAATGCTGACCCGTGTTTCACCCATTAACCTGACACACGGGAGCCGTGCTGACCGGGTGCTGCCGGATCTGTAGCGAGCGAAAAGGTTGGAACCCTAATACGCCGAAAGAAAAAGGCCAGCAAAGCCGGCCTTAGTTTTGGGAGAGGATGCCTGAAAGGCAGAGCCATACTGCACCTGCGAGCAAGATTGTGCAAGTGCGAAATCTCTTTGCATCCGCATACTCCCGGCAGAGTCGAAGTTGCCGGCCCTATGTTCCCAAACTACCCCCCCCCTCATTTAGCCGTGGAAGCACATTGTTTTCTCGAAGGCGCCGGCGGCGAAGGGGGGCGGTCAGCGCGGAGGCAGATTGACGAAGGGCCGGTTGGCAGAGCGCGGCCAAGCGATCTGGCCTAGCCCTCTCGCCTTATCGTAAAATCCGAAAGGCTCGTGGCAGGGATTGTCGCGGCGAATGAAACTCGGGAACGAGCCGGCTTGTGGCGCACTTACTCAGCAAGACTTCTAACAGGAGGACTCCGTGACGGAAGGATTCACCGACGCCATCGCGCTTTTGAAAGCCGACCATCGCAAGGTTGAGAAACTGTTCGAGCGCTTCGAAAAAACGAAATCTTCCGCGCAGAAGAAATCTATAGCTCATGAGATATGCACGGAATTGAAGATCCACACGATCATCGAGGAAGAGATTTTTTATCCAGGCTTCCGCGGGAAAATTGAGGACGATACGCTCGACGAAGCCTATGTGGAACACGACGGCGCCAAGATCCTGATTAACGATATCGAGGCCTCTTCTCCCGAAGACGACTTCTTTGCCGCCAAGGTCAAAGTGCTCTGCGAGGAAATCAAGCATCACGTCCATGAGGAAGAGATGCCCTCGGAAGGCATGTTCGCCCAATGCAGAAAGACCGACGTGGATCTCGTACAGATGCGGGACCAGATGCTCGCGCTGAAGGAAGATCTTCTCGCCAGGGCTAAGTCGGCTGGTCTGCCGGCGGCCAAGCCAACTGCGGTTAATCTTTTGGCCGCTTGATGGAGAGAGATAATGTCGGATGTTGCTGATAACGGTGAACGTCAGGGGGGCTTGGGAGAGGCTCGGCCCAATGCCCTCGCCACCCATTGTCAGAGCGAAGATGCGCAAAAGCCAGAGAAAATCGGGGGGCGCCCCTTGACTGGATTCGTCAAGCTGGAAGACTATCCCGAAGACCTGCGCGCCAGGAACACCCGTCGATGATCCCGGATCAGGAGAAGCCAAGCTCGCGGCGTCTGACACGGGCAGGATTGATGGTGGTGGTGATCGTGCTCGCCGTCATCGTACTGATGTTCGCCGGACGCAATATCTGGCATGCCGAGGAGCTCAAACAGGAACAACAGACCGGTGTTCAAGAGCACGACGGGTCGCGAAGGACGACGAAAGCCGATCAATGATTGGCTCGGCGGCCAGACTTCTCGTTCACTTGGACAAGCTCATTGGTGGACGATGACGCAGTTTCGACCCTGCTGTTTGGCCGAATAGAGCACGCTATCAGCTTTCTCAATCGCTCTATCGATGGTCATTCGCTCCTTTGCAGCCATTGACACGCCGAAACTTGCCGTGAAACTCAGATCGATTCCGTTCGATACCCATCGCTCGGTGGCGAAGGTTGATCGAGCTCGATCCGCTGTTGCTGCGGCTTCTTGAAGGGTCATGCCTGAGATAAGGATCATGAATTCCTCGCCTCCAACACGAGCAACACAATCTTCTGACCGGACAGCGGTTGTGAGCACCGTCGCAAAGCGCTTTATCACCGCGTCACCAAAGGAATGGCCAAAGCGGTCGTTGATCGTTTTGAAATGATCGATGTCGGCCAGGATGACGACTGTAGGCCCGGTATGGAAGCGCATTGCCTGACGAGACTCCAGGAGCGCGTTCAGACCCCGACGGTTTAGAACGTTGGTCATCGGGTCGGTATGCGCCTCGATGCGGTGCCGCTCGATCGCATCCTCTGCTGCCACGAGCATCACGCAAAATGTCAGAACGATGCTGCCGATCACGCCGGTGTACTGAATCATGGTACCCCAAGGCGATGTACGCCATGCCCCTACTTCGTGGCCTACTGGCGATGCAGCCAGGAAAGTCGCGCATTGGCTGGTCAAGAGGAATGCCAGGAGTAGGAACAGCGAGGCCAGGATCCGATCAGGCCTCGACTTTGCGGAACGCGCGAATGGCCATGCGGACGCCCAAAGGACAACAGCACAGCAAGCTTCAACGGACAGCGTTTCAAGGCGAACACTTTTGAAACCTACCAGCGACACCGTCACGGCGACCGCTGAAAAAACCATTACAGACGTTTCGAAGAGCAAGCTGCCTTGAATATCAAGGCGTCGCCTTAGCGCTCTGCAAGCCAACAGAATGCTGAGCAGAATGAGACTGTCTTCAAGGATTTGCTTATAAGGTGTGAAGCGCTCTGTCTCGATTAGCATAATGCTGAAGCCCATCGAGAGCGACAGTAGAGCATAGCCCCATCGCCCAGTGGAGGATCCAAATACTCTGATTGCCGCAAACGCCATGCCGCAAAGCAGGATTGTGATGGGGACGATCCAGTTCAGGACGGTAACAGGCATGGCTCGATAGATTTCCGACCGTATTCCTGACGATGTATCGGCAGGCGGAAGGGTGCACCTAGCCAAAGACAGTTAACAAAGGCCTTCGTATGATCACTAATGCGCTTTCAACCTCGATCCCCAAAATCGGACGTGTTCGTTTGTTCGAGGCAGGCCTGCCCGTTTCGTCACCTTAGAGCCCGCCCCGAAAGTTGTTGAGCAATACCAGCATGTTGTGATTCACGCCGTCCTGCGAGAGATGGAGTGAACAATGGCATGGACTGGTATTGCCCGGCAGGAGCATAGCCGGAAAGGGTTGCGC
>Ga0209050_1002681_pt1 | contig 14510 bp, 9 predicted proteins | sample Araplavi_mTSA_r2_FD_184276 | JGI IMG/M metagenome (GOLD analysis project Ga0209050, IMG submission 184276) | Arabidopsis root microbial communities from North Carolina, USA - plate scrape MF_Cvi_mTSA_r2 (SPAdes) (version 2) | ecosystem: Host-associated > Plants > Roots > Endosphere | place: USA... | reverse complement strand
CTCGGCGACGCTGCTGATCGTGGGCGTCTACCTGCTGGGCGTCTCGGGCATCGGCTACTACGTGCGCTACACCGGCGGCGAGTGGGGCCGCGCGCTGCAGCAGGTGCTGCTCGCGGTGGGCGTGCTAGCGCTGCTGACGATGGAGCTGTCGGGCTCGCTGCGCGCCAAGCTGCGCGTCTACATCAGCAAGCATTTCTTCAGCTACCGCTACGACTACCGCCAGGAATGGCTGCGCTTCACCGCGATGCTGTCGGCCAGCGCCTCGCCGGCGGAGCTTGGCGAATCGGTGATCCGCGGCCTGGCGCACCTGGTGGAGAGCCCGTCGGGCGCGCTCTGGCTGCGGCGCGCGGCGGCGGCCGGCGCCGGCGACGAGTACCTGCAGGCCGCGCGCTGGAACCTCAACGACGACCGCCAGCCGCTGCAGGCCGATGCCGCGCTGCTGCGCCTGCTCAAGGAGCGCGCCTGGATCGTGGATCTGGACGAATGGCGCCGCGATCCCGGCGCCTACGAGCACGCGCCGCTGCCGGACGCGCTCGCCGGCGACGCGCGCCACTGGCTGCTGGTGCCGCTGATCAACGCCGGCGCGCTGACGGGCTGGGTGGTGCTGGGCCAGCCGCGCACGCGGCTCGAGCTCGACTGGGAAGTGCGCGACCTGCTGCGCACCGCGGCGCAGCAGGCGGCCAGCTACCTGGCGCAGATGCAGGCGGCCGAGGCGCTGCTGGAGGCGCGCAAGTTCGAGGCCTTCAACCGCATGTCGGCCTTCGTCGTGCACGACCTCAAGAACATCGTCACGCAGCTGTCGCTGATGATGAAGAACGCCAAGCGGCTGCGCGACAACCCGGAGTTCCAGCAGGACATGCTGGACACGGTGGAGAACTCGCTGGACAAGATGCGCCAGCTGATGCTGCAGCTGCGCGAGGGCGACAAGCCGCATCACGGCAGCGCCGGCGGCGTGGCGCTGACGGCGATCGCGCGGCGCCTGGCGGCGGCGGCCGTCAGCAAGGGCCGCGCGCTGGAGCTGGAACTGCGCGACGAGGTCAGCGCCCGCGGCCACGAGGAGCGCATCGAGCGCGTGCTCGGCCACGTGGTGCAGAACGCGCTGGACGCCACGCCCATCGACGGGCGGGTCACGCTGCGGCTGCAGCGCGTGGGCAGCCACGCGCAGGTGGAAGTGGAAGATACTGGCTGCGGCATGACCCAGGAATTCATCGAGCAGCGGCTGTTCAAGCCGTTCCAGACGACGAAGGCCGCAGGCATGGGCATCGGCGCCTACGAGAGCTACCAGTACCTGCAGGAACTAGGGGGGAAGATCAACGTGGAAAGCGCGCCCGCACGAGGCACCAAGGTCATCATCCTGCTGCCGCTGTTCTTCGCCCAGTCGGGCAGCGACGCCGGCTTGGTGGAGGCGAGATGAGTGACGCCGCACGGCCGCCCGAAGGCGGCACTCCGCCCCTCCCGGAGGGGCCCGCGAAGCGGGGGGGAGCCCACATGAGTGACGCCGCACGGCCGCCCGAAGGCGGCACTCCGCCCCTCCCGGAGGGGCCCGCGAAGCGGGGGGAGCCTACATGAGTGCACAGACTCCGGCGTTGCTGATCGTCGAGGACGACCTCGCGCTGCAGAAGCAGCTCAAGTGGTCGATGGACCGCTTCGAGTCGGTCACGGCCGACGACGTCGCCAGCGCCGTGCTGCAGTTCCGCCGCCACAAGCCGCCGGTGGTCACGATGGACCTGGGCCTGCCGCCGGACCAGGACTCGGTCTCCGAGGGCTTCAAGCTGCTCGAGAAACTGATCGAGCTGGAGCCCGGCACCAAGGTCATCGTGCTCACCGGCCAGAACGACCAGAGCAACGCGCTGCGCGCGATCCGCATGGGCGCCTACGACTTCCTGGCCAAGCCGGTCGACCCCGACGTGCTGGTGCTGACGGTGGAACGCGCGCTGCGCCTGCACGAGCTGCAGCAGGAGAACCAGCGTCTGTTGACGCAGCAGGACGGTGAGCCCACCGGCCGCCTGCTGACGCGCGATCCGCAGATGCAGCGCCTGTGCCGCACCGTCGAGCGCGTGGCCGGCAGTGACGCCACGGTGCTGCTGCTGGGCGAGAGCGGCACCGGCAAGGAGGTGCTGGCGCAGTCGCTGCATGACGCGTCCAAGCGCAAGGGCCGCTTCGTCGCGATCAACTGCGCGGCGATCCCGGAGGCGCTGCTCGAGAGCGAGCTCTTCGGCTACGAGCGCGGCGCCTTCACCGGCGCGACCAAGACCACCGTCGGCAAGATCGAGACCGCGCATGGCGGCACGCTGATGCTGGACGAGATCGGCGACCTGCCGATGCCGCTGCAGGCCAAGCTGCTGCGCTTCCTGCAGGAACGCAGCATCGAGCGCCTGGGCGGGCGCCAGGAGATCGCGGTCGACGTGCGCATCGTCGGCGCGACGCACCAGGACCTGAAGGCCAGGATCGCGCAGGGCGCGTTCCGCGAGGACCTGTTCTACCGCCTGGCCGAGATCGTCATCGACATCCCGCCGCTGCGCGACCGCGTCGGGGACGCGGTGCTGCTGAGCCATGCCTTCCTGCGCCGCTTCTCGTCCGAGCAGCGCCGCCCCATCCTGCGCCTGGCCGACGACGCGATCCGCGCCGTCGAGGCACACCGCTGGCCCGGCAACGTGCGCGAGCTGCAGAACCTCATGAAGCGCGCGTCCATCATGGCCGACGGCGAGCGCATCACCGCCGACGACCTCAACCTGCCGGTGCCCGGCGGCGACGCGCCCGGCGACGAGCCCGAGCTCGACCTGCGCGCGGTGCGCGAGCGCGCCGAGCGCCAGGCCGTCGTGGCCGCGCTGGCCCGCACCGACGGCAACATCGCCAAGGCCGCCGACCTGCTCGGTGTCAGCCGGCCCACCCTGTACGACCTGATGGCCCGGCTCGGCGTCAAGGCCTGAGGCCGGCATCGCGGCCCCATCGATCCCCGATCCACCCCGACAGCGAAAGAGACGACGCATGTCCCGCAAGCCTGAGAACAACAGCGAGTCCCGCCCCCTTCCAGGAGCCCTCGGCGTGGAGGCGCCAGTACTTCCGCGCGTTGGCGGCGGGCGGGCGGTCAGGCATGGCGCCACCGCGCTGGCGCTGGGCTCGGCGCTGCTGCTGGCGGGCTGCTTCGGGGACTCGGCGCAGGACCTGGTGAAGTCGGCCAAGGATCACCTGGCCAAGAAGGACAACAAGGGCGCGATCATCCAGCTCAAGAACGCGCTGCAGAAGGACGACTCGCTGGCCGAGGCGCGCTACCTGCTGGCCAAGGCGCTGCTGGACAGCGGCGATGTCGCCGGCGCCGCGATCGAGGCCGACAAGGCGCGCGCGCAGGGCTTCACCGGCGATGCGCTGGCGGCGCTGCAGGCGCGGCTGCTGCTGATGCAGGGCAAGGTCGACGAGACGCTGGGCCAGTTCGGCAACCGCCATCTTCAGAACGCCGCCGACGAGGCCGACCTGCAGACCACGCTGGTGGGCGCCTATGTGGCCAAGCAGCAGCTGCCGCAGGCGCGCAAGGCCATCGACGCGGCGGTGCGCGCGGCGCCGGACAGCGTGGCGGTGCGGCTGGTCAACGTGCGGCTGCTGACCAGCGAGGGCAAGCTGCCCGAGGCCCGCGAGGAGGTCGAGCGCGTGATCGCCAAGGCGCCGCAGTCCGCCGAGGCCTGGGAGCTCAAGGGCGAGCTGCAGGTGCTGGCCGAGGCGCCGGCGGCCGAATCGATCGCGAGCTTCCGCAAGGCGCTGGAGCTCGACAAGAAGCTGGTGTCGGCCCATGCCGGGCTGGTCAATCAGCTGATGCGCACCGGCGACAAGGCCGGCGCCAAGGAGGCGGTCGCCGCGATGAAGGCGGCCGCGCCGCAGCATGCGCAGACCTTCTACTACGCGGCGGTGTTCGCGCTCGACGCCGGCCAGCTCAAGGAGGCGACCGAGCTGACGCAGGCGCTGATGAAGGCCGCGCCCAACAACGAGCGCGCGCTCTTCCTGGCCGGCCGCGTGGCCCAGGCCAATGGCGACCTGCGCCAGGCCGAGACCCATTTCGCCAAGCTGATCCAGGGCTGGCCCGATGCGCAGCCGGCGCGCGTGGCGCTGGCGCAGCTGCAACTGCGCGGCGGCGACAACGAGCAGGCGCTCGCGACGCTGCAGCCGGCGCTGGACGCCAAGGCGCCGTCGTCCGAGGTGCTGGCGCTGGCCGCCGAGATCCGCCTGAAGCAGGGGCAGGGCGCGGAGGCCGAGCGCTTCCTGTCGCGCGCCGCCGAGGCCAACCCCAGCGACGTGCGCAGCCGCGTCGCGCTGGCGCTCAACCAGATCCAGAAGGGCCAGGAAGCGGCCGGCCTGGCGGAGCTGCGCAAGCTCGCCGCCGCGGACAAGGACGTGGTGGCCGACGTCGCGCTGATCAGCGTGCTGGTGCGCAAGAAGGACTACGACGCGGCGACGCAGGCCATCGCGGCGCTGGAGAAGAAGGATCCCAAGTCCGCGACCGCGCCCGAGCTGCGCGGCCGCATGGCGCTGCTGCGCGGCGACCGCGCCGGGGCGCGCGCCCAGTTCGACGAGGCGGTCAAGCGCGAGCCCGGCTCGATGACCGCGGCCAACAGCCTGGTCACGCTGGACCTGCAGGACCGCCAGGCCGGCGAGGCCGTCAAGCGCTACGAGACCGTGCTCAAGGCCGATCCCAAGAACCTGCGCGCCGAGATGGCGTTGATGGGCCTGAAGCTGACGCACAAGCTGATCGAGCCCGAGGCCGCGGTGAAGCGGCTGACCGAGCTCGCGCGCCAGCATCCGGACGACGCCGGCCCGCGCCAGGCCGCGGTCGGCCTGCTGATGGAGAAGAAGGACTTCAAGGCGGCGCTGTCGCTGGCGCAGGAAGGCGTGACGGCCAGCCCCGACAACCCGGCGCTGGTGGACCTGCTGGGCCAGGTGCAGGCGGCCACGGGCGATCGGCAGCAGGCGATCAGCAGCTTCAACAAGGTCGCGACGCTGCAGCCGCGCTCGCCGCTGGGTGCGATGCGCCTGGCCGACCTGGCGATCAGGAACGGCGACAAGGAGGCCGCCGTGGCCGCGCTCAAGCGCGCGCAGGCCATCGCCCCGGGCGATGCCGAACTGGCGCGCCAGGTGGTGGAGAAATCGCTGCAACTGGGCCGCGTCGACCTGGCCACGGCCACGGTCAAGGGCCTGCAGGCCGCGCATCCGAAGTTCGGCCTGGGCTGGAAGCTGGAGGGCGACATCGCCCGCGCCCGCAAGGACCTGCCGGCGGCGATCGCCGCCTACCGCAAGGCCGACCAACTGGCGGCCGAGGCCGGCGCCAGCGTCGCCAACACGGAACTGGCGATCGCGCTGCATGGCGCGCTGGTCGAATCGGGCAAGCGCGACGAGGCCGAGCGCTACGCCGCCGCCTACACCGCACGCTACAAGGGCGACGAGCTGTTCCTCTATCACCTGGGCGACGTGGCGCTGAACTCGGGCCGTTACCCCGAGGCCGAGCAGCGCTACCAGGCGGTGCTGGCGGTGAACGGCGACAACGCCGCGGCGCTCAACAACATCGCCTGGCTGCGGCTGCGCGCGGGCAAGCCGGACGATGGCTTGAAATTTGCCGAGCAAGCGACCAAGCTCCGACCCAACGTGCCGCCTTACCTGGACACGCTGGCCGAGGCGCTCGCCGCCAAGGGCCAGACGGCCAAGGCGATCGAGGTGCAGAAGGATGCCGTGAAGCAGGCGCCGACCGTGCCCGCGTACCGCTTGCGCCTGGCGCAGCTGTACGTGGCCGGCGGCAACAAGGGCGACGCCGAGGTGGAACTCAAGCGCCTGGCGGACCTGGGACCGAATTTCGAGCAACAAGCCGAGGTGCGAAAGCTGCAGGCCGCGATCCGCTGAGACGTCCGACCGCGAGGTCGGATGCCCCTGGCGGGCCGAGAGGCGGCGGAGATGCCGCACCCGGGGAGGGGACGGTCATGAGCCAGATTCGACGATCCAGTCTTCGCAAGCGCCTTCACCAGGGGCTGCGGCGGCTGTTCTCCGCCTTGCCGCGGCCGCTGCGGTTCGCGATCTACCGCCGCATGGTCGATTGCGACCCGGCGCCGTCGCCGCGGCTGGAACTCAAGGTCGCGGACACGCAGGAGGAGCTCGACGCGAGCTTCCGCATCCTGCACGACGCCTATGTCGGCAGCGGCTTCATGAAGCCGGACCCGAGCGGGCTGCGGGTCACGATCTACCACGCGCTGCCCACGACCACGACGCTGTGCGCCAAGTACGACGGCGTGGTGGTGGGCACGATCTCGATGGTGCGCGAGGGCGTGTTCGGTTTTCCGCTGCAGTCGGTGTTCGACCTCGAGGGCGTGCGGGCCAAGGGCGGCAAGATCGCGGAGATCTCGGCCCTGGCGGTGGCGCCGGCCTTCCGCAAGACCGGCGGCGCGATCCTGTTCCCGCTGATGAAGTTCATGCATCAGTACTGCACCGAGTACTTCGACACCCGGCATCTGGTGATCGCCGTGAACCCCGACAAGATCGAGCTCTACGAGGCGCTGCTGTTCTTCCGCCGCCTGAAGGAGCAGACGGTGGCCGAGTACGACTTCGCCAACGGTGCGCCGGCCGTCGGCGCGACGCTGGACCTGCACGAGGCCGATGCGCTGTTCGAGCGCCACTACCGCGGCCGCAGACCGCAGAAGAACCTGCACCACTACTTCTTCCGCCACCGGCTGCCCAACATCCAGCTGCCCGAGCGCCGCTTCCACACGACCAACGACCCGGTGATGACGCCGGCGCTGCTGGACCACTTCTTCAACCGCGTGGTGCCGGTATTCCCGCAAATGGACGACCGCAGGAAGGCGCTGCTGTGGTCGGTGTACCGCGAGGACGCGCAGTTCCGCTCGGTGCTGCCGATGCTCAGCGGCGGCGGGCAGGACCTGGGGCGCTCGCTGCGGCAGTACCCGCGCTACTCGATCCGCTGCCCCGGCCACCTGGACATCCGCGCCGCCAACGACAGCCAGTTGGGCCATTTCGACCTGGACGTGATCGAGGTCTCGGCCCACGGTTTCCAGGCCGAGTGCGACCATGACCTGCCGCTGCAGGTCGACGGGACCGTCGAGATCGAGCTCGGCCACAACGAGACCGCCCATGTGAGCTGCCGCGCGGTGCGCCGCAAGGACACCGAGCAGGGCAGCTTCTACGGCTTCCGCATCGACGAACCCGACCGCCACTGGCGCAGCTTCGTCTCCACGCTGGAGATGGGCACCACCACCAAGGACCTGGCCGCATGACCGATCGCCGCTTCACCCACCGCCTTGAATCCGGCCCCGCGATGGCGGCGCCGTCGCCGCGCCGGCGCGCGCTGCTGACGCTGGGCGCGCGGGGCGCGCTGGGCATGACGGCGATCGCGGCCATCGCGCTCCTCGCGCCAGTGGCGCGGGCGCAGGAGATGTCCAACACGCTGCCCGACCTGATCGACCGCAGCCGCCAGGCGGTGGTGGCGGTGGGCACCTTCGCCGCGACGGACAGTCCGCGTTTCGGCTTCCGCGGGACGGGCTTCGCTGTCGGCGACGGGCGGCGGATCGTGACCTGCGCGCATGTGATCCCGAATCCGCTCGAGCAGGACCTGATGATCACCGTGCCCGCCGGCGCGAACGCGTCGGGTCAGCCGCAGCTGCGGCCGGTCAAGCTGCTGCGCCGCGACGCGGCGCACGATCTGGCGGTGCTCGAACTGGCCGACGACAAGGGCGCGCTGATCGACGTCCTGACGCTGGCCGAGGCCGACGGCGCCCAGCCGGTGGTGCGCGAGGGCGCGGCGGTGGCGCTGATGGGCTACCCGATCGGCACCGCGCTGGGCGTGACGATGGCCACGCATCGCGGCACCGTCGCGGCGATCACCCGCGCCGCGCTGCCGGCGCCCACGGCGGGCTCGCTGTCCGATCGTGCCGTGCGCCAGCTGCGCGAAGGCGCGATCGAGTTCCTGCAGCTCGATGTCACCGCCTATCCCGGCAACAGCGGCGGACCGCTGCTGGACATCCGCACCGGCAAGGTGGTGGGCATCGCCAACATGGTGGTGCTCAAGGGCACGCGCGAATCGGCGCTCAGCGCGCCCAGCGGCATCAGCTACGCGGTGCCGGCAAAGTACGTCTGGCCCTTGCTCGGCAAGTAGGCGACGGCGGCGCGCCCGCACGGGTGCCTGACCGCCGTCTGGCTGCCGGCGGGGCGCTCAGGTGGTCGTCTGCAGGTGCAGGCGGCTGGACTGGCAGCGGTGCAGCGCCTGGTAGTGCTCCACCGGCTTGCCGCTGGCGTTGTAGGCCAGCGATTCGATCCGCAGCAGCGGCTCGCTGCCCTCGACCTGCAGCAGCCGCGCCGTTTCCGCGTCCGGCAGCACGGCGTCGATCCAGCGCTCGGCCTTCACGATGCGCTGGCCGTACTGGCGGCGCAGCACGTCGTACAGCGAGCGGTTCTCCAGCTTGGCCCGATGCAGCCCCGGCGCCAGCTCGGCGGGAATCGCCGTGGCCACCAGCAGCTGCAGCTCGCCATCCACCGAGCGCAGCCGCCGCAGCCCCACCACCTGGCTGCCGGGCGGCAGGGCCAGCGCGCGGGCTTCCTCGGGAGTGGCGTCGCGCAGCTCCTGCCGCAACACCTGCGTGCGCACGGTCCGGCCCTTGCGCGCCATCTCGTCGGAGAAGCCCAGCACGGTGGAGACGAAGTCCTCGTCCCGCTCCCGCGCCGCCACGAAGGCGCCCTGGCCGCGGATCTTGTAGATCAGTCCGGCGCGGACCAGGTCGGCCAGCGCCTCCCGCACGACGATGCGCGAGATGCCGAACTGGTCGCCGAATTCGGCTTCGGTGGGCAGCTTGGCACCCACCGCGAGCGTGCCGCTGAGGATGCGTTCGCGCAGGACATCGCGGAACTGCGCCCACAGCGGGGCGCTGGATTGACGATCAAGGGCCGGCGGCGACAGGGTCATGGGCGGTTCAGGTGGCGAGCGGTTGAATGGTTGGAGGAGCGGAGGGCGCCAATGATGCACCGGCTGGCGTGCCGGCCTGGGCGCCTGGCGGCCCGAACCGGGCGTGGTGATGCTGCTGCAGCACGGTCCGGCAGGCATCGAGTTCCGCGTCCCGGCGCAGGCGGTCCCAGCCCAGCGCCGCCGCGGCCAGGTCCGCGAGTTCCTCCAGCAGCGCCGGGTGCAATTCTCCCCGGATCGCGAGCAGCGAGCGGCGCAGCACCAGATCGGTCAGGCGCACCACGGCGGTGTCGCGGCACAGGTAGTCCACCTCCGCCACCGAGTAGCCGGGATGGTGCCGCAGCGGGCGGTCCCCGGCGGCGGCGAAGCGCTCGGCCAGCGCCACCGCGCGCGAGCCGTAGCGCTCCACCAGCGTGGCGGCGCGCTGCGGCGAGCGCAGCGCCGCGCCCACCCGGCTCAGCAGCCGCTCGAGGATGCGCTCGTCGCTCGGATAGCCGGCGCCGCCGCCGACGGCGATGTCGCTGGTGCTGCGCAGCCGGGCGCGGCCCAACTGATGCAGCACCTCGTCGGCCGCCTGCTCGGCCAGCGAGCGGAAAGTGGTCCATTTGCCCCCCACCAGGCTGATCAGGGGCAGGCGGCGGGTCTCGTTGGCCGGCTCCACCACGACCGAATGGTCGCGGGAGATCCGCCCCGGCGAGTCCGCCGGCGCCCGGCCCAGCGGCCGCACGCCCACGTAGGTGTAGACCACCTGCTCCTGCGCGAAGTGCAGGCGCGGGAACAGCTCGCGCAAGGCGTCCAGCAGGTAGGTGATTTCCGCGGGCTCGGTGTGCACCTGGTCGGGATCGGTCACCGGGATGTCGGTGGAGCCGATCAGCACGCGGTCCAGGAAGGGATAGACGATGCACACGCGGCCGTCGGCCGCCTCGAAATAGATCATCCGGCCCTTGAGCGCCTCGCGCAGTTCCGGGTGGTCCAGCACCAGGTGCGAGCCCTTGGTGCCGATGATGCGGTCCCGCTCGCCGGCCAGCGCCGCCGAGGTCTGGTCCAGCCACGCGCCGGTGGCGTTGACCATGGTGTCGGCGGTCACGCGCGCCAGCACGCCGGTGACTTCGTCGCGCAGCACCGCGGTGCGGCCTTCGACGCGGATCAGGCGGCAGTAGTTGGCCGCCACCGACTGCGACTGGTCGCGCCAGGCATCCTCCAGCAGCTCCAGCACCAGCCATTCCGGATGGCGGATCCACGCATCGAAATAGGTGGCGGTCCAGCGCACCGAGGTCCGCAGCAGCCCGGCGTCGTCGTGCGAGACCTGCTCGATGCGGTGCGTGGGCATCTGGCGCTGCCGGCGGCCCAGCAGGTCGTACAGGCGCAGGCCCAGCTGCACCACGAACAGCCCGCGTGGCTGGCTGCCCGCCTTCAGGCCGGTGAAGCGCAGCATGCTGCTGAGCAGCCCGCCGTAGCGGCTGGAGAGCGGCACCAGCGTCTCCAGCGGCCGCACCAGGTGCGGCGCGTTGCGCAGCAGGCGGTTCCGCTCCCGCGTGGCCTCGGCCACCATCGAGAACGCGCCGCCCTCGAGGTAGCGCAGGCCGCCATGGATCATGCGCGAGGGGGCGCTCGTCGCGCCGGAGGAGAAGTCGCCCTTGTCCACCAGCAGGCAGTCCACGCCCTGCAGCGACAGGTCGCGGAAGACGCCCACGCCGTTGATGCCGCCGCCGATGACCAAGGTCGAGAAGTGTCGGCCGTCGAGCGCGGCGGGGCGCACCAGGTGGGAGGGCGGCAAGGGGTGTTCGCGGCGTGCGCTCATGCCTGGTCCTCCGCCAGGTGGGTGAAGGCGGGACGCAGGTGGTCCACCAGCTCGTGCAGGCTGTCGTAGAAGTCGGCGTGGGCGGACAGCGCGGGCAGGTCGGGCTCGACCCAGGTCATGGGCGGCGCCGGCAAGCCGGGCAGGCCCTGTGAGCGCGCGGCGTAGCCGGCCGCGCCGCGGGCGCCCGATTCGTCATCGCCGCAGCGCTGCACCGGGTGGCCCAGGAAGGTGGCGATCAGCCGCACCAGCCGGCTGTCCCGCGCGCCGCCGCCCAGCGCCGCCACGCGCCCCGGCACGCCGAGCCCGAACGAGGCCAGCCGCGCCAGGTGCCGGGCGTGCAGGGCGGCCACCGCGTCCACCACGGCGCGGGCCATGTGCGCGCGGTCGTGATGGGCTTTCAGGCCGATGAAACCCGCGGTCGCGCCTTCGGGGGCGCCGCCGCCATTGATGAAGGGCAGGAAGCGCAGGCCATGGGCGCCCAGCGGCACGGTCATGGCGCAGTCCACCGCCTCGGCGGGAGAGCCGAACCCCAGCGCTCGCGCCAGCCAGCTGAGGTTGGCCATCGACGAGGGGCTGTTGTCCAGATAGAGCCGGCGGCTGGCGCCTTGCTCCCGGTCATGACCGACATGCACGATCGCGCCCACCGCCGGCTTGGACGCCAGGGCCCGGCCCATCACCGCGTTGACGCACCAGGTGCCGAGCACCGCCACGGCCTGGCCGCCGCGATCCGCCCCCACCGCCGCCAGCGAGGCCAGCACGTCGATGGTGCCGGTGGCCACCGGCAGATGGGCGGGCAGGCCGGACCGCGCGGCGCGCTCCGGCAGCAGATGGCCGATGACGGCGCCCGGCGGCAGCCGCAAGGGCAGGATGGCCGGTCCGAGGTCCGCCAGCCCAGCCGCCTCGAAGGCCAGGCGCGAGGGCGCGCCCGTCTCCAGCGACAGCAGCCCGGCGGTGCCCAGGTCGCTGGCGTCGGTGGCCAGCTCGCCGGTGAGCAGCAGCGCCAGGTAGTCCTTCGCGAAGGCCAGCCGATGCAGCGCGCCGCGCTGCACCGCGTCGTGCCCCAGCAGCTCCGCCGCCAGCAGCGTCGGCTGCCCCGCCCACGGCGGGCAGCCGACCTCGTCGAACAGCTCCGGCCCGCAGCGCACGGCCAGCGCGCGGGCCCTTGCGCCGGCGCGCTGGTCGGTGGAAGCCACCGCGCGCCCGCGCAGCAGCCGCAGGTCCCGGTCGAGCGCATACAGCCCGGCGCCATGTCCGGTGCAGCACAGCGCGCGCACGTCCTGGCACCGCTCGCCGAGTTGCCCGGCCACCGCCTGCAGCGCGTCCATCAGGACCTGCTCGATCGCGTCGCCGCTGAGTTCGCAACCGCCGTCGGCGAGGCGGGAAAAGGGCAGGGCCGATCCCGCGCTCGCGAGCGTGGCGCCCGAGCCGGAGTCGAACGCCACGGCCTTGAGGCCGGTGGAACCCATGTCGATGCCGATGAAGAGTGGTGTATTCATGTCATAACATCGTGCCGACGTCTTAACGCTTTCTTAGCAGTATTTTCCCTATGTGTAGCGGATAACGTGCGGCGTATATTGTGTAGATGTCATAACAACGTTGTGACCGAAACCAAGGACAAGCGCCATGTCGGCGCAGACAGGAGACGAGATGCGACGCGACTTCCTCAAGACTGCCGCCATCACGGCAGCGGGCCTTTCCACCGGTCAGGCCTTCGCGCAAGGCCAGGCCGCCGCCCAGGCTGCGCCCGGCCTGCGCGGCAACGCCGGCGACACCTACGTGATGAACGTGATGGTCTCGGGCGTGGAGTACTGGTTCCCGGTCTACGAAATGATGAAACAGGCGGGCCGCTCGCTGGGCGTGAAGACGCGCTACACCGGCACGCCCGAGTACGACGTCAACAAGCAGCTGGCGTCCTTCGAGCAGGAACTGGCGCGCAAGCCGGCCGGCATCCTGCTGCACCCGATGAATCCGGACCCGTTCATTGAGCCCATCAACCGTGCCGCGGCGATGGGCATCCCGGTGGTGACCTTCGCGGCGGATTCGCCCAACTCGAAGCGGGTCTCCTTCGTGACCTCGGACAACCAGCGCGAGGGCGAACAGGCGGCCGACGCGATCGCCGCCGCGATGGGCGGCAAGGGCGAGTACGCGGTGCTCGAGAACCCGGGCCAGGACAACCACGACCGGCGCATCGCGGCCTTCGTCGCTCGCATGAAGGCCAGGCACCCCGGCATGAAGCTGGCCGGCCGCGCCGCCACCAACCAGGACCCGAACAAGGCCTACCAGGCGGTGCTGAGCCTGCTGCAGGCCAATCCCAACCTGGGCGCGCTGTTCATGCCGGAGGCCAACTCGGCGCTCGGGGCGGCGCAGGCCAAGGTCGAGAGCCGCAAGAACGTGCGCGTGATGTGCTGCGACGTCAACGCCAAGATCCTGGACATGATCAAGTCGGGCGATGTGTTCGGCGCAGTCAATCCCAACCAGGGCGTGCAAGGCTACATGGGGATGATGCTGCTGTTCCTGGCGCGCCATGCCTCGCTGATCGACCCGATGAACGACGCCCGGCGCAACGGCACCAACCCGATGGCGGTGCCCTTCCTGGACAACGGCCTGTCCATCGTCAGCAAGGCCAACGCCGACGACTTCTACTGGGACAGGTACCTGGCGCGCCGCGGCGGGAAGGGCATCAACGAATGAACCCGGCCAGCCCCCCGATGCTGGCCCTGCGGGGCGTGCGCAAGCGCTACGGCGCGGTGACGGCGCTCGCCGGGGTCAGCCTGACCGCCCATCGCGGCGAGATCCATGCGCTGTGCGGCGAGAACGGCGCCGGCAAGTCCACGCTGATGAAGATCGTCAGCGGCATCGTGCAGCCCGATGCCGGCGAGCTGCGCCTGAACGGCCGCGCGCTGCGGCTGGACGGGCCGGCGCATGCGATGCGGCAAGGCATCGGCCTGGTGCACCAGGAGATCGCGCTGTGCGAGGACGCCACCGTGGCCGAGAACATGTTCATGGCCGAGGTGGGCCGCCGCGGCCGGCCCTGGATGGACTACCGCGATCTCAAGCGCCGCGCCGCGCAGGTGCTGGCGCGGCTGTCGCCGGACATCGATCCGGGCCGGCGGGTGAGCCAGCTCAGCCTGTCGCAGCAGCAGCTGGTGGAGATCGCCAAGGCGCTGACGCTGGACTGCCAGGTGCTGATCCTGGACGAGCCCACGGCCGCGCTCACCGGGCAGGAATCGAGCGCGCTGTTCCGCGTGCTGCATGGCCTGAAGGCGCGCGGCATGGCCATCGTCTACATCAGCCACCGCATGGCCGAGATCTTCGAGCACTGCGATCGCGCCACGGTGCTGCGCGATGGCCGCGACGTCTTCAGCGCGCCGCTGGCCGGCACCACGGCCGATGAACTGGTGCGCTGCATGGTCGGCCGCGACCTGACGCAGTACTTCCCGCCCAAGGCGGACGGGATCGACGATTCGGGCACGCCGCTGCTGGAGGTGGACGGCCTGTGCGACCGGCAGGACCGCGTCGGCGGTGTCTCCTTCGCGCTGCGCCGTGGCGAGATCCTGGGCATCGCCGGCCTGATGGGCGCGGGCCGGACCGAACTGGCCGAGACGGTCTGCGGCCTGCGGCCCGCGCGCCGCGGCGCGGTGCGCCTGCGCGGCAGGCCGCTGCGCGTGCGCGGTTATCGCGACGCGCTGCGCGGCGGTCTGGCCTATCTGAGCGAAGACCGCAAGGCCGCCGGCGTATTCCTGGACCTGTCGATCGCGCAGAACGTGG
>Ga0209050_1002680_pt1 | contig 14511 bp, 12 predicted proteins | sample Araplavi_mTSA_r2_FD_184276 | JGI IMG/M metagenome (GOLD analysis project Ga0209050, IMG submission 184276) | Arabidopsis root microbial communities from North Carolina, USA - plate scrape MF_Cvi_mTSA_r2 (SPAdes) (version 2) | ecosystem: Host-associated > Plants > Roots > Endosphere | place: USA... | reverse complement strand
CAACTGACCTCCCAGCTCACCCACTTCGTCGCCGAAAACGCCAAAACCGCCCGCGCCTTCCTGAAGCAAGTCGGCACCGCCAAGCCCATCCAGGAAATCGCCATCAGCGAACTGAACATCAACACGCCGCCAGCCGCGCTGCAAGCCCTGCTCGAGCCCCTGAAAGCCGGCCACGATGTCGGCCTGCTGTCCGAAGCCGGCGTCCCAGCGGTAGCGGACCCCGGCGCCGACCTGGTCCGCCTGGCCCACGCCAACAGCATCCCGGTCCGTCCGCTGGTCGGCCCCTCGTCCATACTGATGTCGGTCATGGCGAGCGGCCTGAACGGCCAAAGCTTCGCCTTCAACGGCTACCTGCCGACCGATGCCGCCCAGCGCAGCAAGCGCCTGAAAGAGCTGGAAACCCGCTCCCGCCAGGAAAAGCAAACGCAGCTGTTCATCGAAACGCCCTACCGCAACGCCGCCATGCTGGAAGCGCTGGTCGGCGCATGCAACGGCAGCACGCTGATCTGCGTGGCTACCGACATCAGCTTGCCAACGGAAACGATCCGCACCCGCACGGGCGCACAATGGAAAGGCTTGCTCGACGCCGGCAAGGCGCCGGACTTCCACAAGAAGCCAACAGTCTTCCTGCTACTGGCCCAATAAGCTATTGGACCGAGTGGGCATATTCGTTGACCCACTCGAACGCCTCGCGCTGCAGCGCATACAGCGCCGAGGGAGCCAGGTCCAGCTTGTGCAGGATGCCGGTCAGCTCGCGGCCCTCCTGCGCCCGCTCGATCAGCTCGATCAGGCGCAAAGCATCCCCATAATCCCCTTCGCGATGCAAGAGCGCATCGCGCACCTCGTCCAGCACATTGACGCTGTCGAGGATTTCTCCCATGCGCACCGAGAACAGCGCATCCATCAGCGACATGATGCCGACGGTGAAACCGATATCGGCGGCCACCTTCTCCGAGGGCCGCACATGGCCCATCACCAGCTCCATGGTCTTGCCGCGCGTGGTGGCCATCTGCAGCAACGGGGAATCGAATTCCGAACCTTTCACGTACAGCAGGATCTGCAGCCAGCGCTGCAACTGCCGCCGCCCCAGCACGATCAGCGCATGCCCGACGGAATTGATGCGGAAGCGTGCACCGACCGCCGGCGTATTCACCAGCCGCAGCAAGTTCAGCGAAATCAGGGGATCATGCTTGACGCTGCGCTCCACTTCGCGCTGGTCCGCGTCCTGGTTCAGCAAGTCCAGCAAGTGCATGATGGAGAGCTGCGAAGGCGTGATCTTCTTCCCGCTCAGGATCACCGGCCGCGCAAAATAATAGCCCTGGAAGTATTCAAAGCCGAGGTCCATGCATTCGCGGAATTCCTCGACCGTCTCAACCTTCTCGGCCAGCAGCTTCTGGTTCGGGTTGCGCAGGTTGCGCGCCAAAGCCGGCAGGCTGCCGCGCCCGATCTGCTTGATGTCGACCTTGATCACATCCATCAGGGGGCGCAAAGCCGTCACGGCATCGCTCTCGCCCGCCACATCATCCAGGGCGAACTTGTAGCCGGCCTGCTTCAATTCCTGCACCCGCTGCAGCACTTCCGGCGTCGGCTCCACCGACTCCAATACCTCGAGGATGACCTTATCGTTCGGCAGGAAGTGAATGAAATCGCTCATCAGCCCCGTCGTATCGACGTTGACGAAGGCAAGCTGGTCGCCGACGACCTGCTCCATGCCCAGCTCGGAAGCGTGGGCAATCACGGAAGCAGTGGCATGGGTACCGTCCGTCACACGGGCTTCGTGGACTTCGGCGTTTCGATAGAGCAGCTCGTAGGCCACGAGCCGCTGGCTGCGGTTGAGGATGGGCTGCCGTGCCAAGAAGAACTGATTGGCATATGGCATTGGGATAGACACTTCACTTTCAACCACGGCTGTCATGGGTTTCCCCATTGCTAAGACTCATGGTTACAAGACTATACCCATTAGTGCAGTCTTGGCAACATTTTTATGTTGTGCGCTGCGGGGCCTTCTTGCCTGTGGTCGCCTCGCCACTCTCCAGCGTGAACTGCGCACCGGCATCGCGCCCCAGGACCTGGACCAGGTAAGGCATGACCTTGCGCAGCATCGGCTCCAGCGTATACGGCGGATTCAGCAGGAACATTCCGCTGGTGTGCAGCGCAATACCATCCGGCGTCGGCGTGCTGATGCACAAGGTCACGTTCAGCCAGCTCTTGGCCGGCAAATGCTTCAGGCGCTCCGCAAAGTTGCGCGCCTCAATGCGCTGCAGTACCGGATACCAGACCGCGTAGGTGCCGGTCGGGAAGCGCTTCAGCCCATCGTTCAGCATGTCCGTGACCTTCTTGTAGTCCTGCTTGTCCTCGTAAGGAGGATCGCACAGCACGATCCCGCGGCGCGACGGCGGCGGCAGCAGCGCCTTCACGCCCAGGAAGCCGTCGGCCTTGTTGACGATCACGCGCTTGCCGCGTGCGGCCGGACGGCGGCCGTTGGCAGCCTGGTGCTGCTCCAGCTTCTGGAAGTTATCGGCGAGGATCTTGGCATCCGACGGATGCAGCTCGAACAGGCGGATGCGGTCTTCTTCACGCGCCACGATTTCGGCGCAATACGGCGAGCCGGGATAGAAGCGCAGCTTGCCGCTAGGGTTCAGGTCCTTGATCATCTGAACGTATTCAGCCAGCGGCTCCGGCAGGTCATCGCGATCCCACAGCGGGCCGATGCCCGTTTCAAATTCGGCGGTCTTGGTGGCCTGCGCGCTATCCAGCGAATAAACGCCTGCGCCGGCATGGGTGTCGATATAGGTGTAAGGGACGTCCTTCTGGTTCAGGTATTCGAGGACCTGGACCAGGACAAAGTGTTTGAGGACGTCGGCGTGATTGCCGGCATGAAACGCGTGGCGGTAACTGAACATAGAAAAGCGGGAAAATAAGATTTGCCCGCATTATCTCATGCGCATCGAGGCCTGCGATACACTGGCCGCATGATCGCCCTTCTCCCAGCGTCCTGCGCCGACATTCCCACCCTGTGGGAACTGCGCACGCGCGCGCTGCGCAGCCAATGCGCCCGCCACTACGATCCCGTCACTTTGCGCACCTGGGCCGCCGCGCCGGCGCCCGCGACCTACCCCGTGCTGCTGGCGCAGGGTGGTGGCATCAAGGGCTGCGTCAACGGCGAACTGGCCGGATACGCCATCATCGACCGCGAGAACAATGAAGTGGATGCGGTCTTCGTCGATCCGCGCTTTGGCGGCCAGGGCGTCGGCAAGGCCTTGCTGGGTGCACTGGAGCGGATGGCAGTGGAACCGGCCACATTGCGCCTTCACGCATCGCTCAATGCGGTGCCTTTCTACGAAGCCGCCGGATATCGCGCAGTAAAAAACACGCAGTACCAGCACCCGTCGGGCATCCTGCTGGACTGCGTGTTCATGACCCGCAATTAGGCGACTTTCTTGGTCTCGTCGAAGAACTGCTCGTCTTCGGTCGATCCATGCAGCGCCGTGGTGGAACTCTGGCCTTGCTGGATAGCCTGGGTCACGGCGTCGAAGTAGCCGGTACCGACTTCGCGCTGGTGCTTGACTGCGGTGAAGCCCTTGGCGGCAGCCGCGAATTCCGCTTCCTGCAGCTCAACGAAGGCCGACATCTGGCGGCGCGCATAGCCGTGAGCCAGGTTGAACATGCCATAGTTCAGCGAATGGAAGCCGGCCAGCGTGATGAACTGGAACTTGTAGCCCATCGCCCCCAGCTCTTTCTGGAACTTGGCGATGGTCGCGTCGTCCAGGTTCTTTTTCCAGTTGAAGGATGGCGAGCAGTTATAGGCAAGCATCTTGCCGGGGAATTTGGCGTGCACGGCTTCGGCAAAGGCCTTGGCGAAAGCGAGATCCGGCTTGCCGGTTTCGCACCACACCAGGTCAGCGTAAGGCGCATAGGCCAGCGCGCGGGAGATCGACTGTTCCAGGCCATTGCGTACTTTATAGAAGCCTTCCACCGTGCGCTCGCCGGTGCAGAAAGGCTTGTCGTTATCATCCACATCGGACGTCAGCAGGTCGGCCGCTTCAGCATCGGTACGAGCGATGACCAGGGTCGACGTGCCCATGACGTCTGCCGCCAGGCGAGCCGCGGTCAGCTTTTCAACCGCCTCGCGGGTAGGCACCAACACCTTGCCTCCCATGTGGCCGCACTTTTTCACCGATGCCAGTTGGTCTTCGAAGTGCACGCCCGAAGCTCCGGCCTCGATCATGGCCTTCATCAGTTCGAACGCATTCAGCACGCCGCCGAAACCGGCTTCGGCATCGGCCACGATAGGCGCGAAGAAATCGATATCGTCCTTGCCCTCCGACCATTGGATCTGGTCCGCGCGCTGGAAGGTGTTATTGATGCGGCGAACAACCATCGGCACCGAATTGGCTGGATACAGCGACTGGTCGGGGTACATCTCGCCCGCCAGGTTGGCATCGCCCGCCACCTGCCAGCCCGACAGGTAAATCGCCTTCAGGCCAGCCTTCACCTGCTGCATGGCCTGGTTGCCGGTCAGTGCGCCCAACGCATTGACGAAAGGTTCGTTGGTCACCAGGTCCCACAGCTTTTCCGCGCCGCGCTTGGCCAGCGTATGTTCGATCGCCAGCGAGCCACGCAGGCGCACCACGTCTTCGGCGGTGTAAGTGCGCGTGACGCCCTTCCAGCGTGGATTGGTGTCCCAGTCGTGCTGAAGGGCTGCGATTTGTTCGGCGCGGGTAGCCATGATTGATCTCCTACGAAAGCGTTAGAAAACGAAAACCGTTAGAGATATCTTAGGCCTGATTGTTCAGTGCAACAATGGTCTTATATAAGACATATAAGCACTACTTTTCTTCTTGCAATCAAAAACTTAGCATCAACATTCCATGATACGGAATATCATTTCTCATTTCGAGAGCAACAAGGTTTATTGAGTTTGTGCACTTTCCATGGCGTGAAATGATGATTTCACATAATGGAAAGCACTCGAGGCTAAGCCAGCTTTTGCCTGGCCATCAGCACGCCATCCGCGTCCGCATAAATCCAGTCACCTGGACGAACTGCCACGCCTGCGATCTGCACGTTTACATCACGTTTGCCGACGCCATCGCGCGCGCTGCGCTGGGGATGGGTCGCCAAGGCCATGATGCCGACATCGCATTCCGCCAGCTCCGCGCTATCGCGCACGCAACCATCAACGATCACACCCGCCCAGCCATTGTTTTGCGCCAGCAGGCCAAGCTGGCCGCCGACCAGTGCCCGGCGCAAGCTGCCGCCGCCGTCGACCACCAGTACCTTGCCTTCGCCCTGGGTTTCCAGCGTTGCGCGCACCAGCGCATTATCCTCATGTACCTTCAGCGTCGCCACAGGCCCGGCAAACTGGAGCCGCTTGCCGAAGTGGCGGAAGAACGGCGGCAGCACTTGCAGGCTGCCGTCATCCAGCATTCCAGGATTGTCATCACACAGGTCGGTCGTAGCAAAACTCATGGCATCACTCGCAGTCAGGGAAGATGCCCCGACTATATCAGGCGGCGGCGCTGGCCGTGGCGCGGGTGCGGCTGCCGACGCCGGTGGCGGTGGCGATTGCCAGCAACAGGAAGAAGGCGATGCCGGCAAATACGAACTGCGGTTTGCCAGCGTCCATCATCAGCCCAAACAGCAGCGGGCCCACCGACAGGCCGCTGTCCAGTCCGGAGTACACCACGCCGTACACGCGGCCCGTAGCATTCTTCGGCGCCGCGGCGCGGATCATCAAATCGCGCGAGGGGCCGGCAATACCGGAGAAGAAGCCAACCATTGCCATCAGCACCAGCGCGCCCCAGGCCGGCACCACAACCAGGCCAAGCAGCAGCGCGAGCACCGCTGCCAGCGCAAACGCAGCGGCAATCGTGCGGTCATGGTTTTTGCGCCCGGCGCCGAGGAAACCGCCCAGCATCATGCCGAGCGCCGATGCCAGCATGTATGCCGTGAAGGCGCTGGTCGCCATCGCCAGCGACATGCCGTATAGCTTGACCAGGCCGGTCGAGGAGAAACTCTGGATACCGCCAAGCGCCAGCGCAGTCAGGAAGAAAAAGCCAAAGCACATCCAAACGGAAGGCAGGCGCAGAAACTCAAACGAGCTGCCCTGCTGCGTGCCTGCAGCATGCTGGACGATCGGGTCGGGCCGCAGCGCTTCGCGGTTCCACCACAGGATCGCCAGCACAATCGCAGGCAAGGCGGCTGCCGACAGCAAGGCCGTGCGCCAGTCGGTGGCGCTGGCTACGCCGGTCAGGAACAGCGGCGCAGCTGCCCAGCCAATGCTGCCGGTGACGCCATGCACCGAGAAGCCATGCGCCAGGCGGTCGCGCGATACGCGCTGGTTGAGGATGGTGTAGTCCGCCGGGTGGAAGATGCTGTTGCCCAGGCCTGCCATCAGCGCGCCCGCCATCAGGCCCGCGTAATTCTGGGCATTTGACAGCACTAGCGCCGACAAGCCCAGCATCGCCATGCCGGAGAACAGCACGCGGCGCGCGCCAACCCGGTCGACGACGAAGCCTGCCAGTGCCTGGCCAATACCTGACACCACAAAAAACGCCGTCATCAGCAGGGCCAGTTCGGAGTAGCTCAAGCCGAATGCAGTCTTCAGCCAGGGAAACAGCGCAGCCAGGATCAGGTGATAGAAGTGCGAGACGCCATGCGCCAGCCCAACCAGGCCGATTACGCGCGCATCTTGTTTGAGTAGGGTTTTAGTGTTCATATCGACAAGTGTACGCAGACAAAACCCGTCTGTTTTCCGCTAATATGACATCCTTTGTCGCGAAACCGCCATCCTATGCCCATCAAGGTTGTCACCCACACGGATAAATACGTCGAGCATCGCGACCCGACCGAGGCGCGCCCTGTGACAATGATCGCGCGCGACCTGGACAGCGCGCGCATCCTGCAACCGCATCGCCACGACTATGCCCAGTTGACGCTTGCGTTGGATGGCGTGATACGCGTCAGTACCGTCGACAGCAGCTGGATCGTGCCGCCGCAGCGCGCCGTCTGGATTGGCGCCAATATCGAACACGCTGTGACGGTAGTCGAAACGGCGCGCCTGCGACCCGTGTTTGTAGCTGCAAACCGCGATCCCTTTCCGGGCGAGAATTGCCGGGTACTGGAACTATCGCCCCTGTTGCGGGAACTGGTCTCGGCCCTCGAACAGCAAGACCCTGCCACGCCCTCCGAGCGCTCGCGCCTGATTTCCGAGCTGATCCTCGACGAACTGCCGCGTCTGGCAACCCTGCCGATCCGTGTGCCAATGCCGACCGACAAACGCCTCAAGTCGATGTGCAACACCTTGCTTGCCGAGCCGGCCAATACCCAGACGCTCGGCGAATGGGCCCAGCGCGCGGGCGCTTCCGAGCGCACGCTGGCACGCCTGTTCGAGAAGGAGCTCGGCATGAGTTTCGGCCAATGGCGCCAGCAGGCACGCCTGGCGCATGCTGCGCCGTTAATTGCACGCGGCATGCCGCTGTCGCAAGTAGCAGATCAACTAGGCTACGCCAGCCAGTCGGCCTTTACTGCCATGTTCCGCAAGACCTTCGGCTGTCCGCCGACCGAGTTCTTCAATACCCGCAACTGATTTAGATCAAAGCTGCTTTTGATTGCGTCCTGGCTGCGCTTGCCAGCCGCCCTTTCCGCTGCATACACTCATTTCGGAGGCGCGGCCCGGTGGCGTTGACTTGTTTCGGCGTCGAGCATTTCGCGCAGCCTCTCGAATAATGGCGCCGTGGCGGTGTGCTTGCGGCCATACCCCAGGTTGAAGGCGTAGTCGAAATCTGGCGGATTAGCGCCCTGGTTGTGCTGGAGGATGGTCTCCAGTTTGTCGAACGCTTTCACGGCCTGGGCTTCTGGCGTGGCGGCAGCTTCGTACTCGTCCCACAGGGCGACTATCTCCTCGCGCACAGGAGAGTCGAGGTCGCGCGTCAGCGTATGCAAGTCTTCGCGCTCTTGCGCCGACTTGCCAGGATGGGCGTGCTGGTGGATTGCGGGTATGTCGCCATGGATTGCCTCACCGAGGTCGTGCACGATGCACAGCTTCAGCACGCGTGCGATATCGAGGCCGGGCAGTTCGTCGGCAAATACCAGCGCCATCAGCGCCAGCCGCCAGCTATGTTCGGCGGTGCTTTCGGGCCGTCCGGTCGAGGTGAAACCGCTGCGCAGGACGCCTTTCAGCCGCTCCGCTTCGCGCAGGAATTCCAGCCGGCCCGCCAACTTTGACTCATTCATGCAGTGCTCCTGTCAGATGCACGAGTTTACGCAAATTGGAGGTTGTATGTCATCCGGTTTTAAGTTGCCAGAAAAATGGTGGCAATGGCTGCTGGTCTATCCCGGACTGGCCGTTGCCCTGATCCAGGTGGTCGTCGATTACCTCAAATCCCAGGAAGGCAAGCAACAAGTTGCACTCTGGACCAAGAACATCAGTTGCATCGAAGCCCCATTCGCCGGCGTCCTGAACGAATTCAATGTGCAGACCTCCGCCACGATCTGCAAATCCGGCGATGTCCTGGTCCGGTTTATTGCCCCCGGCGACAAGCGGGCCTATCGTTGGGTGCCGGTGGAACTATTCGGTTTGCGCAGCGCCGGAACATTCAGCCTGTTCAGCAACGCGATGGCGCAAGCAAGCAGCAGCCTGCAGCAACAATGGGTGGTCTGCCAATGGACGCAGCCCGACGGCTGGGTCGTACGCCGTGTGAAGGAACAGGACGGCTGCTTCAACGAGTTTATTTGGGCGGCGACGGGAGAAGTCAGGCGCCGGCAGCCGGTTGACTGCCGGGCGCCCTGTCGGTCAGCTTAGGCCTTGCGGAAGGCCAGGTCGTTGCCCTCGGCATCGATACGGATCGTGTCTTTCGGGCCGAAGCGGCCTTCCAGGATCAGCTTCGACAGCGGATTCTCGATCTGCTGCTGCACTGCGCGCTTCAGCGGACGCGCGCCATATACCGGGTCGTACCCTGCCTCGGCGATCTTCTGCAGCGCGGCGTCGGTCACTTCCATGCCCATGTCCATGCGCTTCAGGCGCTGCTCCAGGATCTGCAGCTGGATGCGGGCAATCGAACCAATATGCTTGTCGTCCAGGCCGTGGAATACCACGATCTCGTCGATCCGGTTGATGAACTCCGGACGGAAGTGGCCGCGCACCTCGGCCATCACCGCCAGCTTCACCACTGCCGGATCGGACTCGTCCAGCGACTGGATCTTCTGCGAGCCCAAGTTGGACGTCATGATCACCACGGTGTTCTTGAAGTCCACGGTGCGGCCCTGCCCGTCCGTCATGCGGCCATCGTCCAGCACTTGCAGCAGCACGTTGAACACGTCAGGGTGCGCCTTCTCGATCTCGTCCAGCAGGATCACGCTGTAAGGCTTGCGGCGTACGGCTTCGGTCAGGTAGCCGCCCTCGTCGTAGCCCACGTAGCCCGGCGGCGCGCCGATCAGGCGGGCCACCGAGTGCTTCTCCATGAATTCGCTCATGTCGATGCGGATCAGTGATTCTTCCGAATCGAACAGGAAGTTGGCCAGCGCCTTGGTCAGCTCGGTCTTGCCGACGCCGGTCGGGCCGAGGAACATGAAGGAGCCATACGGACGGTTCGGGTCCGACAGGCCGGCACGCGAACGGCGGATGGCGTCGGCCACGGCGTTGATCGCCTCGTCCTGCCCCACCACGCGCTCGTGCAGTTTCTCTTCGATGTGCAGCAGCTTGTCGCGTTCGCCCTGCATCATGCGCGACACGGGGATGCCGGTCGCGCGCGAGACCACCTCGGCGATTTCTTCCGCGCCGACCTGGGTGCGCAGCAGCTTCGGCTTGTCGCCTGCCTGCTCGGCGGCGCCGGCGGCCTCGGCCTGCTTCAGCTGCGACTCCAGTTCCGGCAGCTTGCCGTACTGGAGCTCGGACACGCGCTGCCAGTTGGAAGCGCGGGTCGCCTCTTCCATTTGCTGCTTGATACGCTCGATTTCTTCCTTGATGTGGGTAGTGCCCTGCACATTGGCTTTTTCGGCCTTCAGCACTTCCTCGTAATCGTTGTACTCGCGCTGCAGCTTGGCGATTTCATCGTCCAGCAGTTGCAGGCGAGCGCGCGAGGCTTCGTCCTTTTCGCGCTTGACGGCTTCCTTCTCGATCTTGAGCTGGATCAGGCGGCGTTCGAGCTTGTCCATCACCTCCGGCTTGGAGTCGATCTCGATCTTGATCTTGGACGCCGCTTCGTCGATCAGGTCGATCGCCTTGTCGGGCAGGAAGCGGTCGGTGATGTAGCGGTGCGACAGCTCCGCCGCCGCGATGATGGCAGGGTCGGTGATCTCCACCTTGTGGTGCAGCTCGTACTTGTCCTGCAGGCCGCGCAGGATGGCGATGGTCGCCTCCACGCTTGGCTCGTCGACCAGGATCTTCTGGAAGCGGCGCTCCAGCGCAGCATCCTTTTCGATGTATTTGCGGTACTCGTCGAGCGTGGTCGCGCCGAGGCAATGCAGCTCGCCGCGCGCCAGCGCAGGCTTCAGCATATTGCCGGCGTCCATGGCGCCTTCGGCCTTGCCGGCGCCGACCATGGTGTGCAATTCGTCGATGAAGACGATGGTCTGGCCCTCGTCCTGCGCCAGCTCTTTCAGCACGGATTTCAGGCGTTCCTCGAACTCGCCGCGGTACTTGGCGCCCGCCAGCAGCGCTGCCATGTCGAGCGACAGCACGCGCTTGCCGCGCAGGGAGTCAGGCACTTCGTTGTTGACGATGCGCTGGGCCAGGCCTTCCACGATGGCGGTCTTGCCGACGCCTGGTTCGCCGATCAGCACAGGATTGTTCTTGGTACGGCGCTGCAGCACCTGGATGGCGCGGCGGATCTCGTCGTCGCGGCCGATCACCGGGTCCAGCTTGCCCATGCGGGCGCGCTCGGTCAGGTCAAGGGTGTACTTCTTCAAGGCTTCGCGCTGGCCTTCCGCTTCCTGCGAGTCGACCTTGGCGCCGCCGCGCACGGCATCGATGGCAGTCTCCAGGGCCTTGCGCTGCAGGCCATTCTCGCGCGCCAGCTTGCCGGCATCGCCCTTGTCTTCGGTGATCGCCAGCAGCACCATTTCGCTGGAAACGAACTGGTCGCCGCGCTTCTGGGTTTCGCGGTCGGCCTGGTTCAGCATATTGACGAACTCGCGGCTGACCGTGACGTCGCCGCCGGACACCTTGGGCATGCGCTCCAGCGCATGCTTCAACGCCTGCGCCAGCCCGCCGACGTTCACGCCGGCGCGCTGCAGCAGCGAGCGCGCGCCGCCGTCTTCCTGGTTCAACAGGGCCAGCAGCAGGTGCGCAGGTTCAATGTATTGATTGTCGTTGCCAACGGCCAGGCTCTGGGCATCGGCGAGTGCTTCTTGCAGTTTTGTTGTGAGTTTGTCTTGGCGCATTTCAAACGCTCCTGATGAATTGTCAAGGACAACATGAGGATGCGTTGTTACATTTCAAGACCACTTCTTTAACGCATCGTCGTCACTCGTGCGTGCATCAACCCAGCGGGCGCCTTCCGGCGTCTGTTCCTTCTTCCAGAATGGCGCCTCGGTCTTGAGGTAATCGATGATAAATTCGCAAGCCGAAAATGCCTCGCCCCGGTGCGGCGAAGTGACCGCCACCAGCACGATCTGGTCCATGGGCTTGAGCGGCCCGACGCGGTGGATGACCAGCGCGCCATAGATCGGCCAGCGGGCCTTGGCCTGGTCGATGATGGCCTGGATCGACTGCTCGGTCATGCCCGGGTAATGCTCGAGCTCCATTTCGGCAACGGAGGCGCCCTCGTTCAGGTCGCGCACCGTGCCGACGAAGGTGACTATACCGCCAACCTTGGCGTTTCCGGCGCGCAGTTGCGCTACTTCTTGGGACAGGTCGAAGTCTTCTGCCTGGATCCTTACTTCGTTCATTTACCCTCCGCGCCAATCTTGCGGAACAACTGCTCGATGCGGCTGGCAGTGCGTGCGTCCACCAGTGCTGGCATGGCGCACAAGGCAAGGAACTGGGCGGCGTGGCTGGCCGGCTTCTGGCCGGACTTGAGGGAGGACTGCAAAACTTCTACCTGCATTTTCAATCGGTCTTTCGCAAATTCGGCGCCGCTGTCGATCCCGGCCACGATTTCGAGGCGCAGCACTTCGGACAGCAGGCGTTGACGGTTGGTTTCCAGTTGGCCGGCGTACGTGGTGCGCGATGCGGCGCCCTCCCCGGCCGCTTTCAGTGCGGCGTCGAAACGGGTGCGCAGGGTGCGCTCCTGTTCGGCCGGCAATCCTGCCAGGTCCTGCCAGCGCTGGTTCCAGTCGGCGCTGCCGATGTCGTCCGGGCCTGCCAGCGCACTTTCCAGCGCTTGCACCAGGCGCAGTTTTTCACGCAGGGCATTGGCTTGCGCGGCGCCGGCGCGCTTGCGGATGGCATCGGCCTGCGACTGCAGCGCGCCGACCGCAGCACGGTAGCGCTGGTCGATTTTCTGCTCGCTGGCGCGCGGCACCACGCCGGAGGCATGCCAGGCAGCGGCCGCATCTTTCAGGGTTTTGCCGATGGCGGCAAGCATGGCCTTGTCGTCGCCCTCGAACGTGGCCGATTCCAGCCCGGCGCAAATCGCTTCGCGCGCATGCAGGTGGGCCTTGCGCTCATGGTCGGCGGCATGGGCGTGCTCCTTGCGCCTGGCAAAAATCTGGTCGCAGGCGCCGCGGAACTTTTGCCACAACGCCTGCTCGGTTTTGCGCTCAAGCGGCAGGGCGCGGGCGTGGCCCTGCCAGGACTCCTGCAGGCGGCGCAGGGTGTCGATGGTATGCCGGTCCAGAGGATTCAGTTTGCCGACCTCCTCGATCAATTGCTCGCGGCGCGCCACCTCGATCTTGCGCTGCGAGTCGAGCGGCGCCATCAGGGCGTCCATCGCCTTGCCGAAGGCGGCGTCAAGGCGCTTCTTGTCCTTGCGGTCGATGGTGCCAAGGCGGCTCCAGGCCTGGCGCAGGCGCTGCGTGGACGAGGCCAGCGTGCGCCAGTCGTGGGTATGCGGCAGGTTGCCGGAGGCGGATTCTTCGCGATCGACCTGCGCACCGCCGGCGGCTTCCAGTTGCGCCATATCCCTGGCGATCAGGGCATTCGCTTCGTCGACCAGTTGTTGCGCTTTTGCTGCATTGGCGTGGCGCTCGTCCGCCAGGTGCTTGAAGTGGGCGGCGGCTGGGGCGTACGCAGCGGTACATGCGGCGTCGAATTTTTCCCAAAGCGACTTTGGCGCCGCGCCGGATACGCCGTCGAGCGCTTTCCAGCGTTCGCGCATGCTGCCGACTTTCTTGGCCAGCTCGCTCATGCCGAGGCCTTCCGCTGGCAGGCTTTCCACTGCGTGCACCAATTCTTCGCGCGACACATTGCCGCCCCAGCGCGCCCAGTCGCCCAGGCGTTTGAAGTCGGCCCGCACATGGGCCAGGCGTTCGGCCTGGGCTGGCGACAGGCGGCCGGTTTTGCTCTCTTTCAGGGTTTTGTCATGCTCGGCGGCAATATGCAGCTGGCCCTGTGCCAGGGCGGCCTCCATCGCTTCCACCAGCTCCATGAAGTGGCGGTTGGCTTCCTGTTCGGCGGGCGAAGGCTTGTGCTTTTCCTTGGAGGGGCGCGGTGGACGCGCTGCCGTGGCTTCGTGACCTTCAGCGTGGCTGGCAGTTTCGCCCTGCCCTGGCGACTCAGTGTTGGCCAATGCGGCTGGCGCGGCAGGTTCCGTGGCGCCGGTGCCGTTGTCACCCGCCGGGCTGGCCTCAACCGCCGCGGCCGGGGCGGCCGGCGTCGCCGGCGTGGCGCTTGCCAGCGCGGCATCGAAATCGTTCAACAGATGACGCGGGAGCGAGCCACGTTCGGGCGACGCCAGATGGGTTTGATGCTCATCAGCAATGCGCGCAACTTCGGCAGCATCGGGATGCTTGCGCAGGGCCGCCAGTGCATCGATCATGGAACGTTGCAGGGAAACCTGGGCTTCCAGCCGCTCGGCCAGCGCATCGCGCACGTGGGTAAATTCAGCGGCGGCGGCGGGCGCAGCATCGACTACTTTCCATTGCCGGTCCAGGTCGGCCACCAGGTTGGGAGTCAGCTTTTCATCAGCTAACAAACGCTGCGCCAGAGCAATACACGCCTGGGCCTGTTTCTGCTCGGCCTGCACATGCCGGATCGCGTCGAGCCGCCCCTGCGCCAGTTTGGCAACGCGCCGGTCCGAGTTGCGCACGGCCTGCTGCACTTTCTCCAGCGCTTCCTGCGACACGACATGCTCGGCGGCCGCCAGCCGCACGTCGGCGAATTCACTGTTCAGGATGAGCTCAACCGCAGCAGTCTCGTCGCCCGCAAGGTTGCGGGCCAGCTCGGCTTGCGCCGAGCGGCGTTCTGCGGGAGTACCTAGCGGTGCCTGCGACCCGCCGGAGCTCGGCTGGCCGGCAACGCTGGCCTGGCTGGCCTGCTGCTTGAAAAGGAACTCAAACATAGTTGTGCTATGAATGGATCAAAACCACCATCATAGCGCAGCGCCGCCCGGCAGGGGCGGCGAATGC
>Ga0209050_1002678_pt1 | contig 14529 bp, 7 predicted proteins | sample Araplavi_mTSA_r2_FD_184276 | JGI IMG/M metagenome (GOLD analysis project Ga0209050, IMG submission 184276) | Arabidopsis root microbial communities from North Carolina, USA - plate scrape MF_Cvi_mTSA_r2 (SPAdes) (version 2) | ecosystem: Host-associated > Plants > Roots > Endosphere | place: USA... | reverse complement strand
AGTCAGCGCTGGACCAAAGCTTCGGGTATGACGAGAACAGCCGGCTCACCAGCATCACGACAGCATCGTCGAGCTGGGCGATCGCGTATGACCCGAACGGCAACCGCACCAGCGTGAGCCTGAACGGGAGCGAGAGCACCTACAACACCGAGGCGACGAGCAACCGGCTGAACAGCATCACCAACCCGGCCACGAGCTTCAGCCATGACAACGCGGGCAACACGACAGTCGACAGTGCGAACTACACGGCTACCTATGGCTTGAACGGCGCTGTAGCAAACATCACGAAAGCAGGGGTCACGGGCAGCTACGACTATGACGGCGAGCGCCGACGCGTTCGCAAGGTAACGAGCGCTGGCGAGGTGGTGATCTTCGTGTACGGTCTCAAAGGGCAACTGCTCGGCGAATACGATCGGGCCGGCAAGGCGATCCGCGAATATGTGTGGCTGGACAACATCCCTGTTGCGATGTTCATGCCGGACCCGGTGAATGCAAGCGGCCCGCCGCTTATCTTCTACGTCCACGCGGATCACCTGAACGCACCGCGCATCGTCGTGGACCAAAACGGAGCGAAGCGCTGGCGCTGGATTGCGGAGCCGTTCGGCACGACGGCACCGGAGACAAATCCCGAGGGGCTCGGAGCCTTCACGCAGAACCTGCGTTTCCCGGGGCAGTATGCGGATGCAGAAAGCGGGCTTTGGTACAATTATTTCAGAAGCTACGACAGCTCAAAAGGTAGATATATTCAGCCTGATCCTCTCGGGCTCTCAGCCGGTATAAATTCATACTCTTATGTCAGGAATGATCCGCTTGCGAGAATCGATTTTCTGGGGTTGATCGATTCGATTGATGCGAAGATCGATGTCGCCATTGTTCGAGGGGATGTATCGGCACTGACAGACCTGATTGAAGCGGGCGGGCTGTCGCCAACCCAAGAGGCCGCCGTGCAACAGGGGTTGCGCACCATTGATATTCTGAAAAATGGCGTCGCGAATGAAGGCAGGCTCGCAGAGATATTGGGGAAGTCGAGAAAGGAAATTGACAAGGCCATTCACCTCTGCAAAAACAAAATGCGTGCCAAAGGGATGAGCCAGAGAAATCCAGATATCATAGTTGATCCTCGAAATGGAGAAGTTTATTTCAAGTTCAATAATGGTCGACTGGGTGAAAGTATTGGCAATATATTCGACTATTTATAGGGACTAGAATGAGCGAGCGGCATGTTCATGCATCATTGGTTATAAAGAGTGACGATCTTCTGGCTGAAGACATTGCGAAAGTGATGAAGCCGATCATGGGGGTGGTTCAATCTAGGGGAGAGCCAATATCCTCGCGCCCGAATTCAGGTTTGGCGCGTCATTCAACTTGGATTTTGTCAACGGAACACGCTCCTACAGGACTCGACGAAGATTCCCCAATCTCTGAGCACATCGGATGGCTGCTCGGACTCCTTGATGGAAAGAAAACTGTCATAGAAAAGCTCTCCACCAATTGTGACGTTGAGATATCGTGTTTCCTGCATACGGATTCAACAAACTATTGGTTCGATGTTCCTCATGCCATCGTGAAAAAATTGGCCGATCAGAAAATTGACCTTGTGTTCGATGTCTATGCATCTTGAGCTTTTGGCCGGGACATCAACGTCGAAATCGCCGCGATTGCTGAACGTCGTGGCAGTGGCAATTTCATTGACGGTGAGCGACCCTCTCCAGGAGGCAGGCCTCTCGTCATAATCGCCGCCACAAGGACAGTGGTGGAGGGCCGATGAACTTCGTCTATGCGGTGCTGGGCGGGCTGGTGGGCCTGGCGCTCGGTGGGCCGGCCGGTGGGCTGGTGATGCTGATCGTGACGCCGCTCGTGATCTGGCAGATCCGCAAATCGAAGCAGGTCGACGCGGCCGCGCCGGCCGAGGCGCCGTGGCCCGACCTGCCGGACGAGGCCGCCACCGCGACGCCACACCCGCCGGAGGCGTCGGCGCCGAAGGCACCCGATCTCGCGCAGCGCGTGGCGGCGCTGGAGCACGAGGTCAGCGCGCTGCGGCTGCAGGTGCAGCGGCTGTCGGTTGGCACGGTGGCAGGGAGGCCCGAAGCGGTTCCGCAGCCGGTCGCCGACCGCGTCCTCGAAATCGACCTGGAGCCGTTGCTCGACCCGCAAGCCGCGCAGATCGCCGACCCGGTGAGCCGCTCGGCGACCGAGCCGCTGGCGGAGCCGCCGGCCGCACCGCCTGCCGTCACGGCGTTCGAGCCCGTCGTCGAACCGGCCGCCGAGCCGGCCGCGCCGCCGAGCTGGACCGAGCCCTCGCGCGCGAACCCGCCCGCGCCGGTCGCTCCGCCGCCGCCGGTGGAGCCGCCAGTGCCGCTGCGCGACCGCCTGCCGCCGTTCGTCGCGCGCTGGATCTTCGGCGGCAACACCATCGTCAAGGTGGGCGTGCTGATCCTGTTCCTCGGCCTTGCCTTCCTGCTGCGCTACGTGGCCGAGCGCGCCACCTTGCCGGTCGAGTTCCGCTATGCCGGCGTCGCGCTGGTCGGCGTCGTGATGCTGGTGCTCGGCTGGCGCCTGCGCGAGCGGCGCGATGCCGCCGGCGGCACCGGTTACGGGCTGATCCTGCAGGGAGCAGGCATCGGCGTCTTCTACCTGACGGCGCTGGCCGCACTGCGGCTCAATGCCTTGCTGCCGCCGGGTCCGGCGTTCGCGGTGATGACGGTGGTCGCGGTGCTCGGCGCGGCGCTCGCGGTGCTGCAGAACGCGCCGTGGCTCGCCTACGTGTCGGTGGCCGAGGGCTTTCTCGCGCCGGTGCTGGTGTCGACCGGCGGCGGCAACCACATCGCGCTGTTCAGCTACCTCGCGGTGCTCGACGTCGGCATCTTCCTGATGGCCTGGCACAAGGCCTGGCGGCCGCTGAACCTGATCGGCGCGGTCGGCACCTTCACGCTCGCCGGCGCGTGGGCGCAGTCGCACTACACCGATGCGCTGTATGCGTCGACGCAGGCCTTCCTGCTGCTGTTCTTCGTGCTGTTCACGGTGATCGGCGTGCTGTTCGCGCGGCGCGCGCTGGCGCTCGGCGACGACAGCGCCGCGAGCGATCCGCTGGCGCAGCGCGCGCGGCAGGCGCTGCAGCAGGTGGGCCGGGTCGACAGCGCGCTGGTGTTCGGCGTGCCGCTGGCGGCCTTCGGGCTGCAGTACCTGATGGTGAAGCACACCGAGTTCGGCCCGGCCTGGGCGGCGCTCGGTTTCGCGTTCTTCTACCTGCTGATCGGCGGCGGCCTGCTGCGCAGTGCGCGCGTGCGCTATGCGCTGCTCGGCGAAGCGCATGCCATCGTCGGCGTGATCTTCGGCACGCTCGCGATCCCGCTGGCGCTCGAAGGCTCGTGGACCGGCGCGACCTGGGCGGTCGAAGCGGCCGGCATGTTCTGGCTCGGCGTGCGCCAGCACCGGCTCTACACCCGGGCCTTCGCGCTCGCGGTGCTGGCCGGCGCGGTGCTGCGGCTGGCGACCTCGCTGTCGCTCGACCTGCGGCCGGGCACGCCGCTGATCGACGGTTCGCTGATCGGCGTGCTGCTGCTGCTGGGCAGCGTGGCCGCGATGTGGCGCGTGCACCACCGCCACCCTGTCGCGCAGCGCGCGGCCTGGGAGCAGGGCAGCGACATCGCGCTGCCGTGGCTGGCCGCCGCGGCGGCGGCCCTGCCGGGCTGGATGCTGCTGGTGCCGCTGTGGGCCTCGGTCGCGACGGCGCTGCTCGCGCTGGTGCTGGCCGCGTTGTCTCATCGCTTCGCGCTGCGCGTGCTGGCGGCGTGCGCGGGGGCCTTGCACCTGGTCGCGCTGGCCGGCCTGGCGGGTTCGTTGCACCTGGACCCCGAGAGTGCGCCGCGCGACGGCTGGCCGGGGCTGGCCGCGGCCTTGCTGGTCGGCGGCAGCCTGCTGGCCACCGCGTGGCTGGAACTGCGCGCGCAACTGCGGGCACTGGACGAGCGCGACGCGTTGCCGCGCTGGTCGCTGGCGAGCGGCGCGGCCTTGCTGGCCGGGCTGGCGGTGGTCGCGCTCGGGCTGCTGTGCGTGCTGCCGGCAGAGCGTGCGGCGCTGGTGTGGCCGTGGCTGGGCGTCGGTGCGCTGTGGCTCGGCTTGCGCATCGCGCACCCGGCGCTGGCGCTCGGCTGGCTGCTGCTGCAGGTGGGGGCGGCGATCGCGACGCTGGCCTTCGGGCCGGACCTGCTGGCCAACGTGCCGTTCGGCGGCCTCGGCTTGTGGCTGCCGCTCGGCCTCGCGCTGACCGGGCAGCTGGCCGGCGATGCGTTGCAGCGCGCGGCGCGGCCGGCGTCGAATCCGGCTCTGGCATGGACACGACAGGCGTTCGTTCAATGGGGCATCGTCGGCTGGTCGCTCGCGTGGTGGAGCCTGATGCTGGTGCCGCAGGTGCTGCACCTGCTGCGGCAGGCCGAGGCGCTGCATGGCTGGCCGGCCGCGCTGGTCGGCTGCGTGGTCGCGAGCTCGCTGCTCGCGACGATGCTCGCGGCCTGGCGCGACTGGCGCGTGCTCGGGCAGGCCACCGCGCTGACGCTTCCGGCGCTGGTGCTGGTCGCGCTCGGCATGGCGGCGCTCGATGTCACGCCGTCGGCCCACCTCGGCTGGCTCGCGTGGCCGGTGGCCTTGCTGTGGCACGGGCTGTTGCTGCGCCGGCAGGCCGGCTGGTTCGGCGGCTGGCCGCTGCAGGCGCTGCATGTGCTGGGGCTGTGGTTGTTCGTCGGGCTGGCGTCGGCCGAGCTGGCGCTGCACCTGGCCGATGCCAGCGCGCCCGGTTCGGCCTGGCGCGTGCTCGGCTGGGTGCCGGTGATCGCCGCGGCGGTGTTCGCGCTGACGCGGCCGGCGGTGCTGCGCCGCTGGCCGGTCGCGGATTTCCGCGACGCCTACCTGGTGGCCGGCGCCGCGCCGCTCGCGTTCGGCCTGCTGCTGTGGGTGTGGGCCGCGAACGCGCACGACGGCATGGCCGCGCCGTTGCCGTACCTGCCGCTGCTCAATCCGCTGGAGATCGGCCTGTGCCTGGCGCTGCTGGTGCTCGCGCTGTGGCTGCGGGCGCTGCCGCCCGCGGTGCGCGACCAGTTGCCGCCGGCCGCGGTGCGCGGCGTGCTGGGCCTGAGTGCGTTCGCGGTCTACACCGGCCTGGTGCTGAGGCTGGTCCACCATGCGGCCGGCGTGCCGTGGGACGAGGCCTCGCTGTTCGAATCGACGCTGACGCAGGCGATGCTGTCGGTCGCGTGGTCGCTGGTCGGCGTCGGGCTGATGCTGCTCGGCCACCGGCGCGCGATGCGCACGGTGTGGATCGCCGGCGCCGGGCTGCTGGGGGTGGTGGTGCTGAAGCTGTTCTTCGTCGAGCTGGCCGACCAGGGCGGGCTGTACCGCATCGTGTCCTTCATCGTGGTCGGCGTGCTGCTGCTGGTGGTCGGGTACTTTGCGCCGGTGCCGCCGCGGCGCGCGGCCGCGGTGACCGAGGGCGAGGTGACGGCATGAAGACGAACCGGGTCGCGATGGCGATGGGGGCGGCCGCCGCCGCGGTGACGGTGGCGGCGGTGGCGGCTCCGCCGACGAGCGTGCTGCGGCTCGAAGGGGTCGGGCCGTACTACACGCTCGAACTGCCGCTCGCGTGGCAGGTGCAGGCCGGCACGACCGACCTGCGCGGGCTGCAACTGCGCAACGCGCTCGGCGAGCCGCTGCCGTACGCCTGGGCCGAGGCCGCGCCGGCGCAGCAGAGCCTGGCCAGCGGCAGCGTGCCGGTCTTCAAGCTGCCGGCACCGAAGCCGGCGAAGAAAGACGCGCCCGACGACACGCCGCGCGGCTGGGTACTGGACCTGCGCGGCGCGAAGGGCGCGGTGATGGAGGTGGCGCTCGCGCTGCCCGAGCGCGCGAACGGCGTCTACCCGGTCGCGGTGGAGGCGAGCGACGACCTGACGCACTGGCGCACCGTGCGCAACGAGGTGCAGCTGGTGGCGCTGCAGCACCAGGGGCAGCGGCTGGACAGCAGCGTGCTCGAGCTGGGCGGCGTGCGCGCCGCCTACCTGCGCCTGCGCAGCCTCGGCGGCGGCCCGGTGCCCGAGTTGACCGGGGCCGAGGTCACGACGGCGAGCTTGCAGTGGCCGCAGCCCGCGCTGCAATGGAGCGAGCCGATCGCGCCGACCGGCTGCGATGCGCAGCATTGCGACTACGCGCTGCCGGCGGTGGCGCTGGAGGCGGTGGAGGTGTTGCCGCACGATGCGAACACGGTGGCGCAGGTCGGCTGGCTGGCGCGCGGCGAGGTGGCGCCGTTGTCGCATTCGCACCGGCACGGGTTGCGCCGGCACCTGCATCACAACCTGCACGCGCTGCGCGACAAGCGCATTCCGCCGCTGCCGGCGCCCGAGCCGGGCTGGCAGCCGCTGGCCGACGGCAGCGTCTGGTGGCTGCGCCTGCCGACCGGCGAATCGCGGTCGCCGGTGCAGCACCTCGATGGCGCAGTGCACCCGCAGCTGCGGCTGCAGGTGGCCGGCGGCGTCGCGCAACTCGGTGCACAGCCGCCGCAGCTGCGCATCGGCGTGCGGCCGCGAACGCTGGTGATGCTGGCGCGCGGTGCGGCGCCGTACCGCACGGTGTGGGTCGAGCCGGCGGTGGCCGCACCGGCGATGACGCTGGCCGAACTGATGCCTGCACGCCGCAGCGGCGACGCGCTGCCGGCCGACCGGGCGGTGCCGCAGGCCGATGGGGCGGTGCCGGCGTCGCCGGTGGTGAAGGCGGCGTCGGTGCCGATGCCGGCGATGCAGCCGGACCTGTCGCGCGCGTGGCTGTGGGGCGCGCTGGTGGCGGGGGTCGGGCTGATGGCGGCGATGGCGTGGTCGCTGCTGAGGGGGAAGGGGAAAGGGGCAGGGTGAGCCGCGTGCACTGGTGATCCGCCATCCGATGGAACCATCGCAGCGATGCAGGCACTCATCGGTTTGTTGAACGCGCGAGGGATGGCGGATGGAATCGACGCAGCAAGTGATCGTCATCAGGAGGACCGCGAAGTCGACGCGGACACCGCCGAACACGCCCCGGGAGCATCGGGCCCAGCGCGACCGCAGCAGCCAGTTCCTGAAGCGTTTTCGCCTGACCCTGGCGTCGTCGCCCGAGAGCATCGATCCGAAAGTCAGGAACACGCTGCCTGAGCCGGTCCATGGCAATGCGTTGCAGCCTGCGCGGGCCATCCAGCCCCGGCGAGCGCAGACGATGGATTTGAACGCGGGCTCCACACCGGGATGGTCGCTGCTCGCGTCGATGCTGAAAGGCAGCCCGACGGCGGGCGGCCTGCACAAGTCGATCTCGTCGGCGCTCGCTTCTGCAGGCGATGCTGCACAGTTCATTCATGAAGCCGACGACTGCCTGAAGCAAGCCCGCGAGCTTTCCGTGCGCGGGGCGCTCGATGTCGCGACGCGGTGCCGATTGGGTGATCTGCTGCATCACTGCCGCGTGGTGCAGGAACTGCTCGTGACGGAGAACCTCGACCAACTCACCGATCTGGTCAATGGCTTGTTGGATGTCGCCGAATTCGATCGTCAGCAGCAGAACGCGGCAAAGCTCGCCGCCGCGCGGCAGATCCTCGCTCGGATCGAGCACCGTGCCGAGGCTGACATCGCCGTCGACAACGCCCGGACCAAGGTGGGCGAACTCACGGCCAAGGTGGACGGCCAGAAGACGCAGCGGGTCTCTGCAGCGCTGCGCTGCTGGGGAATGACCCACCGCGAGATCGACGAGTGCCTGAGAGACGGCAACGCGCGTCAGGCTTTCATCCGTGCGTTCGGCGCAGCGGCCTTGCAACCGAAGTTCGAGCGCGGAACCGACCGGACACTGCACGTCGCCGGCTTCGCGCCGATCGTTGCTGTGTCTTCGGCCGATGTCGCCGAGATGGCGAGTGCCGTGATCGCCCGGCGGAAGTGCACGCTGGCCTTGTATTTGCTGGCCGGGCATGTGCTGGAGCGAACGCATGTCGACGAGGACGATGACGCCTTCGAGCGGCTCTTGCGTCTGTGCGCCGCACTTTGGCAGCGGCCTGGAGAAGACGACGTGTCGAGGCGGACCCTGGTCCGGATCACGCAGCATGTCCGGGTGTTGAGCGACTGCGGCTTGATCCGCGGGGCAAGGCAAACCGGGAGCGCGCCCAGCCTGCTCGAAGAGATTTCGCTGCCATCCTTCGATCGCAAGCTGATGCGGCTCGATGACGTGGCCAGCGTGTGCCGTGTCTTGCAGGCGACGGCATCAAACGGCTGGTTCTCCTGCTGTCAGGAGGCGATCCTCCGGGTGGCGGCGGACGTGGCGATGGATTGTCCCGGCTGGGGACACGAAGCGATCGAGCGAGCAGTCCGGCAACGCGACAAGGCCGGTGCTGGCCAGTGGAACGTCAGGTTCCTGGCGAACATCAGCGACCGACGCGACAGGGCCTCGCAGATCAAGGAGGCCTGCAGCAGCCTGCTGGACAAAAAGTTTCCATTCACGATCGTTCGCTCTTCCGGGTCATCTGCCCTTTGCTGGGAGTCTGACCTGTCGCATCAACCGTATGCGTTCGACTGGGCGGAGCACGGCGCCGCATTCATGGCCTTCGCGGAGGCACGGCTCGATCAATCGTTGGAGATGGATCCGGTGGAAATGCAGCAGTGGTTCGACATCGCGCGTATCGACCGCCGCCCGAAGCGGGCCAGCGACAGGGCGCGGCTTCTCGCGTTGGCGATGCGCGTGATCGGCAGGTCGAAGGACCTGCTGGACGGGCGCATGCTGCGTGACGGATTGGACCGGCTCGCTTCGGAGCCGGGCACGGTCAATCAGGCGATGGCCTTGTGCGGTACCGACGTGTTTCAGTTGTGCGTCGAGTTGGCGGCGCATCCGCAGATCGCGCCCGCGTCGAACCTGATGCGCCTGCAGTCGCACATGATGCGCAGCCCGGTGTTCATCGCCATGGTGTCGTCCTTGCCGGGCAGGCAGGTACTTGATGGTCTGCTGGCGGGTGTGGTCTTGAATCCCGCTCTGCTGAAACGCCGGCCGATGCGCGAGTTGCTCCGCCTCCTGATCGGTGTCGAAAGCGCTCGCCCTGCGAGCCGCAAGTTGTTGGAACACCCGGTGCTTCGCGAGGCCTTGCTCCGATCCGACAAGGAGAGCACGTCCGCCGTGCTCGAATGCCTGCTGTTGCTGCCGCTGAAGGAGCGGGTGCAGCGTGCCGCCGCCCTTGGATTTGCGCCGCCGCCGGACCTGTCCATCTTGTTCACGCAGGATGACCGGAACATGAGCGCGACGGTTCGCCGGCTGCTCGACGAGCTTGCCAGGCCCGGGACCATCGAGCCGCGTCTGCGAATCGCAGCACTGGGTGCGGCGATGGCTGATTCCCTTGCCGTGCCGGCGCGCACCGGGTTGCTGAACCCGAACAACGCACCGCTGGCCGATGGCCTGCTGCTTCTGCACGAAGCTTTGCCGGGCGCAGCATCGGCCGATTGCCGCAAGCAAGCGCAGCATCTGGTCTATATCGTTGGACTGACGTTGCGCTTGATTCGTGAAAGACCCGACGAAGCATCGCAGGCTTTCTTCCGGCTGTTCCCACCGTTGAACGACCCGGCTGAGCCCGAATCGATGGTCACGTCGCAGGGCGGGCGGGCGATCGAATCGCAGGGGCGGGCGATCAAGGCGAAGGGTGAGCCAGGACTCTTCGCGTTTGCGGGGCTGTTGACCTGCCTTTACCTGATCGAGGAGAAGCCGCTGCCGGTGGCCGAAAGCTTCGAAGCTGCAAGCCTGGCTCGGCTGATGTGCGCAGCGCTGTGGTTCGATGCCGGGCACGGCCTGCGTTGCAGGCAGCAACTCGATCAGGTGAAGCAACACGCCCACCGGGTCCAGCACTGGCTGCTCCCGCCGACTTGGTTCAGAGCCCTGTGCCAAGACTTGTCCGAGGCCAGCGCCGCGTTGACCGATTGATGCGCCAATGACGAGGTGTTTCACACCTGTTACTCCCCATCCGACGCCCTTGCGGAATAGACACGCTATTGCCGCGCTATTGCCGCTCTCGCCCCGGCGTGGTCCCCGCAGAATCCGTTTTCAGGGATACACCAGCGAGACCTGCATGAACTCTGATTCCATCGACCGTTCCTGGCGCGCACTGCCGGCACTGCGTCTGCCGCTGTCGGGCTTCCTGGAGGAGCACGGGCAGGGCGTCGACAACCTGCTGGCCACGCTGGTGCGCCGCATCAATGCCGGCAACCTCGCCTACCTCGGCGTGCCGGCCGACCTGGTCTACCGGCTCGCCTGCCTGTGCAGCCGCTGGTCGCCGGACCTGCAGGAGTTCATCGCGCAGGTGCTGGAGCGCAGCGGCAACCTCGATCACTTCCTGACCCAGCCGGCCGCGACCGACCACCATCCGGAGATGTACGGCCTGCTCGAAGCCAGCATCACCGCAGCCGAATTCGCGATGAACGCCGACCACGACGCGCGCAGCCGCAAGCCGCTGCCGCCGATCGTCTCGGAGCTGCAGCAGGTCTGCTCGGCCACCGCCTTCCTGTTCGACCTCGGCAAGGTGTTCAGCGAACATGCCGGCCAGGACCTGCCGCGCAGCGCGCGCCGCCAGCTGCACCCGCATGCCGACCTGGCGCGCTGCTGGCGCAGCAGCTGGACGACGCTGGCGCGCCGCAACCCCATCCTCGCCGCCTGGCTCGACCAGGTGGCCAGCCGCCGCTCCGGCGCCACCGCCGCGGTGCGTGCCGCGCGCGCGCTGACGCACAACGCGGTGCGCGCCAGCTGGCGCAGCGACAGCCAGTTGCTGCCGGTCTGATCCGACAGACCGCCGCGGGCATGCGGCTTGCCGCCGTTCGGGCATCCACCCGAACCGGAGCGCAGCATGCCGACGAAGACTTCCAGCAAGACCTCACCGACCGCCAAGGCCGCGAAGACCGCCAGGCCCGACCGCCCGCATGCCGACGATGGCGAAGCGGTGGCCGTGAAGCAGCGCCGCATCCAGTCGGCCCAGGACCATGCGGACGCGAAGAAGGCGCCCGGCGGCAAGCCGGCCGACAAGGCCCCGGTGCAGGCCGGCGCGCGCGAGCAACCCGTCAAGCTGCCGGCGCAGCACATCGAGAAGCCCGGGCTGGAAGCCGAACTCGAGCTGCAGCCCAAGTTCCTCGCGCCGTACTACGAAGGCAGCCACAAGCTGCAGGACAGCGCGGCGCTGATCACCGGCGGCGACTCCGGCATCGGCCGCGCGGTCGCGGTGCTGTTCGCCCGCGAAGGCGCCGATGTCGCGATCGTCTACTTGAACGAGCATGAAGACGCCGAGGAAACGAAGCGCTGCGTCGAGGCCGAGGGCGGCCGCTGCCTGCTGGTCCCCGGCGACGTGCGCGACCCGGCGTTCTGTCGCCATGCGGTGGACCAGGCGGTCAAGGCCTTCGGCAAGCTCGACGTGCTGGTCAACAATGCCGCCTTCCAGGAGCATGCCGAGTCGATCGAGGACATCACCGACGAACGCTTCGATGAGACGCTGCGCACCAACGTCTACGGCTACTTCCACATGGCCCGCGCCGCGCTGCCGCACATGGGCAAGGGCGCGGCGATCATCAACACCGGCTCGGTCACCGGGCTCGAAGGCAGCGCGCACCTGCTGGACTATTCGACGACCAAGGGCGCGATCCACGCCTTCACGAAATCGCTCGCGAGCAACGTGCTGCACCGCGGCATCCGCGTCAACGCGGTCGCGCCGGGGCCGGTCTGGACACCGCTGAACCCGGCCGACTCGCCGGCCGAGAAGGTCGCCGAGTTCGGTCAGAGCACCGACATGCGGCGCGCCGCGCAACCCGAGGAGCTGTCGCCGGCCTATGTGTTCCTGGCGTCGCCGGCCTGCTCCGGCTACATCACCGGCATCGTGCTGCCGGTGACGGGGAGCGTCGGCGCGATCTGATCCGGCTGGCTTCGGCGGCGAATACTGTATATATTTACAGGATGCCGCCGAAGTTGATCCAGCCTCTCGTTCCCATGCCCACCCCGGGCGCCGTCAAGGGCCGCGGCACCGCATGGGCCATCGAACACCGCTTCACGAAGCAGGGCGGCGAAGACTTCGACGACGGCTGGGGCACGCTCGACCAGCAGGCGAGCGAAGAGCACCTGCCGCGCAGCACGCAGATCATCGAGGAGCGGGTCAAGAGCATCCTCGCGAGCAACGAATCGCCCGACGTGCACTTCGACCTGTCGATCAACCCGTACCGCGGCTGCGAGCACGGCTGCATCTACTGCTTCGCGCGGCCGACGCACAGCTATCTCAACATGTCGCCCGGGCTCGATTTCGAGACCCGCATCATCGCGAAGGTCAATGCCGCCGAGCGGCTGCGCGAGGCGTTCGCGAGCCGAGCCTACGAGCCGCAGATGCTGAACCTCGGCTCGGCCACCGACGCCTACCAGCCGATCGAACGCAAGCTCGGCATCACCCGCTCGGTGATCGAGGTGATGCACGAGTGCGCCCACGCGTTCTCGATCGTCACCAAGTCGTCCGGCGTCGAGCGCGACCTCGACCTGATCGCGCCGATGGCCGCGCGCGGCCTCGCGGCGGTCTATGTGTCGGTGACTTCGCTCGACGCCGGGCTGTCGCGCATCCTCGAGCCGCGCGCCGCGTCGCCGCAGCGGCGGCTGCGCACCATCCAGACACTGGCCGAGGCCGGCGTGCCGGTCGGCGTCAGCATCTCGCCGGTGATCCCGTTCATCAACGAGCCCGAGATCGAGCGCATCGTCGAAGCCGCGGCAGACGCCGGCGCGCGCTCGGCCTTCAGCATCATCCTGCGGCTGCCGTGGGAGGTGAACCCGCTGTTCCAGCAGTGGCTCGACCAGCATTTCCCGCAGCGTGCGGCCCGCGTGATGGCGCGCATCCGCGACATGCGCGGCGGCAAGGACTACGACGCCACCTTCAGCAAGCGCATGAAGGGAGAGGGCGTGTGGGCCGAGCTGATCGCGCAGCGCTTCCACAAGGCCTGCGCGCGCCATGGCATGAACCGGGTGCGCACCGAACTCGACCTGACGCAGTTCCGCAAGCCGCGGCTGCCGCCGGCCAACGGACAACAGGAGCTGTTCTGACGCGGGTCAGTCTCTGACGTCAGGCTCGAAAAAGATCCATCGGATCGACGGGAAGGCCGTGCGCAGGCCGGCCTCGACGCGGTTGATCGCGTCGATCAGCGCCACGTCCGACGGCTGCGTCACCATGCGCGCCTTCACCGCCACCATCACGTCGCTGCCGAGCTGCTGCGTCAGCAGGTTGTAGATCTGCGCCACCTCGGGCTGGGCCGCGATGTGCGCGCGCATCGCGGCCAGCACCGTCGGCTCGGCGCTCTGGCCGACCAGCAGCGACTTGACCTCGGTGCCGACCAGGATCGCGACGACCACCAGCAGCACGCCGATCGCGATCGAGCCGACGGCATCCCACATCGGGTTGCTGGTCAGCACCGCCAGGCCGATGAAGCCGAGCGCCGCGACCAGCCCGCCGAGCGCCGCCAGGTCTTCGCCGAGCACGACGATCAGCTCGCTCTGGCGCGAGCGCCGGAACCACTGCCACAGCGTCTGCGTGCCGCGGCCCTTGTTGATCTCGCGCAGGCAGCCCCACAGCGAGACGCTCTCGGCCACGACGCCGAACGCGAGGATGGCCATCGCGACACCGGCGTACTTCACCGGCTCGGTGTCGTGCAGCTTGTGCACGCCTTCGTAGATCGAGAACAGGCCGCCCATGCTGAACAGCATCAGCGCGACGATGAAGCTCCAGAAGTAGATCGCCTTGCCGTAGCCGAGCGGGTGGTCGGCGGTCGGCGCCTTCTTCGCTTCCTTCAGGCCCCAGATCAGCAGGCCCTGGTTGCCGCAGTCGGCGTATGAATGGATGGCCTCGGCCAGCATCGACGACGAGCCGGTGAAGACCGCCCCGACCGTCTTCGCGATCGCGATCGCGAAGTTGGCACCGAGCGCGAAGAAGATGGACTTGAGTGAATCGGACGAGGCGGACACGGCAGGGCGGGCGAGTCGATCGAGCTGGCGACTTTACCTTTGCCGTGCCGGTCCACGCGCCCGTCCGTCATGCCTTCAGGCCATGGGTGTACCCCGGCGGCACCCGGGCTTCGATGCCCGGGAACCAGACCTGCCCGATCGCTGGCAGCCTGACCTGCCGGCCGAGCGTGGCGCTGCCGGTGAACACATCGAAGTGCGCACCGAAGATCGCGCCGCCGGTGTCGTTGACGGTGAACCAGCCGTCGTGCGCGAAGCTGCCGCCGCGGCCGTCGGGCAGCGTCAGGCCGTCGAACTCCTTGATGTAGACCTGCGTGTGCGCCGGCACCAGGCCGCCGTGGCCCCTCCAGCGCGGCTCGGAGTTCGCCTTCAGCCCGAGGTCGGCAGCAAGCGTACGGAACGGCGTGTAGGGCACATGGCGCTGCGTGCCGTAGCCGACACCGCGCTTCGCCGCCGGCACCTCGTGAAAGGTCATCGCGCGCACCACGCGGCCGCCGTCGACCGAGATGCCCGAGTAGCGCGTCGGCACCGGCG
>Ga0209050_1002677_pt1 | contig 14533 bp, 11 predicted proteins | sample Araplavi_mTSA_r2_FD_184276 | JGI IMG/M metagenome (GOLD analysis project Ga0209050, IMG submission 184276) | Arabidopsis root microbial communities from North Carolina, USA - plate scrape MF_Cvi_mTSA_r2 (SPAdes) (version 2) | ecosystem: Host-associated > Plants > Roots > Endosphere | place: USA... | reverse complement strand
CGTATACATCGCCGGGCAGGTTCAATCTTTTTAATTGTTCCACTTTGCCGTTGTTGGCCGACAACGGGTTGTCTGTATCAAAGCCGATCACACGGCCGTCGGTGTCGAAGCGGAATTCGTTGGCCAGGATATTCTCCGGCTTGATGCCAAACTCGGTCACGATCGGTTCGATGAACTCGCGGAAACCGTTTGAAATGATATAAATGTTGTCGGCGTAGTTCACGAAAAACTCGCGGTTACGCTTGAACGATTCGGAGACTTTGTCTTTCAACAGGGTGATGAGGGGGCCTAGGTGATGCTGCGAAGGGGCCAGCAGGTTCAGGCGCTTCTCCAGCGATTCGCGGAAGGAGATGGAGCCGTTCATGCCCTGGTTGGTGATGGAAACGATCTGGTCCTTGCGCTGTTCTTTGTCGGGATGGTCTTTCAGTGAAATGTCCGCCAGTACATCGAAGGCTTCTACTTTGGTAAAGGTGCTGTCGAAATCGATTACAAAGTACTTGTTCAGTTTCATGGGTTGGTTGTAAACCGCAAATGTAATTTGGATTTGTGACTTACGATTTACCTGGCCCAATTATTTGTTACCTAACGAATGCTAGTGCAAATTCTTGCTTTTCAGCCACTTCGAGGCATTTTTCCTTACCCCGGCAAAAGTAATGCGCGCCGGTCAGGCACGGGTCATAAACACATCCCTGCCGGCGATAAAACACCAGATCAAGCTTGCGATCGGGTTGGCCGCCGGCGGGAACTTCGGGTCACGTCGCCGGCTCATCGTGGCAACAAATACAGGCCAGTAGAAGAGGGAGCGTAAACGAAAGGGACGGATTACAAAACGAGCTTCTTAAAAACAATGTAACCAGGTTGTCACAAAGCGAGGTGCATCACCACGGCCGAGGTAGGGCACACGTGCGAAAACTCCGAAGAGGCATTGAGTTCCTTGGGGACTTGTTCGCGGGGGATGACGACAAATCCTTTTCGCTGAAAAAATCCGTGCGCATTTTCTGTCAACAAGAAAATGCCCTTTAGCTTTCTTTCGCGTGCCTGCGCTATGAGGTGTTCGGTGATGGTCGTGCCCAACGCTTTGCCGCGGATGCCAAGCTTCACGGAAAGGGAGCGAAGCAGCGCATAGTCGCCATATACTTCCAAACCACCGGTGCCTACCATGGAATCATCTTCGATGTAGCCCACCAGCATGTCGCGCTTGAAATCCAGGTCGTCGGCAGGTAGACTGGAGGAGCGCAGCAGGTTGCGGAAAACTTCAAAGCTTTCTGCATTGTCGATGATTTTCAAGTTCGGTTCCATACGCTAAAGGTAAAAGAATTCTCTACGGATTTTCCCCGGGCATTAAAATTCTTGATTGAAATTTTTCTTGAGAAATCATAGCCAGCACAAACAAAAAAAATGGCCTGCACGACGGTCTCTGTAGCACAACACCGGTGCAGGCCAAAAGTTTTTATCGCATCATCAAAATGCGTGACGCCGCTTCCACTTCCTTGGTGTAGCGCTCAATGGCTTTCGCCGTGGCTTCGATCTGTTCCTGTGCTTCAGTCCACGCACGTTGTTCAATGCCTTCGCGAATGCCGGGCAACGTCTTCACGCCATAGCCGGTGTAAAAACCCGGCGCGTAGATCGTGTGACGATACCATCCTCTTCTGGGCAACCCTGCATCGGCCATCAGTTTCTGCTCGGCGCGATACAGCGTTTCATTCAGCGTGGTGAGATTCGTGTTCGGCACGGTATTCGCCGCGCGCAGGTCGGTATACAAGGCAGACGCTTTCTCCAAACCGGTCAACGCATTTTGAAGGCTTGAGAAATTCAGAAACGGCACGGCGTCTTTCGGCGTAGGAGGGATGTATTTGATGAGCGGATCAGCCGCCTGCACAAACACGTTGTCCTTTATCATTTGGTTCTCCACCTCGGTGGATTCGCGCAAGTTGTCCAACAAGGTCATCACCTCCGTGAGGTAGCCGTTCACCGTTTTGGAAAACGCTTTGAAATCAAACGGCAGCACCTCCGCGTTGGCCAACCGCAGCGTTGCACGGCCGGCGGTTTTGGCGAGGGCGATGCCATAGGCAAACTTGGGATCCTTGAAGCGGACGTACATGTCGTAGGAGTCGTAAATGGAGTGGTATTCGCCCCCGTCGTCTTCACCGCCATAGCCGAGGTTTAGCGATGGTATTCCCAGATGTTGGAAGAAGGGGCTGTAGTCGGAGCCCGAACCCAGTGCACTTAATGTCAACACTTTTTTGTCGAGGATGTCTTTTCTGGCCTTTGTGCCCTCGGCCTTTGTGGCTCTGTAGGCACGCGCTCTGTCGCGGACCGATATGCCGGTTTGCGGGTCGGTCACGTCGCGCGACACTTCATCCATCAAAGTTTCCAGCGTGTGTGATCCACCCGCATCCAGGAATCCTCTTCCGTTGCCGTCGGAGTTGATGTAGGCGACCACTTTTTGTTGCAGCTCGGTGGCGTGGTGCTCTACCCACTCCGTTGAACCGATCAGCGAGGGCTCTTCACCGTCCCAGGCGCAGTATACGAGTGTGCGTTTCGGCCGAAAGCCGGTCTTCACCAACTCGCTCACGGCGCGGGCTTCTTCCATCAAAGCCACCATGCCACTGATGGGGTCGTTGGCGCCATTCACCCAGGCATCGTGGTGATTGCCCCTCACGACCCATTCATCGGGCAGTTCGCTGCCTTTCAGTTTGGCGATCACGTTGTGGCAATCCACGAGTTTCCAATCAAATTCAAGTTTCAGGTGCACTTTTGCCGCGCCTGGCCCCACGTGATAGGTGAACGGTAATGCGCCGCGCCATTTCTCCGGTGCCACAGGTCCGCCGAGGGCGGCTAACAAAGGCTGGGCGTCGGCATAAGAAATGGGTTGGACGGGGATCTTCAGGAGGTTACCGGCGTCTTTGCGATCGAGGCGCTTGGCGTCTTCCGTGGCGCCAATGCCGGGCGTCAGCGGATCGCCGGGATAGATGGGCATGTCCGACACGGATCCACGCTGCACACCGTGCTGTGGCCGGAAAGGGCCTTTGGGATAGACATCGCCTTGTTGATAGCCGTCACCTGCGGGGTCGGAATAGATCAAACAACCGATGGCGCCGTGTTCCTGTGCCACCTTCGGCTTAATGCCTCTCCAAGACCCGCCGTATTTGGCGATCACGATCTTGCCCTTCACGTCGATGCCCATGCGCTCCAGTTGGTCGTAGTCGTCGGGTACGCCATAGTTCACAAAGACCAGTTCGGCCGTCACGTCGCCGTCGGCCGACCAGGCGTTATAGGTGGGAAGTTGTTCTTTGGTTTGGCCGCTGGTGGCATCTTCTTTCAGGGCCGGTTCGGCCAGGCGGGCGGTGAACTTGGTTGGACCAACCAATTCCAACTGCCGCACTTTGGGGGTGGGAAAAAGTACTTTGTAGGTTTCGATCTGCGCGTCGTAGCCCCAGCTTTTGAAGAGGTCGCGCATGAATTCGGCGTTTTGTTTTCCATAGGCCGATCCCAGGTGGTGCGGCCGGCCGGCGAGCCGTTTCATCCACACGTCGAGGTTGGCGGGTTGCAGATAGCTATCGAATTTCTTTTCGGCTTCCCATTCCTGGTCGGCGGAGGTTTTCGTGTAGCCCGATAGTGTTTTCTGTTGGGCGACAGCGGCTGTAATAGAGAACGTGAAAAATAGCAGTAGGATTTTTCTCATAGGTTAATGGTTTTCAGACGAGAAAGATACTGAAAGCGGTTCTGCGAACCCAGGGTTTTATATAAATGGTTTGGGATGGACGCCTGCCGTAAAACATGTTTGAAAAAAATGCTTTGGAAAGCCGACTGCTGACATAGGATTGTCACAGGGCAGCATAGATTTGATTTTCAGAACGCAAAAGGACAATGAAATCGAATGCAGCACCAGGAAATGCGATGGGCCGCTTTGGGCTTGTCGCAGCGGTCCTGATCATTTTTACTTTATCATCCACGCCAACTCTGGCACAAACCGCTAACACAATGACCGAATCAAAAACGCTCTACGGCTTCACCGGAAGTTTCAAAACCAAACCCGGCAGGGGATCTGAAATGATCGCCATCCTCCTCCAGGCCGCCGAAGGTGTCCGAACTGCAAAGGGATGCCACCTGTACATTGTTTCACAAGACGAAAAAGACCCGGACACCATCCATGTGTTCGAGACCTGGGACAGTCGGGAAGATCACGACAATTCGTTGAAAATGGAAGACAGCAGAGGTCTGATTGCACAAGCCATGCCGTTGTTGGAAGGCAAACCGCAGGGCATGAGTCTCAAAGTTTTTGGCGGCGTCGGCTTGAAGTAAGATTTTCGTTGGGAAAAATTAATAATTTCTTATAACTTGAACGAGCTGATTTTACCATGGTTATTGCCACCTTTATTAAATATCTTATCGTTGTGTTGGGTTGGGGGGCAACATTCTGGTACCTGGTGCAGGGTTTGCAAAATAAAGGTCATAGATCTTATCTCAAGGCGATTCTCATTTTCATGGGAACAGGGGCAGCGTTGGTGATCTACTCCATCATAGAATTCTATATCCTCCTTCACTCGTAACGGGTGGGGTCTGATATACCGGCTTGACGGGCGAACGATCCATTAACACATACATCCCAGCGGGTAAGGAGCCACAGCGGGGATGTTTTTGATTGGCAAAAATTCCGGTTCAACAGGAGTGAAGCCATGATTTTATCCGGTGACCTATGGCACTCGCATATTTCTCAAGAACGCGCACAAATATTATGAAAAGTGAGCGATAAGAGATTCCTTGCGGGGCTTTGTAATGTACCCTCTTATGACCTTCGATCTTGTCTCCTGGCGTGTGCTGTTGTGCCTGTGTCTGTGCACGGGTATTCTGCCTGTGTCGGCGCAGAGCACGATCATCACCAGTGGCGATTGGGATAACATAAACACCTGGTTGAGTTCCAACATCGGCGACAACGTAGGAGAGGACGTTGTTTTCCTGGCGAGTTCCGGCACCACCGCGACTGTGCCGTTGGGTACATCCTACACGGTGGGCAACGTAGACATGCAATGGAACATGATCGTGGTGCAGGGCACGCTCGATGTCGGCCAAGCTGGAAATCCCAAAAATGTCACGGCCGGAAACTCCGCATCGTTGAGTACCACAACCTCCACGCTCAGCATGTTGACGATCTGGGGGGATATCACAGCAGGCGAGTCCTTCCAGCTTTCATCCGTTTCACAGATCATCGTAAAAGGAGATGTCAATTTGGCAAACGATGGCGCAATCACCATCTTCACGGGCAAGAACATTAGAATCGAGGGCAATCTCATCGCCGGCACCGGCACCTTCGCCAACATTGCCAACGGCTCGACCCTGGAAGTTCTGGGAGACATCACCGTCGGAGCAGGATCCTCCAGGCTTCCCAGTACGGCAGTCATTAAAGGAAACTCGTGCTCGGGTCCCCCTGAATTTTGTGGCGGGGTGATCCTGCCCATTCGTCTCCTCGAGTTCAACGCCGACGTGGCCGGCGACGAAGTGCTGGTAAAATGGTCGACAGCAACCGAGATCAACGTCGACTACATCGCGGTGCAACGCTCGGTGGATGGCCATACGTTCAACGACATCGGGAAGGTCAAAGCATTTGGCAACAGCAACACCATCAGAAACTATTCCCTGACAGACGACGAGCCGGTGATTGGAAATCTATATTACCGGCTTCATTCGGTAGACTTCGATGGCAAAGAAGAATTTTCGCGCGTCATCGCCGTGCGCTATTTGTCATCCAGCGCAGTTCAATTATTTCCCAATCCGGCCGGCAAACAGGTGGACGTTCAACTCAACTTTATTCCCGCAGAACAGACCACCCACGTACTCACCGACCTCCACGGCAGGACCATCGCGCAATTTACCACCCGCATGCAACGCGAGACACTACAAGTGCCCGACATCAAGCCCGGCGTATACTTTTTGAAAACCAGAAGTGGAAAAGATATATTCTTAAACCGCATCGTTTTCACGGAAAGGCCCTGATTTTTTTCGACTTATTCAAGCAGGTTTCATTGACGTTCGCTACGATTGAACATCGAAGGTCGGTTGCTATTTTTTTTTGTTAAAAATCCGTTGCATGTAATATGTTGCCCTGTTGGTGATCCTTTTTTTTATTGCGCCAAAAAATCGCATTCAATAGCGAATCCAGCTGTATGGCAACAGCGATTCTTCTACACCATCGAACTGTGCGAGGCATATTTTCTTACATGAAAAAAGCACTGCAAATACATTGCAGTGGGGCGGAATTTCTTTGCGGGGAACTTAACAAAACTCGTTATGACTCTCCGTTTCACTTTTATGCGCATGCTGTTGTGCCTCGGCCTCTGCACCTGCGTTTTCTCCGTTAAGGCACAGAACAAAGTCCTTTCAACGGGCTGGTGGTCCAACACCGCCATTTGGCAAGGTGGCAATGTTGCCGACCTCATCACAGAGGATGTGACCTTCAACGCCCCCTCCGGAATAACGGCCACCACACCACTATTCTCTCCCTATACGATCGGTAACGTTACTTTACAGTCGAACACCATCGTCGCACAAGACGCCCTGAACATCGGCCAAGCGGGTACTCCAAAAAATGTTACGGCAGTGGGAGGAAGTTTGAATTCCTCTTTAGGTGTCATCACCGTTTGGGGGAGCATAAACGCCACGGGCGGCTTCACGTTTGTGTCGAACACGAAGATCGTCGTAAAAGGAAATGTTACGTTGGGCGACAATGCCCGTTTTCTCATTGGCAGTGGTGCAAGCATTGTGATCGAAGGAAACCTCACCGCGGGACAAAACACGTTCGCCAACTTCGCCCCCGGCGCGACGATGACCGTTACGGGCGACATCGTGGTGAGCACGGGCTCATCCAGCAACGCGCCGGTGGGTGCCATGAAGTCGCGGACCTGTACCGGACCCGTCGCGTTTTGCGGCAACGTAGTGTTGCCCGTTGAGTTGTTTCAATTCAAAGCGACGGTTGCCGGTGAGGCCGTGGTGGTGACATGGACCACGGCCACGGAGATCAACGTCGACTATTTCACCGTTCAGCGCGCTGTCGATGGGCAGGCGTTCAGCGACATCGGCGCGGTAAAAGCGTTTGGCAACAGCACCGTCCTGAGAAATTATGCATTGACCGACCCAAACCCGCAGATCGGGCATCTGTACTACCGGTTGCATTCCGTGGACTTCGATGGCAAAGAGCAGTTTTCGAAGGTCGTGGCGGTCCGCTACCGGTCTTCGAAAGCGATCGACATATATCCCAATCCATCGTCCGGTGATGCCGTGACCATTCGCCTCAATTTCAATCCCGGTGAAGTGACGCGCCACACACTCGTGGACGCCTTTGGCAGGACGATCACGCATTTTGCCATGCAGACGTCACTAGAAACATTCGACGTAAGTGATGTTAAGCCGGGCGTATATTTTCTGAAGACCAAAATGGGTGACGAAGTTTTGCTAAACCGGATCGTCTTCACAGGCCGGTGATCGTAATCTTAAGCACCGCCGGCGCGCGCCTGAATTCTCCGGACGCCTGGTGCCACGATGGATTACTTCAACGCAACCCTTGCGATTATAATTAGAAAGGAAATCCGATCCCTACGTTATAGATAACCGGTTCCCGATAGCCATAATAAGAACCATCGGCGGCCTGCTTCGCATAGGGTTTCCAGAAGCGTACTTTGTCCAATACAAAACGGTCGCCCTGGTCGCGGGCGGGATCATACACCTTCATACCCACATCGAAACGGAGAATGAGAAACGTAAAGTCAAAACGCAGACCGAAGCCGGTGCCCACACCGATCTCTTTGTAAAACCGGTCGATGCTGAATTGCGAGCTGCGATCTTGCGTAATATTTCCTTCGCTATCCACCACGTTTGTGGACCGGAAGTTCCAAACATTGCCCGCATCGATAAAGACCGCACCATTCACAAAGCCGAACAATTTTTGACGCAGTTCAATGCTGGCTTCCATCAGGATTTCCGACGGCTTTTCAATGCTGTAGTCGTAAAGTCCGTCGCCTATGGGATTGGTGCTGATGGGAGGTTTAGCAGACCCGGCACCAAGTCTTCGCGGACGCCAGGCCCGGATGCTGTTGCTACCGCCGGCGAAGAAGAATTTTTCGTAGGGTAAGCTTTTGTTCGCGGAATACGAGTAGGCGAAACCGGAATTAAGGCGATAGGCGAGAACGGTGTTTTTGTTTAACGGATCAGTCTTGCGCACGTCGAGGCTCAACCGGATGTATTTGAAATATTCCAGCTGCAGGTCGGTGATGAATTTCGGACTGATAAAATTCCAGATGGTCCCACCACTTTCGATTTGTGTGCGGATGTACCACGAATCGTGTTCCCGGTTGCCGTAGTTGTTCAGATTCCAGGTGATCCCGAAGATGATACTGTTTACAAATGATGGCCGGAAGGAGTTGATCAAACTGTTGTTGCCCAAGGCTGCCTGATCTTTCAATAGTTTCCGGAAACTGTCCGACAGATTGGCCGTGTCGATCACGCCGAGGTTGACGGGGATCAGGGAATACAGCCGCTTCCGATTTTCGCTTTGCCACGTATACGTACCGTTGACGGAGATCACGGTGCGCCGGTATTCTGGCCGGTCGGTATAGGCGTAGCCGGCCGTGAACTTGGTCTTGGGATTGTATTGAGCAAACTTGTACCGCAGCCGTTCCTTGAAGGGCCAGATAAATTGCGGGAAGGTAAGGGATGCGTTGAGCCCGGCTTCCGTGCTTTTGTAGACGTTCTCGCTACTGGTCGCGGACGCCACCCCTTCAAAACCAAACCGCCCGTTCAGATCGAACGTTTCCATGCCGTGAAAGACGTTGCGTTTCTTGAAGGAGATGTTGTAGAACGGGCCGGGAAAACCTTGCGTTACACTCACACCGGCTTCGTTGGTCCACTCGTAACGTGAAAGCGGGCTGGCGAAGATATTGGCGATAAACTTTCCGCCGGCGGTATCGTAGTTGATGTTCACAAACTTGAACGCTTCCACGTTTCCCAGTTGTTGCTGGGTTCGCAGGGTTTTGGTACGGCTGTATTCTTCGCCGGGCTGTAAGAACACCCGCTGGCTGAGGATCTTCAGGTTGTATTGGTTCTTGTAGTATTTGTATTGAATGTCGCGGTAGGACCGGGTCTGTCGTTGCTGGTCGGGGATGTTCGTTCCCACGTCGGTGGTGAAGGTCACCTGGTCGATGGTGAATTTTTTATGATAGCCCCGCTTCGCCGGATCTTTGATGGAGATGATGACCGCGATCTTCCGCTCGGGCGTGCGGAAAGTGGTGTCGATGTCGAAGTCGATGTACTGGCGGTTGAAGTCGTAGTAGCCGTAGTCCTTCATGAGCAGGTCGAGCCGCTCGCGTTCTTTGGTAAAATTCTCCTGGTCGTAGCGTGTGTTCTTCACGATAAAGCTGTTGCGCACATTGTCGTTCACGATGTGCAGCAAGGCGGTGTCGGTCACATCATAGAAGATGGAGTCCACAAAATAAGCTTGCCCGGGGTCTACTTTGTAGTTCACCGTCACCAGTTTACCGGTGTTGCCCACGTGATCGGTGACTTTGTTTTTAAAATAGCCTTTGCCAAAAAGATACTCCTGGAAGCGTTCGCGGGTCATGGCCGCCTTGGCGCTGTCGAACACCGAGATGGGTTCGCCCCATTGCATCCAGATATTGCCGTTCTCGATGAAACCGTTGAGCTTGTCGACCTTCTTTAGCTTTTTGAACTGATAGTTGTTGATCTTGCGCTGCGAGGTGGTGGAGGCGATCTTGTCGTCGTATTTTTTTTCAACGGCTTCCCGCCGGCGGATGTACTTCTCCTGGTTGTAGCGACGTTCGCCAAAATAATAGATGCTCACCAGCGGGGTAACCGGGGTTCCGAGGATCTTCCGGTTGGGGCGTTGGATATATAAATTCCGGAGGTCTTCCTGGTTGATGGTGCCGGGCGCCTGGATCGTTTGGCGGAACAACAGTTTTTCGTTTTCTTTCAGGTGCTTTATGCCCAAGCATCCGGAAAGGGATGCGGAAAGCCAGAGCATCAAGACTATATATTTGAACTTCGATGTCGTCAAGGGGTGGAAAATGCTATCAAAAGCTAAAATCAAGTTTGTCAAATCTTTGCAAATAAAGAAATACCGCAAACAGGAACAATGTTTTCTGGTGGAAGGAGCAAAGAGTGTGCGCGAATTACTGGCCTCCGATTTCGAGGTGACGCTGCTGTTGGGCACGGAAGAATTTCTCTCCGGCCATCGGTCCACCGGCCGGATGGAGGTGATCGAGGTGAAGCCCTCCGAACTGGAAGGGTTGGGGGAATTTCAAACGAATGATGCCGCACTGGCGGTGGCCAGGCAAAAGCCCAACCAGCCTTTTCCGCTGGCAGCCAACGAATTTGCGCTGGTCCTGGACGATCTGCGCGACCCCGGCAACCTGGGCACCATCATCCGCACAGCCGATTGGTATGGCATTGCCAAGATCATCGCTTCCGAAGAAACCGCCGATGTTTATGGCCCCAAAGTGATCAGCGCCACCATGGGCTCCTTCACCCGGGTCTCCATCTTCTACACCGATCTCGCTACGTATTTAAAAGACACCCCGCACCGCGTCTTTGGTACCTACCTGGACGGAACGGACGTGCATACGGTCGACTTCGGAGTGGGCGGCCTCATCGTGATCGGCAACGAATCAAAAGGCATTGCCCCACCGTTGGAGGCCTTTATCACGGACAAGATCACCATTCCCCGCTATGGATTGGCGGAGTCATTGAACGCAGGGATTGCCACGGCGGTGGTGTGCGACAACGTGCGCCGACCCCGTGCGAGCCGCTAAAACCGCGGACGTTCAGGCCGCGATCTTCCTTCAGAATACATTTTTGGTTAACACTTTCATCACATCGTTCTTATAGTTCCGGCCGATGGGAATGGTGTGTTTGCCAATCTCCACGCCAACCGCCGAATAGGCGTCGATCTTGTCGATGTTGATGATGAAGGAGCGGTGGATGCGCAGGAACTGGTGACGGGGCAGGCTTTCTTCGAGGTAGCCGATCTTTTGTTGCGTGATGATCTCCTTGTCGGCCGTCTTCACCTTGACATAGTCTTTGATGCTTTCAATATAGAGCACGTCGGCCATCCGTGTCTTGATCATTTTTTTGTCTACTTTGAAATAGACGTGATCGTCGGTGAGGGCGTCTGTTTTGGGAATGGCCGGCAGCGCGGTCGGCTGGTGCATGAATTTCGCCACGGCTTTTAGAAAGCGGTCGAAGGGGATAGGCTTTAGCAGATAGTCTACTACCTCCAATTCAAAACCTTCGATGGCATAATCGCGGTAGGCCGTGGTGAAGATCACCCGGGGAGGGTCTTTCAAGGTTCTCAGAAATTCGATGCCGGAAAGTTTGGGCATCTGGATGTCCAGGAAGATGAGGTCCACCGTGTTTTGTTGCAGGAACGTGAAGGCGGCAATGGCATTGCGAAAAGTGCCGGCCAGTTCCAGTTGCTCCACTTTGGCCACATACGATTCGATGATCTCGATGGCCAGGGGCTCGTCGTCTACGATAATGCATTTCACGGACATGGCAGTTGGGTTTATTGCTGAATCGTGAGAATGACCAGGAAAGTTTCCTCGCCGTTTATAATTTTCAGTTCATGAAGTCCCGGGTACAGCAGGTCGAGCCTGCGTCGCACATTCTGGATGCCGATGCCGGGCTTGCGTGCCACACCGTTCAGGGCCGCCTTGTTGTTCTCTACTTTGATGACCGTGACCGTCGGTTGAATATCGACGCTGATCTTCACCCAGGCATGTTGCAACTCCTCGTTCGCACCGTGTTTAAAGCTGTTCTCTACAAAGGGCAACAAAATGAGCGGGGCGATCTTGCGATCGTTCACCTCGCCGTTGACCCGCACATCGATGTCCAGCTTGTCGCCGTGTCGCATCTTTTCGATGTGAATGTAATTGTGAATGAACTTGAGTTCCTTCGAGAGCAGCACATGCTCGCTGGTGCATTCGTACAACATATAGTTGATCAACTCCGAAAGCTTCAACACGGTGTCGGGCGCTTTGTCTGATTTCTTCAGCGTGAGCGCATAAAGATTGTTGAGGGTGTTGAACAGGAAATGCGGATGGATCTGGGTCTTCAGAAATTTCAGCTCCGCTTCCAGTTTCTCCTTGGTCAACACCTGTTGTGCCTGTTGGTTGGCATACCAATATTTTAGCAGCTTGATGGCCACGGCAAAAAAAGTGACGGGATAGATCGACGCCACCATCTTCACGATCTTGGCAAAATAGAAGAACGGATCATTGAGGGCTTCCGGATAATAATACGGATAGTCAAAATTGAACGCGACATACCGCTGCACAATTCCCGCGAGGAAAGAAGAGGCGACAAGCCAGATAAAGAACATCCCATATTTTCCGGGCAGCAAGTAGCGCGGCAGCAGGAAATACAACGTGAAATAGGTAAAGATGATCTTGACGGGGAGATACTCCAATTCTTCAATAAAGCTCTGCTGGTACGTGTCGGCAAAGCTTCCGTACAACAGACCATAGAAAACCACATGACAAACCCAAAATAAAAGGTGTTGTAAAATGCGGTTCTGCAGCAGCCAATCGAGTCTCCGTTTTAGCAAGGCGTGTGCTTTAAAAGTATAGATCCTGTATCTCGGACATGGGATCGTGAGTATAAAAATACGGTAAACAATGGGGATGTACTGCCGGGTTTGCCCGAAGGACAGCCTCTCCCGGACCAACTTCGCTCATCGCCCCCTGAATGACTCAGAACCCATCGGCGGTGTCGTCGCCGCGGGGGTCGGCCCCGCCCTCCAGTTTGCCGTTGGGGAGCACCAGGATCGCATCCACGCGGCCGATCCCGCCGCGCCGCTGGAAGGCATGTCCCATCTTTACCAGGGTAAGACTGTCATCCGAAAGCATGGCGTTGCGCTCCACGGCGATGGTGTCGGGGAGCCATTGGCTGTGAAACCGTTTTGCGCCCACCGCTTCCTGCATGGTCATGCGATGGTCGAGCACGTCGACAATGATTTGAAACACGGAGGTGATGATCGTGGTGCCTCCCGGTGTGCCGACGACCATAAAGAGTTTTCCATCCTTTTCAACGATGGTCGGGGTCATGGAGCTGAGCATGCGTTTGCCGGGTTCGATCTTGTTGGCTTCGCCGCCGATGGCGCCATACATGTTGGGTACGCCGGGTTTTATACTGAAGTCATCCATCTCGTCGTTAAGCAGGAAGCCTGCACCGCTCACCACCACTTTGGAACCGTAGCTGTCGTTGAGCGTAGTGGTCACGGAAACGGCGTTGCCCTGGGCATCGACGATGGAGAGGTGTGTGGTCTGCTCGGATTCCACTGTGGCGATCATGCCTTCCTTAATGTTGCTGCTGGGTGTAGCGTGTTCAGGATCGAAGTCGCGCATGCGCTGGTCGATGTAGAGTTTGTCGGTGAGACGGGCCACAGGGACGTTGTAAAAATCCGGGTCACCCAGATAGACAGAACGGTCTGCATAGGCGCGTCGTTCTGCTTCGGTCATCAGGTGGATCGTCTTGGCCGTGTTGTGTCCCCAGTCGTTGATGGGGTAGGGCTCTACCGATTTGAGGAGTTGTAACAATGCCACGCCGCCGCTGGACGGCGGGGGCATGGAAATGATCTTGTAGTCTTTATAGGTCCCGGTAAGGGGTGTACGCCAGATGGCTTTGTAGTTTTTCAGGTCGTCGTGGGTGATGAGGCCGCTGCCGCGTTTCATTTCGGCAACAATGCTGTCGGCTGTGGGGCCTTCGTAGAAGCCGGCTGCGCCCAGATCGCGGATGCGCTCCAGGGTGTGGCCCAGATCGGTAAGAAAAAGACTGTCGCCAGCCTGCCAGTTGTCTTTCATAAAAAACAAAGGCGGCACAGCGTTGTTTTCTTTGAGATCCTGTTGAATATCGTTGAGGCCCTCGGCTTCTTTTTCCGTGAGGGCGAAACCATTCAAGGCAAGGGCGATGGCGGGTTCAACGAGTTCTTTCCACGGCAGCTTGCCGTATTTGGCATGTGCGGCGATGAGTCCGGCAACTGTGCCGGGCACACCGTGCGAGCGGTGTCCTTTCGAGCTGAGGCCATCGATGATGTTGCCGCTCTCGTCCAGGTACATGGTCGTGGCCGCCGAGGCAGGTGCCATTTCACGGTAGTCGAGTGCGGCGACCGTGCCGTCGTGTTCGCGCAGCAACAAGAAGCCGCCGCCGCCGAGGTTGCCCGCCGCAGGATAGACCACGGCTAACGCGAGTTGGGTAGCGATGGCTGCGTCAACGGCATGGCCGCCCTTTCGCAAAATGGCGGCTCCGATTTGGGCCGCCAATGGATGGGCGCAGACCACCATAGCCGAGTCGGTGATGCGTCCGTTTATGCTTTCCGTTCGCGTTGCTGAATTACAGGCAACCAGTGTTATGGCAAGTAAAAGCGGAAATACGCGATTCATCATTGGGGCTATTGGTTTAGTCGTTATAAAAGTATTAATTCCAGAGAAACTTTATAAAAAACTTATTAAGCATAGTACATGAGCCTGCG
>Ga0209050_1002673_pt1 | contig 14540 bp, 11 predicted proteins | sample Araplavi_mTSA_r2_FD_184276 | JGI IMG/M metagenome (GOLD analysis project Ga0209050, IMG submission 184276) | Arabidopsis root microbial communities from North Carolina, USA - plate scrape MF_Cvi_mTSA_r2 (SPAdes) (version 2) | ecosystem: Host-associated > Plants > Roots > Endosphere | place: USA... | reverse complement strand
AAATGGTCTACGCCCTGCAACCGGAAGTGGCGCCGAGCATCGACCAGTTCTTCTATCACCCGCGGCGCAACAACGTGCGCACCAGCGCCAGTTTGTCGTTCATCAGTTATGACGTCGCCTTGCCGGGCAGCCCCGGTGCGCCGGGCAAAGCCAATCGCAGTGAGCGCGGCGTGAAAGTGCTGGAACGGCCGCGTCGCGAGGATGTCGACACGGCGGCGTGGCAGCCAGAATTACTGACCGATGCCAACGGAAAGACCCGTTTCACCTTCAAGATGCCCGACTCTCTGACCCGCTGGCGCATCACCGCCAGGGCCATCGCCGAAGACGGTCAGGTCGGACAGAAAAAGCAATTCGTACGCTCGGAAAAACCGCTGTACCTGAAGTGGAGCGGGCCGAGTCGATTCCGTGCCGGCGACAAACCGGACCTTGGTGTGTTCGCCTTCAGTCAGGCCGAGAAACCGGTCAAGGTCGAGCTGGTGACCCGTTACGCCAGCAACGAACAGCGCGTGCCTGTGACCCTGAACAGCGGTATCAACTACATCCCGTTGCCGGCGTTTGAACTGGCCAATGGCGAGTGGAGCGCCGAGCTGGTGCAGGACGGCAAAACCGCTGATGCGTTGACGGTGCACCTGAGTGCGACCGGTGAAGGTTGGCGGGTGACGCAATCCCAGAGTCTCGATGTGAGCAGCGGCGATACACCGCTGACTCTGCCGGCAGACGCAACCGATATTCGCCTGCGCCTGGATGACAGTCCGCAAGCGTTGTTCCGTTCGGCCCTCGACGACCTGTTGAGCTACCCCTACGGTGGCGTCGAGCAGACCGCCAGTCGATTGTTGCCGTTGAGCATTGCCTACCCGACGCTGGCGGCGAATCCGCAGATCCGCGATCGCTTGCGCCTGATCATGCAAAACAGTCGCCTGCGCCTGGTACAAATGGCCGGTCCTTCGGCGAGCTTTACCTGGTGGGGCATGGACGGCGAGCCGGACGCGTTCCTCACCGCCTATGCCTATTACGCTGACTGGCACGCCAGCCGGGTGCTGGACCTGAACCTGCCGCCGGAGCATTGGCAGCGTGTGCTGGAGGTCTACGCCAAACAGGCGAACAACACGCCGCTGCTGCAGCGGGCGCTGATCCTGTCGTTCGCCAAACAGATGCAGTTGCCGGTCAACACCTTGCTCAGTGGCCTGATGGAAGACTTGGCGAAAGCAGGCGAGGGCACGGCTGCGAACCTGATGGAGGACGGCGAAGACAGCCTCGTCATGAGCGATCCTGACTCAGCCCTGGGGGTGGCTGCCGCGAGAGTGTTGACGGCCGCGCTGGCCAGGCAGGCGAAGGTTGTTTTGCCGAATGCGTTCAACCGGCAACTGGCCGACGCGCAGCAACGTCTGGCGGTCAGTTCCCAGCCGTTCGCCGAAGCGCTGAACCTGTCGCTGCAACCCTTCGATCAGGTTCGCGCCCAGGCATTACTGCAACGCCTGTTGCCACAGCAATCGACCCTGGAACGGGCATTGGCGCTCACCTGGCTGCAACGCAGCATCGAGCAGGCATCGCCCACCATTGCATTGGCCCCGGGTGAAGGCTGGAAGAAACAGTACGGGGTTTCTGGTGAGATGTTTTGGACGTGGCAGGGGTCTGCGCCAGTGCCGGCGGTGTTGACGCTGAGCGGGGTGCAGGAGCGTCCGCTACGCGCTGCATTGAGCTATCGCAGCCAGCAGCCGGCGGTGGATCCGATGGCCGTGACCATCACCCGTCGCCTGTCGCGACTGGTGCCGGGTGATGAGGCTTTCACTTTCAAACTCGAGGCAGTCGGCAACGCGCCGCTGTCCAGCGACAATCTTTATCTCGACGAAGTGATCATCACCAGCAAAGCCGCCAAACCGCTGCGCTACGGCCTGCTGGAAGTGCCGCTGCCACCGGGCGCCGATGTCGAGCGCACGACCTGGGGCATCAAGCTCATGGGCAAGGCTGGCACTGAACCGACATCGCTGGAGAAGGCGCGTTTCGAGCCGGGGCAAATGGCTTATGCCATTCCGGTCGATGCCTTGAGTGGCGAATTGCGCCTGCGGCATCTGGTGCGTTTCTCGCAGAAGGGGCAGTTCAACTTGCCGCCGGTGCGATTCACTCAGGTGTATGCGCCGCAGCATCAGGCGATGGAACAAAAGGCAGCCCTTGGCCAGGTTACGGTTCACTGACGTGCACAGGTTGCTGCTGGGGTGGCTGCTGTGTTTGATCCCTGTGCTGGCGACGGCGCAGGACGAACCGCTGCGCCTGGCCTTCAAGGGCGATTTGTTGTCGTTGAGCCGAACTCACGTCATCGCCCGCGAGCCACTGCCGCAGACCTTGCAGACACCCTTGGGCAGTGTGTGGAAGTTGTTCGTCTACGCCTGGCTAGTGGACACCGGTGCGCGTGAGCCGGCTTATGAATGTCGCGGCCAGTCTAAGGAAGAAGTCTATTGCTGCACGGCGGGCGGCAGGATCGAACGCGATCAGGCGTTGGTGAAGTCATGCGGTCTGTATTTCGAACCCGCGCGACTGGGCATCCGCGAGGCCGACTGGCGAGCCTATTGGCAGGCACGGCAGGCGCCGCAATGGCTGCTGGATTTGCCTTCGTTGCAACCGGCTACCCGGGTTTCGGTGGCGCAGCTGTTGAAGGTGTTGGCCGTGCTGCCGGCGCAGGATCAAGCCCGACGTGTGTTGCTCGACGTGGTGCTCAATGCCGCTGATGGCAATGTCGTCGGCGAACTTGGAAGCCGCCTGCGGGTGAAGACCTGGAGCTGGTTGGCAGATCAGGATGCCACGTCACGCCAGGGCGGATTTGCCGGTTGGACGGCGGAGGGTGCACCGGTCTGGGCCGGGGGGCGGGGCACCAGTCAGCGGGTACTGCGTGATTACGCCCAGGCATTGTCTACGGTGATTCCTGTTGCCTGGCCTGCGGATGCAGGGAAGTGTGTAGAAGTTGATCTGTTCTCCCGCTATCCACTTCGGCGCGTGCTGTCACAGGGTAGTGTGGTGTCTTCCGGAGCGTTGCAGGGTGACTACCGCGTCGAATTCGCCAACGGCAATGCGCTGGATATCTACAGTGACGGTGAACTCTTTCTGCTGAACGACAAGCTCGTCGCCCGGCTGGATCGCGAAGAGTACGTCGCCCGTGTGCTCCAGCGCGAAGCCACTGCCGAGCCGGTCGAGGCCGCCAAAGCCCTCGCGGTGGCCATCCGCACGTACCTGCTGCAAAACGCCACGCGCAGTGGCGATTGCCTGAGCATCGACGACAGCAGCAACCGTCAGCGGGTCGCGCCGCGTCCGGCATCGTCCGAGTCCCGCGACCTCGCTGCGTGGACCAGCGACCTGGTCCTGGCCGGCAGCACCGTCACCTATCATTCCGATCAACCCGGCCCGGACAAGCTGTCCTGGCAGCAAGCCGTCGAACAGGCCGGTGCCGGCCAGCGCTACGACGCCATCCTGCTGCACGCCTACCCACGCGCCAGTCTCAGTCGCTGGGACAACCCGGTCGCGTCCTGCGAAGCGTTGCCTGCCGCGCAAGACTGGCTGCAGAAACAGCGGCGCGGCTGGCGTGCGCGATTGCAAGGCGAGGTCGGCTACAACGAAGTCGGCACCTTCGCCGTATGCCGCCTGGCCTTCGGACACCCCTATGTCGACCGCGAACGTCAGCGTATCTACGTGCGTGGCGTGCTGACGTTGCAAGACCGCCTCGACCTGACCCACGAATACCTGCACCTGACCTTCGAGGCTCACCCCAACGGCCAGGATGAAACCTACATCGAAGGGCTCGCCCGCCACCTCTTGCTGGAATAGACCATGAAACTCCGTTATCCACAGGTCTTGCTGTGTCTCTGCTCGCTGCTGGCGTTGCCTTCAGTGATGGCGGCGGACAGCGTCAAACTCGACACCCCCGCAGGCGGCTGGCGCACCGGCGCGCCCGAGGGCGAGGGAGAAAGCTTCCGGCAGGTCGTCAACTACCCCGCCTCGTCGGTCAACACCCCGGCAGGGCAAGCCAACACCGCACGCATCAGCGGCCAGATCAAAGCCACAGCGAAATCCACAGAGCCCGGCCGGCTGATCGTCAACGGGGTGAGCATGCCGCTGAAAATCGACCCGGCCGGCCGCTTCGATCGCCCGTTCTCATTCCCCAACGGCAGCAACAGCGTCGAAGTTCGCAACCCCGATGGCCAGCAACGCCACCGCACGCAATTCCTCAACAGCAGCGGCGGTGCGACTCCGGCCAAGTTACGTGTACTACTGGCATGGGACAGCGACAACACCGACCTCGACCTGCACCTCATCACCCCCGACGGCGCGCACATCTGGTACGGCGACCGCATCGCCCCCAACGGCGCAGCACTCGACGTCGACGTCACTACCGGTTACGGCCCGGAAATCTTCGCCATGCCTGCACCGATCAAGGGCCAGTACCTGGTGTATGTGAACTACTTCGGTGGCGGCTACAGCAGTGATGAGGAGGGGCAGGAAGACGCGGTACAAGCGCTGACCACCGCGCAGGTGACGGTGATTACCGAGGAAGGGACGCCGAGCGAGAAGATGGAGACCTTCCTGGTGCCGATGCGGGCGGTCGGGGAATTGACGTTGGTGAAATCGTTCAGCTATCCGTGAGGTTGAGGTACAACTTGCGCAGGGTTTGCACACGATTGCGCCCGTGATCCTTGGCGCCATACAGGGCTTCATCGTTGAGCTTGAAAGCGAAGTCCGACCGGCTGAGCCTCTTCCGGGCTAAGGGTAGCGGTCTATGGACTGGGTGGATTTAGCATCGGCCATTTTGGCTTGGCAAGTGTTCTCTGGGCGGGATGAATGCTTGTTAGCGTTGTTTCATGCAGAAATACATTGTGAATGTTCCTGCGTCGGTTTCAGGAGTAATTGAGAAAGCCCTCCAGCTGACATGGAAATGTCCTGACGTGAATGATCTTCCTGGCAATACCTCTCTCGATTCTGCTTTCAGTGAAGTTACCCAACTGATTGTGACTGCTCGACAACGCGCCATGCAGGCGGTCAACACCGAGCTGATAGAGCTGCACTGGCAGGTTGGGGCCTACATCAGCCGCAAGATTGAAGCGGCGGAGTGGGGTGATGGGGTGGTGGCTCAACTGGCTCAGCACCTGGCCTATACGCAGCCTGGATTGCGGGGGTTCACCCGTACGAATCTTTTTCGCATGCGCAAGTTTTACGAGGCTTATAGGCATGACGCAAAAGTCGCAGCACTGCTGCGACAATTACCCTGGACCCAGAACTTGGTCATCCTCAACCAGAGCAAACACCCGGAGGAGCGCGAGTTTTACCTGCGCATGGCAATCCAGGAAAAGTGGTCGAGCCGCGAACTGGAGCGGCAGTTCAAGGCAGCTTTGTTTGAACGTTCAGTGGTCAGCCCGGCAAAAGTCTCAGCACCGCTGCGACAAATTCATCCCCAGGCCCTGAACGTGTTCAAGGACGCCTACGTGGTCGAGTTTTTGGCTCTGGAGCGTGGTCATGCAGAGACGGACTTGCATGGAGGCCTGCTGCACAAGCTCAGGGATTTTCTGATCGAACTGGGCAGGGACTTCTGCTTTGTGGGTTCGCAATATCCGTTGCAGGTAGGCGGGCGGGACTTTGCGCTGGATCTGTTGTTCTTCCACCGTGGGCTGAACTGCCTGGTGGCGATCGAACTCAAGGTCGGGCGCTTTGAGCCGGAATACTTGGGGAAAATGGATTTTTATCTTGAAGCGTTGGACCGCAATGTCCGCAAACCACACGAAAACCCGGCGCTCGGCGTATTGCTGTGCGCGAGCAAAGAGGACGAAATCGTCGAGTACGCCTTGAACCGCTCACTGTCGCCAGCCTTGATTGCGGAGTACCGCACTCAATTGCCAGACAAGAAACTGTTGCAAGCCAAGCTGCAGGAGTTTTATGCGCAGAATACTGAAGGGGCTGAGTGATTTTCGTTGTGAATCACTTTCTTTCAGGCATTAAAAAGCCGGCTTGTGGCCGGCTTCTCGGGGACTGGCTTGGATCATTTTTGGTAAACCGCGCCAGCCTTCAAAACGTACACCCGGATCTTGCGTCCGGCTGTGGGACCTGGTGAGAAAGTCATCTGTCAGGTCAGCGCATCTGAGCCGCAGGGCGGGTCGATGCGCAAATGTGGGGCGCAGCATACGCAGGTTTAGCGCAAATTCCCAGCGGGAAGTGCCGTGCAGAGCTGTTCGGCCACCTGGCTGGATGGCCGATGGGCGTTGTGGAGCGTTTAAAGAAACGGCACCGCGGGCCGCCGTTTGTTCAGGGTCGACCACCAGAACACCCAGCCCAGTACCCGGATGTTCTGTTCCTCGATTTGTGCCGCCCGGAAGATTTCATCCGGGTACTCGGCGCGGTTGTGGCTGCGCAATCGCAGGGAGTTGCCCGGTAGTCGGTGCAGGTACTTGATGCGCAGCATGCCGTCATGTTCGATGGCGTAGATCTCGCCATCGATAATCTGGGTCAGGCCACGATCAATCGCCAGGGTCGAACCGTCTTCAATTTTCTCGCCCATGCTGTTACCGCTCATGAAGGCGCAGATGGCGTCGGCGTGGTTGATTTCCAGTGAGTCGAGATGGCTGCGGGGCAGGCGAATGGACGTCTCGGGATCTTCTATGACGTGGGTTTTGTTGGATCCCGGGGCGATGACAGCTTCTTTGTAGAAAGGCAGTTCGACGTCGACAGGCTCGATGACCGTGTAGATACCGCGGATGGTTTGGGCGTCGAAGATGTTGCCTGACTCCTCGATCAGGCGCAGATGCCGGGCGTCTTTCGAGCCTTCGCCGGTTTTCAGCCAGTCACTGTTGACGGAGAGTTTTCTGGCGACTTCTTCCATGCAATGGGCAGGCACGCCGCGGGTGTACCAGTTATGGACATTTTGCGGAGCCGTATCCAGAAAGTCGGCAAATCCGGTGGTTGTGATGTTCGCTGCTTCGAGGAGCGCTTTAAAGCGTGGGCCGCTAGTGTTCTTTTTCATGAACGCGAGTCTACTGACGGCGGGTAAGGGTTTGAATAAACGCCTCGTTCAAATTTCGTGGGTAATTTACGACCGGATGTAAGACGTTCTTGAGGAATTTTAAACAGATAAAAACCAAGATCGAACAAGGACAAACATCATGTTTAACGCGCTTATCAAGCGCCCACAAAAAACCCCGGATCACCCGGGGTTTTTCTTGAAGCCTGTCGCTGGAAGCTCGCGGCTTCTCTTAACCTTTATAGGCTGCAACCGACTTGGTGATCGCGTCGCGGGCGGCGTCTGCACCGGCCCAGCCTTCGATCTTCACCCATTTGCCTTTTTCGAGATCTTTGTAGTTCGCAAAGAAGTGCTCGATCTGCTGGATCAGCAGTGCTGGCAGGTCGGTGTATTCCTTGACGTCGACGTACAGCTGGGACAGCTTGTCGTGCGGAACTGCGATGACTTTGGCATCGCCGCCGCCGTCGTCGGTCATGTTCAGGATGCCGACCGGGCGAGCGCGGATTACCGAACCAGGAGCAACCGGGTAAGGGGTCACGACCAGCACGTCGAGGGGATCACCGTCGTCAGCCAGGGTGTTCGGGATGTAACCGTAGTTGGCCGGGTAGAACATTGGGGTGGCCATGAAACGGTCAACGAACAGGCAATCGCTGTCTTTGTCGATTTCGTATTTGATCGGCGCGTGGTTGGCCGGAATCTCGATCGCGACGTAGATGTCGTTCGGCAGGTCTTTGCCAGCCGGAATCTTGCTGTAGCTCATTGGGCGTTGCCCCCGTTAGTTGACCAGAAACACTTGGCCGGATTGACCAAAAAGTGGCGGCGATTATAGGCATATTCCTGTGTCGACGCCATGTACCAGAAGTCGTATGGCGCTCACTGGTGTGCCTGATAGACAGGGTCATGCGCCTGAAGTTGCTTCAACCTTGCCAGCGGGTCCTGGCGATAGAACAGCTTCAGCTGCTGGTACACCTGTGGATAAGCCTCGTGTAGCAAATCCGGGGCGCTGAAGAAGTATTCGCTGGTGACGGCGAAGAACTCGGCAGGATTTTCGGCGGCGTACGGGTCGATGGCGGTTTCAGCGTCGGGATTGCGTTCCAGTTGCCGGTCCAGGTCGTCGTAGGCCTCTTGCATGACCTTGGCCCAGTCGCTGACCCGCATGTCGGGATGCAGTGGCGGCAGGCCGTTGGCGTCACCGTTGAGCATGTCGAGTTTGTGCGCCAGTTCGTGGATCACCAGGTTGTAGCCTTCCCAGCCTCCGCTGGCCAAAACGCCGGGCCAGGCGAGGATGATCGGGCCTTGCTGCCAGGCTTCTCCGCTGTGCTCACCGTCCCATTCATGCTCGACACCGCTGGCGTCGCGATGGCGCTGGGGGCTGAGGAAGTCGTCGGGATAGAGAATGATTTCGTGGAAGCCCTGATACCAGTTCAGGTCGCCGAGGTGAAGCAGCGGCAGTTGCGCCTGGGCAGCGAGCAGCAAGCGTTGCTCCTGGTGCAGTTCTACGCCGGGGAGGGCGGTCAGGTGCTTGTCTTCGAGGAACAGCACGCAGGCTTCGCGCAGCCATTGGTCTTCGGCGGCACTGATGCCATCGAGAAAGCTCAGGTGATGACGCACCCGTTGCCACATGTCATCGGCAATCGGGTGCCTGGCCAGGGTGCGCCGGCGACGCCAGGCGCTCAGGGACCACATCGTGTCAGCGCGATTCGGCTTTGGAGCTCGAACCGGCAAGGCGGCTACGCACCATGCCGATGATCATCGGCACCAGCGACAACAGGATGATGCCCACAATCAGCAGCGACAGGTTCTTCTTGATGAACGGTACGTTGCCGAAGAAATAACCGAGGGTCACCAGGCCACCGACCCAGAGGATGGTGCCCAGCACACTGAAGGCAAAGAACCGCGGATAGGGCATTTTCCCCACCCCGGCGACGAACGGTGCAAAGGTACGGATGATGGGCAGGAAGCGCGCCAGGGTCACGGTTTTGCCGCCATGCTTGTCGTAGAAATCGTGGGTTTGTTGCAGGTAGTCGCGGCGGAAGATCTTCGAGTTCGGATTGCTGAAAAGTTTTTCACCTGCCGTTCGTCCGATGATGTAGTTGGTGCTGTCGCCCAGGATCGCCGCCAGCATCAACAGGCCGCCGAGCAGTACCGGGTCCATGCCGCCACCGGCCGCCACGGCGCCGGCGATGAACAGCAGGGAGTCGCCCGGCAGGAAGGGCATGACCACCAGGCCGGTTTCACAAAAGATCACCAGGAACAGAATGGCGTAGATCCATGCCCCGTAGTTGGCTACAAGCATGTCGAGGTAGACGTCGAGATGCAGGACAATGTCGATCGGGTTGAAATCCATGGATAGCACCTGTGGTATTGGCCCGACTCTGCAGGCCTGTGCGGATGACTTCGCGTAAGACTACGGATAGGGGTAGTTTTTCTTACAAGCCGGGAATATCGGGATTATACGAGGCGAGTGGTGAAAATCGCGTCGAGATTGTAGCGGGGAATGTCATGACAGGGCTGATGTTTGATAACGAACAGGTGGGAGCGAACCTGCTCGCGATGCCAGCGCGAGCAGGGCGCAGGTGATTCAGAGTTCGTCGCTGATCGGCAGCACATAGTTCTTGAATTCGGTGTCTACCTTGAATCCGATGGATTCGTAGGTTTTCTGCGCGATTTCGTTGTTGCTGCTGGTGGAAACGCGCATGCGTACGGCATTGGTTTCCTTGGCCATTTTTTTCGCGGTACGGATCAGGTTGTCGGCCACCAACTGGCGGCGGGCGTCCTCGGCGACATAGATGTCGTTGAGGATCCACACGCGTTTGAGTGACAGCGAGGAGAAGCTCGGGTACAGCTGACAGAAGCCCATCAGCTTGTGGCTGTCGTCATCGGACAGCGCGAGGTAGATCACCGACTCCTTGCGACGCAGGCGTTTTTCGAGGAACGCCCGGGACGAGTCCGGATACGGCAGGGAGCCATAAAACTCGCGATATTTGACGAACAACGGGGTCAGCAGGTCCAGGTGTTCGAGGGTCGCTTGAATAATCCGCATGGTAGGTCTCGTCTTCAAGTGGCTGTCTTACGTCTCTGACGGCGATGGGAAACCCTTGGCGGCCGTGCAACGATCCTGCCTTAAACTGGTACGAATGTGCAATGCGGAAGCGGTTCAGGCATTCGGCGGCCCAAGCAGGAAATTATCTTTCATGTCGGCTCCCGCGTCCGATTCCAGTGTCTGAACCTGTGCTTCATCCTTCAGATTGACCCCTGACAACTGCCGTCGGCAGGCTTCGCGCATCAAGTACAGCAAACGGTGTGCCGCCATGCCGTAACTCAGGCCCTCGAGCCGCACGTTGGAGATGCAATTGCGGTAGGCATCGGTAAGGCCGACTTTGGGATTGTAGGTGAGATATAATCCCAGGCTGTCCGGGGAGCTGAGGCCAGGGCGTTCGCCGATGAGGATGACGGTCATTTTCGCACCCAGCAGCTCACCGATTTCGTCAGCGACCGCCACGCGCCCCTGTTCCACCAATATCACCGGCGCAACAGTCCAGCCTTCAGCTGCAATCTGTTCTTCGAGGCGTGCCAGAAAGGGCAGGGTATGGCGATGAACGGCCAGTGCCGACAGGCCGTCGGCGATCACAATCACCAGATCGACTCCGCCAGGATGCGCCGTAGCGTAGTCACGCAGGTTTTTTGCCGACGCATCACTCAGCTTTCGTCCCAGGTCCGGGCGTTGCAGGTAACTGTTGCGGTCGATTGCGGCGCTGTGCAGCAAAAGGCTTTCGTGTCCGCGTTCGGCCAGTTGTGAGTTGAGTGCCGCGTGATCGAACGGCAAGTGCACCGCATCCCGTGCCTGGGCGTGGGCGTACTGGAAGTCCAGTTGCGCGCGGGTGGGAATACTGGTGCCGGTTCGGCCCAGGGCAATTCGCGCCGGTGTCAGGCGTCGCAGTTCCAGCCATGGGTTGTGGGGGTCGAAGGGTAGTTTATCCATGTCATTACTCATCCCAATTGCGCCAAGGCCTGCCGAAAAGCCGGCGGAAGGCTGTCACCGAAGAGAATCCTGCCGTCCGATTGAGTGAAGATGCCCATTTTCGCCAGCCATTGCTCGAACTCCGGCGCGGGCTTCAACCCCAGGGTCTGTCTGGCGTAGAGCGCATCGTGGAACGAGGTGGTCTGGTAGTTGAGCATGATGTCGTCGGAACCCGGGATACCCATGATGAAGTTGATCCCGGCGACACCCAGCAGGGTCAGCAGGGTGTCCATGTCGTCCTGGTCGGCTTCGGCATGGTTGGTGTAGCAGATGTCGCAACCCATGGGCACACCGAGCAATTTGCCGCAGAAGTGGTCCTCCAGTCCGGCGCGGATGATCTGTTTGCCGTTGTACAGGTATTCCGGGCCGATAAAGCCGACAACGGTGTTGACCAGAAACGGGTTGAAGTGACGCGCGACGGCATAGGCGCGGGTTTCGCAGGTTTGTTGATCGACACCATGGTGAGCGTTGGCCGACAGAGCGCTGCCCTGGCCGGTTTCGAAGTACATCAGGTTCTGGCCCAGGGTGCCGCGATTCAAACTCAATCCGGCGTCATAGCCTTCCTTCAACACGCTCAGGTTGATGCCGAAACTGGCATTGGCCGCTTCGGTGCCGGCGATCGACTGGAACACCAGATCCAACGGGACGCCGCGATTGACCGCCTCGATCGACGTGGTGACATGGGTCAGCACACACGCCTGGGTCGGGATTTCGTAGCGCTGGATGATTGCGTCGAGCATCTCCAGCATCGCGCAAATCGAGGCAATGCTGTCGGTGGCCGGGTTGATGCCGATCATCGCGTCGCCATTGCCGTGCAGCAGGCCGTCGAGAATGCTCGCGGCGATGCCGGCCGGTTCGTCGGTGGGGTGGTTCGGTTGCAGTCGCGTGGACAGGCGCCCGCGCAGACCCAGGGTGCCGCGAAACTGCGTGACCACGCGGATTTTTTGCGCCACCAGCACCAGATCCTGCACACGCATGATCTTTGATACGGCGGCGGCCATTTCCGGCGTCAGACCGGGTGCCAGGGCGCGCAGGACCTGTTCATCGGCGGCATCACTGAGCAGCCAGTCGCGAAAACCGCCGACGGTGAGGTGGCTGACGACCGCGAAGGCATTTTTGTCGTGGGTGTCGATGATCAGACGCGTCACTTCATCGGATTCGTAGGGGATCAGTGCTTCCTGCAGAAAGTGACTTAGCGGCGTGTCGGCCAAAGCCATCTGTGCGGCCACTCGCTCGCCATCGTTGAGCGCGGCGACGCCGGCCAGAAAATCTCCGGAGCGGGCCGGGCTGGCCTTGGCCATCACTTCCTTGAGGTTGTCGAAGCGGTAAGTCTGGGCGCCGACGGTATGGGCGAATGTGGCCATGGGGCGGTGTCCTCCAATAATTACTGCAATCTGCTCTTCCTGTGGGAGCGGGCTTGCTCGCGAATGCGGTGTGTCATTCAAAATGGATGCCGACTGACACGACGCCTTCGCGAGCAAGCCCGCTCCCACAGGGGAACTGCGTGCACTTCAATCATGCAGGTGCCGGGCAGCGGGCCCGGCACCGGTGCATTTCATATACCTTCGAGCATAGCGTCCGCCGGTGCTTCGGAGCGCTGCCGGGCGGTCAACTGGAAGTACAGGTAACCGGCGATCATGAACCCGAGGAAGATCAGGCCGATCAAGGTGTTGAACCACGCCATCGCCACCAGGCACACCACCGCCAGGAACAGCGCGATCCCCGGTACGATCGGATAGCCCGGTGCGCGGAAGGTGCGTTCCAGGTTCGGTTCGGTTTTACGCAGTTTGAACAGGCTCAGCATACTGATGATGTACATCACGATGGCGCCGAATACCGACATGGTGATCATCGCCGCCGTCAGCGTCATGCCTTGCAGGTTCACCAGGCCATCGCTGTAGATGGCCGCAATGCCGATCACGCCACCGGCCAGAATAGCCCGGTGCGGCGTCTGGAAGCGCGAGAGTTTGGCCAGGCCTTTGGGCAGGTAGCCAGCGCGAGCCAGGGCGAAGAACTGGCGTGAATAGCCAAGAATGATCCCGTGGAAACTCGCCACCAGGCCGAACAGACCGATCCACACCAGCATGTGCATCCAGGTCGAATTATTGCCGACCACGGCTTTCATCGCCTGGGGCAGCGGATCGTTGATGTTCGACAGTTGGCGCCAGTCGCCGACGCCGCCGGCCATCACCATCACGCCGATGGCCAGGAACACCAGGGTCAGAATGCCGCTGACGTAGGCCTTGGGGATGGTGCGTTTCGGGTCCTTGGCTTCCTCGGCGGCCATGGCTGCGCCTTCGATAGCGAGAAAAAACCAGATCGCGAAGGGAATGGCGGCGAAAATGCCAGGAATCGAGCTCATCGTGAATTCATTGGCACCCGACCAGCCGTTCAGTACGAAGTTGCTGAAACTGAAGCCCGGGGCGACCACGCCCATGAACACCAGCAGTTCTGCGACGGCCAGTACGGTGACCACCAGTTCGAAGGTGGCCGCGATGCTGACGCCGAGGATATTCAGGCCCATGAACACGAAATAGGCGCCAACGGCGGCGATCTTCGGGTCCAGTTCCGGGTATTGCACGTTGAGGTAGGCGCCGATGGCCATGGCGATGGCCGGTGGGGCAAAGACGAATTCGATCAGGGTGGCGATGCCGGCGATCAACCCGCCTTTCTCACCAAAGGCCCGGCGACTATAGGCAAATGGCCCGCCAGCGTGGGGAATCGCCGTCGTCAGTTCGGTGAAGCTGAAAATGAAGCACGTGTACATCGTCGCCACCATCAACGCGGTGACGAGAAAACCCAGGGTGCCTGCGGTACCCCAGCCGTAGCTCCAGCCGAAGTACTCGCCGGAGATCACCAGGCCGACGGCAATGCCCCAAAGGTGCAGGGTGCCGAGTGTGGGTTTGAGCTGTGTGGAAGAAGTAGTCATAAGTCCTCTCTATTTTTTATTGTTCGATCTTTTGGACTTTCGGGTGTGACGGGTTGGGTGAAACGCTGAATGACAGGTACGCAAGGCCCATGCCAGAGCGGCCAGAGCTTGGGTGTTGTGTCATTTAGGGCGCCTTCGCGAGCAAGCCCGCTCCCACATTGGACTTGTGTCGGTTACCTGATGCGGGTTTACACAAAACCCCTGTGGGAGCGGGCTTGCTCGCGAAGGCGGTAGAAAGGGCGACACGGGGATCAGTGTCGCCCTCGGTTTTAGAAGAAGCCCAACGGATTGATGTCGTAGCTCACCAGCAGGTTTTTGGTCTGCTGATAGTGGTCGAGCATCATCTTGTGGGTTTCACGGCCGACGCCGGACTTCTTGTAGCCGCCGAACGCGGCGTGCGCCGGGTACAGGTGGTAGCAGTTGGTCCACACACGACCGGCCTTGATGGCGCGGCCCATGCGGTAGGCGCGGTTGATGTCGCGGGTCCAGAGGCCGGCGCCGAGGCCGAACTCGGTGTCGTTGGCGATGGCCAGGGCTTCGGCTTCGTCCTTGAAGGTGGTGATGCTCACCACCGGGCCGAAGATTTCTTCCTGGAACAC
>Ga0209050_1002668_pt1 | contig 14580 bp, 10 predicted proteins | sample Araplavi_mTSA_r2_FD_184276 | JGI IMG/M metagenome (GOLD analysis project Ga0209050, IMG submission 184276) | Arabidopsis root microbial communities from North Carolina, USA - plate scrape MF_Cvi_mTSA_r2 (SPAdes) (version 2) | ecosystem: Host-associated > Plants > Roots > Endosphere | place: USA... | reverse complement strand
TGATCGCCACCGCCGGTTGCGTGGCCATGTGGGGTTATCTGCTGTACCAGGGCGTGATCGACCCGCTGGGCGGCATCAACACCTTGTGGCCGCTGTTCGGCATCTCCAACCAGATGCTGGCCGGTATTGCGCTGATGCTCGGCACCGTGGTGCTGATCAAGATGAAACGCCAGCGCTACATTTGGGTGACCCTGGTGCCAGCCATGTGGTTGCTGATTTGCACCACCACCGCCGGCTTCATCAAGCTGTTCGACGCTAACCCGGCGATCGGCTTCCTGTCTCTGGCGAAAAAATACAGCGATGCATTGGCTAACGGCCAGATCCTCGCCCCGGCCAAGGACATCACGCAGATGCAGCACGTGATCTTCAACGCCTACACCAACGCCACGCTGACCGCGCTGTTCCTGTGCGTGGTGTTCAGCATTCTGTTCTTCGCGCTCAAGATCGGTATTTCCGCCTGGGGCAGCAAGGAGCGTACGGATAAAGAGGCGCCATTCCAGGCGCTGCCGGAAGCGTGATCGAGGATCTGCATCATGTTCAATGACTTGAGTCGCCTCGGTAAATACCTCGGTCAGGCCGCGCGCCTGATGGTCGGCATGCCCGACTACGACAACTACGTCGAGCACATGCAGACCAAGCACCCGGACAAACCCGTGATGAGCTACGAGATGTTCTTTCGCGAGCGTCAGGAAGCCCGTTACGGTGGCAAGGGCGGGCCGAAGTGCTGTTGATCCGGCTTTCGGATTAACGGCAATCCCTGTGGGAGCGGGCTTGCTCGCGAAAGCGGTGTGTCATTCAACATTCATGTCGACTGACACGACCCCTTCGCGAGCAAGCCCGCTCCCACATTTGTTCTGTGTTGTGTTTTCATCTTGTGAAAAAGGAGATCCAGTTTGTCCTCCCCCATCCCGGTCACGATCCTCAGCGGCTTCCTCGGCGCCGGTAAGACCACCCTGTTGCGTCACCTGCTCAAGGCCGAGCACGGCCTGAAAATCGCCGTGATCGAGAATGAATTCAGCGACGCCGGAATCGATACGCAGTTGTTGGGCGATGAGCCGGTACAAGTAATGACGCTCTCCAACGGCTGCGTCTGCTGCACCATCCATACCGACCTGACCAAAGCGCTTTATCTGTTGCTCGAACGTCTGGACCAGGGCGATATCGCCTTCGACCGCCTGGTGATCGAATGCACCGGCCTGGCCGACCCGGCACCCGTGGCGCAAACCTTCTTCATCGATGAAGAACTGCGCGAGCGCTACATCCTCGACGGCATCATCACGCTGGTCGACGCGGCACATGCCGACTCGCACCTGACCCAGACCATCGCCCAGGCGCAGATCGGTTTCGCCGACCGCTTGCTGGTGAGCAAGCGCGATCTGGTAGACGAGCCGACCTTCAGCGCGTTGAGCGAGCGCCTGACCCGCATCAACCGTCGCGCCCCGATCCGCGTGGTCGACCACGGCAAGATCGACCTGGCCGAATTGCTTGACGTGCGCGGTTTCAATCTCAACGCCGACCTCGGTGGCGGTGTGAGTTTGCGACCGGTCAGCCAGGCACCGTCCATTGATCGCATTTCCAGCCTGGTCCTGCGCACTGAAAAGCCGCTGGATATCGACAAGCTCAGCGAGTTCATGAACGAACTCCTGGAAGAGCATGGCAAGCAGTTGCTGCGCTACAAAGGCGTATTGAACATCCTTGGCGAACCACGGCGCATGGTGTTTCAGGGGGTACTGAAGCTTTATGGGTTCGACTGGGATACCGAGTGGGCTGAAGACGAAGTGCGCGAGAGCGTGATCGTGTTCATTGCTGACGATTTGCCGGAAGAGAAAATTCGTGAGGGGTTTGCACGGGTGGCGGCGGACTGAGGTTTTTATGGCGTCTTTGAGGACGCCATCGCGGGCAAGCCCGGCTCCCACAGGTTTCTGGTTGAACAGCTCATCCTCGAACACTGTGGGAGCGGGCTTGCCCGCGATGCAATCTAGCCGGCAACACAATGTTCACGGGTTGTATTGAGCAGTGTCTGTTCCAGATGATCCAGATGCCGGTTAATCAGCATGGTCGCTGCCGCAGTATTTCCACATTCAACAGCATCAACAATCGCCAAATGATCCTGCCAGGCACAACAACTGTGCATCTGCTCCTCACACTGCGCAATTGCCAACGAAGTTAGTGGGACAAGGCTCTCAAGAAAATGCGCTAGCGGTGCATTTCCCGCCATTTGTGCCAACTGCAAATGAAACTCTCCCGACAAACGAATCGCCCGGCCACGCTCGGCGCATTGACGCTCGTTTTCGACCAGTGTCCGCAGGCGCTTCAAGTCTTGTGCGCACGCTTGTTGAGCGGCCAGCCGCAACAGCATGATCTCGGCCAGTCGACGGGCATGCAGTGTCTGCCGGGTCTGCTCGACATCAGGCTCAGTGACGCGGGGACGATGGTTGGCGCGAAGGAGGATGATGTGCTGATGGGACAGTCGCATCAGCACCTCACGCATGTCGCTGCGCCTTGCACCGAACATCTGCGCAAGGCTTTCTTCCGTAAAGCGACTGGCCGAATGGATGCGCAGTTCGAAAATGGCCTCCAGGACCTGTGAATACAGATCATCCACTGAAGGGCGGACGGGCAGGGTAGCGAGTGTTTGTGGCGAGGCGAAGCTGTTCATGGCCGATCTCCAGTTCGAAGAGGTTTCAACTGCCGAGGTTGTCTTCCGGGATGTTCAGTTCGATACCCATGCGTTGGCCTTCGCGCAGAATGTGCCGGCGCATCTCGGCGCTGGCCTGGGCGCTGTTCTTGCTGCGGATGGCCCGCACCACGGCTTCGTTTTCTTCAAGTCGCTCGGCCAGATGCTCCGGGGAGTTGCGCAGCACTTCGGCGCTTTGCTTGAGGGCATTGCTGGTTTGCTGCACCACACTCTGGAAGATCGGGTTCGATGTCAGCGTGAACAATTCTTCGTGGAACGCGATGTAGGCGTTTACGCCGGCTTCACTGTCACGGGCCTCCAGGGCTTCGCGCATGTCCATCAGGGTCAGGCGCAGTTGCCCGACCTCCTTGCTGCTGATGGATTGCGCCACCAGGCCGACGATGAATGGCTCAAGGGTGTAGCGCAGTTGCAGCACGTCTTCCAGGCTCGCTGCGGCCACCGCGTTGTCATGGGCCTGGCTGTCGGCGAGATTGGCTTCGAGCACCACCACGCCTTTGCCCGGCATCGAGCGCACCAGCCCGAGGGTTTCCAGAACGATGACGGCTTCACGCAAGCTCGGACGGCTGATACCCAGTTGTTCGGCCAGTTCACGTTGCCCCGGCAGCATTTCGCCGGAGCGCCACTGACCTCGGGCCAAAGCGGCCCGAAGTTTTTCTACCACTGAGTTGACGACGGTTGATGAGGTAATCACTTGTTCGCTCCATGAGCCGTGCCTGCGGTCGGCAGGCACGGCGATCATTCAGAATTCTTTGGCTGCCGCTTGAGCAGCCGGTTTTCTCGGCTGGAAGGTGTAACCGGCCTGGCCGGAAAGTACCTTGTTCGCCCGCTGCACATCGATGTCCTTTTCCCAGCGCGCGATGGCCACGGTCGCCACACAGTTGCCAATCAGGTTGGTCAGCGCCCGGCCGATGCCCATGAACCAGTCCACGGCCAGCACCAATACCAGACCCACCACCGGAATTGCCGGAATGGCTGTCAGGGTGGCCGCCAGAATCACCAGCGCCGAGCCAGGAATACCGTGGGCGCCTTTGGATGTGATCAGCGACACCAGCAGAATGGTCAGCAGGTCAGTCATGGCCAACGGCGTGCCGGTGGCGTTGGCGATGAATACGATGGCCAGGGTCAGGTAGATCGAGAAACCGTCGAGGTTGAACGAGTAACCCGTTGGGATCACCAACCCGACCGTCGAACTGCCGATGCCCAGGTGCTCAAGCTTGCGCATGATTTGTGGCAACACCGCGTCGGACGAAGCGGTGCCCATGACGATCAGTAGTTCTTCGCGCAGGTACTTGAGCAGCGGCCACATCTTCAAGCCGGAAAGGCGCATCACCAGGCCGAGAATCAGGGCCACGAAGGCAACACAGGTCAGGTAGAAGAGGCCGACCAGGCTGCCGAGGTGCTGCAGCGAATCCAGGCCATATTTGCTGGTGGTGAAGGCGATCGCACCGAATACACCGATCGGTGCCAGTCGCACGATCATGCCCATGATGCGGAAGATCACGTGGCTGAGCTCATTGATCAGCCGCGAAATACCCGATGCCGCCTCGCCCACCAGATTCAGGGCACTGCCGAACAACACTGAAAACAGCAGGACCTGCAGGATATTGTTATCGGCAAAGGCACCGATCACCGAAGTCGGAATCAGGTCCATCAAGAACTGCGTAGTGGTGTGCATGTGCTGACTGCGCTGGGCAATATCGCCCATGTCGGCTGCAGAAAGCTGCTCCAGGTGAATGTTCGCGCCGCTGCCGATACCAGTGCTGAAAGCGAACACCAGGCCAATCACCAGGGCGATGGTGGTCAGCACTTCGAAGTAGATCACCGATTTCAGACCGATGCGCCCGACCTTTTTCAGGTCGCCGGCACCGCTGATACCGCTGACCACCACGCAGAACACGATCAAGCCGATGAGCATCTTGATCAGCTTGATGAAACCGTCGCCGAGGGGTTTGAGTTGGGCGGAGTATTCGGGAAGGGTCAGCCCGCAGACGATGCCGAGCACCAGTCCGAGAACCACTTGGAGGAAGATTGAACGCGAGCACCATCTGAGCATGGGAGGAATCCTGGTCGGTGTCCTGGCTGCCGACGCTGAAGCGCATCAGATTCAGGACTTAATTATTGTGGTCTTACCGGTATGTCCAGTGCAGGCGCAGTCTAGGCGCTGTTTTGTGGGATTCGCAAGGGGAAATTGCACAATTGGCATGACCGGTCTTACCAGCTGTGTGGGAAGCCCCGACCTTGAGCCGTTTCATATGAAAAAATGCCAGTCGGCTGGGCTGACTGGCATCGGGTGTCACTGCTGGACCCTTGAGCGATGGTTCACAGCGGGAGGTTTATTGCCCTGACTTATTGCCGTTTGCTCAACTTACACCGGGGACGTTGCGCTCAATAATCTGCAGTCTGAAAGCTACAAGACTGCCGCCGCGGTTTTGCTCATCAGTGAAAACTGGAAAGGTGGGTGGTCCGCCATAGGTGTGAACCATTCGGCGTTGCGGCCCGGTTGCAAGATAGATGTCACTGACGTCGTTTGGAATTTCATCCAGTTTCACAACAACGCTGTCACTGTTAAGGATGCGGAAGTAAGTTGGGTCATCTCCAGTGAACATGCTCAAGTTGCGAGGCGATCCTTCCATGCTTGCAGTTTTAGAGAATGTTCCGACACTGTCTATAATTTTGATGGTGTACACATCGTCGTGATAGGTGAACAAGAAAATTTCGGGGGTGACACCTTCCCCGTAGCTCAGTTCTTGGGGGTTGTCGTTAAGTATGAGTTGATGAAATTCGCGCCATTCATTTGCAAGTTCGGGATCTTCGAGCAGCTTTGATATGACCTTGCGGGCTTCTGCCACTGGTTTGTCACCGACAAAAAGTTTGGCAGTGAATGATTGAGTGTCTGTATTTTGCATGATGTATACCTCTTCCGTGAGATCGGGTGTTTGATTTTGGTTGTTTTAAATTACAGTGTGTTCAGCGTGTTGATGAAACATGGCGTTGGAGGATTTTCAGTTCAAGGAACAAAGTTCGGCCGCGATTTTTTAGGTCGGTTAGCACCGGGAAACTAGGTTGATCGCCATAGGTTAGAACCTCCCTGTGTTGCGGTCCGGATCGTAAACGAATTCTATTGAGTTCGTTTGGCATGTCATCCAGCTTCGCATATTCGCCCTGATAAATGATCCGAAAATAAGTAGGATCATCGCCATCGAAGACGGTTAAGTTGCGGAGTTCACCCTCCATGCTTGCAGTGTTTGTGAACTGACCGTTTTCGTCTGCAATCTTGATGGTATAAACATCGTCGTGATAAGCGAAAAGGAAGGTTTCGGGGGTTACTTCTTCGCCGTAACTCAGGAGATTGTTGGAATAGATGAGCTGCTTTCGGAAGACTCCGGCCCAATACTCTGAGACTTCAGGAGCCGCGAGCTTCTTTTCAATTATCTTGCGGGATATGGCTATCGGCGTGTTATTGACAAAAAGTTGCGCGGTGAACGATTGATTTACATCCATGTCTTGCATGATCTATTTCTCTTTCGTGATGTGTGAATAACACTCGTTGTTGTGTTGTAAGTAACTCGGATGGTTCGTTGTTTGTAGTGACTTTATTGGAGGTTATCATGGGTTTTTAAAGTTGGGATGCTGGTTGTGTTTCAAGATAATAGATGTTGGTCGGTAATGTTAAAGGCTGCTGTTTAGAATAAGTGTGTAATTGGTGGTGCAGTTTTTTTGAAGCTATTAGTATCGATTCGCAAGGGAATTGATATAGGTAGTTAGAAATCCCAGGCGTAAAAAAACCGGCACAAGTGCCGGTCTTTTAACTGCGATTGAACAGGGCTGATTAAGCGCCGTACACCGGCAGCTTCTTGCAGATGGCCTTGACCTTCTCCCGAACGGCGTCGATCACCGCTTCGTTGTTCAGGTCAGCCAGGATGTCGCAGATCCAGCCGGCCAGTTCCTTGCACTCTGCTTCCTTGAAGCCACGAGTGGTCACAGCCGGAGTGCCGAAGCGCAGGCCGGAGGTGACGAACGGGGAGCGTGGATCGTTTGGCACGGAGTTCTTGTTCACGGTGATGAACGCTTTGCCCAGAGCGGCGTCGGCGTCTTTACCGGAGATTTCCTGCTTGATCAGCGACAGCAGGAACAGGTGGTTCTGAGTACCGCCGGAAACCACGTCGAAACCGCGCTCGATGAATACGCTGGCCATGGCCTGGGCGTTTTTCACCACTTGTTGCTGGTAAGCCTTGAACTCAGGCTGCAGCGCTTCCTTGAAACAGATCGCCTTGGCTGCGATCACGTGCTCCAGTGGGCCGCCCTGGGCGCCCGGGAATACTGCGGAGTTCAGCTTCTTCTCGATGTCGGCGTTGGCGCGAGCCAGGATCAGGCCACCACGTGGACCGCGCAGGGTCTTGTGGGTGGTGGTGGTCACGACGTCAGCGAATGGAACCGGGTTCGGGTAGACGCCAGCGGCGACCAGACCGGCCACGTGGGCCATGTCGACGAACAGGTACGCGCCAACCTTGTCGGCGATTGCACGGAAACGCGGGAAGTCGAGGATCTGCGAGTAGGCAGAGAAACCGGCCACGATCATTTTCGGCTTGTGCTCAACGGCCAGGCGCTCGACTTCGTCGTAGTCGATCAGGCCATTGGCGTCGATGCCGTACTGGATGGCGTTGTACAGCTTGCCCGAGGACGAAACGCTGGCACCGTGGGTCAGGTGACCGCCGTGGGCCAGGCTCATGCCCAGGATGGTGTCGCCAGCCGACAGCAGGGCCAGGTAAACGGCGCTGTTGGCTTGCGAGCCGGCGTGCGGCTGAACGTTGGCGTAGTCGGCACCGAACAGCTCCTTGGCACGGTCGATAGCCAGTTGCTCGACGATGTCGACGTACTCGCAACCACCGTAGTAGCGCTTGCCCGGGTAGCCTTCGGCGTACTTGTTGGTCAGTACGGAGCCTTGAGCTTCCATCACCGCAGGGCTGGTGTAGTTTTCCGAAGCGATCAGCTCAATGTGCACTTCCTGGCGCTGAGCTTCTTGCTCCATGGCGGCAAAGAGATCGGCGTCGTACTTGGCAATAGTCAAATCACGGCTGAACATGGCGGTCCTCAGGGATCGGGGGCGGAAAAGGGGGGCATTCTAACCCAATGGGTTTTAGATGGCATATGAAACGGCATCATGTCGCAGACAAGTGGGCTTCATGAGCGGATATGCGGTGCCTGGACGGGCCTCTTCGCGAGCAAGCCCGCTCCCACAGGGGAACACATTCCAAATGTGGGAGCGGGCTTGCTCGCGAAGGGGGCCGCCCGCATCACCGCAAGGCTTCAGTCAAACATGAACAGCGCATCATTGCTGAACTGCCCTTCGAACCGCCCCGCCGGCATCGGCCGCCCGAACAGATAACCCTGCACCTCATCGCAGCCGTGCTCGCGCAGGAAGTCGAGCTGTTCATGGGTCTCGACACCCTCGGCGATCACCGCCAGGTTAAGGCTGTGGGCCATGGCGATGATCGCCCGCGCGATCTGCGCATCCTGTTCGCCCGACGGCAATCCGTCGACGAAGGTGCGGTCGATTTTCAGCACGTCGATCGGGAACTGCTTGAGGTAGTTGAGCGATGAGTAACCGGTACCGAAATCGTCGACTGCGATGCTCAGGCCGAGGTTCTTCAGGCCGTCGAGGATCTGCATCGCCTCGCTGACTTCGCGCATCAGGATACTTTCGGTGAGTTCCAGTTCCAGGCACGCCGGCGGCAGGCCGGTTTCCTTGAGGATGGTGGCGATTCGCGTACCGAGCTGGCCGTCGGAGAACTGCCGCGCCGAGATGTTCACCGACACCTTCGGCACCCGTACCCTGGCCTGATGCCAGGCCTTGAGTTGACGGCAGGCTTCGCTGATCACCCAGTCGCCGACATCCACCACCAGCCCGAGCTCTTCGAGCACCGGAATGAAATCCCCCGGCGGCACCAGCCCGCGGCGGGGATGGCGCCAGCGCAGCAGCGCCTCGGCACCTGTCAGGCGCTTGCCGTCGCCGCTGAACTGCGGTTGGTAATACAGCACGAATTCGTTCTGTTCCAGGGCATGGCGCAAATCGCTTTCCAGTTCCAGTCGCTCCAGGGCGCTGGCGTTCATGTCCGCCTGATAGAACTGGAAGTTGTTCTTGCCGCGCTCCTTGGCGTGGTACATCGCCGTGTCGGCGTTCTTCATCAACTGGCTGAGTTCGTTGCCGTCCTGCGGACTCAAGGCGATGCCGATACTGGCCGTGACGAAGAACTCGCGGCCCTCGAGCACGAAGGGTTTCACCAGGCTGGCGAGAATCTGTTCGGCCACGTGGATGGCCCGGTTCAGGGCGATCTCCCGGTTGGCTCGCGGTTGCAGGAGCAAGGTGAACTCGTCACCGCCCATGCGCGCCACCGTGTCGTCATCGTCTACGCAACCGAGCAGGCGCGTGGCCATCTCCTTGAGCATGCGGTCGCCGGCGGCGTGGCCCAGGGAATCGTTGATCGGCTTGAAGCGATCGAGATCGAGGAACATCAGCACCACCCACGACTTCTGCCGTTCGGCCGATTGCAGTGCCGTGTGCAGGCGATCCTGGAACAGCGTGCGGTTGGGCAGGTGGGTCAGGGCGTCGTAGTAGGCGAGGCGATGAATCCGCTGCTCGCTGGCCTTGCGCTCGCTGATGTCGCTGAAGAAGCACACATAACTGGCCAGGTCGCCTTCGTCGTCGAGCACGGCGGTAATCCCGACCCAGGCCGGGTAATGCTCGCCGTTGCGGCGCTTGAGCCAGACTTCGCCTTCCCAGGTACTGTGCTGGCCCAATTGCTTGAGCACATAACGCAGGTGGGCTTCCTGCTGATCGTCGACGGTCAGCATGTTCGGCAACTGATCGAGCACCTGCTCCACGGCATAGCCGCTGACACGGCTGAAAGCTTCGTTGGCCTGGACGATGTAGCCGGCCGGGTCGGTGATCAGGATCGCCGAGGTCGAGTGCTCGAATACCGTGGCGGCCATGCGCAAATCTTTTTCGGCCCGGCGTTGCTGGCTGATGTCGCGGCCGACGCCGAGCACGCCTTCGAACGTCCCGTGTTCGTCCCAGACCAACACCAGGCGCAGTTCGATCGGGATCTTGCGCCCGTCGGCCCGCAGGCAATCGAACAGGAACAGTTGGGTTTGTACCTGGCTGCGTAATACCGCCAGTTGGTCCGGCTGGTCCAGCGCCTTGCTGACCCGGTCCATCAGGTGGTAGATGCCGGTCAGTTGTTGCGGGTTGGCGATGGTCGACTGCCAGCCGTTCTGGAAAATCCACTCGGCGTCATAGCCCAGCACGGCTTGTACCGAAGGGCTGACGTAATTGAGGTTGAGGCGGCTGTCAGTGGAGAAAATCACGTCGCTGATGCTTTCGGCGAGCATGCGGTAGCGCTGCTCGCTGTCGCGCAGGGATTCGCTGGCTTCGATCTGGTCGGTGATGTCCTTGGCCACGCCGATGATCCGTGTGACCTGATCCTCGTTGTCCCGCGCCAGTGCCTGCTCACGAATCTCGAAGCGTCGCCACTGGCCGTCCCGATGGCGGAAACGCAACTGACACTGCATCAACTGGCGATAACCGGTCTGGCGCTGGACCTGGCGGGAGCGGTGGTAATAGTCGGCGTCTTCGGGGTGCAGGAGGATTTCCCAGAAGTATTCGCCCATCTGGTGCAGTTCGGTGCGGTTGTAACCCAGCGTCTGGCCCAGATGGTGGTTGCTGTAGATCATGCGCTGGCTGATCACATCCTGCACATATAGATGATCCGGTACGGTGCGCACCACGTCCGACCAAAACCCTTCGCGCTCCTGCAACGACAGCTCGATGAGCTTGCGGCTGGTGATGTCGGTGATGCTCAAAATCACCGATTTATAATCGTCCTGGGTTTGCGGCAGGCGCAGTACCAGCCACAGGTGTTGGTCGCGACCGCCGGCATCCTGCAATTTGATTTCCAGCTCAAGCTGTTGCTGCTGATTGAGCACTGCATCGAGCACCTGGTTGCCGATGGCGGTGCCGTCCAGCGGATGGCCGTCGATCAGCAGCTTCCAGGCTTTATTGGTGTTATCGACATTGAGCAACTGCAGTGCGACCTGGTTGACCTCGGTGATCCGCAGTTCCTGCACCAGTTGTCGGCGTTTTTCCGGGATCGCCAGCCACGCTTGCAGTTGTTCGCTGTCCTGCAGGTGTGCCTTGTCGAAAAAGCTCTTCAGCCCGGACATGTCGAGGACACACAAGGCCACACCGGTGCCTTCGAAAATGTCCTGATAACGTCGGCGGCCTTCATTCAATTGGCGTTGACGCCGGCGCATGTTCAGCAAAGCGATGAACGGCAGCATGGAAAACGCCAGGCCCAGCAGGCATTTGCCGATGAACGCCGGCAGCAGTTCTTCCAGTACGCGCTGACGGTCAAACAAGCCGCGCAATTGCCAATCGCTGCTGCTCAGCGGAACCGTCAGCACACTGTTGGCGACATCGTCCTCGGTCAGTGTGCCCGGATTGACCGAGGGCAACCCTTCGTCACGGCTGATGATCTGATGATTGATGCGGTTTTCCACCAGCCACAACGGACGGCTGCCGGTCTCGCTTTGCTTGGTCAAGGACGAAAAGAAGGTCGGTGTCAGGCGCAAGGCCCAGTAGCCCCGGGAACTGCCGCTGGCCTGATGCAACAATAAATGCACCACAGAACCATCGGTGGCGTTGCTGAAGTAGTGCGCCTGAGCATGGCTGCGGCGTACCAGTTCACCCAGGTAGTCGCTGTCTTCGCTGTCGGGAGCGCTGTCACTGATGACTTTCCCCGAGGGGCTGAGCAAGGCCAGGCTGCGCAGTTCCGGCAGCGACTGTTGCAGCTTGCGCAGCAGGGCCTGCAGTTCATCGGCATCCTGCGGTTGCTCGACGATGGGCAACAGGTTGAGGGCGATCTGCGCGTTGAGTGCCATGTTCAGGCTGACCTGAGCGGCCAGATCGGCGGTGTAGTCGATGGTGTACTGGCGCTGGTTTTTCTGGGTTTCGCGCAACTGATCGAACAACTGCCAGAACAGCAATGCCAGCAGCAACAATGCAAGTGTCGCCAAGGTGCCCTTCAAGGTCCCGCGCAGGGGGGAGCCGGGCGCTGTGGTCGGCGCACTGGAAGTCAGGGGCGGAGGGACATTGGACAAGCTGTAATCCTGCGGTTTGGCTGGACTGGCGCGACGTGCACTATAAGCCGGACGCCCGAAGGGCGGCTAGCATGCCTTGAGTTGTGGCGAAGTGCCAGCCTCAGCCCGTCGGCTGGACTGCCATCGGTCATTAAGGTAGCTTTGCCGGTTACGCGGGAGCGTTCCAGCTCCTAGACTCAGGCTTTTTCAGCGTCGCCTCTTACGGACGACGCGCACGGTCTGGCCGGGCATTGCCTGCGCTCCAATCATTCATCAGTCACTGACCCTAGGTTCTCCATGGCTCAATACGTATTCACCATGCATCGGCTGGGCAAAGTTGTTCCGCCGAAGCGGGAAATCCTGAAAAACATTTCTCTGTCGTTCTTCCCCGGCGCCAAGATCGGTGTACTCGGCCTCAACGGTTCGGGTAAGTCCACGCTGCTGAAAATCATGGCTGGCGTTGACACCGAGTTCGAGGGCGAAGCCCGTCCGATGCCGGAGCTGAACATCGGCTACCTGCCGCAGGAACCACAACTGGATCCGACCAAGACCGTGCGTGAAGTGGTCGAGGAAGCGGTCAGCGTGATCAAGGACGCCCAAGCGCGTCTGGACGAGGTCTACGCGGCCTACGCCGATCCGGATGCCGATTTCGACAAACTGGCCGCCGAACAGGCCAAGCTCGAAGCCATCCTGCAAGCCAGCGACGGCCACAACCTGGAACGCCAGCTGGAAGTCGCCGCCGATGCGTTGCGTCTGCCGGCCTGGGATGCCAAGGTCGAACACCTGTCCGGTGGTGAAAAACGTCGTGTGGCCCTGTGCCGTCTGCTGCTGTCCGCACCGGACATGCTGCTGCTCGACGAACCGACCAACCACCTGGACGCCGACTCCGTTGCATGGCTCGAGCATTTCCTGCACGACTTCCCGGGTACCGTGGTTGCGATCACGCACGACCGTTACTTCCTGGACAACGTTGCCGGCTGGATTCTGGAACTCGACCGCGGCGCAGGCATTCCGTACGAGGGCAACTATTCGGGTTGGCTGGAAGCCAAGTCCGATCGTCTGGCTGCCGAATCCAAGCAGCAGTCGGCCCACGAAAAAGCCATGAAGGAAGAACTGGAGTGGGTGCGCAAAGGCGCCAAGGCCCGCCAGTCGAAATCCAAGGCTCGTCTGCAGCGCTTCGAGGAAATGCAATCGCAGGAATTCCAGAAGCGCAGCGAAACCAACGAGATCTACATCCCGGCCGGTCCACGCCTGGGCGACAAGGTCATCGAATTCAAGAACGTCACCAAGGGCTACGGCGACCGCGTGCTGATCGACAACCTGTCGTTCTCCATGCCTAAAGGCGCCATCGTCGGCGTGATCGGCGGTAACGGTGCCGGTAAGTCGACCCTGTTCCGCATGCTGATGGGCAAGGAAACGCCGGATTCTGGCAGCATCGAAGTCGGCGAAACCGTGCAACTGGCTTGCGTGGATCAGAGCCGCGAAGACCTCGACGGCAGCAAGACCGTGTTCCAGCAGATTTCCGACGGTTCCGACCAGATCCGCATCGGCAATTACGAGATCCCGTCGCGCACCTACGTCGGTCGCTTCAACTTCAAGGGCGGCGATCAGCAGAAGTTCGTCAAGGACCTGTCCGGTGGTGAGCGTGGTCGCTTGCACCTGGCCCTGACCCTGAAAGAGGGCGGCAACGTCCTGCTGCTCGACGAACCGTCCAACGACCTCGACGTTGAAACCCTGCGTTCCCTGGAAGAAGCCCTGCTGGACTTCCCGGGCGCCGCCATTGTGATCTCCCACGACCGGTGGTTCCTGGACCGCGTCGCGACGCACATCCTGGCGTACGAAGACGACTCGCAAGCGGTGTTCTTCGAAGGCAACTACACCGAGTACGAAGCCGACCGTAAAAAACGTCTCGGCGAAGCGGCTGCCCAGCCGCATCGTGTACGGCACAAGAAACTGGCCTGATTTCGGGTCGGTTGCATAAAGAGCGGAGCCTTCGGGCTCCGTTTTTTTTGCGTTTTTTTCAGTGAGACCGAGTAGCGGCCTTCGCGAGCAAGCCCGCTCCCACAGGGTTTTGTGAAAGGCACACCTCTCGATTCAACATCGATTCCCTGTGGGAGCGGGCTTGCTCGCGAAGGCGGTATTCCTAGTGGTGCAGGAATTGAATTGTGCATCCCCATTCAGGTGCAAAAATGCTCAAAAACCAAGTTAATTTATATCCTGTGCACCATTTAATTTCATTAACGCGACATTTTGCGCTGTTCCTGTGCACGAGTCGTTTGTTACAGTCCGGCTCAATCTCCTCCAACGACAATAAATTTGCCGAGACTTTTCCATGATCGAATCCGTCGAATCCTTCCTTGCGCGCCTGAAAAAACGCGATCCGGATCAACCCGAATTTCACCAGGCTGTCGAAGAAGTCCTGCGTACCCTGTGGCCCTTTCTTGAAGCCAATCCGCATTACCTGACCTCCGGCATCCTGGAGCGCATCTGCGAGCCGGAGCGGGCGGTGGTGTTTCGTGTGTCATGGGTCGACGACCAGGGCAAGGTCCAGGTCAATCGCGGGTTCCGCATCCAGATGAACAGCGCGATCGGCCCGTACAAGGGTGGCCTGCGTTTTCATCCGTCGGTGAACATGGGCGTCCTGAAATTCCTCGCCTTCGAACAGACCTTCAAAAACTCCCTGACTTCATTGCCCATGGGCGGCGGCAAGGGTGGTTCCGACTTCGACCCCAAAGGCAAAAGCGACG
>Ga0209050_1002667_pt1 | contig 14580 bp, 12 predicted proteins | sample Araplavi_mTSA_r2_FD_184276 | JGI IMG/M metagenome (GOLD analysis project Ga0209050, IMG submission 184276) | Arabidopsis root microbial communities from North Carolina, USA - plate scrape MF_Cvi_mTSA_r2 (SPAdes) (version 2) | ecosystem: Host-associated > Plants > Roots > Endosphere | place: USA... | reverse complement strand
CGTGCCGGCCTGCAAATGCAACAGCAAGCGTAGCACGCTCCTCATCGGACCTAATCCGGGCGAGCGCATTCTCCATCCCTATTATGACGATGTCCTAGGCGAGCGGCTGTTCAGGTCCGCGCCGAAGTGACTGGCTACATGACACGCAACACGACGCTCAGGATCAGATTCGAGGAGTGAAACGGCGACCGGCTGGCGCAGGTCATTCTCGACGGCATCTTGCGCGAGGAGCTGCTGCCAGCACCGCAACGCAGTCATTTGCGCAAGACCGTGGCGATGGTCGAGGAGCCCGACATCGCGCTCGATCATTTCCGGAGACTTTTGCGCGCACTCTCCGACCAGCCCGGCACGACGCCAGTAGCCCGGCTCAGCCAAGCGCGGCTGATCAACATCTGTCTGTGGATCATGTTCGTCTGGGCGCGCGAGGCCGAGAATGTCGAGGCGCCGTACCGGGCCAGCGAATTGGCGTTGCTTGAGGTATGGCAGCTGCTGAAGACCGACATCGCCAGGACCTCGAAAGCTGGTGAGGCCGCCAGCCTCGTCCTCAACGAACTGGCCGAACTCCATTTCACGATTTGGGACACGCTGTTCGAGGACAAGATCCTGCCGGCGGCCGAAATCCGTCATGCGATCTCGACCGCGGTCGAAAGCCACGCCGCGCTCGACATCAACCTCAAGCTTTTCGACCTCATCGGCCGTCTGGCGCTGCGCGGGCTGTGGCTGGTCTGGCAATTGTCGCCGGCGACGGGACCGGTCGTCCTTACCAACGACTATCTCAACACCTTGCCGCCGCTGCTCTCCGACGCCACCCGTGCCACCGTCACCAGGATCGACACACTGATTGAGGCGATGATGGCGATCGTCAGCGACAACCCCGCGCTGCTCTCGCCGATCGGCGACTGGCAGACGATCGACATCGGCCTCGCGTTCACGCTGCTCGCCTGCCGTCCCGGCGCGCATGGCGCTATCGATCAGTGGCCGAGGAACTCGCCAAGCACTCGATGTTCGCGTTCAAAGCGCATGGCCGCTACCCGATCACCAGCCGCTCCTACTGAGACTTGGTCGATCATCCGTCCGAGTGCAGCGACGAGTATCGCATCGCTTCGACCGAGGGCAGCATCCTCTATCCGCTACTGGCGACGTGGTCGGCGGCCAGAGGGGAGCAGACGCTGTTCGACGAGATCGCAAAGTTCAGCGAGGACGCCCTTGCACATTGCACGTTCCAGACCTGGTTTCCCGACGAGAACAGCGAAGACAATCTTTATCTCAACCGCGACAGCCACGGGGCGGCGCTAGCCGGCATTCCCGTGACCGAGGGCACGCGCGACGCGCTCGATTTTATCCTCGCCGAGGCGAAGACCAACAAGCATTATGACCACCTCACGGCGGTGAAGCTCGGGCATTGGCCGATCGTGCTGACCGCTTGCCGCGCACATCGCCTGTGCCGCCGCCAGATGACGGTGCGCCTGCGCCACCGGACGCTGGGCCCCGAAGACGCTCGCTAGACGCGGCACTCACCAACGCGTCGCACAGTCGCTTGAGCCCGCCCTGCTCCCAGTCACGCGGCCGACGGCAGAAATTAGGCGTTCAGCTGCCGTTAGCGCAAAGATGTCCTCGAACCGCGGGAAACGTGCCAGAACTGGTCGCTCGGGTTGCCTCCGCGAGTGTCTGGTGACGGAATCTGCCAAGGGGATCTCTAGGCGAGCAGTCAGCAAGGCGCCCCAGTAGTTGCCTCCGGCTTAGCGGCACTCCACACCGACATTTGCCGTTCGGAGACCGGCCGCTTAGGGTCTGGGTTCGGGCGAACAGCGACATTTAATCCAGGCTTGAACATGGCGAGCGTCGTGGGAGCGCAGTCCACGATCCACCTTTACTGGTCGAGTGGCACGCGCCCCTCGACCGGATGGCCGGGGTCGGTAAAGCGGTGCGTTGACGCATGACCTGCGGCGACGAGATCGTTGATGAACGCCTCGTCCTCGCTGGAAAGCGTGACGTTCAACGCGTCGATATAGCTGTCCCAGTGCGTCTCGGTTCGCGGGCCGGTGATCGTGCTGGTGACCAGCTTGTTGTTCAATACCCATGCAATCGCGAAAGCGGTGGGGTCGATGCCCCGCGCGCGGACGTGATCGGCAATCGTCGTGGCAATCGCGATCGATTCAGGGCGCCATTCGGTTTCCAGGATTCGCTTGTCGCCTCGCCCCGCGCGCGTGTCCGCGGGCGGCGGCCGCGTGGCGTCGTATTTGCCGGTCAGCACTCCGCGCGCGAGCGGGCTGTAGGAAACCGTGCCGAGCCCGTAAAAGTCCGCGGCGGGCAGTTGCTCGATCTCGGCGACGCGGTTGACGATGTTGTAGAGTGGCTGACTTGCGATCGGACGATCGATGCCGAACTGGTCGGCAAGATGCGCGACTTCGGCGATACGCCAGGCGCGAAAGTTCGAGACGCCGAAATAGCGCAATTTGCCCTGCTGGATAAGATCGCCGATCGCACGCACCGCTTCGCCCAACGGCGCGTCGAACACCGCACGGTGAAAATAGAGCAGGTCGATATAGTCCGTGCCCAGCCGGCTCAGGCTGTCTTCGACGCTGCGGATGATCCACTTGCGCGACTGGCCGCCGCCGTTCGGACCGGGTGCGACCGGGTTGGCAAACTTGGTCGCGAGAATCCAGTCGTCGCGGTGGGCCTTGATGCCGGTGCCGACCACGATCTCGGACTGGCCGCCATTGTAGACGTCGGCGGTGTCGATGAAGTTGATCCCTTGGTCGCGGGCCTTGTCGATGATGCGATACGATGTCGCCTCGTCGGTCTGGCCGCCGAACATCATCGTGCCAAGGGTGAGCTGCGAAACCTTGATGCCGGAGCGGCCGAGATAGCGGTAGGTGACGGGCATGCGATCTATCCTTCGTGGATGCGTTTGGTCGGGTCGTACGCGCGCCTGAAAGCCGGCGAACCGGCATGGCGCGCTGGAGCTGGAGGTTCAGGGGTGGTCGAGGTTGCCGTCGAAGTCTTTGTCCTCAAGACTGACAAAGCCTGCGCGGTTGGGCATGCGAATTTGAGCCAGGCGTCGCGCATCCAGCCGTGCGTCGGCGGCAACGATACCGTCGATCGACAGCAGATAGGCGACGAGGGCGTAGACCTCATCGTCTTTCAGCGATTGCGGCGCGGTGAGCGGCATAGCGCGGCGGATATAGTCGAACAGGCTGGGGGCGTAGGGCCAGTAGCTCGCCACGGTCTTGATCGGCTTGGGTGTGGCAAGCGTGCCGATTCCGCCGGTCAGCCGGTCGGCAACGCCACCGCTTCCCGCCGGGCCATGACAAGCCGAGCATTTCTGTTGGAAGATCGCCTTGCCCTCGGCCACCGACCCGGCGCCCGGGGGCAGCCCCGAGCCATCGCCGGCGACCGTGATGTCCATTCGGCGGATCACCTCCGGAGGTGCCGGGCGCCCCAGCCTGACCTCGCTGGTCGATGGCGCGAGGCCGACATAGGCGAGCAGTGCGGCGCTGCAGGCGAGGATCGCTCCGGCTGCTGGAAGCCGCTTATGCATAGACGTGGCTGATCTTTCCAAACGGATCGACCCCCCAGCTCTGGATGGCATTGCCGTGATATCCCTGACGACCAGCGATTTTGGCCAGCCAGGCCTCCCGTCGCGGCTGGACCGCCCCGGTCTCGTCAGTCGCCCTGCTCATCAAGGTCGCGGGTGCGCCACTCCAGCGCCAGCGCATCCAAAAGCGGGTCAGCGCTTTTGGCAGTACAGGGGGCTCGAGCGCGGCCTCGGCCCAGCTCATGCCGCCATCCGCCGATACCTCGACCTTGCGCACCCGGCCTCGGCCGGACCAGGCCAGCCCGCTGATCTCATGATAGCCGGCGCCCCGCAGGTCGAGCCCGAACCAAGGGTCGAGGATGATCGATTTGACGCCCATTCTAAGCGAGAACATCTCGGCCTTACCATCGGCGCGCAGGTCGGTGTATTTGGACGTCTCCTCGCGCGAGAAGGCTGGTGCTGCCATCAGCTTCAGGCGCCGCAGCCATTTGACCGAGGCGTTCCCCTCGATTCCTGGCAGCAGCAGCCGCATCGGAAACCCCTGTGCGGGCTCGATCGGCCGGCCATTCTGGAACAGCGCGATCATCGCGTCTTCCTGAGCGATCGACAAAGGAATGCTCCGCGTCATTCTCGCGGCATCGGCGCCCTCCGCTTGTATCCAGCGTACCCCAGGCGCGATGCCCGCCTCGTCGAGTAACGTCGACAGCCTCACACCGGACCATTCGGAGCAGGAGAGCAAGCCATTGAGTTGACCCGCGCTTGCCTGCACGGGCTGCGCCGCGCCAATCATGCCGCTGTTGCCCGAGCATTCGATGAACAGGATGCGCGTATCGCGGCGATACCGCAGCAGATCCTCATAGCGGAACAGCAGCGGCTGGCGGACCAGGCCGTGGATCAGCAGCGCATGGGTCGCCGGATCGATTGCGGGAACGCCGTTGTGGTGGCGTTCGAAGTGCAGGCCATTGGGCGTAATCGTGCCCTTTAGCGCCTCGAGTGGCGTGCGGGACGATCCAGTGCCGGGAAACGGCAGGTCCGGTACGATGCGCTGCAGCCCGCCCGCCGACGGGGCGCCTTCGCCGAACGGGGAGAGAGGCGCACCGGGCGTGAGCATCGATGTGGGCGAGCGTCCGCCCGCAACCGCGCGGACGCCTGTGATCAGGCCGCCCATCGCCGCCGCGCCGCCGACAAGCAAGGCACGCCGGTGGAGCAGCCCGCCGCCGGCGACGGGCTCGTCTGGATCTTCCAACAACGATCGGCTGCCTGTCAGGCGACCTGACCGGCGCGGACCAGTTCGGGCGCCACCCGAACCGGCGTATCGCGCAGCAGCGGCAAGAGCGTGTCTCCCTGGCGGCCGATTTCAGCGAAATAGGGCGTGTCGGACAGGACGAAATGGTCGATGCCGAGATCGCGGTATTTCTTGAGCGAATTGGCGACCTCCTCGGCCGATCCGACCAGCCATGTCGTGCCCGCACCACCGCCCCCATAACGGCCGGGCGCGGTGTAGAGATTGTCGTCGAGCACTTCGCCGCGCGCGTGCAAGTCCAGCAGCCGTTGCTGGCCGACGGCGTTGGCGCGGCGGTGTTCGTCGATCTCACCATGTTTGGCGGCCATCTCATCGACCTTGGCTTCGGCATCGTTCCAGGCCTGCTCGGGCGTGTCGCGCACCAGTGTCGTGATGCGCAGCCCGAACTCCAGCGGCGGCAGATCGCGATCGAGATCGCGGCTCAGCGCCTTGAGCCGCGCAATGCGCTCGGCCACGCCGTCGAGCGGCTCTCCCCAGAACAGCTGCACATCGGCTTCGGTCGCCGCCACGCGCTCGGCCGCCTCGGAGGCTCCGCCGAAATAGAGCTTGGGGTGCTTGCGCGTGCCCCGCTCGGTGATGCGGGGCAGCACCGTCGATCCCACGACACCAAAATGTTCGCTCTCGAAGGTCACGTCGGTCTCGGTCCACAGCCGGCGCACGAGCCGCATGAAATCCTTGGTCCGACCGTAGCGATGCGCCTGATCGCCCTCGCTGTCGCCATAGGCCGCCAGATTGTCCTGGCCCGAGACGATATTGATGCGCACCCGTCCCTCGCTCAACTGATCGAGCGTGGCCGCGGCAGAGGCGAAATTCGCCGGGCGCCAATAGCCGGGCCGGATCGCGATCAGCGGCTCGAACGTCTTGGTGCGCGCCGTCAGCGCGGTCGCCACGGTGAAGGTGTCGGGCCGGCCCCAGTTCGTGCCGATCAGCGCGCCCGTCCAGCCATGTTCCTCAAGCGCCACCGCATGCTGCGTCAGCGTATCGAGGCTGGTCGGATCGCCGTCGCTGACATCACCGCGATGGCCGCCCTCGATCTGATTGGGGATATACCAGAGGAACTCCGTTTGGTTCGACATGGGAAACTCCGTCATAGGAACTGCAAGGAAGCGGGATCGGGGGATGCCGGCTATTCGAGGCGGAAGCCGAGGGCGTGGAGCACGTCGCGCAACACATGCCGCCCGGCGAGCGAGTCTATGCCGCGCACGCGTTGGCTCGCCTGCTCGGACCAGTCGCGCTCGGGCATCCGCTGTTCGCGCTGGAAGCTGCGCAGGCGCGCGTCATAGGCTGCGGCCCCCTGCGTGCCATCGACCGAGCCATAGCGTTCGCGAAACAGGACAGCATCCTGCGGCAGGCGCGGCTTGACCGAGGCGGATGCGGTGGGATCGGGATAGCCGACGGTCAGCCCGAACAGCGCGAAGGATCGCGGCGGCAAACCAAGTTCGGCGGCGACCTCCGCGGGATGGTTGCGGATGCCGCCGATGTAGCAGCTCCCAAGGCCCAGCGATTCCAGCGCCACCACTGCATTCTGCGCCGCCAGCGAGGTATCGACCGCACCGAGCAGGAAGCTTTCGAGGAAATGCAGTCCGTCGGCTGGCGTGCCGAGCTGATCGCCGATCCGGGCGAGCCGACTGTGATCGACGATCCACAGGAGAAACAACGGTGCCTGCAGGATCTGCTTCTGATTGCCGGCGAGCGCCGCCAGGCGCGCTTTGCGCGCGGTATCCTCGACCGCAACGACGCTCCACGGCTGGAGGTTGGAGGAACTGGCCGCGGATTGCGCGGCCGCCACGAGCGTTTCGATCGTACCCGGCGGCAATGCGTCGGGCAAATAGGCGCGGACGGAGCGATGCGCGAGGACCGTGTCGAGCGTCGGGTTCCACGCGATCGGCAGATCGAGCGTGTCGCGATAGCGATCGTAGAGGCGATCGCGCAGTCGCGGATCCGCCGCGTCTCCTGCGCGAGCCAGCTTCGTCACGTCACCCATTCTGGCCTCCCAAAGCGAGGCCTGGACCATCGGCCTCATGATCGTCCGGCGACGAGTCCTCGACGCCCAGCAGTCGGTGGAGCAGTGCCCGCAGCTCGGTCGTGCGCCGGCGCCGGCCGATCTCGTCCCCGGGCAGATCGACGGGCAAGTCGGCAGCGAGCCGTCCGCCTTCGAGCACCAGCACGCGATCGGCGAGCAGGATCGCCTCGTCGACGTCGTGCGTGACGAGCAGCACCGCCGGCGCATGCACCATGACGAGGCGCCGCAGCAGCGCGTGCATCTGGATCCGCGTCAGCGCGTCGAGCGCGCCGAACGGTTCGTCCGCCAGCAACAGCTTGGGCTCCCGTACCAGCGCGCGGGCGAGCGCGACGCGCTGCTGCTCGCCGCCGGACAACTCATGCGGCCAGGCGCGTTCGCGGCCTGCAAGTCCGACCTCGGCGAGCGCCTCGCGGCCACGGTCGCGCTGTCCCCGCACGCCCAGCAGGACATTGTCGAGCACCCGCATCCACGGAAGCAGCCGCGCATCCTGGAAGATCATCGCGCTGCATTCGGGCAGCCGGATTTCGCCACTGCCTTCGGCCTCATGGTCGATCTCGGCGAGCGCGCGCAGCAGGGTGCTTTTGCCCGAGCCGCTGCGGCCGAGCAGCGCAACGAATTCGCCGGGTGCAATATCGAGGTCGAGGCCGCCGAGCACGCCTCTGACCGTGAAGCTGCGGACGAGCCCGCGGACCTGCACCGCCGGAAAATCAACGCCAGCGCTCATCGGCCGAGCGTCCTGCGCCAGCTGAGCAGATGCCGCTCAAGCTGGCGGACCGCTGCGTCCGAGCCGAAGCCGAGCAGCGCGTACACGACCAGCCCGACCAGCATCACGTCGGTCTGCGCATAGTTGCGCGCGAGCGTTACCATATAGCCGATGCCGCTCGTGGCATTGAGTTGCTCGACCACCACCAGCGCAAGCCAGGATGAAGTGACGCTGAAGCGAAGGCCGGTAAGAAACCCCGGCAACGTCCCGGGTACGACGACGTAGCGCAGGAACTGCCAGCGGCTCAGCCTTACGGTCTCGGCCAGCTCGACGTGACGGATGTCGATCGCGCGCAGTGCATTGTGCGTGTTGATATAGACCGGGAAGAAGACGGCGGTGGCGATCAGCGTGACCTTCATCGTCTCGCCAATGCCGAGCCACAGGATCATGAACGGGATCAGCGCCAGGATCGGCACGCCGCGCTTGATCTGTACGAGCCCGTCGATGACGTACCCGCCGAGCAGCGAAAGACCCGAAATCAGTGCCAGCGTCACGCCGATGGCGACGCCGAAGGCCAGCCCGGTCATCGCGCGCCACGCCGAGACGGCGAGGTTGTCCTGCAGCCGGCCTTCGCGGATCAGTTCGATGGCGGTGGTGATCGCGGTCAAGGGCGGCGGAAGGATGCGGGGATCGAGCCAGCCGGTCGCGGACAGAACCGACCAGTAGAGCAACAGCAGGCCGGGGCCGAGCAGCACACCGAAGCGTGCAGGCTTGCCGGGGCTGAGACGTTGCTTGAGCGCGAAATGCCGGGCCGGGCGCAACGGCTGCGCGGATGTCGCGGCATGCACGATCGGTCCATGCAATCCTTCAGGATAGGCGTTCATCAACGGGGTCCTTCTGCCGAAGCGGCGGCGTCGCCGGCGATGGATTCGAAGCGGCGGTCGAATAGGGTCGCGGCGTCTAGCCTGGGATGTTTGGTCTCCGGCCCCAGCGTGTCGATCGCGGCCTGCTCATAGGCGATCGCACCGGCCCAATTGCGCGGCACCGAGACATTGGAGATGTACGCGGCGAGTACGCGCGCGTCGGCGAGAGGCAGGCCGCGCTTGCCGGCGTAATAGCCGCGCGCGAGTTCCTCGGGATGCGCGTTGATCCACGCCTGGCCAAGCCCCCAATAATGGGCGAAGACTCGCAGCGCGGCAGCCTTGCCCGGATCGGCGAGCGCGGTTTCGGGGACATAGACGTTGCCGCCGTCGTCGCGGAACGGCGGATGTTTGAGGACCCGCGCACCGCGCGCGCCATAGTCGCGGAGATAGCGCTGTGCGACGAGATCGGCGCGGATCGGCGCGGCGTCCACCGCGCCCGATGCCAGTGCATTGGTGTAGACATCGCCGCCAATGCTCGATGGCAGCTCGACGAGCGTCACCTGATCGCGCGGGATGCCTGCCGCCTTCAGCGTTTCGATGACGATCTGCGCCTGGACCTGGCTCGGACTGAAGGCGATGCGCTTGCCGCGGAGATCCGCCAGCGTACGGATGTTCGCCTTGGGCGCAATGCCCAGCACATAGGCCTGGCGTCGAGCGCGGTCGGCATATTCCCGGAATGCGATGATGCGCACGGGTATTCCCATCCAAACGGCATGGATCGGCGGCACGCTTGCGCCGAAGCCGACATCGAGCACGCCGGCATGAAAGGCTTCGGTTACATCCGGACCGCCGGTGATCTCGGCCCATTCGATGCGGAACGGCAGCTTCTTGTCCCAGCCATTATGCTCGAACACCCAACGCGTCACCGGATCGCCGACCCGCAGCACTACGCCGGGTGGAACCGCCTCGGGCAGTGCCGCGGCCAGCGCCAGGGCGGGTCTGGCCTCCGCGGCCTGACGCGCCGGCGCGAACGCGATCAGCGCACCGATCGACGCCGCGACGACGGTGGCCAGCGCGGCGGACCCTTTCGGCCAACGGGATGCGGCCGCCGGCATCAGGCCAGCGCCGGCTCGGCCGGCACCGACTTCATCTGCTCTGGAGGATAGCGGTCGCCGACTGTGGCGCCGCGCGGGAAGGCGGCCTCCAGTTCTTCGATCGTGCCTTCGTCCAGCCGAACGTCGCCGGCGGCCCAATTATCCTCGAGATGTGCGATGTGGCGCGTCCCCGGGATCGGAACGACACCCTTCGACAACACCCATGCGAGACTGACCTGCGCCGGCGTGATGCGCAGCCGTTCGGCCACGTCCTCGATCGTGCGCCGCCGACGGCTGTTGGCGGCGATGGCTTCTTCGGTGAAACGCGGGTGGATATTGCGACGGTCGTTCGCCTCGACCGGCCTCGCGCCCGCGAGGAACCCGCGGCCGAGCGGGCTATAGGCGACGAAGCCGATACCAAGTTCGCGTGCCGTGGCCAGGATCTCGACTTCGACATCGCGCGTCCACAGCGAGTATTCGCTCTGGAGAGCGGTCAGCGAAGCGACGGCGTGGGCGGCGCGCAATTGAGCAGCGCTGGCTTCGGAAACACCGATGCCGCCGATCTTGCCGTCGTCGCGCAGGCGGGCGAGTTCGCCGACCGACTCCTCGATCGGTATCTCCGGATCGATGCGATGCAGATAGTAAAGGTCGATGTGGTCGACCTTCAGCCGCCTGAGGCTGGCATCCACGGCGTCACGCGCCGAAACGCGCTCGCCATCCCGCTGATGTGTGAACTTGCTGGCGATGATCAGGCTATCGCGTCGGCCGACGATAGCGCGGCCGAGCAGTTCCTCATTGTGCCCGTGGCCATAGCCCGTCGCGGTGTCGAAGAAGGTGACGCCCAAGTCGATCGCGCGGTGCAGCGTGCGGATCGAATTCGCCTCATAGGCCCGTCCGTAGACATGCGACAAGCCCATTGCGCCAAAGCCCTGGGGGCTGACTTCCAGCCTTCCGATTACCGCCACGTTGCTTCTCCTCTGTCCTGAGGTTGGATCGGTCCGCAAATTGCGGCGATGCAGAAAATCTTATCGAAGGCGCATATTTCCTACTATTCCGATAGGAATAATGTGCATTACGAATCCATATCGAATCAGTGGGAATTTAAAAGGGGATTTGGATGGTTCGTTCGCTGCTCGGGCGCACATTTCTGGCGACCGTGTCGACGCTCGCGTTCCCGGCCGCCGCCTGGGCGCAGCAGGGGCCAAGCGCCGCGGAAACGCCGTCCGCCTATCGCGATGATGATCAGCCCGAGGTGGTGGTGACGGCGCGGCGCCGAGCGGAGAATATCAAGGATGTGCCGATCTCGTTGCAGGCGATCAGCGGCGAGACTCTGGAGCGCAAGGGCACGATCGATCTACAGAGTCTGATCGACCAGACGCCCGGGCTGAACTCCACCGGCGGCAATCCGCGCAATTTTTCCGTGACGATCCGCGGGATCGGCTATGCACCGACCGCGGCCGACGGGCTGGACAATGCGATCGGCGTCTATTTCGACGGCGTCTACCAGGCACGGCCGGGGCAGGTGCTCCAAGATCTGGTCGACGTGCAGAGCTTCGAGGTGCTGCGCGGCCCGCAAGGCACCTTGTTCGGCCGCAACGCGGCGGCGGGTGCCCTTAACATCACCTTCAACAAGCCGAGCTTCGTACCCAGCCAGACCTTCGAGCTCTCTTACGGCCGGTATAATTTTGCGCAGGCCAAGGTGATCCTGACCGGCCCGCTCAGCGAGCACATTGCCTATCGCACCGTGGCATATGGAACGCGTTCCGACGGGTGGATCGATACGCCGTTCCGCCCCGCTTTCGCCGTTGCGGCCCAACAAAAGGGCATCTTCGCGCCGACCGCGACCACTGATGATAAAACCGCCGGGACCGGGCGCTGGGGCATCCGCCAGCAGTTTCTGATCGACGCCGGTGACCTCAAGGTGAACGTCGCCGGCGACCTGAATGTCGAGAACGACAGCTCGTCGGGCTTCAGTTCGGGTGGCGGGATCAGCGAAATCTTCGGTCCGGGCAATTGGGGCATCAACACCACCGCCACACAGCAGGCGCGTGTGACCGCCGCGCGGAACGCGCTCGGCCAATTGGCCAATTTCGGTGGCGTGCAGAGCTGGAGCCCGGCGGTCGATCCGCGGGCCAATGTCACGAACAACTACAACAATATGCACACGACCAATGCCGGAGTGTCGCTCACGGCGGACTATGCGTTCGACTGGGCCACGCTGACGTCGATCACTGCGTGGCGTCGCTGGTCGTTCGATCCGCCCCAGGACAGCGACACCTCGCCGCTCGATATCTACAACAATATGGCGATCAGCGAGAGCAACCAGTTCAGTCAGGAGATCCGGCTTGCGTCGAAGCGCAAGGGGGCGATCGAGTGGCAAGTGGGCGCCTTCCTCTATTATTCGAAACTGGACGACCATTATGTGATCCATCAGTTCGGCGCTGACGTGATTCCCTGGTACAATGCCTATAATACGCTCGCCGGGACGGCGAACTTCGTGCCCATCCCGCTATCGTTCCGCTCGCAGCTGACCGGCAGGCAGATCATCGAAGACACGAGCGTCGAGAACCGCAACGTCGCCGCCTATGGCCAGGCGACCTGGCATATCACCGACCGCTTGGACCTGACCGGTGGCCTGCGTTACACCTATGATCGCAAGAACGGCAGCAGCCCGGTCGATACCACCCAATTACCGACATCCTTGCCCGCCGGCATCACCAACGCGCAGTTGAATGCCTTCTACAACGCGATCGACGCGGTACAGCGCAATGCCGGGCTGGCGTACACGGTGCCGGGCTATCCGACTGCCGTGGCGGCAACCGGCTATCCGCTCGACATTCGGACGTCGAACGACAACCTCTCCTATACCGCGAGCCTGTCGTACAAGGTCACGCCGGACGTCACGGGCTATGTGACCTACGCCACCGGTTTCCAGGCCGGCGGTCTCGATCTCAACAATCGATCACTCGATCCGAGCGCGCCGCCGGTCCAGCCGACGACCACCAGCAACATCGAGGCGGGGGTGAAGGCGTCGCTGTTCGGCCGCCGCCTGACGCTCTCGCTCGCCGCCTATCAGGAGAAGCTCGAGGGATTCCAGACCTCGATCTCGTTCACCCTGCCCAACGGCACGCCGCAGCGCGGCGCGACCAACGTGGGCGATATTCGAGCGCGCGGCATCGAGTGGAGCATCGGCGCCGATTTCGGCTCGGGCTACCGGATAACCTTCGATGGGAATTACAACGACGCCGTCTATACGCGCGCGCCCTCGCTGCCCGCGCCGGCGGAGCTCAGCTATAACGGCGTAGCCAATATCAACGCCAAGGGACAGCGCGCGCCGTATTCGCCGAAATGGGCGTTGTCGGTGACACCGTCATGGGATGCCAAGCTCGGTTCGGGCACGGAATTCTACAGCTACGCGCAATATTCCTACACCAGCTCTTATGGCACTGGGGTAACGCAGTCACTGTACACGCAGGTGCCGAACCAGTTTAACCTCAATCTGCGCGCTGGCCTGCGGCTCGGCGATGGCAAATATGATGTCTCGCTCTATGCGAACAACGCGACCAACGAGCGCAACATCATCTCTCAGGCGCTGCTGGCCGCACCCTCGGGCGCGGGCGTTACGGCGTATCTCGGCCGGACCGTCAACTACAACCAGCCGGCACGCTACGGCCTGACTTTCAGGCTAAAGCTCTAAAGTCGGGGCCCGCTCGATGACGAGCAAAGGCAAATCACCTGCGCCGTGATGGGGGCGATTGGGCCCGGCGGCGTCTTCCGCCTGGCCATCTCCCGAAAGTCGGCTTTCCGATTTTCGTCCTCACGGGCGGTCAGTCTGCAACCGGCCGAGATTCTGTCTTTCTGGGATGCCGGCCAGGCCAACCTTGAATGTCACCTTTTGACGAGAGCTGCCGTTCGGCGTGTCGTGTGCAGACGACGGCTTTGTCCCAAACCCGGTCGCTCGATAGCGCCGCGATGTCGAGATGGGACGAGCGGCAGCTTTCGGGATCTGGAATGAGGGTGGCGAACGACAGGAAGTAGGGCGCAAAGCTGCTTCTGATGCGAAGGGCAACAGCCCCGATCCGACGGACCTCGGAACCACCGTCATCGGTGAATGGCCCAAATTCCGTTGGTAAACGAACAAATCGGCGCAAGCTCGCGAGGGGCATTAATTTGGGACCGGCGGTTTTGCGTGGTCATTTGGCTCATGCTTTCCGTGGCCCAACACATTGTCGACGCGACGGGCTGCCCAGCCACCGCTCTCGACAAGGCCGCCAGCAAAGCCGATGGGAACACGCCGGAATCAATTGCCGGATGTTCGCGAAAGGCTTTGAGATGACCGCTGGAGTGCTCCCCGATCTGAACCTCTATATCGGCGGCGAGTGGCGCGGCCCGGCGGGGCGCGAGACCCAGCCGGTGCTCAACCCCGCGACCGGCGAGACGATCGGCGAGCTGCCGCTGGCCAATGCCCAAGACCTGGCCGATGCGCTGGAGACCGCCGAGCGCGGCTTCGCAACCTGGCGCGCGACGCCGCCCGAGCAGCGCGCCGCCGTGCTGCTGCGCACCGCCGCGCTGCTGCGCGAGCGTGCCGAGGAGTTGGCCCAGATCGCCACGCTCGAGCAGGGCAAGCCGCTGGCGGAGTCGCGCGGCGAGGCGCTCTATTCCGCCGCGCTGCTCGAATTCCATGCCGGTGAGGCGCTGCGCAACTATGGCAAGGTGCTGCCGCGCGCGCCGGGGCTGCGCTCGCTGGTGCTCAAGCAGCCGGTCGGCCCTGTCGCGGCCTTCTGCGCCTGGAACTTCCCGGTGATCAATCCGGTCCGCAAGATCTCGCCGGCGCTCGCCGCCGGCTGCTCGGTGATCCTGAAGCCGAGCGAGGAGACGCCTGCGAGTGCCATCGCGGTGATGAAGTGCTTCCAGGATGCCGGCCTGCCGGGCGATGTCTGCCAGATCGTGTTCGGCGTGCCCGACACCGTCTCGCGCACGCTGCTCGCCTCGCCGGTCACCCGCAAGCTCAGCTTCACCGGCTCGGTGCCGATCGGCAAGCATCTGATGAAGCTCG
>Ga0209050_1002661_pt1 | contig 14602 bp, 17 predicted proteins | sample Araplavi_mTSA_r2_FD_184276 | JGI IMG/M metagenome (GOLD analysis project Ga0209050, IMG submission 184276) | Arabidopsis root microbial communities from North Carolina, USA - plate scrape MF_Cvi_mTSA_r2 (SPAdes) (version 2) | ecosystem: Host-associated > Plants > Roots > Endosphere | place: USA... | reverse complement strand
TAGGTGGCTCCTGTCATTGGTCGGGTAACGCGCGCAGCTCCTCCTCGCTGAAGCCTGCCTTGCGGCGTGCTTCCATGTTGAACGGGCCGCGCACGGTGGCTTTGTACTGTACCACCAGTTCGTCATAGGTCGAAATCGGATCAACCCCGCGCAAGCCGCACAGGTGCCAGTACCAGCGGTTGCCGATTTCGACGTGGCCGATTTCATCGCGCAGGATGATGTCGAGGATGGCGGCCGCCGCTTCGTCGCCGGCCTGGGCCAGCTTGGCGCGCAGCGGCGGAATCGCGTCCAGTCCGCGCGCTTCCAGGGTGCGCGGCACCAGCGCCATGCGCGCCATCACGTCGCCCGTGGTCTTTTCCACCATTTCCCACAGGCTGCCGTGGGCCGTGTAGTCGCCGTAGGCATATCCGAGCGCGTTCAGGTGGGCGGATAGCAGCGAGAAGTGGTAAGCCTCTTCCTTCGCCACGCGCAGCCAGTCGGCATAGAACGGTTCCGGCATGGCCGGGAAACGCCAGATCGCATCCAGCGCCAGGTTAACGGCATTGAATTCGATATGCGCCAGCGCGTGCACCAGCATGGCGCGCCCTTCAATTGTCGCCATCGAACGGCGGCCGACCAGGCGCGGCGCCACCAGTTCCGGGCGGGCAGGGCGGCCGGGTATTGGCGCGCCTGGCGCGGGAAGTGTGACCGCGGCATCCAGCGGCAGCGCACCGCCAGCCCAGGCTTCCGCCATCGCGGCGACGGCGGCCACTTTGGCGGTGGGATCAGGTTCGACCAGGCATTGCAGCGCCAGGCTGCGGAGTTCAGGCATTGCTTCCATTTGTTACATCACGTATAGATAGTCTTGCCCCGCGCCCCATTTTTCGGCGCAGGGGCCGACAGTATAGTGCCTTCCATCGATAACCCTTTGGAAGACCGTAATGAAACTTGTATATGTTGGCGACCCGATGTGCTCCTGGTGCTATGGCTTTGGCAAGGAGTTGGCCCAACTGCGTGCCGCGCATCCCGCGCTGGAACTGGAAATCGTGGTTGGTGGCCTGCGCGCCGGCGGCACCGAAATCCTGGACGACGCGGCCAAGCAGTTCCGCCTGCAGCATTGGGCGCGCGTGGAGGCTGCGAGCGGCCTGCCGTTCAACCGTGAAGCGCTCCTCGCCCGGCAAGGCTTTGTCTACGATACGGAACCGGTGTGCCGTGCCGTGGTTGCAGCACGCCGCCTGGCGCCCCAGTCCGATTTGCTGGCGGTGTTCCGCGCCTTGCAGCACGCCTTCTACGCGGAAGGCCGCGACACCACGGACGGCAAGGAGCTGGCGGCAATTGGCGCCGCCGAACTGCAGCGGCAAGGCCATGACATCAGTTCCGCCGGCTTCCTCTACACCTGGCGCGAGCCTGCCACTATTGCTGAAACCCATGCCGACTTTAGCCGAACACGCAAGCTTGGCGTGAGCAGTTTCCCATCCTTGCTGCTCGACACAGGCGACGGCGTGCGCGAAGTCAGTCCCGGATATGCCAATGCAGGGCAGCTGGGGCGAATGCTGGGCGACGCACTGGCTGCTGCGTGATCCAGCGCACCGAACAGGCACGGGATACGGGCGCAGAATGCCCACATGGATACCCAAACTATCTTATTTGTTGCCTGCGTGCTGTTCGGTGTCGCCGCTGCCGGCGGCATCGTCATGGCGTTGATCCGCTTGGGGAAAAAGACCAATCCACCGCACTGGATCGCAATGCTGCATGGCTTTATCGCTGCAGCCGGCGTGACCCTGCTGGCCTACGTGACGATCTTCTCGCATGTGCCGGACATGGCCCAGATCGGCTTGCTGGCGCTGTTGCTGGCGGCGATCGGCGGCGTATGGATGAACCTTGGCCGCCACCAGCAAGGTGTATTGATCCCTAACGCCGTGATGATCGGCCACGCCCTGATGGCCGTTGCCGGCGTCGCGCTGCTGCTGCTCGCGCTTTAGTTGTAGTGCTGGTAGACCCGGGACGAACCGTCAGGCATCACGAGCAAAACATCGTAAGCGTCCTTGCGTGGACCCTCCATGCCCGGCGAGCCAAGCGGCATGCCTGGCGCGGCCAGTCCCTTCGCTTTCGGTTTCGCGGCCAGCAGGCGCTTGACTTCCGCCGCGGGCACGTGGCCTTCAATCGCGTAGCCTTCCACCAGCGCCGTATGGCAGGAGCCGAAGCGGTCCGGAATACCCATCTTCTCGCGCATATCGGAAGGGTTGGCGACGTTGTGCGCCTCCACCTTGAAGCCGTTGTCGCGCAAGTGCTTGACCCACGCTTCGCAACAGCCGCAGGTCGCGCTCTTGTAAACGTTGATGACAGGCGTGGCAGCCATCGCCAGTGCCGGCATGGCCAGCATCGCGGCCAGGAGTGTTTTACGGATCTTCATGCGCCGATGGTGCCACGGCCTTCGCCGCGGCCGGAATGACCTGGATCAAAAATACTTCTAGACGACTGGTCTAATTCGGTCTAGACTGTGCCGCATGACTTCCACCAATTACGCCGACGTTCGCCAGGTCATCATCGATGCGGCCATGCCGCTGTTCATGCACAAGGGCTTTAACGGCGTCGGTTTGACAGAACTGCTGAACGCCGCCAAGGTGCCGAAGGGCTCGTTTTACCATTACTTCGGCTCCAAGGAAGTCTTCGGCGCAGCCGTTATCGACAGCTATTTTGAGCGCACCCTGGCGCGCATCGACGATCTGCTGGCGCAGGGCGCTACCGGGCGCGATGGCCTGCTGAACTACTTCGAAGACTGGCGCGATTGCCAGTTGGGCGAGTCGAGCCAGTGCCTGGCCGTCAAGCTGGGTGCGGAAGTGAGCGACCTGTCCGAAGCGCTGCGGGCATCGCTGCATCGCGGCGTCAGCGGCATCACGTCGCGGCTGGGACAATGCATCGAGCGCGGCATGGCGGATGGCTCGCTGCCGCCAGGCCTGGACGCCAGGGTGCTGGCCGTCGCGCTTTACCAGAGCTGGGTGGGCGCCAGCCTGCTCGCCAAGATCAACCATGACCGCGCGCCGCTGGATACGGCAATGGCGGGCACGCAGCAAGTACTGAATCAAAAGCAGCACGCTTGAACCCGGCGGGGCGCCGTACGGACACCCCGCTTTTTTGTTCATAATCTATAGACGACTGGTCTAATAATGAAAGGAGCATCAAATGACTGCCACTAGCAACCGCCGCATCGTTCTCGCCTCCCGCCCGCAGGGCGCACCCGTGCCCGGCAACTTCCGTCTCGAAGAAGGTCCAGTACCGGAGCCGGGCGAAGGCCAGGTTCTGCTGCGCACCCTCTACCTGTCGCTCGACCCGTACATGCGCAACCTGATGGACGAAGTCCCGCCAGCCTACGCGCCGAGGGTCGAGCTGGGCGCTACCATGGTCGGCGGCACCGTCAACCGCGTAGTGGCATCGCGCCATCCCAATTTCACGGCTGGCGAGATCGTGCTCGGCAACGCAGGCTGGCAGGATTACGCGCTATCCGACGGCAGCGACTTGCGTGCGCTGGGCGACATGGAGCAGCCCTCGCTGGCACTGGGCGGCCTGGGCATGCCGGCCTTCACCGCCTATGTCGGCCTGCTCGATATCGGTCAGCCCAAGCCAGGCGAAACGGTGGTGGTGGCGGCGGCCACCGGCGCAGTCGGCTCCATAGTCGGCCAACTGGCCAAACTGAAGGGCGCACGCGTGATCGGCATCGCCGGCGGGGCCGACAAAGTAAACTTTGCCCGGGATGAACTGGGTTTCGACGTCGCGTTGGACCGTCACGACCCGCAGTTGACGCAAAAACTGGCCGAAGCGGCGCCAAACGGAATCGACGTCTATTTCGAGAATGTGGGCGGGGCAGTGTTTGACGCAGTGTTGCCTCTGTTGAACATCGGCGCGCGCGTACCGGTGATCGGCGTGATCGCCCAATACAACCGGAATGGTGCGCCGCAAGGCGAGGACCGGCTGCCGCTGGTGATGTCGACCATCCTGCAAAAGCGCATCCTGATGCAGGGCATGGTCATCCTCGATCACTACGAAACCCGCTATGACGACTTTGCCCGCGACATGTCAACCTGGGTCGCGGAGGGCAAGGTCAAGCTGTTCGAAGATGTCCTGGACGGCCTGGAGCGCGCCCCGGAAGGGTTGATGGGCTTGTTGCAAGGCAGCAATTTTGGCAAGGTTGTAGTGTGCGTCACGAAAGCCTGAAATGTTGTATATAACTCTGGCGGGGTGCTCTTTCTGCGTGGCATAATTGGTTTAGTTCTTAACAATATGCCTGAACAATTCATGAATGTCACCAGATTGATAACGGCCTTTTCGATGGCCCTGGCCGTCGGTACCGCCGGCGCCGCCCCCCAGCCAGGCAATACCTGGGACAACCTCGTGGGCATGAAATACGCCAAAGCCCGCAAGGAAGTCATCGATGCGGGCTGGCGCGCCGACCACCGCAATGCCGCCACCGAATGGGAGCGCCAGCTGCAGGGCCAGTTCCCTGAACTGCGCACCTGCGAAGCAGCCAGCGGCCAGTGCACCCACTTTTTCGTGTCTTATGACGGCATCTGCCTGAAAGTGGTGACCGAAGGCGAGTCCGTGGCCGCCTTCAAGGTACGCAGCGTGGCGCAAGGCTGCCCCAAGCAGCAGTAATGCCGTACACCCTGCGGCCAGCCGTGGCGGCCGACATGGTCGAGATCATGCGGCTGGAGCGAGCCGGCTTTGCGGAAGCGATCCAGGAAACAGAGGAAGCTTTTGCCGAGCGCCTGTCGGCCGCGCCGGAAGGATGCTGGGTGCTGGCCGGCGAAGCAGGGCGTTTGTACGGTTATCTCTGCGCCGAATTCTGGCCGCTGCAGCAGGGCTTCGACCCAGCCAAGTTCGCGCGCAACCATGCGGCGGCCAAGACCCATGTGCTGGAAGGCGAGGAAGTCTACGTCTCGTCCATGGTGGTTGATCCCGCGACGCGCGGCACGGGCTGGGGGCGCCGCCTCTTCCGCGACGCCCTGGCCGGGATGTTCGCCCGCCATCCACGCCTGCGTAGCACCATCCTCATCGTCAACCCCGAATGGAACGCCGCCCGCCGGATTTACCGCGCCGAAGGCTTTGCCGAAATCGGCGAGATCGAAGGCTATTTTGCCTCCGACGACGGCCGGCGCCTGCCGGCCATCGTCATGCGCCGCAACTGATCGGGTTTGTGCATAATGGTCGCCATGCGAGTCGCGACCTTCAACATCAACGGCATTGGCGCCCGCCTCCCGGCACTGCTGCAATGGCTGAATGAAACCCAGCCTGACGTCGTGTGCCTGCAGGAGCTGAAGGCCCCGCACGAAAAATTCCCCGAAGCGGCAATCAATGATGCCGGCTATGGCGCCGTCTGGCACGGCCAGAAAAGCTGGAATGGCGTGGCCATCCTGGCGCGCGGCACCACGCCGGTGGAGCTGGGCCGCACCTTGCCGGGCGACCCGGAAGATGTTCAGAGCCGCTATATCGAAGCCATGGTGGGCAAGCTGATGGTCGCCTGCCTCTATCTTCCGAATGGCAATCCGGCGCCCGGTCCCAAGTTCGACTACAAGCTCAAATGGTTCGACCGGCTGATCGCGCGCGGCGAAGAACTGGTGGCTTCGAAGAAGCCCGTGATCATGGCCGGCGACTACAACGTGATGCCGACCGAGCTCGATGTCTACAAGCCCGAACGCTGGGTTGACGACGCGCTGTTCCGTCCCGAAACGCGGGCCGCCTTTGCAAAACTGGTCGGGCAGGGCTGGACCGACGCCCTGCGCACCATGCATCCCGACGAAAAAATCTACACCTTCTGGGACTACTTCCGCAACGCATTCGGCCGCGACGCCGGCCTGCGTATCGACCACCTGTTGCTGAATCCCGTGCTGGCGCCGCACCTGCGCGGGGCGGAAGTCGATCGCGTCGTGCGCGGGCGGGAAAAGCCCAGCGATCATGCGCCGACCTGGGTGGAGTTAGAGGGCTCCTTCTAATCTTTTCGCAACTGTTGTTTCCACGCGGTATATTGGCCTCACTCCGGAGTTGTTCGTTTTGATAACACTAACCTGAGGAGGCACCATGCGTTATTCACGCGCTGCAGCACTGTCCACACCTTCCGCGTCCACCGAAGCGGAGCCCCTGAACCAGTTGAACATGACGCCGCTGATTGACGTCATGCTGGTCCTCATCATTATGCTGATTGTGACCATTCCCAAAGCCAACCATGCCATCGGCATGGACATGCCGCGGCATGGCGGCGCCATCGAGCAAATAGCCCAGACGCTGGAAGTCGACTTCGACGGCACGCTCTGGTGGAACGGGGCCCAGCTCGCAAGCCGCGCAGCGCTGGAAGAAAAGCTGGCCGCGCTGAAAGGCGACGACAGCATCCAGCTGCGCTCCAACGGCCTGGCGCCATACAAGGTGGTGGCCGGGGTGCTGTCGACGGCGCAGCGGCTCGGGGTGCGCAATATTGCTATCGTAGGGAATGAACGCTTCCAATAAGCTGCTCTTCGGCGCAGCCGCGCTGGCACTTGCCGGCTGCGCCTTCGAACCCCGGCCCCCCGAGTTTCTCCCGGTTCTGGCTGAGAGGCGGGCCTTGATCGTGGTGGCGGAAATGGATGCGGGCGAATACCTGAAGCCATTGCCAGACCCGCCGGCCAAGCCCGGCGTCGTAACGGTGAGCATGGATCCGCCACCGCACTGGGTTCGGGCCGAAGTCCAGCAAACCATCTATGGACCTGCGAACCTGCCGTCAGTCCTGTACGCAGGAACCGGCAGCCATTATGGCCCGCAGCCAATGTCGCCCGACCCGCAACTGGTCTTCTTTATCACCGACGGAAGTCAGTACATCATGCAACGCTACGGCCACAAGGCGTTGCTGACCAAGCTGGATGGCAGCCTGCTCCTGCCTGTATGGGATGCGCAGGTTTCGCCCTGGCTGCCGTGTGCAGTACTGGAATTGCGTGAAGAGATAGATAGCGGCCAGGTGCGGGAAACGCTGAATAAGCGCGACGCGGACTATCTGCCGGCCATGCAACGGCCGGACCTGTTCCGCACCGTTCCTGGCGGCTTCGTGCCGCGCTATGCGATCGACCTGCGCAAGCTTGCTGCTTTCCTGCGCGCCAATCCGCCACCGGCCGGCCGCATCGAATGCGAATAAAAAAAGGGCGCCTTGCGGCGCCCTTCGTGCTTTGGAGAAAGCGGTAACTTAGTTGCCGCAGCCCAGGGACTTGATGCGGTCGTAGGCTGCCTTGGCTTGCACCATGCCGTAGCCAGTCTTGTTGTCCTTGCCTGCCACGTCCAGGTCCAGTGCGGACTTGGTCAGGGAAGCGCGGATCTGCGAGCCGGTGCAGGTTGGGAAGTAGGACCATACCAGCGCTGCCACTGCCGACACGTGCGGGGTAGCCATCGAGGTGCCGTCATAGAAGCTGTAGTTGGTTGGCTTCACTTCCACGGTTGCGGACTGGCCGAGCTGGGCTTTCATCGCTGCGCCGTCAACATCGGTCGCGGTGACCGAAGGGATGGTGGTCACGGTGGTGCCCAGGGTGCCACCAAAGGTGCCGGCTGCGTTGTTGTACACGATGGCGCCGACGCCGCCGGATGCCTGGCAGTTCGATACTTTGGTGGCGAAGTCGACGGTGCCGCGCTGGATCAGGCAGACCTTGCCGGACACGGAGCTGTTGACTGCATCGCCCAGGCCGAAGTCAGCCAGCGGAGCGGTGCGGGACAGTTTCGGCGAGCCTTCCATGTCGCCCGGGGTGTACACGGTCGAGCCGACCGACAGCTTGGACTCGGAACCTGCGCCCATCGGCACGGTCGACAGCACGGCCACGCCTGGGCCGGAGATTTCAACCTTGCTGTTGTACTGCGAGAAGCTTGCCCACTGCTTGTTCTCGTCCACTGCAGCAACCATCATCACGCTGGCGTAGCCGGCTGGGTAGGACACCACGGTGTTGCCGTCGTTGCCGGCAGCGGCGATCGACAGCACGCCCTTGGTCTGCAGGGTATCGAAGGCTTTCTTTTCGGTCTGGCTGGAGCGGCCGCCGCCCAGGGACATCGAGATCACGTTCGCGCCGGCTGCGCCGCACTTGTTGGCAGCGGTAGCCAGGGTCGAGGAGTAAGCCCAGCCGTCAGCGCCAAACACTTTGACGATGTGCAGCTTCAGCTTCTTGTTCGGGTTCACGCCAACCACGCCCAGGCCGTTGTTGATGCCGGCGATAGTGCCTGCAACGTGCGAGCCGTGGTGGTTTTCGTCGGTGCTCCAGTTGCCGGTGCCGGAGTCGTATTCGCCGGTCACCACGTTACCGTTCAGGTCTTCGTGGGCGTTGTCGTAGCCGGAGTCGATGATGCAGACCTTGCGGTTGGAGGTGTTGGCGTCCGACAGCTGGTCAGCCTGCACAGCCTTGATGCCCCATGGGACGAGCTGGCCCAGCTGGTATGGGGTGCCGGTCGATGGCGAGGTGGTGGCGAACAGCTGGCGCTTGACGTCCTCTTCAACCAGGATCACGTTCGGGTTGTGTTCCAGGCCCTTGATTGCCTGGGTCGGCACTTCGATCGCGATTGCGTCCATGCCGAAGATTTCATGTTTGATGTTGCCTTTGGCAGCAGCGACGGCCGATTTCATGGCGGCTGCCTTGCCTGGCTGGAATTGCACGATGACGCGGGTGGTGTCGTTGGCGGCAAAGGCCTGGCCAGCTGCACCGACAGCTACAACAGCAGCCAGCAGCTTCACGCCGGCAGCGATTTTCGAAACCTGGAATTGCTTTTGAACCATGGAAATTCTCCCACTCTTGTGTAAGGTGTATGTCCCCGGGCCGTTGTTCGGCGCGAATGTTATTTGCCGTAACGCAAACGTTTTGCGCTCGACTGGACTGAGTGTATGGAGGAAAACGCAAGAAATCTATCAAAATGTATCCATTTGTAGATTCGTGTGGAATTTGCCATACAGATTTGTTAAGAATGGGACACTTTACCCGTCGCCGTCTCAAACTTAACAAATGAAAGCTGGATTTGCCGTATGCTGCCCGGCATGGACGACTTTATTGAAATCTACGATGGCGCCCTGACGCCCGACCAGTGCCAGCAGATCCTGGCGCGCTTCGAGGCCAGTGGCAAAGCCGTGCGCGGCAAGACCGGGCAGGGTGTGGACGTGGCCAAGAAGGACAGCTACGACCTGACCATCAGCCAGCACGCCGACTGGAACGACGTGTCCAACCTGATGATGGCCAGCGTGCTGGCCCACCTGTCGGCCTACATGGACAAGTACCGCATGCTGTTGACCGGGGCCCTGTCGCCGCGGGTCGCCGATCCCGACAGCGGCCAGCCGGTCACGCTCAATATCGATAACTTCGAGCGCTGCGGCCGCCCTTACCTGGCGGAGTTGATCCAGTCGATGTACCGCTGCGGCCCGATCAACCTGCAAAAATACCTGCGGGATAGCGGCGGCTATCACCACTGGCATTCCGAGATCTATCCGCAGAACGCGAGTTGCGAAACGCTGCACCGCGCCTTGCTGTTCCAGTTTTACCTGAACGACGTGGCGGATGGCGGGGAGACGGAGTTCTACTACCAGCAGCGCAAGGTGGAGGCGCGCCAGGGGCGGCTGATCATCGCGCCGGCCGGCTTCACCCATACCCACAAAGGAAATGTCTCGCGCAGCGGCGATAAATACGTGGCGACTTCGTGGATCCTGTTCCAGCGCGCCGAAGCGATGTTCGGCGCGCCGGGTTGATGCGCGCGTAAGAAGGATTTAAGCGCGGCGACGGCGGCGTGCCAGGGCCATTGCGCCCAGGCCGCCCAGCAGCAGGGCGCCGCTGACTGGTTCCGGCACGTCGGCCGGAGGAGCTGCGCGCTCGCCATCCACGCTGACGTTGTCGATTGCCCAGCTCTCGTCGTCGCCGGCTTGCCATACATTGCCGGAAGCGAAGAACTCGATGGTGTGGGCGCCGGCAGCCAGGTTGCCCAGGTTGAAGCTCATTTCGTAGGCCTGGTCTTCCCAGCCGGAGAAGCCCAGGTGGGTATGGTTGGTCAGCAGGGTCAGGTGCGAATCGGACGCTGCAGCGCCGAAGGTATCGAAGTTCTGCTGGTACAGCAGGTTACCGTCGACGCGGATGTTGAAGAAGTCCGGGCCGCAGCAATTGCTGCCATCCCACGAGTCCAGGGCGCCGAAGGACAGTTTGAGGGTTGCGTCGTTGACCGCGCCGCCAAAATTCAGGTTCAGCACCGAAGCGGCGGCGGGATTGCCTGGCGCGCTATTGCGCAGCATCTGCTGGCCGAAGCCCCACTGGCTGTAGCCCTGGGTGCCGGTCAGGAAGCCCGCGCCGGTGAAGCCGTTCGCGTTGGATTCGAAATTATTGGAGTACAGGACGGTTGCCGATGCCGGGATGGCGGCGGCTACTGCGAGTGCTGCGAGAATTGCTTTGAATTTCATTGAGGTTTCCCAGGTTATTGTTGATTAAACAGGGATGCCTAAAAGCAAATCTTGTGCCACGTAAACAAATCAAGAACTTATGTAAAAATCATTTACCGATTGTAAAGTTTTCCGACAGCAAGTCGCCAATCCATGTTGACTCCCAGGCTAGCCAAAATGATCAGCGCAAAGCCAGCCACCTGCCACCCGCTGATCAGGTGGCCGTAGACCAGGTAGTCCCAGCACACCGCAGCTGCGGGATAGATAAAGGTCAGGACCGCAATCGCCGCCGTTTCCATGCGCGGCGTGGCGCCGTAAATCATGACGTAAGCAATGGCTGTCGGCACCAGGCCGAGGGTGCCGAGCCAGCCCCATTGTGCGGCGCTCAGGCCTCCCGCTGGAATGGTGCTGAAAGCGCCCAGCAGCAGCGCCCCGGTCATGCAGTGCACCAGTGCCGTCAAATGCGGCGGCGTGCCGCGCATCGACTTGGTGGTCAGGGTGACGCCGGCGTAGGCCAGCGCGCCGGTCAGGGTGCTGGCGATGCCGAGCAGGTAGTTGGCATCCATCGGTTCATCGAAACGCACGCCGCAGGCCAGCGCCAGGCCGCCGAAGCCCACTGCCACCCAAGCCATCTTGTTGGCCGCCAGCCGCTCGCGCAAGATCAAGGCGCCGAGCAGCAGCACCATGAAAGGCTGCACGTGGAACACTATGGTGGCGACCGCGATGCCGATGCGGCGGATGGCTTCGAAGAAGGTGACCCAGTTAATCACCATCAGCACACCGCTGAAGGCCGCCAGCCCGAATGCGCGCCGCGGCATATTGGCGCGCCTGAACATGCCTTTCCAGCCGCAGTAAAGCGCCAATGCCACGGCGCCAATGGCGCAGCGGAAGAACACAGTAGTGACCGGGTCGAGGCGCGCCTCCTGGACATAGATGCCCAGGGTGCTCAGCATGAGCATGGCGACGATGTAGGTAAGGACGGGATGGCGCATTCCGTCGATCATCGCATGAAAGTCGGGGTCATGTTAAATGGGGACGTACCCTTTGAAGGGGTACGTCCCCATTTAATATTTGCGCTTGAAGTTACTGCACGGTGAGAATCACTTTGACGCTGTCGTCGACGGCGGATTTCTCGATATAGCCGATGGCCTGGACGTCGGCGGCAACGGCTTTCTTCACTTCGGCGCTGGAACCGTACTCCTTGGGCGCCGTGCCTTTGCCGGTAAACACCAGCTTCGACCACTGCGCCTTGACCTGGGCGCTGTCCTTGCCCAGCACCTTCTGGCTGAACTCATTGCGCAGCGGTCCTTCGGTGTGTTCGATCGGCGTGAACAGGGTCGATTTACCGAGGAAGAACTGGGCCGCCTGCTCGCTGAACATGCGCGAGGCGGGGTTCTTCGGATTCACGACCACCACGATTTCGGCTGCCAGCACGGGCAGGGCGGCACACATCATCGCTGCGGCGAGCAGCGGCTTGATTCGCTTGTCCATGGCTGCCTCCTCAGAACACGAAGTCGAGTGCTACGGCATACACGTTTACCGACCCCTGGAAGCCCGGCGCAGGGTTGATGAACGCGCCCGCGCCATCCTTCGGCTTGATGTGGTCGACCTGGACTTTCAGTGCCAGCGATTTGTAGAAGTCCCAGCGCACGCCAATCGCATCCGACGATTGCAGCGCGGCTTTCGCCAAACCGGCCGGCCCGTTGATGGCGAAGGTGATCGGGGCCAGCGGGCCGGTGGCCGGCAGGCCTGCCACGCTGCGCGGCGATTTCTGCGTGATGTTGCCGTGGTAGTAGTAGGGTAGGAATTTGCCGAAGCGGTATCCGGCCATGGCGTACCAGGAATTGGTGTCCTGCACCAGCAGCGTGTCGGTGCGGCGCATCGCATATTCGGCTTGCAGCACGACGTTCTTCCAGTCCATCGTTCCGCCGACGGACGTGAATGTGCCTTTCACGTCGCGTGCCGGCATCATGTCGGCCACGGTCCCGAGCCCGACAGTGCGCAGCGTGGCCAGCAGCCCGGCCAGGGAAGGATTGTCGACCAGGCTGAAGTCGGCCTGGGCGCGGCCGAAGCGCAGCGTGAACGGGCCGTTTTCCGCTATCACGTGCAGCATGATCGCCTTGCGGAATTCGATGGTCTGCGACGGCAGGTCGACATCGGCGCGGCCGGTGCCCAGTTGCACGCTGAGGGAAGTGTCACCGAAGCTGTGCTGGTACAGCAGGTCGGCGCCGTCGAAGGAATCGAGCGTCACCTGGCGATAGACTTCGGCCGGCGGGCGCAGCATGTTATTGGCGTAGCCCACGTTGCGGAAGTCGGAAATCATGTAGATCGGCGCACCCATGCGGCCGACGCGCACGCTGAACTCATCGTTGACCTTGAACTTGGCAAAGGCCCATGCGGCCTGGGCGCGGTAATGGTCGATGGCATCCTTGCGCACCAGGCCCTGGCCGGTGAACGAGATCATGTCGTTGACCTTGACCGTGGCCTGGATGCCGAAGTTCGAATCGACGCCGGTGCGCCAGTCCTTCTTCACGCCGGATGCCTGGTTGGGCCGGATGAATTCAGCGTCGTTGGTGTCGGTGGAGGTGAGGGCGGCGGTGCCAAAGCCGCTGATGGTGACGGTGGGACCCGATTCCTGGGCGCCTGCCTGGATGGCGAAACTGGTTGCTGAAAGCGCGGCAAGCGCGCAGCACATTCTTTTCATCGTCATGCTCTCTCCCGTTGTTATTGGTGGTGAACAAGCTGACTACGGGGCCCAGTGTTACAGATTGCGGGCAGGCTCGCCACTTTTCGTGGTAGGCGCGCAACAATGAAAAAAGCCCGCAGTTGCGGGCTTTCATGGAGGGAGTGTGCTGCTTACTTCGCTTTGCCGAGTTCGGAGCGGTGGCGCGAGTAGCCAAAATACACGATCAGGCCCAGTACCAGCCAGATGCCGAAGGCCAGCCAGGTGACGGCCGACAGGAAGGCCATCAGCGCCAGGCAGAAAGCGACAGCCAGGCCTGGGATCACCGGCACGCCAGGGCAGCGGAAGGCGCGGTGCAGGTCAGGGCGCTTCTTGCGCATGATGATCACGGCGATCGATACCAGGCAGAACGCGGCCAGGGTGCCCATGTTGACCAGTTCGGCCAGCACGTTCAGCGGTACCAGGGCGGCGATGAAACCGAAGATCAGGCCGACCATCCAGGTGGCGAAGAACGGGGTGTGGTATTTCGGGTGCACCTGCGACAGCTTCTTGGGCAGCAGGCCGTCGCGCGACATGGCGAAGATGATACGGGTCTGGCCGTAGGCCATCACCAGGATCACGGTGGTCATGCCGAGGATGGCGCCCAGCGAGACCCAGCCGGCGAACCAGTTTTCACCGGCGTATTGCAGGGCCAGCGACACCGGGTGGTCAACGCCCAGGAATTGTTTGTATGGGACGATGCCGGTCATGATGCCGGCCACGATCACGTACAGGATGGTGCAGACGGCCAGCGAGCCGATGATGCCGATCGGCAGGTCGCGCTCAGGACGCTTCACTTCTTCCGCGGCGGAAGTCACGGCGTCGAAGCCGATGAAGGCGAAGAACACCAGGGCCGCGGCGCTCATCACGCCGGAAGCGCCGAAAGGCATGAATGGCTGCCAGTTGGCAGGCTGCACGTGGCCGGCGCCAACAGCGATGAACAGGATCACCACGCCGATCTTGATGACCACCATGATGTTGTTCACGCGGGCCGATTCGCGCACGCCCCAGCCCAGCATGGCGGTCAGCACGATCATGATCACGAAGGCCGGCAGGTTGAAGATGGTGGTGACGCCAGGCACGGCGCCTGGCGCGGCGGTCAGGGCGGCCGGCAGGTGGATGCCGATGCCGGCGATCAGCGATTGGAAGTAGCCGGACCAGGCCACCGATACGGCGGAGGTGGCCAGGCCATATTCGAGCATCAGGTCCCAGCCGATCATCCATGCCACCAGCTCGCCCAGGGTGGCGTAGCTATAAGTGTAGATGGAGCCGGCAACCGGAACGGTCGAGGCGAATTCGGCGTAGCACAGGGCGGCGAAACCGCAGGCCAGTGCTGCGACAACGAAGGAAATCGTCAGGGCCGGGCCAGCGGTCAACGCACCGGTGCCGGTCAAGACGAAGATGCCGGTACCGACGATGGCGCCAATGCCCATCAGCACCAGGTCCATTGGACCCAGCACTTTCTGCAGGCCGCCCGGGGTACGGGTGGCTGCTACCAT
>Ga0209050_1002655_pt1 | contig 14633 bp, 12 predicted proteins | sample Araplavi_mTSA_r2_FD_184276 | JGI IMG/M metagenome (GOLD analysis project Ga0209050, IMG submission 184276) | Arabidopsis root microbial communities from North Carolina, USA - plate scrape MF_Cvi_mTSA_r2 (SPAdes) (version 2) | ecosystem: Host-associated > Plants > Roots > Endosphere | place: USA... | reverse complement strand
GACAAACGAACGCAGCCACGGACTCACCCGCCCGGCCAGGCGTTGATCGAGCAACCACGGTGCAGGCTGGCCGAGCATCTCGCGCAGATGCTCACGCACGAGCGGATCGTAGTTCGCGATGCCGGGCTTGAGCTGATCCGCCCCGCGCACGAGCTGACGAATCCGCCGGCCGAGGCCGCGCACTTTGCGCAGCACCGTGGACGACGCTGAGGCTTCGCTGTTTTTCGGCCGGGACCGCTGCCACGGGATGTCGCGGAAAAAGCGCGGATACCGTTTGAGCAGCACCCGCCCGTAGAATTGGTTGCCCTTCCGTTTCTCGTCCGTGAGCGCGCCGTAGGCCAGGTGCAGCAGCGGCAGGCTGAGGCTGGGAAAAACCGTTTCGCAGTAGCTGGCGCTCGCGAGCGGGCCATTGAGCGTGAAGCGAGCCGCCCGCCGGCGCAGCCAGAAGCAATCGGAGCTCGGCCCCACGCAATCGGCGAGCAAATCGGGGCGCGAAGCCTCGACGACTTGTTCGAACGAATAGAAAGGGTTCTCGACGAAAAACGGCCGGAGCAAATCGGGGAGTGAGTGCGGCCAGGTCTGGCTGCTTTGCGACCGCAGAAAGCTGCCGCCGAAAATCACGTCGCCCATGAAATTCATGGGACTGTAGCGATTCCCGCCGTGGAGCGCCTCGCAAACCGCCGCGACATGGAGATGCGTGGCAGCCACGCCGGCATCGGTCTGCCAGACAGCGCGTTCGCGACCGTCCCACCAGTTTTCTGTGGTGAGCGGAAAAATGCGGTGCTCGACCCCCGCGGCCTCCGCCACAGTTTTGGCGATGGCGAGATCGGAGGACTCTGGCGCGCCAAAGGTGATCGCCGTCATGGATTGCCCCTGCGCGGCCATTTCCGCGAGCAGCACTCGAGAGTCCAATCCCCCACTCAGCAGAAACGGGCTGCGGCAAGGTCGGGAACGCTGGGCGACTGACTTCGCCCACAGGCGGCCAAACTCTTCCTCCAGCTCCTCGTCGGACGCACCCGGGACCGCGGGAATTTCCGCAAAACTCCAGTAGGTCGAACGCGTCATCCCTTCGGGCGTAATCTCGAGAGCCGTCGCCGAGGGGAGCACCTTGATGCTCGACCACCACGTGCGGTCGCTGAGGATCCAGCCGAAGGAGATGTATTGCATGAGCCCGACCTCATCCAGCTCCGGAGCAGCTGGGCAGAGCGGGAGCAGGCATTTGGCCTCCGAGGCGAAGGCAAAAAAATCAGGCGTATCGAGAGTGTAGACCGGCCGCGTGCCGAGGCGATCACTCAGCAGCGTGAGTTTGCGCGCCGCCGGGTCGTAGGAAAAGCAGGCAAACTGGGCATCGACCGGGGCCAGCCGCCGGGGCGATTCCAGCCAGGAGGCGATTTCGGCGGCATCCGGCGTGGGTTGCGGTGCGCCATCGCGATAGACCTCGCCGTCGAAAAACGAAATCGCCGCCGAACCGGGCGTCTGGATCGGCTGCGCGGCGGGATTGAGCACGCCCAAATGGACGCGGCCGCCGCAAAAGTGATCGTCCGACCAGAGCTCGGTTTGCAGCCAGGATTCGTGCTGCATCGGGGCGGCCAGCAGGCCCGCGCGCAGCCGCAGCAGCGGACCCGCCGCCGAGTCGCGCTTGGAAAAAAGGCCGAAGATCCCCGGCATGGCTCAGGCCCCGGGCTCGATGCGCCAGGTCGGGGCGCAATAAAACGGCCCCCAATGCACTGTGGACGGGAGCGCATTGCCCCAGCCAAAAACATCGTAGGGCTGCACCTGCAGGGTGAAAGCATCGCTGAAACGCGCCACGTCGCGCCCCTTTTCACTGATGTAAATGCGCAGACGATAGTTGCCGACATTGAGCGGCAGACGGCCCAGATCGACCCCGATTTTCCAGGTCTTCGCGCTGCCTTCCGAAACGGGCACCGCCTGCACCTTGCTGCTCATGCTCACGAGCGGCGAGCCATCGAGATTAAGAATGGATACGCTGCAACCCACGCCCTGGAGCGGCTCGGGAGAGACCACCGTGAAATCGAGCTTCACCTCGGCGCCGCAGTTGAACTGGAAGAAGCGCGGCGTGCTGTCGAAATGCAGGCTGAGATGCTCGCCGCGGCCGAAGTCGCCCGGCAGGAGCGTCGTGCTCGTATCGGTCGCTTCTTGAAACGACGCCACGTAGGCATCGATCACCGAAGCCGCGTCGCCATCCTTTTCCACGGCACCACGCGAGAGCAGAACACAGCGGCTGCACAGCGAGCGCACGACCGCGGTATTGTGGCTGACGAAAAGCACCGTGCGGCCTTCCCGGCTGGCCACTTCGCTCATCTTGCCCGTGCACTTTTGCTGAAAGGCGGCATCGCCGACCGCGAGTACTTCGTCGACGATCAGGATTTCGGGATCGAGGTGGGCGGCGACGGCAAACGCCAGGCGCACGTACATGCCGCTGGAGTAGTGTTTGACCGGCGTGCTGATGAATTTTTCGACTTCGGCAAAGGCGACGATTTCATCGAAGCGCGCCCGGATTTCCCGGCGGCTCATGCCGAGGATCGCACCGTTGAGATAGATATTCTCCGCGCCGGTCAGCTCGGGGTGAAACCCGGTGCCGACTTCAAGCAGACTGGCGACCCGACCGTGAAGGCGGACTTCCCCCTCGGTCGGCTCGGTGATCTGGCTCAGCACTTTGAGCAGGGTCGATTTGCCGGCGCCATTGCGCCCGACGATCCCGACGACCTCGCCTTGATTGATCTCGAAATTCAGGCCGCGGATCGCCCAGAACTCGTCTTCCGTGGTCTTTTTCTTCCGGCGGAAAAGGGCCGCGAGATGATCCCGCAGGGTATCGTGCTGGCGGAGGCCGAGCTTGTAGCGTTTCCCGAGATCGTGAATGGAGATGGCGGCCATTGCTTAGACGATGTCGGCGAACGAACGCTCGGTGGATTTGAAGTACAGCAACCCGGTCACGAGGAGCACGAGGACGAAGACGTTCCCGAGCAGGAAAGTCCCCCAATCCGGGGCGAATTGCGGCCCGAGGACGCACCAGCGGAAGCCATCGATGACACCGACGAGCGGATTCAGGCTGAACCAGAACTGCCAGCGCTCAGGCACCACCGCCCGCCAATCGAAGCCGACCGGCGCGACGTACATGCCCACCCGGGTGATGAATGGCACGATGTACTTCACGTCGCGGTAGCGCACATTCAGCGCACTAAACCAGACGCCGACGGAAAACGCCGCGAGGAAGGCCAGGCCAAAAAAGACCGGCAGCAAGAGCAGGTGCGGGCGCCACGAGACGCCGTAGGCGAGCATCATCACCAGCAGGATGACGAGGGCGATCACTGCATCGATAAACCCACTCAGGACCGCGCTGGCCGGGACGATGAGGCGGGGGAAATAGACCTTCGAAATGATGCGGGCCGAGGCGACCAGCGAATTGCTGCTTTCCGCTAGGGCATTGGCAAAGAACTGCCACGGCAAAAGCGCGCTCAGGACCAGCACCGGATACGGTGCGCTGCCGCTCGGCATATTGGCAAACCGGCCGAAAACCACGCTGAGAATCACCATCGTCAGCACCGGCTGAACGACCGCCCAAGCGACGCCCAAATAGGTCTGCTTGTAGCGGACCAGCACGTCGCGCCACGCGAGGAAGCCGAACAGCTCCCGATACCGCCAGAGTTCGGCGAAATCGATCGGGATCAACCCATGTCGCGCCCGGAGAACACGTTCCGGCGGTTCAGCGGCCATGGCACGGGGTTACCGGTACGGCGGCGGAACGGTGAAATAGAGGAAGCGAAAAAAGGCGCATTCGCGGGCGGGCTCTGTAAGGGAGGACCCGCGGTAATGCCAAGTAAAAGTTGGGTTGCGAACCGGCGCAGAATGCACGCCAGCCAAGCGGCGGAAGCGCTCAGTCGAACCCTCGGAAATATCCAATTCCCGATGTCTCAGCCCCCAAAGGCTGAATTCTGGCGAGACTAACCGACTCGAAGCGGCTGAGTCTTGCTCTTGGGATTCAGGTCGGCTGGGACAGCCCCCACAATGCGGGGCTCCAGGCCAAGCTTACGGAAAATACCCCGGATCTCCTGAATCGTCAGCGAGGGTTCATCGAACTCCAGATAAACGATGTGGTGATTCCGATCGACTTTGTAACGCAGCCCGGGAACCGCCTCGAGCTCGTGGTCGAGCTCCAGGATTTTTTCCAAGGCGCCAACTCCTGCGGCATAGACCTCAAGTTCGATCATACATTTTTGAAGTAGTTTGGAGACGAAAGCTTGGCAACGTTAAAATTTACCGGCTATCGGGGTTTCCCCCACAAGAAAACGGTCATCTTTTCATCATGCCCAGCAATTGTTCAACGCCGCTCATGACCTGCTCGGGTGGCAGAAATTTTTTGTCCATGCCGTTTTTGGTCAGGGGCTGGCCGGTTTCGGCCACGGCGACCAGCCACGGGTAGGTTTCGCCCCCGAATTGCTTGATCGCACTGTCGACCGCCCCGTAACGCACTGCGGGCCAGGGCATCTGCTGACTGCGCATGAATTCGCCCATGTTGTACTCATCGCGGTCGGCGCTGACGAAAATGACCTCGAACTGCGTGGGATACTGTTCCTTCAGCTTGCGGTAGGCTTCGACCATGGTCGGCGCCCATTTCCGGCTGGAGGCATCCCAGAAAGCCGCATAGAAAAAGACGAAGATGTGCACGCCCTCGAGCCCCTGGGCGCTGAAAGGCCGGAGGTTGCTCCCATCCATCTTCACCAGTTTGTCCTCGAGCATCTGCCGCACGGTGCCGACCCGGCGCATGCTGGCGGAGATCTGCTGCTGCTGCTGGAGACGTCTGGCGTAGTCGGCGGAATCCTGGGCCGCGATTTGCGCCGTGCGCATTTGCTGCTGCTGCTGGCGCTGGGCCTCCATCTGGGCGGCTTCCGTCGAAAGAGCCACGCCGGGTTGCTTCAACGCCGTGATGAGGGTGTCGCTGGCCCCGGATTGCCGGAGCAGACGCTCACTGTCGGCATCGAGGGGGATCAGCAGGTGGCGCTGGGCGGCTTCGCGGGCGATTTCCGCCTCGGAAACCTGCTGGCGAAGGTGAAATTCGATCTCTTTCAACGTGATCGGAGCCGCGGCGGCGACGGCAGCACTGAGAAAGTAGGGAAGCAGGAACTTCACAGCCCACTTCTTAGCAAATGACGCGCCGCGGCCCAACTTTGCGAACCGGCACTGGCCACTCGTGCCGGGCTCGCGTATGCGTGAAGGCCTATGTCTTCTCCCGTCCGTGTCCCGGTCGAACTCGGCCCCCACCGCTACGAAGTGCTCATCGGCTCGCCCCTCCTGGCGAACCTCGGGCCGCTGGTGCGTGCCGCCGGGCTGAAGCAGAGGAATGCGTTTGTGATCACGAATCCGCAGGTCGCGGAGCATTACTTCGAACGGGTCCGGGCAGCGCTGACGGAGGCGGGTTTTGTACGGGTCGTACGGCACGATCTGCCGGTGACGGAGGAGGGCAAAAACTGGGAGGAATTCAGCCGGGCCTGCGCGGGATTGCTGGAGGCGTTTCCGGATGCAGGCGCGTCGCCGCTGGTCTTTTTGCTCGGGGGCGGCGTCGTGGGCGATCTCGGGGGCTTTGCCGCGGCGGTCTTCCGGCGCGGGGTGCCGTTTGTGCAGATCCCGACGACCCTGCTTTCGGCAGTCGATTCCAGCGTGGGCGGTAAAGTGGCGGTGAATTTCGGCGGGGTGAAAAACATCATGGGCGCCTTCAGCCAGCCGCAGCTGGTGGTGGCGGATCTGGCCACCCTGCATTCACTCAGTGCGCGCGAAGTGCGCTCGGGCACCGCGGAAGTGATCAAGTACGGCGCGGTCTGCAGTGCGTCGCTGTTCGAGCAACTCGAACGCGGCGACCTGGAAAAGCTGCTCGCGCTCGATGCCGGCGTGCTGGTCGATGTGGTCGCGCAATGTGTGGCGCTGAAAGCGCGCGTGGTGGAGCAGGATGAATTCGACAAGAAGGGCATCCGCAATGTGCTGAACTTCGGCCACACCATCGGCCACGCGCTGGAGCTGAGCGCCGAGTATGCGCTGACCCACGGCGAAGCGATTTCGATCGGCATGATCGCGGCGACACGACTGGCGCGCGCGCTGGGGCTTGTGGACGAATCGTTCTACACCCGCCTCGAAGGTCTGATCGTCCGGGCCGGACTGCCGATCGATTTCGCCGGAGGTGAGGAGCTGTTCGACCGGATCAAACGGGCCATGCAGCTCGACAAAAAATTCCGCGACGGCCGCAATGTCTTCGTGCTGCCGACGGCGATCGGCACGTGGAGCCAGCAGGAAAATGTCGACTGGACGCTGGTGGACGATGCCGTCCGCAGCATCCTGAAACCGGCGTAACGCGAGCAGCAACGCGGGGCGCACCGCCGCTATATCGGACGGCGGGAGCAACTTCCGCCACCGAAATTGGTCGCCCTACGCCCCGGGCAGGAGATACGCGGCGGCGGCTTGTTGATTGAAGCCGACCGCCGGGACGAGGGCGGCGTGGGCTTCACCCTGATGCAACGCCAGGGCGGCGCAGATGATCTGCCAAAGCGCGCTCGCGCCCGGAGCTTCGCCGAGCTGGCGTTTCGGGTAAATGCGCCGGGGCTCCACGCCGGGGATAGCGACAGCTTCGGCGCGCTCGGCAAAAAGATTGGCCGCGCTGGAGACGATCAAATCGGCACCAACCGGCAGCGTGGCGACGGCGCTTTGCAGTGCGCTCGCCGCATCGCGGCGCCGAGCGAAGGGAACGCCCGCCGTGGTCTCGAGGCCAAGTCCTCCGGCGCTCTGGAGCAGAACTGCGCCGGCGCCTTCAGCCAGCGGCGTGGAGGTGAGCCGCCAATCGTGATAGGCCTCGCAAAGAATCCAATCGATCTCTTCGCAGCCGACCACCAGCACCCGCTCGGCTTCGCCCATGGTGAGCAGCTGCGCGCCAAAATGCAGCGCGGTGAGGCCTACGGTATTGTCGCCGACCAGCGTGTACGTGGCGCCATCGAGACCGAGCATCGCGGCAAGATGACTGGCCGGCGCATTGTAGACCGTTTCGGGAAAAAGCATCGGGCTCGCAGCGTTTGCGCCCTGTTTCACCACCTGGTCGTAAAAACGCCGCGTGTAGACGACGCTGCCGTCGCTGACCGCAAAGACGATCGCGGTTCCTTGCGGATCAGTGAGGCCGGCATCGGCCAGCGCAGCTTGCGCGGCAGCCACGGCGAAATAGCTGATCGGGCTCGACCGGCGCATGCGCGGATGCCGCGCGAGATGTTCGACCAGCTTCGGCGGAACCGGCCGGCTGGCGAGCACGCGGCCCGTTTCAGGATTTTCGAGCGGGCGCGTTTCGGCCACGGCCCCACTGCGCAACGCCTGCCACACCTGGGCGAGATCGCTCCCCAGTGGCGTGACCCAGCCGAGACCAGCAATCGCCGCTTTCATGCGGCTTCGAGCACGATGCTCGCATTAGTGCCGCCAAAGCCGAAGGAGTTCGAAAGCGCGCGGAGCAGCCGGGCGGGACGGGCTTCGTTGGCGACGATGTTTAGAGCGAAGGCGGAGTCGGCTTCGCGGTAGTTGATATTCGGCGGGAGGAATCCTTCGCGCAACGCGAGCAGGCAAAACGCCGCCTCGATCGCACCGGCGGCGCCAAGCGAGTGCCCCATCATCGACTTGGTCGAACTCACCGGCACCCGATCACCAAAGACTTGCGCGATGGCGATCCCTTCGGTGGCGTCGTTGAAGGTGGTCGCGGTCCCGTGCGCATTGATATAATCGATGTCGCCGGGCTGCCGGCGCGCGTCAGCCAGAGCTCGCTCCATCGCCAGGCGCGGGCCGATCCCACTCGGGTGCGGCTGGGTGAGATGATGATTGTCGGTGGCCAGGCCGTAGCCGGTGATCTCGGCGAGAATCGGGGCACCACGACGCTGGGCTGATTCCCACTCTTCAAACGCAAACATCGCCGCGCCTTCGCTCAGGACGAGTCCGGTGCGACCGCGATCGAAGGGCCGCACCTTCTCCTGGGTCGCGGCCTGGAGCGAATCGAAGCCGGTGAAGACCAGCTCGGAAATCGCATCGTAGCCGCCACAGAGCACCGCGCGATGCAGCCCCGCGCGGACCAGACGAAACGCGTGGCCGAGCGCATTCGAACCCGAAGCACAGGCATTCGCGATGATCTGCATCGGGACGTTCCAGCCACAGACGCCGAGGCCATCGAGCACGGCCTTTTGCGGCATATAGTTCGCCAGCCACTCGGCGCGTTCCCTGGATCGAGTGCGAGCGATTTGCGCCCGGTGAAAACTTTCGCCCCCACTCATGCCGCCGCTGGTCGTGCCGATGACGGCAAACTCTGGCACAAAACCAGGATCACCGAGCCGCATCTCCGCCATGGCCGCGGCGCTGAAATGACTGGCCCGATGCCAGCCGCGGCCGGGCTGCGGAAAGCTCCACTCCCCACTCACCTGCCCTGCCATACGCGAGCGGCAACGCGACACGTCGAAAGCCGTCACTGGCGAAACGCAATCGCGGCCAGTTTTCAGCGCAGCGAGATTTTCTCCGGCATCGCCTCCCAGCGGGCTGACCACGCCAAAAGCCGTCAAAGCGACGCGGCGTGGGGCAGTAGGTGCATGAGTAGGCATCACCTTTCATTACGCCAAAACTTGGTGCCCGGTGGCAATAATTTGGCATAAGTGCCCACGATGAACCTCTTTTCGACCCTTGCCTCGGCAGTCAGTCTCTTCGGCCTCGAACTCGCCGTGCACCCGTGGAAACTCGTGGGCTGGGCCGGCAACATCGTCTTCGGCTCCCGCTTTTTGATTCAATGGATCGCCAGCGAACGCGCCGGACGCAGCATCATTCCCAAGAGCTTCTGGGTGGTCAGCACCCTGGGTTCGCTTTTCCTGCTCGGCTACTTTGCGTTTTACCAAAAAGACAGCGTCGGGGTGCTCTCGACGATCTTCCCGCTGCCGATCTACCTGCGGAACCTCTACCTGCAATTTCGCCCCCGCCACCCCGAACCGGCCGCGGAGGAATCGCAGCCCACGAACGGGTAATTTACCTCAACGCGCCAGCGTCGGCAGCCGGCGCCATTCCAGATTCCGCCAGCGCACGATGTAGTCCTGATCCTCCGTAGAGGTGATTAGGCCTGCGCACGTATCCGACTGGGCCGCGGCGGCGACGTGAATCCGGCGCCGCAGGACGACGCGATGGTCGATCGAGAGCGTCAAATCTCCGCCCGCGACCTGCAGCAGCACCTGGCACTTGTGGGAAAAGCCCGGCCGTTTGACGAAGCGATCGTAGTTGAAACGGCGGGAGTAGACCACGCTGGGATCATTCTCGTCGTCGAAGCGCAGCCGGGCGGTAATCCATTCCGGCCCGGCCCCCTGGGAGTAGTCTCCCCCCACGTAAAAACCAGCCTGCGCCTCGGTCTCTTCCGGCATCTCTACTTCGCCGCGAATCTCAAACGTGGTGCCCGCAGGCCATTCGGCCAGCGCGATGGAACCAGGGTGCTGCTCGAATACTCCCTCCGCCGTCCAGCTGCTGCGCCCGTGCCGCTCTTTCAGCGTCACCGCCTGTTCTTGCGTCGGGCGCAGGGATTCCCAAGGCAGGCTGGCCAGCTTCGCGGCAGCTTCCAGGGCGTGGAGACGGAAAGCGATGTATTCCGGCGCCGGATCCGCCTCTGGCGTACCCTCCAGTTGTTTCAGGGCTTGTTGAAATAGCTCCGTCGCCTGCTCCGCCGGTGCACTTTCCGCCGTCGAGACGAGCGCGGCCGCGGGGCCACCGAGCGCGGAGGCGCGTTCCGTCCAGGTCGGAGGCAACGCCCAATCCTGCAACACCTCCGGATCAGTCTTGAACCCGGCGGCTTCGAGATAGCGCCGGCACTCGGTCATCTGCCCGCACTTCTCCGCGATCACGGCGCCGATGGTGCAGGTCTTCAACCGCTGCTTCTGCATGGTGGATTCGGCGAGGTAGCCCTCGATCACCTCTTCCATTTCCTCCCACGACATCTCCTCTCCGTAATAGGCTTCCGGCTCGTCCCATTCCGAGGCGAGATCACGATGCGCCTGGTAAAATTGCCAGGGCACATCCGTATCGAAGCGGCGCGTGCCGAGGCAGGCCTGCCCAAACGCCACCACCGCTTCCGTACTGCCATGCCAGCGCGGGCGCAGCCCCCACAGGAGACTCCGGTAAGCCGGGATGTAGTCGAAGCGAGCGCCGACTGCCCGATCGAACCACTGGCGCATTTCGTTCGCCGCATCGCTGCTATCTCCCATCGCCACTGCGATCATCTGCTGCGCCGCGCCGGGATGCTGGGGATGCAATTCCCACGATTTGGTCAACTCGGCGCGCGCCTTCCGCAGGTGCTCGCGAAATCCCTGCCAGCCGTTTTGGTTCACCGTATTCGCCCAGCCACTCCCGCGAGCCTCCCAAGCCAGCTTGAGCTCCAGACCACCGCGCACCCGATGCAGAAACCACGGCTCGACCGAGGGGATCGCTTCCAGCGCGGCGATCAGCGACTGACCGTGCATTTCCACGAAGTCATCGCCCGATTCGTTCAGCAAAAATTGGTGGTAGACCCAGTAGTCGCCGGGCTCGACCCCGCCCTTGGTGAAAATCGCCCGCAGATCTTTGAGGCTGGCGGTCGCCTGCGCCCACGCTTCTTTTTTGTTCGATTTCCGATGCTCGCGCCAAGCGCTGATGTGAATGAGAAACAGCGCCCCGGCAGTATCAGGACGATCCGCCAGTTTTTCCGCGGCTTCATCGAGGAGCTTGATGCGCAAAGCGGAGTCCGGTTCCTCCATCGCGGAGGCAAAAGTGAGCAACGGCTCGTCGCACCCCGCCGACCGGGCTTCTTCCAGCCAGCCGCGAAATTCATCTGTGCCCGGACGATCGCGCGTCTCCACCCGGCGCGCCATCGAACCGAGGAGAATCCTGGCCACCAACGCGTCCCAGCGCGGATCCCGATGCCCATGCTGCTGGTAACTGCCGACGAGATGCCGCTCGGCCCAGCCCAGGTAAAACGGTGCGACCTGGCTGAAGGTAAGCGCCGTCTTCTCCTGCAGGATCGGACGGCTCGCCGCATCCACGCCTTCGCTGCCGTGCTGGTTGCGGGCCCGGCTCCGCGCTGCTTTTTGCGCCAGCGGACCGAACTTCTTTTTGGCTAGGTTGACGGCTTCCCAACCCAGCATCCCGAGCCCACCCAGCATGCCCACGCCAGCCACGGTGGCGGCGATGCCGGCGATCCAGCGCTCGCTGGGAGAGTTGCGCCGCCCCAGCACCAGGCAGAAAAAACTGACCCCGCATAAAAAGAACCCAACCAGCGGAGCACCAAACCGAACCCAGTAGCCAGGATCCTGAAGCCACAAGGTCCGCCAGGCGATCACGACCAAGGCCGCCGTGAGACAGATCAAACCGATGGCCACAGCCACCGGGGTGCGGGGAGAGGACGAACTCGGCAGCGGCGGCGGGGTACTCACGCCTCGCGGCTAAGCGAGGACGGGCACGGTTTCAAGTGACGATCCACGTGCGCAAGCGCTCAGTCGGCAGTGAACAATATTCAGTAATCAGTAGATACCCGGCGGAACGCACGCGCCGAAGCCCTGACTCCTTAAAACTGTTCACTGCCTACTGATTACTAACTACTTCTTCCCCTCCGCATACCGCGCCCAGAGCCAGCAGAGATCGCTGAGGCGATTGAGATAACGAACGATTTCGCCGCTCACAGGGAAACCAGCCTCGCGGCAGGTGCAAACGGCGCGTTCGGCGCGGCGGCACGTGGTCCGGGCAACGTCGAGCACCGCGCTGGCCTGGGTGGCGCCGGGTGTGGCCCAACCGGCATAGCTGATCTCGTGATTTTTCTCGAGGTCATCGATCAATGCGGTGAGCGCCTCGACCATCGCTTCAGTCACGAGGCCGTAGCCTTTCTCGACATACTTCGCGCGGTCTTCTTCGGCGACGGCGAGCTCGCCCATAAGGGTCACCAGCTCCCGTTGAATGGCGAAGACGGGCTCTTTGATCAGCGGTTCGGAGCAAAAGGCGCGGACCATGCCGAGCGCAGCGTTGAGTTCGTCGCAGGCGCCATAGGCAGCGACGCGCAGATCGGTCTTCGCAACCCGGCGGCCGTACATGAGGGCGGTCGTACCGTCGTCGCCGGTTTTGGTAGCAATGGACATGCGAAGAGGCTGCGGAGTTCGGCCCGCTTTTTCAAGATCACGAATCCCCGACGCATCGCGCTGCGATACCGGGGATAGACCACCACCGGAGGTTGCGATTTAAGCGGGCTCCGCCCGGACAGCTATCGTCGGCGGATTTGAATTGGCTTCGCTTCGCTCCGGCTCGCCGCTCCCGGTAAAAAACAAAACCGCCGGACGGCCCAAGCCATCCGGCGGTTTGTTAATTAGCGTTCGCTAGTGCAGCGAGGAGGCTTCCTTAGAAGTCACCACCGCCGTGGCCGTGGTGGTCACCACCGGCCGCAGGGGCTTTCTTCTCAGGGATCTCGGTGATCAGCGCCTCAGTGGTGAGGAGCAGACCGGAGATCGACGCGGCGTGCTGGAGCGCGCTGCGGGTCACCTTGGTCGGGTCGACGACGCCGGCCTTGACGAGGTCGATCCATTCGCCGGTGGCGATGTTCAGACCTTCGGCACCCTTGCGGCGCTTGGTTTCGCTGACGATGAGCGCGCCTTCGAGGCCCGCGTTGTCGGCGAGCTGACGGACGGGCGCTTCAACGGCGCGGCGGACGATTTCGGCGCCGACCTTCTCGTCACCTTCGAGGGTGAGCGTGTCGATCGCCTTCTGGGCGCGGATGAGGGCGACACCGCCGCCAGGGACGATGCCTTCTTCCACCGCAGCGCGGGTGGCGTGCAGCGCGTCTTCGACGCGAGCTTTCTTTTCCTTCATCTCGGTTTCGGTGGCCGCACCGACGTTGATCACGGCGACACCGCCGGCGAGCTTCGCGAGGCGCTCCTGGAGCTTCTCACGATCGTAATCGCTGGTGGTTTCTTCGATCTGACGGCGGATCTGGTTCACGCGGCCCTGGATGTCAGCCTGCTTGCCCGAACCTTCGACGATGGTGGTATTTTCCTTGTCGATGGAGACGCGCTTGGCTTTGCCGAGGTCTTCCAGCACGACGTTCTCGAGCTTGATGCCGAGGTCTTCGCTGAGGAGACGGCCACCGGTGAGGATGGCGATGTCTTCGAGCATGGCCTTGCGGCGATCGCCGAAGCCCGGAGCCTTGACGGCGGCGACGTTGATCGTGCCGCGGAGCTTGTTCACCACGAGGGTCGCGAGGGCTTCGCCTTCGACGTCTTCCGCGATGATGAGGAGGGGCTTGCCGGTCTTGGCCACCTTCTCGAGGACGGGGAGCAGATCCTTGAGCGAGCTGATCTTCTTCTCGAAGATGAGCAGGTAAGGATTCTCGAGGTTCGCTTCCATCGACTCAGCGTTGGTCACGAAGTAGGGCGAGATGTAGCCCTTGTCGAACTGCATGCCTTCGACGACGTCGAGGGTGGTTTCGATCGACTTGGCTTCTTCGACGGTGATGGTGCCGTCCTTGCCGACTTTATCCATCGCGTCAGCAATGATGTTGCCGATCGCGGTGTCCCAGTTGGCCGAAACGGTGGCAACCTGGGCGATCTCGGTGCGGTCCTTGACCTTCTTGGAGATCTTCGCGAGTTCCGCGGTGATCGCCTCGACGGCCTTGAGGATGCCACGCTGAAGCGAGGTCGGGTTCGCACCGGCGGTCACGTTGCGGAGGCCTTCCTTGTAGATGGACTCGGCGAGAACCGTGGCGGTCGTGGTGCCGTCGCCGGCGATGTCGCTGGTCTTGCTGGCGACTTCGCGGACGAGCTGCGCGCCCATGTTTTCATAGGGATCCTCGAGCTCGATTTCCTTCGCGACCGTAACACCGTCCTTGGTGATGGTCGGGGAACCGAACTTTTTGTCGAGGATGACGTTGCGGCCGGCCGGCCCGAGGGTGGCCTTGACGGCCTTGGCGAGTTTCTCGACGCCGCGCAGGAGTGCCTGGCGGGCCGTCTCGTCGAACTGAAGTTGTTTCGCTGCCATGTTAAGTAGTGAGCTGGATTAGTTAAGGTTTGGGATGCGGATGGAGGGCAAAAATAAACCGCTCCGGTCCGCAAGGCGGATTAGCCGATGATGCCGAGGATGTCGTCCTCGCGCATGATCAGATAGCTCTGACCTTCGACTTTGATTTCGGTGCCGCCGTACTTGCTGATCAGGACCTTGTCGCCTTTCTTGACGACGAAATCGATGACCTTGCCGTCTTCGTCACGCTTGCCGGTGCCGAGAGCGACGACTTTGCCTTCCTGGGGCTTTTCCTTGGCGGTATCGGGAATGATGATGCCGCCCTTTTTCACTTCCGCCTCTTCGAGAGGCTGGACGAGGACGCGATCCCCGAGGGGACGAACGTTGACTGCCATGATGGTTTGTTAGGTTTGGGTTTGGTTTTTCTGGTTGTTACAGAGTCGTCACGATGAGCCGCCGGGGGGCGAAAATCTTAGCCTGCGGAGGCCAATCGTGACGATGATTCGGTAAAGATTCGGGCGCGCTTACTTCTTCTTGTCTTCGTCCACGACTTCGAAGTCGGCGTCGACGACGCCTTCTTCCGTGCGCTTGGCGTTGCCACCGCTGGC
>Ga0209050_1002650_pt1 | contig 14666 bp, 10 predicted proteins | sample Araplavi_mTSA_r2_FD_184276 | JGI IMG/M metagenome (GOLD analysis project Ga0209050, IMG submission 184276) | Arabidopsis root microbial communities from North Carolina, USA - plate scrape MF_Cvi_mTSA_r2 (SPAdes) (version 2) | ecosystem: Host-associated > Plants > Roots > Endosphere | place: USA... | reverse complement strand
TCGGTGCCGGGATAAAACTGAAGCTTGATGAGCGACATCCCCTGTATGGTTTTTACTTCCACATCGCGGATACCCGACACATACAGGAAGTGGTCCTGATAGCGTGTGGTGATAAACCCATCCATTTGATCGGGCGCCATACCGCCATAGGGCTGCACGACATAGATCGCGGGCAGATCAAGGTCAGGGAAAATATCCACGGGGATGCTCCGCATGGATAAGAAAGAGAAGAAAGCGATGGCGATGATGCCCACCATGACCGAGATGGGATTTCGCAAGGCGGCTCGAATGAGTTTGTACATAAGCGTATGGTAGTGTCGTCTTCCGTGAGCCCGTGGGCTTCCGGTCGATGATTAATTTTGAACCGAGTTTAAGAATAAAGAGATGTCGCCCTGGGCGGCGGCCACCATCAACCACGAGCGCCACGCGTTGCTATAGGCAATGGCCACGTCGGCTTCCGCCCGGTTTAGGGTGACGATGCTCTGCAGGAGCGTCGGCAGGTCGGTGAGGCCGCTGGTGTAGCGCGCGCTGGCCTGGTCGTAGGCCTGGCGAGCGGCTTCCAGTTGCACGGGCGCCGTGTGGGCTTGCTCCAGGGCAACCTGGTATTGCACGTCCGACTCCTTCCACTGTCGCTGCACCCGCAGCGATTGTTCGTTATACAATTCTTCATCGCGGCGGGCTTTGAATTGCTCGCTCTTGTAGCGATGGCGCAACGGCACATAGTCCGTCAGTGTCCAGCGCGTGGAGATGCCCACGAGGTAGTTGTACACTTGATATTTTGTGCCCGTGGAAAAGTCGGTGTGATAGCTATCGTCCGCGTTGGAAACACCCGACCCGCGGGCCCATCCCGCCGCCACCAGCGAAATGCTGGGAAGAAACGATCGGCCGATGGCCGTGCTGCGGGCTTGCGTGGCCTGCATGCGCGTTTGATAATAACGCAGGATTGGATTTGCCTGTGTGTTCAATGCGGGGCTGCCGCCTCCGGGCAAGGCCGTATAAAAATTCAAACTGTCGATGGTCCATCCTCCGTCCGTCAGCGCGCCCGTCAGTTCCATGAGGCGATACGCCTGGGTTTGCTGGTTGCGCTCGCTTTCCAGCAATAGGAGCTTGGCCTTGGTGTATTCGGCTTGCGCCAAGGCACTGTCCACCCCAGGCCTGAGCCCTGATTGGACACCGGCGTTCACCACATCGCGGAAGCCCTCGGCGCGTTCCAGGTTGGATTGCTGGATGGCTTTCAATTTTTCGCTGATGAGCAACAAGAGGTAAGCGTCGGCCACGCGGATTTGGTGTTGAAAGACCTCGTTGTCGTAGGCCGCCTGCGCCGTGGCTTCGCTAAGGCGTGCAGCCTTCACGTTGGTTGCCACTTTACCGAAGTTCACCACGTTCCATTCCAGCAAGGCAGAGGTGAAGCTGCCAAAAGTGCCATCATTGATATTGGTGGCGCGAATTCCTCCGGAAGGAGAGATCACCGTCCCGCCGTTGGGATAGAAGGAGCCCGTCACGCTGTTGTTGGTGGAATACGTGTATTGATGTTGCACCGACAGCCTGGGGATGTATTCGCTGGTGCTCGTTTTCACGTCCTGGTTGGCGCTGTTCACTTCGGCTGCACGCGCTTTGAGCAGCGGATATTGCCGGACACTTTGATCCAGCAACGTGCGCAGATTCTCCCGCTGTGCCGAAGCCGCAGACAGTCCCACGGTGAGCAGGAGCGGGATGCTAAGAGAAAAGACGGTTAACCATTTGAATTGCATAGCGTGCCACACTTTTTATAAAAGATCCGGCAATACTATGACCCCGATTCTGGAAACATTTAGGAATTCAAGGGGCTGGAAGAAAACAGCAGGGCGGGTTTGTTCTGCGGTCGTATTTGGTTTTGGGTGGAGACCGACAACCGAAAAGACCGCCTTTTCCTAAATTTCTCCAAAATCGGGGGTGTATCTTTGAAGAAAAACACCACGTTGAAAGTTCTGGTAGTAGAAGACGAAATGGGGCTGGCCGAAAGCATCGCCGCGCACCTCACCAAAGACGGTTTCATCACGGAAACGGTTTTCAACTACGAATCTGCCCTGGAAAAAATAAGCCTCTATACCTACGATTGCGTGGTAGTCGACATCAATCTTCCCGATGGCATCGGTTTCGATATCGTCGAAACCCTTAAAAAGCTAAAGGCGTCTTCCGGCATCATCATCATCTCGGCGCGTCACGCGTTGGAAGACAAGATCAAAAGCCTCGACATCGGATCGGACGATTACCTGACCAAACCGTTTCATCTTTCCGAATTGAACGCCCGTGTGAAATCGCTTTTGCGCCGCCGCCATTTCGGGGGAAGCAACGAGATCAACTTTCAGGAGATCCGCGTCAACTATATTTCGCGCAAAGTATTTGTGGGCGAGACGGAAGTAACCCTCTCCAAAAAAGAATACGACCTGCTGTTATATTTTATGTCGAACATCGAGGTGGCCCTCACCAAACCTGCCATGGCCGAACACCTCTGGGGCGACAACATCGACTCGGCCGATTCGTTCGACATGCTCTACTCGCACATCAAAAACCTGCGAAAAAAATTGACGGATAAAGGAAGTAAGGACTATATTCATTCGATCTACGGCATTGGCTATAAATTCGGCAAAAATTGAAACTGTTCGACCGTACCAATTTCTACTACATCGTTTTCTCGGTCATCATCTACGTGCTGGTGGGCGCCTCGTTCTACCTCGTGGTGGAACACGTGATCTATCAGGAAGTGGAGCAACGGTTGAAGGTGGAGCGACGCGATTTTGAGAATTTTGTAAAGGCCCACGGCGTTTGGGATGAGAGCTGCTATTTTGTGGAGAACAAGATCGAGCTTGCTTCTTTATCGGATACTTTGACGCCGGTCACGGAGTTTAAGGATACATTGTTATACAATCGCTACAACAACGAATATGTTCCGTTCCGCGAATACAGCTTCGTCAGCCAAGTAGGCGGCGCACCCTACAAAGTAACCATCCGGAAGTCGCTTATCGAATCGCGTACATTGTTAAAATCCATCACCGGCATCATGATGGCCGTGCTCAGCCTGGGCTTACTGGTTTTGTTTTTATTTCAGCGACGCATCGCCCGGCGCATCTGGGCTCCTTTTTACCAAACGCTTTCGCGCGCCAAATCTTTCGACCTCAACGAAGGCAAGGGCCTTACCCTCACGCCGGAGGAGATATTCGAATTCAATGAGTTGAACTCCGTTTTAAACAAAGTGACCGATAAGATCGCGCGTGACTATACCAGTTTGAAAGAGTTCACCGAAAATGCATCACACGAAATTCAAACCCCATTGGCATTGATCAACAGCCGCGTGGAGGAGCTGATCCAGCAGAAAAATTTTTCCGACGAGCAGATGCGCTGGATCCAGGACATCTACCAGTCGGCCCTGCGGCTCTCCAAATTGCACCAAGCATTGCTGCTGCTTTCCAAGATCGAGCACGGCCACTTTTTCGAGTGGGAGACCATAAACCTGGCAGATACGATGACGGACAAGCTGGAGGAGTTTGAGGAGATCTTCACCCACAAAGCGATAACGGTACAGTTCACAAAAACAGGTGCATTCCACGTAAAGATGCATCCCGTATTGGCCGACGTGCTCGTCACCAATTTGCTGAGCAACGCGGTGAAACACAATCATACCCAGGGTGTCATCGACATCGTCAGCACCAGCAACATGCTGCAAGTCAGCAACACCGGCAACGCCCTCACCACATCGCCTGAGCGTTTGTTTGAGCGTTTCAAAAAACAGAATCAATCGTCAGCGTCTTTGGGACTGGGTCTGGCCATTGTTAAGAAAATTTGCGAAAGCTATCATCTTGCCATTCAGTATGCGTTCGAGAACGACATGCATACATTGACCATCCGTAGTTCGGGTACTCGGTAGTCGACCCAGCCAAGCGTATACGGTACAGCGTTCCTACATTCCAGTAGATTCATTATCTTTAGACATTACCTTCATAACCTAAAGAACCTCATGCCAACCGCTTTGAAAGTACTCAACGCCATTTTCATACTCTTCGCTCTGTATATGGGGGTCAAGCAAGGATGGGCGATGTTGTCGGGAAAACCGGAAATGGTCGCCCTGTTCAGCAAATGGAATTTTGGCAAGACCGGGCTCACACTCATGGGCATTGCCACCATCGCCGGCGGCGTGCTGCTACTGCATCCCAAAACATTTGTCTGGGGGAATTATATCACGGCGGCGGGTATACTGCTCATCATTGCCTTTCATTTAAATGATCGGAATTTAAAAGGCGTGGCCATCGAGTTGCCATTCTTGTTGCTCTCGTTGGTAATACTCTATTTACAGTATCCTTTTCTAGGTCTTTTCCAACGCCATTAAGAAAATCGCTTGACCGTGTTTTAGGTTATCCAGAAACGTATTGACTTTATACCCCTTCAACGAATAGATTCGAAATATTAACCCATCCAAACATGACCAAAAATATCTGTTGTAAATCCCTTGTGCTGCTTGCTGCCATCGTAGCGCTCGCAACAGGAGCTTGTCAAAAGAAAGCCGAAACAAAAACCGAGGCGGAGACGACCCCGAAGAAGGACTCCACCGAACAGTTCCCGAAATCCATCGCCGAGCCTCTCATCACCGACATCTACACGGCCGATCCCTCGGCGCACGTGTTCGACAACAAGATCTACATCTATCCTTCACACGACATCGAAGCCGGCATCCCCGAGAACGACAACGGCGACCACTTCGACATGCGCGACTACCACATCCTGTCCATGGACAGCGTCGGTGGGCCGGTGACCGACCATGGTGTGGCGCTCGACATCAAGAACATTCCCTGGGCGGGTCGCCAATTGTGGGCGCCGGATGCCGCAGTCAACAAGGGCACCTACTATTTATATTTTCCAGTCAAGGATAAGGAAGACGTGTTCCACATCGGTGTGGCCACCAGTAAATCGCCGGCGGGTCCGTTCACCGCGCAACCTAAACCGATCGCTGGAAGCTACAGCATCGACCCCGCCGTCTTTCAGGATACCAATGGCAAGTACTACATGTATTTTGGCGGGATCTGGGGTGGGCAACTGCAGCGTTGGATCACAGGCAAATACGACACGCTGGGCAAAGAACCCGAAGGGGACGTGCCCGCGATCGGCCCGCGCGTGGCGCGCCTGAGCAAGGACATGCTCACATTCGACGAGCCCGTAAAAGAGATCAAGATCATCGACAAAGACGGCAAGCCGCTCCCGGCCAAAGACCACGATCGCCGCTTTTTTGAAGCCTCGTGGATGCACAAGTACAACGGCAAATACTACTTCTCCTATTCCACGGGCGACACGCACTTCATCGCCTATGGCATCGGCGACAGCCCCTATGGACCGTTCACCTACCAGGGCGTGATCCTCAACCCCGTTATCGGCTGGACCAACCACCATTCCATCGTGGAGTTCAAAGGGCAGTGGTATCTCTTCTTCCACGACAGCATTTTGTCGAAAGGAAAAACGCACTTGCGCAACGTGAAGGTCACGCGCCTCCAACATCGTCCCGACGGCACCATCGAAACCATCGACGCTTATGTAAAGTAGCATCTGCGGTCACTGTTGAGAATGCCTTCGTATCTCCGGTTTGTCCGGGATCGAAGGCATTTTTCATTTGATACCACCCCTTTCGGTGGCAGATAGACCCTGCGAAGCGTCTGAATGTAAGATTACAGGCAACTTCCACGGATTATCCTCTCACTTTTTTCTCACTTTTGAAGAAAACTTTATACGTGTACCAAGGCCTCAAATTTTTTCTGGGCGTATATATGCTACTGCTCGCGGTGCCGCTGGTGGCTCAGCCGGAGAAAGATCCTGATCTTGTGTGGTACGAAAGCTTTTTTCAAGCCAAGAAAGCCCCGGTAGACAAAGCGCTCGCCAAACAGCAAACGGCCTTGAAGGAAGCCGTGTCAAAGAATGACAAGACAATCGAGGCCGCCGTGCTGAAAGAGATCGGCATGCTTCACCTCACCGGCACGGAGAACCGCGAACAGGCCATGGACTACTTCATCCGCGCCCTGGCCATCGAAGACTCCCTTGCGCTGAACAGCAAACAGGTTTTCACCTACATGGCCATCGCCCGTGTGTTCAGCGACATCGGCGACTACAACAAAAGCGAAGAGTCATTGGAGAATGCGCTGGTGATCAATCGTTCACTGCGCAACACGCTCGTTCATGTAACGATCTTAAACCAACTGGGACAGGTTCGCGCGGTGCAGGGCAAACGCGATGCCGCTCTTCGCAACTACGAAGAAGTGCTGGCATTCAAAGACGAGATCAAGGACCCGCGCACCGAGGCGGCGGCGCTCTTCAACATCGCTCACCTGCACACGCAGGAAGGAGAGTATGCCAAAGCCCTGGCCACGCATAAACAAGCGCTGGCCCTCAGCCGCTCCGTGCGCGACAAGGCCGGCGAAGCCCTTTCATTAAATGACATCGGCGAGCTTTATCGCCTCATGAAGAACAACGACAAAGCCCTGGCCAACCACGTGGCTTCGCTGGAAGTGCGGCAAGCGCTGAAGGATCGAAAAGGGATCGCCGATTCGTATAACAACATCGGGGCGTTGTATTATCAACAAAAGAATTACCCACGCGCGATCGCCAACCTGCAACTGGCGTTGGACGCGGCCCGCGAGGTGCAGGATCAATCCCAAACCTTGAAAAGCTACGAGTACCTCAGCGCTTCTTTCAAGGAGCTTGGCGACTACAAAAAGGCCTGGGAGTTCAAGGACCAGCAGCAATTGCTCCAGGAGTTTATGAACAACGACAAGAACGAGCACCAGTTGTTGGAAACGCAGAACCGTTACGAGATCGAGAAAAAGGAATCGCAGATCGGCCATTTGCAAACGCTTCGTCTCCAGCGCGAAAAGGAATTGCGGACCCAAAAGAAACTACAGAATTTTTTGTTCCTGCTGGTTGGGCTAACGGTGGTAGTAGCGGCACTCGTATTATACCTGTACCTCGTGAAACGACGGTCCAACAAGATCCTGGAAGCTGCCCATGCCACGGTGAACGAACAAAATCTCAAACTGCAGGAACTCAACGCAACGAAAGACAAATTCTTCTCCATCATCAGCCACGACCTCAAGGGACCCTTGAACTCGCTCACGTCTTTCTCCGGACTCCTGCTGCATCACACCGACAGCCTCAGCAAAGAAGAAATACAAATGCTGGCAAAAGATCTCGACAAGTCGGTGAAGAACCTGTTTGCCTTGTTGGAAAACCTGTTGGAATGGTCGCGGTCGCAAACGGGCAACATCGAATTCAAGCCGGAAGTGTTTGACCTGAACGCCGTGGTGGAAGAGAATCGCGCACTATTGAAGGCCCAGGCGCAACAGAAAAAGATCACACTGGTCAACGGCGGCGACGGGGCTTGGATGGTGCGGGCGCATAAGAATTCCATCAACACGGTGGTGCGCAACCTCATTTCCAATGCCATCAAGTTCACGGGCGAAGGGGGACAGATCACCACGCGCCTGCAACGTCAGAACGGTCGCGTGGTCATTGCCATTGCCGACAATGGCGTGGGCATGAGCCCCGAGGTGATGAAAAAACTTTTCCGCATCGAGGCCAAACACTCCACCAAGGGAACGGCCGATGAAAAGGGGACAGGGTTGGGCTTGATCCTTTGCCGTGAATTTGTTGAGAAGAACGGCGGCCAGATCTGGGTGGAGAGTGAAGAGGGGAAAGGCTCCGTATTTTCGTTCAGCGTGCCCCCCGAAAGCGCGCTTTAAGATCTTCCTAACACTTATTTGTCTTCCGTGTTTTCACGCGTATTTCCTGAAAAGTCCGAAAATCTTCAATAAATTTCGCCCTGTTTGCCGGCGATGTGGCCCTCATGGGCGCGATTCCGCGATCTTTTTCCGATTACTAACTCATTTTCTTCATGACCAGAATTATTTTTTTCCTGATCCCTTTTATGACATGCGTGGCCGCTTGGGGTCAGAATACAGGCTTGTCGGGCAACGTGACCGGCGCAAATGACCAACCCATACCCGGTGTAACCGTGTATGTCCTCAACACAAACATAGGCGCTTCCACCGATGCCAACGGCGCGTTCGCGTTGGGCAATTTACCGGCCGGTACCTATAAAATCCAGGTTTCCGCAATTGGCTACGCCACCCAGGAACGCACCATCACCGTGGGCGATGGCAGCACAGCGCCGCTGGCGATAGCCCTCCAGGAATCGGCTACCGAACTGGACGCGGTGGTAGTGACCGCCGATAAAAAAGAAGAAAACCTCCAGAAGGTGCCCTTCACCGTCAACGCCATCTCCTCGCGCCAGGTGGAACAATACCGGTTGTGGAACAGCAAAGACATCACCGCCATTGTCCCCAACCTCTATTCCGCCAATCCCGGCGACGGTCGTAATGTGACTTCCATCCGCGGCATCACCTCCACATCATACGATCCTGCCGTGGCCACCTACATCGATGGTGTGAACCAGTTTGGGTTGGACACCTACATCGCGCAGTTGTTCGACGTTGAGCGCATTGAAGTATTGAGCGGTCCGCAGAGCACGCTCTATGGACGCAACGCCATGGGCGGTGTCATCAACATCATCACCAAAAAGCCGACAAACGTCACCAGTGGTTTTGGAGAGATCAACATCGGGAACTACGGACAGCAGCGCTATGCGGTGGGCTTCCGCACGCCACTGGTGAAGAACAAACTTTACCTCGGCGCCACGGGCATTTATGATCGCATGAATGGTTTCTATAAAAATGATTTTTACCAGAATGATTTTGATAAGAAGCACAGCCTCACCGGAAATTACTACCTGCGCTACAATGCCTCCCATGCCTGGGCGCTCACACTAAACGTGAAACACAACGCAAACCGTAACAACGGCACGTTCCCGCTGGCCTCCAGCAAAGACGAAGCCTTCGCGAATCCTTTTCGCGTCAACCAGAATGCGGTCACCCAATTGGTGGACAACATTTTCAATAGCTCCCTGGTGGCGAGCTATGCCGGTCGCGGCTTGAACTTCACATCGCAGACCTCGTATCAATCCAACTACCGCTACTACAAAGACCCCATCGACGGCGACTTTTCACCCATCGACGGGGTTTCTATCATCAACAACTACGGCAGCAAATGGAACAACGTGAAGGTGTGGACGCAGGAGTTCAAATTCTCGTCACCGGCAACGGCCTCGAACTTTAAGTGGACGGCTGGAACCTACATGTTCACGCAACACAGTCCCGTGAAGCAAGCCACGCGCTTTGGAGCAGACGCCGCGTATGTCGGAGCCGACGACACGAACTTCTCGCTCATCAACACATCGACCGGCAAAGGCAGCGGCATCGCTTTCTTCGGACAAGGCACCTATACTTTCGCGGAGAAACTGGATGTGACCCTGGGCGTACGCTATGACTATGAGCATAAAGAGCAGAGTGTAAAAGGAGAATATCAACACGACCCCGATCCGAACCCGATCTTCGAAACACAACCCGACACGACCGCGAAAGTGAACTTCCATGCGTTTTCGCCGAAGGCGAGTGTTGCCTATCATGTTTCGGAATTCAATACACTGTATGCCACCTATAGCCGTGGGTATCGCGCAGGTGGCCTCACGCAATTGGGGGCAGACCCTTCGCAGCCGCCTTTGTTTTCCTACAAACCCGAATACAGCGGCAACCTGGAAGTAGGGACAAAGAATGTATTCTTTGACAACCGCCTGCAGGTGAACCTCTCGCTGTTCTACATCCACGTGACCGATGCACAGGTCCCCACACTGGTGTTGCCCCAGGCCATCACGGTGACAAAAAATGCCGGCACGCTCACCAGCAAGGGCGTTGATCTTCACCTGGCCACCATGCCGGTGAAAGGCTTACAGATAGAATACAACCTGGGCATCAGCCAGGCGAAATACACCAACCTGAAGGTTGCCTCAAACGGCGCCGAAGTGGACTTGACGGGCAACAAGCAGATCTTCACACCGGCCTATACATCGATGGCAGCCGTCCAGTACGGCGTTGCCGTGGGCGATGTGAAGCTATTGGTACGGGGCGAATGGATGGCGTTGGGCAAGCAATACTTTGACCTGGGCAACACCGTATCGCAGTCGTCCTATAGTTTGTTGAATGCGCGCGCTGGCGCATCTTACCATTCGTTCGACCTCATGTTCTGGGGAAGAAATCTCAGCGATCAAAAATACATTGCCTATGCCTACGATTTTGGCGCCACCCACCTGGGCGATCCGAGAAATTATGGCGTGACACTGCGTAAGACGTTCTAAGCTTGGGCGGGAAGGCCGGCCGTTTACCCCCGGAGGTCAGCGGCCGGCCATCCTAAACCAACGATTTTCATACACGCGTGTCAACTTTGTAGCGACAGCACAGTTACTATGCCGAAATGATTTGTATTTATGTGGTCGTATTGAGTTATGCATAAACGAGTTATGAATAAACCGGATTCCCGCTATGTCGAGCAAAATCGCTAACCTCTGGATCATTGACGATGACCCCATGTCATCGTTTTATATCAAGCGGCTCGCCGAATTGGGGGAACTGGCTCATATCATCACCATCTACAACAGCGCACAAGGCGCCATCGATTACCTCCTCCATCACAAAAAATCGCAGGAACACCTGCCCGATGTTATTTTGTTGGACATTTATATGCCCGAGATCGATGGATGGGAATTTCTGGCGGAATTAAAGAAAATAAAATCACTGCTGGTGAAGGAGCCCGAGATGTACATCATCAGCTCGTCCAATCACCCCAAAGACCTCAGCCGTGCCGACACCTTCCCGGAGGTGAAAGCCTATTTCCAAAAGCCCGTCACGCTCGACATCCTGAAAAAGGTGGTCACCGCTTTGAAATAGGTTGGCTTATAATCGCTGGCATTCCTACTCGATGATTTCTATCTCCGTACGGCGGTTGATCTCGCGGCCACCGGTCTCGTCGTCGTTGGAAACGATGGGGCGCTCAGAACCGTATCCCTTGGCCGACACGCGTTCGGCGGCAATGCCATGCCCAACCAGGTAGGTCACTACCGAGGACGCCCGTTTCAGCGAAAGCGCCTTGTTGCTGGCGGCATTACCACTGTTGTCGGTGTGCCCGTTGATCTGCACCTTCAGGTTCGGGTTGGTGATGAGCAGCTCCCGGATATTTTCCACTTCGGCCACCGACTCCGTTTTCAGATCGGACTTGCCAATGTCGAAAAAGATGTTTTTCAAGACCACTTTCGAACCCACCTCCGCTTTCACCATGATGATGTGCGTGTCGATCTCCTGGTATTCGGCAAATTCCGGTAACGCAAAGTTGATGGAGTTGAACAGGTACCCCGCTTTCTCAGTAGCCACACCGTAGTTTCCACCGTGGGGAATGATAAGTTCGAATTCACCCGTCAGCGGGTTGGCGTTGATCTTTGCCATCACCTTGTTCGTTGCGTTGTCCACAAGCGATATCACGGCACCAAGCGGCGCGGCGTTACTTTCATCGATCACCCTTCCTTTTAACAACGTCACCACCTTTTGCGCCTTCTTGGCCTGGATGCTGGCGTCGACAAATTCTTCGCTCTTCGGGATCTCCGTTTTTACTTTTTCCTCGGCGGCCTTCTGCACGGCCGCGACCACTTCGGGTTTCGGCTTCACTTTGTATTTGGGCTCCAGGAACGTGATGGAGTAAATATCCGCATCACCTAAACCACCTTCCTTGGCGGTGGAGAAGTATCCTTTTTTCTTATCGGGCGACAGGGTGAAGAACCCGTCGTACTCCCACGAGTTCAGCGGGTAGCCCATGTTCTCGGGTTTCTTCCACTTGTTGTTGACAAACTCGGTCACAAAAATGTCGCTGTTGCCCAGGCGGGGATGTCCGTCGGAAGAAAAGTAGAGTGTCACGCCGTCGTGGTGGATGTAGGGTGAGTCTTCGTTTTCGGGGGTGTTGATCACGGGGCCGAGGTTCACGGCCTTCCCCCATTCGCCTTTGCTGTCGAGCTGGCTCACGTAAAGATCCAGCTCGCCGATCCCACCGGGGCGGTTGCTGGCAAAGAAAAGTTTCTTTCCATCGGCGGTTACGCTGGCGCAAGTTTCCCAGAACATCGCAGTGTTGATGTTCTTGTTCAGCGGTTCCGGTTTGGACCATTGGTCACCCGTGAGGGTGGAGGTGTAGATGTCGCCTTCGCCTTCTTCATAATACAGGAACAAGGTCTTTCCGTCCGGCGAAAGCGACGCAGCCGCATCGTTGTATTTGATGTTGATGTTCGGGCTTATCGGCTTGGGTGCTGCCCAGGTGTTGCCTTGCTTGGTGGTGAAGTAAATGTCTTCGAAATTTTGATTGGCCTTTACCTTGGCGGGATCGTCGGTGCGGTTTGATGTAAAGATGAGCGTGTTGCCGTCGGCGGAGATGATGGGGGAGTAATCGCTGTACGGTGTGTTCACCGGGCCGAGGTTTTCGATGATCACATTCAACTCATTTTGAGATAGGGAGTCGGCAATGTGACACTCGGCGATCTTCTCGTCCACGATGCTCGACAAGTTGGCCTTTTTCTTTTTGAAGTTTTCAAAATGTTCAATGGCCTTTTGGAATTCGTTGGTGTTCTGAAAAGCAATGCCCAGGTGATAGTCGATGTCGGGGTTCACGGCCGGATTCAAGCGGTAAGCCTTGCTGATGTAGGAGGCTGCTTTGGACTTTGTTTCCGAATACAAATACGTGAGGCCGATCTTAAAATTGACGGCTGCATCATCGGGGTTGAGATCCTGCGCGGCCAGGTAGGCGGCCAGCGCATTTTTATAGTCCTTCTTGCCATAATATTTATCACCGGTGGCCACCAGGGTCTTTTGATCCTGAGCATGAGCCACGATGCTCAGCAAGAAAATCGCGAGGAGTAGAAAATATTTATCCATGATGATGGATAGTTATAGGTTAAGTAAAAATATGATCACTAAAGATAAGCCTATTCACTTCCCAACGGAAGTAGCCCATCCCAAATTAACGTCTGTTCAACTTCCTTAACCGCGCTTGCCTTTCCATCCCGGACCCCGCACGACACGGCCGGGCAAGGCGCCGGTGTGTTCTCCCTGGTGGAGCACTTGCACGCCGTTCACAAAGACGTGTTGCATGCCCGTGGCATATTCCTTGGGCGAGTCGAACGTCGCATGGTCGGCAATGGTGCGTGCGTCGAAAACGGCCAGGTCGGCATAGTAGCCCACCGTCAGGATACCTCTTTTTTTAAGCTTGAGGTTACCCGCCGGCAACGCGGTGAGGCGGCGAATGGCTTCCGGGAGCGAAACCACTTTTTCGTCGCGAACATATTTTCCAAGAAAGCGCGCGAACGTCCCATAGGCCCGGGGATGCGTCCCCCAATCGGCAAAGACCTTGGCTTCCGACATCGACGCGGCATCGGAGCCGAAGCTCACGTACGGCAGCGTCAACATGCGTTTCACGTTTGCCTCGGAGATGAGGAAATATACGGCAGCGATCGTGGACTTATCGCGCACAACCAGGTCGATCACGGTTTCGTCGGCGTCCTTCCCGTGGAGACGGGCCACTTCGTCGAGGCGTTTGCCACGATAAAGTTTGTTCAGCGAGTCCAGGCGGAAGCCCAGCATCTTCACGTCTTTGGGATCGGAATTTTTTGTGGGAATGCCCAGGCGCATTTCTTCCAGCACTTTTTTTCGCGTTGCCGGATGCTTTAACCGTTTGCGCATAGCCGCCGCGCCGCCTTCCTGCACCCAGGTGGGCAGACGCGCGGTGAGACCGGTAGCGCTGGCGGTGTAGGTGTACATGTTCGCTGTAATTTTCAACCCTGCCTTCCGGGCGCTGTCCAACTTGGCGATGACGGTTTCCACTTTGTCCCAGTTTCTTTCATGGTTGATCTTCAGGTGATAGATCTCCGCGGGAACGTGCGCCTCTTTCGAGATGCGGAACGTTTCGTTCATGGCCGAAAGAATGTTGTCGCTTTCGCTGCGCATATGCGTGATGTACATGCCGCCGTTCTTTGCGGCGACCTGTGCGAGGGCAATAAGTTCATCGGTGGACGCATAATCGGCCGGTGCATAGATGAGCGACGATCCCAATCCCATGGCGCCGTCGTCCATCGCTTGTTGCACGAGGGCCTTCATGCGTATCAATTCTTCCGCTGTCGGGGGACGATTGTCGTGCCCCACTTCGTGGATGCGAATAGACGTGGCGCCCACAAAGGAAGCCACATTGGGGCTGACACCTTTTTTCAAGACATAATCAAAATAACCTCCGAGGGTGGTCCACAAACTGTCGACGGGTTTGCTGGTGGCCTTTCGCTTCACGGGACCGGGCGACCATCCTTCGCCAAACACTTCCAGCGTCACACCTTGCTTGATGTCGCTCAGGGAGCGGCCGTCCATCAGCAGGCTGCGGTCGGCCCAGCTCAGCATGTTGATAAACCCCGGCGCAACCGCGAGTCCGGTTGCATCGATTTCTTTTTTGCCTGCGGCATCACCGAGGTCGCCGATGGCGGCTATGGTGTCGGCCTGCAAAGCAATGTCGGCGGTGAAGGGCTCGGCGCCGGAGCCATCGTAGACGGTACCGTGCCGGATAATGACGTCAAAGGTCTGTTTGGGCTTGGGCCGGCAGGCCAGCAAGATCAAAAGGGCAACACCCAACACAAAACAATACCGCATGATTAAAAAATATGAATGGCATGATAGGCACCTTTACGG
>Ga0209050_1002647_pt1 | contig 14678 bp, 10 predicted proteins | sample Araplavi_mTSA_r2_FD_184276 | JGI IMG/M metagenome (GOLD analysis project Ga0209050, IMG submission 184276) | Arabidopsis root microbial communities from North Carolina, USA - plate scrape MF_Cvi_mTSA_r2 (SPAdes) (version 2) | ecosystem: Host-associated > Plants > Roots > Endosphere | place: USA... | reverse complement strand
ATGCGCACCAGCGCATCGTCGATTTCCTCGGTGGTCGTCGGCTTGCCCAGTGAAAACCGGACGGTGCCCTGCGCAATCTCCGGCGGCACGCCCATCGCCAGCAGGACATGCGACGGCACCACCGACCCCACCATGCACGCACTGCCACTGCTTACCGCGATCCCAGCCAGGTCGAGCGCCATCAGCAGCCCTTCGCCTTCCAGCCCGGGGAAACTGACATTGAGCGTATTCGCCAGCGTTTGCTCCGGATCACCGTTGCGAATCGCCGCAGGGAAAAGCTTTTGCACCCCCGTCCACAAACGATCCCGCAACCCCGCAATGCGGGCAGACTCCGCTTCCGCTTGCGCCGCGGCCAGCTCTGCCGCCACCACCAATCCCGCGATCGCCGCGACATTTTCGGTCCCGGGGCGACGCTCGTTTTCGTGCGACCCACCGAATTGCAACCGTTCGATCGTCTGTCCGCCTTTCAGATACAAAACGCCGGCGCCTTTCGGCCCATAAAATTTGTGCGCCGCGAGCGAGAGTGCATCGAAATCGCACCCCCGAACCGCTGCTTTGCCGAACGATTGAATCGCATCGGTGTGGCAAAGCACCCCGCGTTCGCGGCAAAGCGTGGCGATCTCCTTTGCCGGCTGTAGCGTACCCGTTTCGTTGTTCGCAGTCATCACGGAGACCAGCGTGGTCTCGGGGGTCAGCGCGGCAGCGACTTGTTCCACCGCCACTCGGCCCAGCCGATCCACGGGCAGGAATGTCACCCGGAAGCCTTCGCGCTTTTGCAGATGCTCGAAGGCATGCAGCACGGCGTGATGCTCAGTGGTGCAGGTGATGAGGTGTTTCCCCTTCCCTTCCTGCGCCCGAGCCAGGCCGAGAATCGCGAGATTGTCGCTCTCGGTACCGCCGCCGGTGAAAATGATTTCGTGCGGTTTCGCCCCCAGCAGACGCGCCATCCGGTCGCGCGCATCGTCGATCGCCGCCCGCGCTTCGCGCCCAGCGGCGTGGATGCTGGAAGGATTGCCAAAATGCTCCTCGAGAAACGGACGCATCGCCGCGCGCGCTTCAGGGGCGAGCGGAGTGGTCGCGTTGTAGTCGAGGTAGATCATCGAGACACTGTGGACGCACTCGCGCCCGTTTGCACGCACGAGGAAAAATTCCGCACCGCCGGTTTGGATTGTATTCGCAACTTCCCAAGACTTCCCCGGCTGGTGCATTACTTCCTCTGCAAACCCGCCCCTCCTATGCCTTCCTTCTCGCGCCGCTATTTCCTCCAGCTCACCGGCCTCACTGCGCTCGCCGCGTCCACCGGCCGAGCCATCGAACCGTTTAACCGCGCCGGCGTTCCGCGGCTCAATCTGAGCCTCGCGGCGTATTCCTTCCGCGACTACTACAAGGACGCCACGCACAAGCAGAAGCCGGACGTCGAGAAGAAGCTCGATATCAAAGGCTTCATCGATTACTGCGCCGAGCAGGGCATCGAAGGCGCGGAACTCACCAGCTACTACTTCCCGAAGGACGTCACCCGGGAGCAATTGCTCGAGATCCGCCGGCACGCCTTCCTGCGCGGCGTGGAAATCAGCGGGACCTCAGTCGGTAACAACTTCACCAAGGCAAAAGGCCCCGAACTCGACAAGGAAATCGCGGATACCAAACGCTGGATCGACAACGCCGCCATCCTCGGCGCGCCGCATATCCGCATCTTTGCCGGGCAGGCGCCGAAGGGCGTTTCACTGGAAGAAGCCAAAGCCAACTGCATCGCCGCGATGGAAGAGTGCTGCGCTTATGCGGGTGAAAGCGGCATTTTCCTCGGGCTCGAAAACCACGGCGGCATCGTCGCGGAACCGGATCAGCTGCTGGAGATCGTCAAAGCCGTGAAATCGCCGTGGCTCGGCATCAACCTGGATACCGGCAATTTTCACACCGCCGACCCGTACTACGATCTCGCCCGTTGCGCGCCGTATGCGGTGAATGTGCAGGTGAAAGTGGAGATGAAGGCCGCCGGCGACAAGGAAGGCAAACCGGCCGATCTGCCGCGTCTCGTGAAGATCCTGCGCGATGCGAACTACCAGGGCTGGGTCGCGCTGGAATACGAAGCCAAGGAGGATCCGTGGAAAGCCGTGCCGACATTTCTGGCCCAATTGAAACCGCTGCTCGCCAGCTCGACTGCCGCGGCTGGCGGCCAGGAGCTCTTCGATGGCAAAACGCTGAACGGCTGGAAGGAAACCAACTTTGGCACCGGCGGCGAAGTGAAGGTCGAGAACGGCGAGATCCAGCTCGGCCAGGGCGAACCCCTCACCGGCATCAACTACACGGCAGAGCCGCCCGCACGGCAAAACTACGAGATTTCTCTCGAAGCCAAAAAGATCATTGGCGACGACTTTTTCTGCGCACTGACGCTGCCCGTCGGCAAAGCCTGCGGCACCCTGGTCCTCGGTGGCTGGGGCGGCACTCTCATCGGGTTCTCGAACATCGATGACCTGGACGCTTCGGACAACGATACCCACCAGTTCAAAAAGTTCGAAAAAGACCAGTGGTACCGCATTCGCGTACGCATCACGCCGGAGAAAATCGAGGCCTGGATCGACGATCAGCAGTGGGTGAACGCCGATATTCGCGGAAAACGCGTTTCCATGCGTCCGGGGGAAATCGAACTGAGCCAGCCACTTGGGATTGCTACCTTCCGCACCGCCTCGGCGTTTCGGAAGATTCAGTGGCGCAATCTTTGATTTTTTCAGGGAAACCCGCTAGAGGGCGGAGCATGAACATGCGTCTGTTTTTGCTCCCCCTCCTGCTGTCAGTGACCGCCTTGCGAGCCCAGGACGCTCCGTCCGGTGAAGCGGCGGTCGATCCCCGCATGGGTGAGACGGTGCGGGACAAGGTCGGACAGACGATCACGATCGAGGGCACGCCGGTGAAAGTGGGCGCAAACAAATCGGGTTCGGTCTGCTACATCAATTTTACGCCGAACTACAAAGACAGCATCTCGATCGCTTGTTTCGTGTCGAAGTCGCCGAACGACTTCACCAAGGAAAAGCTCGGTGAATGGGTGGGTAAAAAAATCCGGGTCACCGGCAAACTGGCCGATTTCAACGGCGCCCTGCAAATCTCCGTCGACAAGCCGGACCAGATCGTCGCGGTCCCGTGATTCGTTTTCTCGCGGTCATTGCAGCGCTGGTCACCACGGCTCAGGCGTGGGATCTGGCGGGTCACCAATTGGTCGGCGAAATCGCCTGGCTGAATTGCACGCCGGAAGTGCGGGCCAAAGTCGAAGCGCTCGTCGCCAAACTCGACACCAGCTATAATGGTGGTCGGACCTACAACTTCACCACGGCCAACGCGTTCCTCGACGATCAGCGTTCGCGTCCGCACTACGAGTGGGGCCGCCTGCACTACGTCGATCTGCCGAAGACGGATGACGGCGCGGCTTTTGCGCTGCCCGAGCCGCCGCACGTCGTAGCTGCGATCGAAGACGCGATCAAAGCGCTACGCGATCCGCAGACCCCGGAAAACAAACAGGCCGAAGCGCTCGCCATCCTCATGCATTGCACGGGCGATGTGCATCAGCCCCTGCACGCCTGCACGTGGGACGACCGCGGCGGCAATGGGTACCTCGTCGGCGGGGTCGCGTTTGCCGATCTCTACAAAGGCGGGAAGGGCAACCTGCACGCTTTCTGGGATGAAGCGTATCGGGTGAAAGCACAGGACGGAAAGATCGTGGAGAGTTTCATCACGCCGCCCATCACTTCGCGGGTGGGTCCGGGTGAACCGGGCATCATTGCGACGACTGCCGTGGCGATCACCCGGCAATTTCCGACCACCTCACTGGCCAAGGAAATCAACGATCTCAATCCCACGGACTGGGCCCGGGAAAGCCACATTCTCGGCTGCACCAAGGCCTACCCACCCGGGCCGCATCCGACGAATTATGAAGTGCGAACGCTGACGCCGGAATTTGGGACGGCTGCGCAGAAGATTGCCGTCCGCCGGATCGCGCTGGCTGGCTATCGCCTTGCCCGGGTGTTGAGCGATCTGTTCGGGAAGTCGTAGGGCGCGTTGTCCAGCATTTGACCTACATCGGGGTCCATTTGGGCCTGCTTGTTGACAAAATGAATATCTGAGTCAGATATTCATTTTAGAATGAGCGATCGTCTGGCAGCGAAAAAGGACCTGAAGCGGCAGCGGATCATGGAAGCCGCCCGGCGGCGCTTTGGCCGCTTCGGGATTCGGGCCACGACGATGCAAGATATTGCCCGGGAGGCAGATATCGCGGTCGGGACGATCTATCAGTTCTTCCCGGACAAAGACGCCCTGATTCTGGCCTGGGTCGAGGAGCACCGGCAGCTCATCCACGAGCAGTGGATCGAGGTGCTCTCCCGCCCGATTCCGCCGGACGAAAAGCTGCGTGAGTTTTTACGCATTCGTTTTCACACCGTGCGCCAGGTGCGGGAAGAGCCGGCGATTTCGGAAATCACGCGCGCGGTGCTCCGCCTGACGCCGCAATCCATCGCGGAGATGACCGGCATCGTGCGGATCCAGATCCAGCACATTTTGGAGGAAGGCCTCCGTACCGGCATCCTGCCCTCGGCTGAGCCCGAGCGCGATGCCCCCATTTTCTTCGACGCCATGAATGGGTTCTTCTGCTCGCAGGAGGACCCCATCGTCGGTCCCCCGGATGAAACCGCCATGCTGCGCGTGGTCGATTGGTTTATCGCCAAATGGAAACTGCCACCCCCGACATCCCCAGCTTGAAGCCACCGGCCGCCGCGGAATCCGGGCGCGAACCGCTCTTCGTCGCGCGTGAGCTCACCAAGGTTTACCCGAGTGGCGAATCGGACATTCGCGCGCTCGATGGCGTGGACCTCGACCTCTACTCGAGCGAACTCATCGTGCTGCTGGGCGCCTCCGGCAGTGGCAAATCCACGCTGCTGAATATTCTCGGCGGCCTCGATACGCCGTCGGGCGGCTCGCTCAGCTACAAGGGTCTCGATCTCACCGATGCCGACGAGAACGAACTCACGCAATTCCGGCGCGATTCGGTCGGCTTCATCTTCCAGTTCTACAACCTGATCCCGAGCCTTACGGCGAAGGAAAACGTGGCGCTGATCACGGAGATTTCGCGCGACCCGATGACGCCGGAAGAAGCACTCAAGCTCGTGGAACTGGACGGGCGCATGGACCATTTCCCCTCGCAAATGTCGGGCGGTCAGCAGCAGCGTGTGGCCATCGCGCGCGCCATCGCCAAGCGGCCCGAAGTGCTGCTCTGCGACGAACCCACCGGGGCGCTCGACGTGAAGACGGGCATCACCGTGCTGGAAGCCATCGAGAAGGTGAACCTCGAACTCGGCACACTCACGGTGGTGATCACACACAATGCGATCATCGCCGACATGGCCGACCGCGTGATTCATCTTTCCGACGGCCACATCATCGACATCCGCGAAAACCGCACCCGCCGTCCGGTGCGCAGCCTCGCCTGGTAGCCATGCTGCATCCCCTCGACCGCAAACTTTTCCGGGACATGGGCAAGATGAAGGGCCAGATGTTCGCGGTCGGCGTGGTGATGGCCTGTGGCCTGGCTATGATGATCATGGCGCGCAGCCTGATCCTGTCGCTCGAATCGACGCGTGATCGCTACTACACCGAGCATCGCTTTGCGGATGTGTTTTGCGATCTGAAGCGGGCGCCCAACGCGCTGCGTCCGCGCCTCGCGGAAATCCCCGGCGTCGCCGCGGTCGAAACGCGGGTCTCCGGCAAGATCACGCTCGATCTGCCCGGGCTCACCGAGCCGGCGGACGGGATGATCCATTCGATTCCCGAAGACCGTCCGCAACAACTCCACCTGCTCTATCTACGCCGGGGCCGCATGCCCGAGATCGGCAGCCACAATGAAGTAATCTGCGGCGAAGCCTTCGCTGTCGCCCATGGCTTTGGCCCCGGCGATGAAATCGACGTGACCATCTACGGGGCCCGCGAGCGGCTCAAGATCGTCGGCATCGCGCTTTCACCCGAGTATGTCTTCGAAGCCCGCCCCGGCGATACGCTGCCGGACAACCGGCGCTTCGGGGTCTTCTGGATGAATGAGCGTGAACTGGCCGACGCGTTCGAGCTCGATGGGGCTTTCAACAGCGTGCTCGTGGATGTCGCCCCGGGCGCATCCGCGGCGCCGATCATGGCCGAACTCGACCGTATCCTTGCGCCGTATGGCGGGCTGATCGCCTATGGCCGGCGCGATCACGCTTCGGCCACCCGGCTGGACGATGAACTCCGCGTGTTGCGGGGGCTTTCGGTGGTCTTCCCTGCGGTCTTTCTCAGCATCTCGGTCTTCATGAGCAGCGCGGTGCTCACCCGCTTGATCCGGCTACAACGCGAGCAGATCGCGCAGCTCAAGGCGTTTGGCTATTCCTCGCGTGAAGTCGGGGTGCACTACCTCAAGTTCGCGCTGGTGATCGTGGCGATTGCCACGCTGCTCGGCGGCCTCGCGGGCATGTGGCTGGGTACGAATGTGGTGCATATCTACCACCGCTTTTTCAAATTCCCGTCGCTCGTATTTCACCCTGACTGGCGCATGTTCGGCGTGGCCTTCAGCGTCAGCGCCGGTGCCGCCTTCCTCGGGGTCCTGGGCGCAGTGCGGCAGGCGGTAAAACTCGCTCCGGCCGAAGCGATGCGGCCGGAACCGCCGATGGAATTCAAAGCCTCGCTGATCGAGCGGCTCGGCTGGCATCGGGTCTTCGGCACCTCCTTCCGCATGGCGTTGCGCAATCTCGAGCGCAAGCCCTGGCAGGCCGCTTTCACCGCGCTCGGCCTGGCCCTGGCCACGGGCATCCCGGTCATTCCCAGCGCGATGCGCGACGGCATTCACTACCTGCTCCGCTTTCAGTGGGACATCGCGGCGAGAGAGGACGTGACGCTCAATCTCATCGAACCCGGCTCGGCCAGCGCGCTGACCGATATGCAAAGCCTGCCCGGCGTGCTCACCGCTGAGCCTTTCCGCAGCGTGCCGGCGCGGATTCGCTTCGGCCACCATAGCCGCCGGCTGCCCGTGATGGGCGTGCCACGCGATGCGCAGCTCAATCGCCTGCTCGATGTCAAAGCTCACGTCGTGGACCTGCCGCCGGGCGGGCTGCTGGTCTCGGCCAAGTTGGCCGAAATCCTCGGCGCGAAAGCGGGCGATCACGTGATCCTCGAAATCCAGGAAGGCCGCCGTCCCGTGCTCGAAGCCGAGATTGCCGGGACGATCACCGATTACGCCGGCCTCGCGGCTTATATGGAGATCGAAGCCCTCCGCCGCCTTATGCGTGAAGGCGGCACTGTGAGTGGCGCGCACCTTTCCATCGATCGGGCCGAGTGGCCGCAATTTCTCGAAAAAGTGAAGGAATCGCCGCGTATCGCCGTCCTCGGCATCAAGGACGCGGTGCGCGCGAGCTTCGAGAAGAGCACCGGCGAAATGATCGGCTCGATCACCACCATCTACTTCACCTTCGCGATCATCGTGTCCTTCGGCGTGGTTTATAACAGCGCCCGCATCGCCCTTTCCGAGCGCGGGCGCGATCTCGCCACGCTGCGCGTGATCGGCTTTTCCCATCGCGAAGTCGCCGCCGTGCTCATCGGCGAACTGGCCATCCTCACCCTCTTCGCGCTGCCCGTCGGCCTGTGGATCGGCAGCCAATTGGCGAATGCCATCGTGTCCACGGCGAGCACGGAATCGGTGCGCCTGCCGTTGATCCTCACGACGCAAAATTACGCCACGGCACTGCTCGTCGTCATCCTGTCGTCGAGCTTCTCGTTTTTCCTGGTCAGCCGCCGCATCGCCAAACTCGATCTCCTTGGAGTCCTCAAAGCTAGAGACTGATGAAACCCACCACCACTGAAGCTTCACCCGCCACTCGTCCGAACCAGACCGGTTCGGCGGCCCGCCGCCGCGCGGGCGCCTGGCGCAAATACATCCCGCACGCCCTCGGTGCCGGTTTGCTGCTTTTCATCGTGAATGGCCTGCGGCCCAAACCCATCGAAGTCGAATACGGCCAGGTGACCACGGGACCGCTCGTCGTCACCGTGCTGGAGGAGGGCAAAACCCGCATCCGCCATCGCTACAGCGTATCGCCGCCGGTGAGTGGTTTCCTGCGCCGCGTCGAACTACGCGCCGGAGCCCCGATCGAAGCCGGCAAAACCGTGCTCGCCGTGCTCGAACCGGTGACCTCCGCGCTGCTGGATCCCCGCGCCCAAGCCGAAGCCGAGGCTCGGGTGAAAGCGGCGGAGGCGACCCGCGATCAGCGCGAGGCTTCGCTCGAACGCGCCCGCGCCGCGCTGGCTATGGCCAAAAAAGATTGGGAGCGCGACGACGAACTCCGGCGCAAAGGCGCGATTTCGGCCCGGGATTGGGATGCCGCGGAAAATCAAGCCACCATGATGGCCCGCGAACAACGCGCCGCGGAGTTTGCCCTGCAAACGGCCGAACACGAACTCACCCAGGCGCGGGCCGCTGCGCTGCAGATCCAGAACCCCGACAAGACGAATGCCCCGCTTTTCACGATCACCGCGCCGGTGAATGGCTACATCCTGAACATCTACGAAGAGAGCGCCAAAGTGATCGCGGCCGGCACCCCGATCATGGAAGTCGGCGACACCAACGACCTCGAAGCCGAGATCGAACTGCTCTCGCGCGATGCGGTCGGCGTGCAGTCCGGCGCCGATGTGAGCATCGAACAATGGGGCGGCGACAAACCGCTCCGGGGCAAAGTGAATCTCATCGAACCGGGCGGCTACACCAAGGTCAGCTCCCTCGGCGTGGAAGAGCAGCGGGTGAAAGTGCGCGTCGATTTTCTCGATCCGCTGCCACCGAATGCGATGTTTGGCGACCGCTACCGGGTCGAAGCCCGCATCGTCACCTGGCGGGGAGAAAACGTGCTCCAAGTGCCCACCGGCTCACTTTTCCGCCGGGGCAGTGACTGGATGGCCTTCGTCGTGGAGCACGGGAAAACGCGCCTAAACAAAGTCGATATCGCCCACAACAACGGCGTCGCCGCGGAAGTGCGGGGTGGATTGCAGGCAGGCCAGACGGTTGTACTGCATCCGCCGGATATCGTCGCCGACGGGAGTTCGATCACCCCGCGCAAATAGCCACCCAATCGCGGGCAAGCTCCCCGCTTGTCGAGCGCCTGATTTTCCGCGAAGAGTTCAGGTCCCGCGATGATTTCCCCCGCGTTCCTCCGATCCCCCCGCCTCGCTGCGCTCCTGCTGCTGCTGCCCAGCGTGCTCGCGTGGGCGGATGACGACCGGATCACGACCGCCGCAGCCGTGCGGGCGCTTTCCCCGACCGAGGCGGCCGCGAGCCGCCCGGTGAAGATCCGTGGGGTGGTCACGTACGTGACGCCGAATACGGCAGTCTTTTTCGTGCAGGACGAGACTGGCGGGGTTTGCGTGAGTGGACCGCGCGACAAACAGCTGCGGCCGGAACTCAAACCGGGAGCCGTCGTCGAGGTGGAAGCCGTGACCGCTTCCGGACGCACCCTGCCGCATCTCACCGCGCGCAAAAAGGGGGCGATGAAGGTGAGCATCGTCGGCGATGATCCGCTGCCGGAGCCCAAACCTGCGACCATCGCCGAGCTGGCCCAGCCGCAATTTCAGGAGCAGCGGATCGAGGTTTCCGGAGTGATCCGGGCGATGCAGACGGAGCCGCTCGGCGCCACGCCGCAGGAAACGTTGCTACTGTCTCTCGCGGATGGCGCTCATCGCGTGACAGTCGCGCTACCGGGCTGGCGCAACCAAAACGATCTGCCGCAGCAAATCGTCGGCGCCACGGTGCGGGTGCGCGGCGTCTTCACCGCCTCGCCGCTGGAGCGCCTGCCATTGTTTGCCAACCGGCTTTTCATCAGTTCGCTGAAAGACCTGCAGATCGATCAGGCAGCGACCCCGCCCTACCAGCAGAATGCGCAGACCGTCGTGGCGGCGCGCGAACTGGCACTGGGCGAAAACGACGCGGAGCGGGTACGCATCCAGGGCATGGCCACGGTGTCCGTGCCGCTCAAAGGCATGTACGTGGAGGATTCCACGGGGGGCATCTGGGTCAGCACGCTCAATCCGGCGCAACCGGGCGAGCCTGTCGACGCGGTCGGTTTTCTCTCGCTACACGAAAACAATCCGGTGCTGGAAGATGCCGTCTGGCGGCGCGCCGAACGCTCGATCACGCTGCTTCCACCGCTGGTGACGGCGGCCGACGCCATGAGCGGGGCGCAAGACGGACGGCTCGTGCGGGTGGAGGCGTTGCTTTTGGGTGTTTCCGCCGCAGGCGAAGGGCCCACGCTGGTGCTGCAAAGTGGTGAACGCGTTTTCCTCGCCCGTTGTGGCAATCCGACCTCGCGGCTGCCTTCGCTCGGCGAAAACAGCTGGCTGCGGGTCACTGGGGTTTGCGTGAATACCCGAGCGCCGAAATTTCACGATACGCAGGTTCCCCGCTCGGAGTCTTTTCACCTGCTGATCGCCGGACCGCAGAGCATCGAGATCGCGCGGACGCCGACGTGGTGGACGGTCCGCCGTATCGTCACCGTGGTGGCGAGTCTCGCGGCGCTCGCGCTGGCGTCGGCGGTGTGGGCCACGACCCTGCGCCGAAGGGTGGCCATCCAGACCGATCAAATCCGCGAACACCTTGCCCGTGAAGCGGTATCCGAGGAGCGCCTGCGGATTGCGCGGGAGCTGCATGATTCCGTGCAACAGGATCTGCTCGGGATCACCATGCAGCTCAAGGCTACGGAACGCCTGCTCGATCGCGATCCGGAGAAAGCCCGCCACGCCCTCTGCCTCGCCAGTGCGATGGCCCGCCACAGCCAGGCAGAAACGCATCGCGCGGTCTGGGACCTCCGGGAAACCGCCGACGGCCAGGGCGACCTCGTGGCTTCGCTGCGCGAAATGGTCGCCGGGATGAGCACCGAAGAGAGCGCCAAGGTCGAAATGGAGATCACCGGCGAACCGCACCCGCTCTCCCCCGCGATTCAAGGACAAGTGCTGCGCATCGCGCAGGAAGCGGTCACCAACTCGGTCAAGCACGGGCAGGCCAGCCACATCCAGCTCGGCCTCATTTTCTCCCCTGGCCGGCTGGGGCTCACCGTCCGCGACGATGGCCAGGGCTTCGATGCCGACCACCCCCCTTCCGCCAATAGCGGTCACTTCGGCTTGTTCGGGATGAAGGAGCGCGCGATCAAACTCCAGGCCGAACTCCGCCTCACCAGCCGCCCCGGACAGGGTACCACGGTGGCCCTGGAAGTGCCGTTGCCTGCCGAAACGGATGTGAATGAACCGTTGCACATTTCCAGTGGAGTGCGCTTGATCCCTCGTCCCACCACCACATGAGTTCCGCCAAACCCGCCAGCAAGCCGTCGAAGATCAAACTCCTCGTTGTGGACGACCATTTCGTCGTACGCCTCGGCCTGACGAGTGCGCTCAATCTCGAGCCCGACATGCAGGTCGTGGCCGAAGCGAATGACGGGCAGCAGGCGCTCGAGCTCTATCGCAAACACAAGCCGGACGTGGTGGTGATGGACTACCAGCTTCCGCAGCTCAACGGCGCCGAATCCACCGCCGCCATCTGCAAGGAATTCCCGGATGCCCGGGTGATCGTGCTTTCCGTTTTCAAGGCCGAGGAAGACGTCCATCGCGCGGTGCAGGCTGGGGCGGCGGCGTATCTGCCAAAATCGAGCGAGCCGGAAGAGCTGATCGAAGCGATTCGCACGGTGCACAAAGGCGGGCGTTATTTTCCGGCGGTGATCGCCAATGTGCTCGCGGGCCGGGCGTCGCGCGATCCGCTGAGCGATCGCGAGATCGAGGTGCTCACAATGATCGTGCGCGGACGTTCCAACAAGGAAATCGCCAGCGATCTCGGCATCTCGGAAAACACGGTAAAATTCCACACCACGCGGATCTTCGAAAAGCTCCATGTGCTGGATCGAGTGCAGGCAGCGACCGCGGCGATCGAACGCGGGATTGTGCATTTGTAGTGAGCCCGGCTGTTCGCGCTGCTTTCCTCCCCAGAGCCGCTTTCTCCCTGCGGCTGTCGCCGCCGGCATGATCGCCCAGCGTACCCGCGGCATTCATTCGCTGCTCGCCCTCGCCCAGGGCGCCCTCGCGACGTTGCTTTTCTGGGGCGTCTATGGCCTGCTTCTCGCCCTCACGCCGGGCACCGGCATGTTTGCGCTCAACTACGCGGGCTACTGGGCCGCGGTCATCGTCGGCCTCACGCTCGAAATCGCCGTGCGCCGGGACGATAAATTCGGCGCACCGCTGTACGAGAGCAGTCTGGTCCGGCATTTCCCGATCGCCCTGCGCCAACTGGCCTTCTCGCTGGGGGCTCTGCTGCTGCTGCTCGCGATCACCAAAGATCTCGCGATCTCGCGAACCTTCCTGCTCGCTTTCGGCACGCTGCTTTACCCGGTCCTCCTCTGGAGCAGCGCGACCCTGCCCACGCGGTTCAGCCGGCTGCTTTTCCGAGGCCAGCGGGAGAATGGCACGCTGCTGGTCGGCCCAGCGGAACGGCTCCCCCAGCTCGATGGCTGGCTGCGGCAAAAGGAACAACTCGGCATCCGGGTCGCCGGGCTGCTGACGCTCGGCGGATCGGAGGCGGCTTCCTCGCTGATTCCCGTGCTCGGGACGATCGATCGCTTTGAGGAAGTCGTGGCCGATGGCTCGATCTCGCAGGTGATCCTACTGGAACTGGCCCGACCCGAACTGGTGCGGCAGCTCATCGCGCAGTGCGAACAGCGCGGCATTCGCCTGCTGATCGTGAATGATTTTGCGGAGCAGGTGCGCCGGCCAATCATTAGCCGGGTGGATGAAGGCGTGAACGTGCTCATGCTCTTCGAGGAGCCGCTGGAAAACCCTTTCAACCGAGTGCTGAAACGCACGCTCGACCTGGTCTTCTCCATCCCGGTGGTCTTCCTGATCCTGCCGCCGCTGGGCCTTTTGGTCTGGCTGCTCCAGCGGCTGCAATCGCCCGGGCCGCTCTGGTATCAGCAACCGCGCGCGGGGTTGCAGAACCGCGCCTTCACGATCCTGAAATTTCGCACCATGCACCCGGATCACGGAAACGAAGAGCAGCAGGCGACGTCGGGCGACGCGCGGATTTTTTCTGCGGGGCGGTGGTTGCGCCGCTTCAGCCTCGATGAGATGCCGCAATTCGTGAACGTGCTGCGGGGCGAAATGAGCGTGGTCGGTCCGCGGCCGCATCTGCTCGCGCACAATGCGCAATTTGCCGAAGTACTCGCGAACTACCACGTCCGCGCATTCATCAAACCGGGAATTACCGGCCTCGCCCAGGTGCGTGGTTTCCGAGGTGAAGCCCGCACGACGGAGGATATTTCCGCGCGGCTGCAGTCGGACCTCATTTACATGGAGCACTGGTCGCTGAGCCTCGATCTCAGCATCATCACGCGTACGCTCTGGCAAATGGTTCGCCCGCCCGATTCTGCGCGGTAGAGTTCAGCCCCTGTCGAGATGGCACCTTTGGCTTCCCCCTTTCCCCTGCGCTGGCTGGCGGCGGCGATCCTGGTTTTGGGGACGATCGCCTGGGGTGGCGGGACCACACAGGAAGCGCAGGTCGTCGTGCTCGCCGGGATCGGTGCCCTGCTGATTTTTGCGCCGGCGCCGCAAGGGCCACCGCGCGCTTTTGCCTGGATCGCGGCAGCCTGGCTGGTGCTTGCTTCGACGGCATGGTGGCCGGACGCGTGGTTTTCCGCGGGGGCGTGGCACTCGGCGGTGACGGAGGCGGGAATCAATCTGCCGCTGACGCACAGCCCGCAGCCAACTCTTTCGGCGGAAGCGTTCGGGTGGCTCTTCGCGGGGCTGGCCTGGACCGGCTGGCTGAGTGCCAGCGCACCGGGCAGTTCGGCCCGCCGCTGGACGATCCGGGTGCTCGCTGGCGGGATCATCGTTTTGGCTGTGGTCGCGCTCGTGGCGTGGCGGATGCACTGGGCTGTACCGGGCTGGCTTTCTGAGCGCGGGTTCGGCCCGTTTCCGAATCGAAATCATACCGGGCATGTACTCGCGCTCGGAGGCATCCTTGCGCTGGCTTGCGCGATGAATACGGGAAGCCGGCGCCCATTGGTCGCCGTGCTCTGGGGGCTCGGTGCTGCGGTGATCGTGGCTGGGCTGGTGGTGAACTACTCGCGCGGAGGCTTGTTGCTTTTCTTTGGTGCGGGTGCGCTTTGGGCTGGGCTGGCTGCATGGCAGCAGCGCTCCTGGAAAATCGCGGCCCTCACCGGCTCGGCTCTGCTGGCCGGGGGCGCGGTGGTCCTGCTCGCCGGGGGCGCGGTCGCGGAACGGTTTGCCGGAGGAGCGGATAGCCAGATCGCCTTTCGCCCCCGCATCTGGAGCGATACACTGACGATGATTTCGGCGGCGCCATGGTGTGGCCACGGCCTTGGAAATTTCACCGCGCTCTTTCCCTTTTTCCGCCAAGCGTCGGTGATCCAGCAGGCGATCTGGCACCCGGAAAGCGATTGGCTTTGGCTCGCGGCGGAAAATTCGTGGCTGGGGGTGCTGCTGGCCGCGAGCGCTTTCGCCGTACTCGCTCGAGCCGCTTTCCCACTGAGCACTGAGAGCCATGCGCGGCTACGGATGCCGGCGCTCGCGGCGGCGGTGGGCGCGGCGCTGCATGGACTAGTCGATGTGCCGGCGCATCGGCCGGGGTCGGCGCTGCT
>Ga0209050_1002646_pt1 | contig 14678 bp, 11 predicted proteins | sample Araplavi_mTSA_r2_FD_184276 | JGI IMG/M metagenome (GOLD analysis project Ga0209050, IMG submission 184276) | Arabidopsis root microbial communities from North Carolina, USA - plate scrape MF_Cvi_mTSA_r2 (SPAdes) (version 2) | ecosystem: Host-associated > Plants > Roots > Endosphere | place: USA... | reverse complement strand
GGTCAGCGCCGCGGCGCGATCTTCGCCAAGGCCGAGCACATCGGCGAGCAGGGCGCGAAGGGTGGCGTCGACGGAGCTGTTATCGGTCAATTTTCTTTCCTCAACACGGAACGGGCAAATGCCTTCAATGCCGGACCCCATGCCGCGAGCCGCGACGGATTGAAAGCCTCGATGCGCCACAGCGGGTCGTGCCGGTTCATCCAGTCGCGTTTGTAGCCATCGTTGCCGGTGCCGAAATCGACGCGCTTCACACCATCGACCTCGATGACATGGCGGAACAGCGCCGCCGACAGCAAGGTGCCGGGAGAGGCTTTCAAACTGTCCTCGACATGCGCCAGCTTGTGGATGAACGCGGTGCCGTCGTCGACCGTCCAATATTGCGCGGCGACGGGTATGCCGTCGATGCGCGCGATCCCCATGCGCAGGCGTCCGCCCGCACTCTCGGCCTCGGCAAAGGCGCGCAGCAGGGCGGGATGACCCTCTTCGGGTTTCCAGCTCGCCGCATAGATTTGCTCATAGGCGGCCCAGCTTCCGGCATCGAAATCGGTGAGCAGCTGGATATCGACGATACCCTTCTTCGCCTTGCGCTGGACGGTGCTCCGCAACGCGCCGGGGCGGCTTGTCCACCAGGCATCATGGCCCATTTCGCCCAAGTCGAGCCAATGGCGATCGCCGGCCGGGCTTGCCTTCACCCACCAGCCGGCATCGCGCAGCGCGGCGACGATATCCCGCTGCTCCTCGTCCCGAATCGGATAGAGCGACAGCCGCGCAGCCTTCGCGCGCAAATTGCGAAAGAGTTCGAGAAGCGCGGCGCCGCGATCGCTGCCGCCCGCAAAGATCGGCCGGATCGCGAAGCTGTACCAGTTCGTCAGACCGGCGAGATGCCCGGGCTTCTCGACCCGGAGCGGCAGCCACGCGGTCGTGGCGTCAGCCTGGCCGCGGGCATCAAACCGGCCGAGACCCGCGAAGCCATGCGCCGCGAGCAGGTCGAACCATAGCGCACGGTCGAACGGCGCGGCGAAGCCTGCGGCGCGCGCCGCATCATCATTAGCGTGATGTTCACCGTTCCCTTGCATGGTGCCGCCCTCTATCACTCCAGTCCTAACAGCCGATGACCAAAGTAGAAAACCCGCCCTCGCTTCCTCTCGACCATCTCGCCCGCCGCGGCGCGCCGGACGCGGCTGCGCTGCTGATCGGTGATCGCGTCACGACCTTTGCCGAGCTCGACGCCGGCGTCGGACGGCTGGCGTCATGGTTGCTCGATCAGGCCGGCGGCCCCGGCGAGCGGGTTGCAAGCTGGAGCGCAAAGACGCGGCTGGCCTGCCTGATGCCGCTTGCCGCAGCGCGCGCGGGGCTGATCCATGTGCCGGTCAATCCGCTGCTCAAGGGCCCGCAGGTCGCGCATATCCTGTCAGACAGCGGCGCGAAATTGCTCGTCACCAACGGCGCGCGCGCCGAGATGCTCGGCGACGGCCTGCCGGGCGAATGCGTGGTGCAGGATCTCAAGATCGGTGAGGAAGTCATTGATTCGGCGGGACAGGGGCTTCCGCTCTCGATTGCAGAACCCGACGATCTCGCCGCGATCCTCTACACCAGCGGCTCGACCGGGCGGCCCAAGGGCGTGATGCTCAGCCACGCGAACCTGTGGCTCGGCGCCGAAAGCGTCGCCTCCTATCTCAAGATCGCGTCCGAAGACCGGGTGCTCGGCGTGCTGCCGCTCAGCTTCGACTATGGCCAGAACCAGCTGCTTTCGAGCTGGTATGCTGGCGCTGCGGTGGCGCCGCTCGATTATCTGACCGCGCGTGACGTCGTGAAGGCGGTGGCGCGGCACAAGGCGACGACGCTCGCGGGTGTGCCGCCGCTCTGGGTGCAACTCGTCGAGGCCGACTGGCCCGCCGACACCGCGGCGTATTTGAAGCGGTTGACCAACAGTGGCGGTGCGCTCACCCCCTTGCTCATCGACGCGATGCGCAAGACTTTCCCGAACGCCGACATCTTTCCGATGTACGGTCTGACCGAGGCATTCCGCTCGACCTTCCTCGACCCGAAATTCGTCGCCGATCATCCGACCTCGATGGGCCGCGCAATCCCGCATGCCGAAATATTGGTGTGCCGGACCGACGGTACGATCACCGCCGACGAGGAACCGGGCGAACTCGTTCATTGCGGTCCGCTTGTCGCCAAGGGCTATTGGCGGGACGAAGAGCGCACCGCGCAGCGCTTCAAACTCGCGCCGCGCGCGTCTGAATATGGCGGCATGGCAGTATGGTCGGGCGATACGGTGCGCCGCGACGCCAACCATCTTCTCTATTTCGTCGGCCGCGACGATGCGATGATCAAGACCGCGGGCAACCGCGTCAGCCCGACCGAGATCGAGGATGTCGCGGTCGCGTCGGGGCTGATCTACGAAGCCGTGGCGTTCGGGGTACCCGATCCGCGGCTCGGCGCCGCGATCGTCCTGATCGTCCGCGGCAAGGACGGCGTCGCCGACGAAGAGCGGCTTGCGGCGTATCTCCGCCAGAACCTCCCCAATTTCATGCAGCCGCAGGCGATCGAATGGCGCGATGCGCTGCCGCGCAATCCCAACGGCAAGCTCGACCGCGTGGCGATTGCCGCCGATTGGGCGAAGGAGGTGACGGCATGAAACCGCACGGCCCGATCCCGCCCGGCTTCCGCGCCGATGCCGGGGGCATGCTGCTGATCGGCGGCGACCGCGCCGAGGCGCTCGCCGACGTCTCGGGCGATACCCCGCTCTTCGTTTACGACAGCGCAATGCTCACCGCGCGCGTCGCCGAATGGCGCGCCGCGATGCCGACCGGGGTGCAACTGCACTATGCGATGAAGGCGAACCCTTACGCCCCGCTGCTTGCCTTCATGGCGCGGCTGGTCGACGGGTTCGACGTCGCCTCGGGCGGCGAGCTCAAGGCCGCGCTCGCCAGCGGGATGCCCGCAGGCGACATAAGCTTTGCCGGGCCCGGCAAGCGCGACCGCGAACTTGAGGCGACCATCACCGCCGGCGCGACGCTCAACCTCGAATCCGAGGGCGAGGCCGAACGCGCGCTGTCGATCGCCGAGCATCTTGGCCTCACGCCCAGCCTCGCGGTGCGCGTCAATCCCGACTTCGACCTCAAGGGATCGGGCATGAAGATGGGCGGCGGCGCCAAGCCCTTCGGTGTCGACGCGGCCGAGGTTCCGGCGCTCGTCCGGCGCTTGATCGCTGCCGGCGCCGATTGGCAGGGCTTCCACATTTTCGCGGGATCGCAAGCGCTTGATGCCGCCGCTATCGCGGATACCCAGGCGCAAACCGTCGCGCTCGCCGCGCGCCTCGCGAACGAAATCGGCGAGACCCCGTCGCTCGTCAATCTCGGCGGTGGCATGGGTGTGCCCTATTTCCCCGGCGACAAACCGGTCGATGTTCGGGCCGTCGGCGCCGCGCTTGGCGAGACGCTGACGGCACGCGATCCGGTGCTCGCCAAAAGCCATTTCGCAATGGAACTGGGTCGTTGGCTCGTTGCCGAGGCGGGGGTCTATCTGACCCGCATCGTCGACCGGAAGACGAGCCACGGCGAGACCTTCCTCGTTACCGACGGCGGCCTCCACCACCAGCTCGCCGCCAGCGGCAACTTCGGCACCGTGATCCGCCGCAACTATCCGATCGCGGTGGCGGGCCGCTTCGGTGCAGAAACCGAAGAGACGGTTTCGGTCGTTGGCTGCCTCTGCACCCCGCTCGACCGCCTCGGCGATCAGGTCGCGCTGCCGCGCGCCGAGGTCGGCGACCTCATCGCGATATTCCTCGCCGGCGCCTATGGCGCGAGCGCGAGCCCGGCGACCTTCCTGGGGCAGGGACCGGCGCGCGAAATGCTCGTCTGATACGTCAGAATCTGTTCCTCATCGGGACAGTTTGCGACGAGCGCGGTCCAAACTTATGTCAATACTAACATTATGTTCACCCTTTTCGAGCAATGGCGGAAGCTGACGCAATGGCTGTCGCTGCGGAGTTTCCGGACCGCGGTTCCCCTGACGGCTCGAAAGGTTGATGGATTATGACTTCGTTCCCCTCGCTCCGCATCGCGCGCGCCGCGCTCGTGTCGGGCATCGCCGCGACCGCGCTGACGGGTTGCATGGGCGCCGGCGGACCCGCGCCGCAGCTGCCCAGCGCGAACTTCGTCGCGAACCAGGAAGGGCCGGGCGAGGAATATATCATCGGCCCGCTCGACGAGCTCCAGATCTTCGTGTGGCGCAACCCCGAACTCGGCGGCAAGGTCCAGGTGCGCCCCGACGGCCGCATCACCACCCCGCTGATCACCGACATGCCCGCGGTGGGGAAAACCCCCACGATGCTGCAGCAGGATCTCAAGCTCCAGCTCAGCCAATATATCACCGACCCGATCGTCAGCGTCATCGTCACGACCTTCAACAGCACCTTCTCGCAGCAGGTGCGCGTCGTCGGCGCGACCGAGAAACCGGCGTCCATCCCGTTCCGCGCCAACATGACCGTGCTCGACGCAATGATTGCAGTCGGCGGCCTCGGCGAATATGCCGCTGGAAACAAGGCGCGACTCGTCCGTTTCGACAAGGGCAGTGGGAAGCAGCAGGAGTTCGGCCTGCGGCTTAATGACCTGATCAAGCGCGGCGATATCAAGGCGAACGTGCGGCTTCAGCCGGGCGATGTGATCATCATCCCCGAAAGCATGTTCTGATATCGACCGGCCGCCTCCCACCCATCTCCCAAGGATCCTTTTCGACCGATGACCAGCCTTTACGACGAATTCCGGGTGGCGCTGCACAGCGTCTGGACGCGCCGGTGGCTCGTGCTGGCGGTGGCGTGGGGCATCTGCATCCTCGGCTGGCTCGCGATCGCATCGATCCCCAACCGCTATGACAGCCGCGCCCGCCTGCTCGTCGACGTCAACGAAATCCTTCCCGACGACGCGCAGGGCGGCGGTGGACGCCCGCAGCTCGACCAGATCCGCGAAACGCTGACCAGCGCGCGGAACATGGAAAAGGTCGCAGCGACCACGGGCCTGCTTCCCGCCGGCGCGAACGAACGCGAAAAGGCCGGCGCCGTCGCGATGCTGCAAAAGAATATCAAGGTCGTTCCGCAGCAGGATAATATCTTCGAAATCACCTCGAGCGTCGCGGTCGGCAGCCTGTCCGACGCCGACAACGCCAAGCTCGCATCGGGCGTGCTCGACAGCCTGATCACCGTGTTCCGCGACGACCAGCTGCGCGGCGGCCGGATGAACGCGCGCGAAGGCCTGAAATTCCTCGATGCCCAGATCGCCGACCGCGAAAAGGCGCTGCGCGAAGTCGAAGCGCGCCGCGGCGCGTTCGAGGCGCAGAACATCGGTCTGATCCCGGGCGGCAGCGGTTCGCCCGCCCAGCGCGTCGACGCGGCGCGCGCCGAACTTGGCCAGATCGATTCGCAGCTCGTGTCGGCGCAGGCGCAGCTTGCCGCCGCGAACGGCCAGCTCGCCTCGACCCCCGCGACGATCAACGTCCCCGGCATGGGCGGCGTTGGTGGCGGCGTCGCGCGCCAGCAGCTCGCGGGAGCGCAGAACGAACTGTCGTCGATGCGCGCGCGCGGGCTGACCGACGCGCACCCCGACATCATCGCGCTGAAAAGCCAGATCGCCTCGCTGAAGGCCATCGCCGACCGCGAAGGTGCGGGCGCGGGTGGCGGCGGCAATTCGCAAAATCCCGCTTATGCCTCGCTCGCCGCGATGCGCGCCGAGCGCCAGGCGACGGTCAGTGCGCTGTCGGCGCGTAAGGCGCAACTCACCGGCGACATCGCCAAGATCACATCGCAGCAGATCCAGAACCCCGGCATCGCCGCCGAGTATGACCGGATCAACGGCGAATATACGGCGTTCAAGGCGCAGTATGACAAGCTGCTCGCGCAGCGCGAACAGGTCCGCATGCGCGGCGAGGTCCAGACCGAAACCGATGCGATCAAGATCGAGCTGCTCGACCCGCCGTCGAAACCGACCAGCCCCGCCGCACCCAACCGGCCGTTGTTCCTGACGCTTGTCCTGCTCGCGGGCATCGGCGGCGGCGTCGGCGCCGCCTTCGGGCTCGGCCAGGTCCGCACCAGCTATGCGACCGCGGCGAAGCTCGAACGCGCCAGCGGACTTCCGGTGATCGGATCGATCACCGAGGTCGTGACGGCGGAACGCCATCTCGACCGGCGCAAGAAACTCATCTGGCTCGCGGGCGGTGGAGGCGCGCTCGTCGGCCTCTATGCCTTGCTGCTGGTCGCCGAATTCATCCAGCGCGGCATGGTTGCGTGACGGGGGACGATGACATGAACGACCAACGCAAAGTCAAGCGCCCGCCCTCGCTCCTCGAACGCGCGGCCGACATGTTCGGCCTCGATCCCGCCGCCAATGCGCCGACGATCGACGTGTCGAAACTGCCGCCAGAAGCGCCCAAAAAGGTGAAAAAGACTGCGGCCGATCCGGTTACGGAAACCCCGCCGGCCGAAATCCTCGACCCGGTCGTCGAAGCGGCGCCCGTCGCCGAGCCGGCACCCACCGTCGAAGCCGCGCCCGCCGCGCCGAAACCGTCGCCGCGCAAGGACGTCGCCAAGGCCGCGCCCGCGATCGTCCCGACGCGGCAGGGAACGGTCGATCGCGACCGCCTTGCGTCGCGCGGCATGATCGTGCCCGGGACGCCCGTCACGGGCATTTCCGAAGAATATCGCATCGTGAAGCGCGAGCTGATCCGCAATTTCGGCGGCGTCGGCAATCGCCCGATCCTGCCGCGCGGCCACCGCGTGCTCATCGCCTCGGCGAACCCGGCCGAGGGCAAGACCTTCTCGGCGGTCAATCTCGCGCTCAGTCTTGCAGTCGAGGCCGACCACGACGTGCTGCTGATCGACGCCGACATCGCGAAGCCGAGCGTGCTCGAAGCGCTCGGGCTTGAAGACGGTCCCGGCCTGATGGACGCGCTCGCCGATCCGCATTTGCCGCTCGGCGACTGCCTGATCCAGACCGACATTCCGGGCCTGAAAGTTATGCCCGCGGGCACCGGCCATATGCACGACACCGAGCTTCTCGCCTCGGCACGGACCGAAGCGTTGCTCGCGCAGCTCGGAGCGGGCGCGCCGGGCCGCATCCTCATCATCGATTCGCCGCCGGTGCTCGCGGCGTCGCCCGCGGCGGTGCTCGCGGGACATGTCGGACAGACGATCATGGTCGTGCGCGCCGACGAGACGCTCGAATCGGCGCTGCGCGACGCGATCGGCCTGATGGGCGCGTGTCCGCACATCCAGCTGCTCCTCAACGGGGTCAAATTCTCGCCGGGCGGCCGCCGCTTCGGGACTTATTACGGACAAGGAGGCGCGTGATGCGCACCACGACCACCATGCGTCATGGGGCGACGCTGGCGGCCCTGCTGCTCGCCGGGACGGCGACGGGCGCGCATGCGCAATTTTCGGGCGATCCCGCCTCGGGCGGCGGCAACGCGACCTCGGCTGGCGCGCCCGCGTCCGAGAAAGGGCGTTCGGAAAAACGCGCCGAACGTCGCCGCACCCAGCGGACCGTCGACGTCAGCCCCTATCTCGAAATCGACCAGGTGCTGACCGCCGACCTCAAGAACGGCGGCGACGTCCTCACCTATACGAACCTTGCGGTCGGCGTGGACGCCGCGATCGTCACCAACCGCGCTGAACTCGCCGGATCGGTCCGCTACGAACATCGCATCGGATGGAACGACGATCTTGGCGATTCGGATATGGTCAGCGGCCTTCTCCGTGGCCGGATCGAGGCCGCGCGCGGCCTCAATCTCGAAGCTGGCGCGCTCGCGACGCGCACCCGCGCCGACGGACAGGGCGCGGCGAGCGGGCTGTTCATCGGCGATGCCAGCAATGTCGCGGACATCTACTCGCTCTATGCCGGCCCGACCTTCGCGCGCCGCATCGGCGGTCTCGACGTCGGGGCGGGCTATCGCTTCGGCTATACCAAGGTCGAAGTCGACGAACCCGCGATCCTGTCGCCGGGAACGCAGCCGCAGGATATTTTCGACAGCTCGACGAACCATGTTGCCTGGGCCAGCGTCGGCGCGCGGCCGGGCGACCTGCCGTTCGGATGGCAGATATCGGGCGGATACGAGCGCGAGGATGCCAGCCAGCTTGACCAGCGCTACGAAGGGAAATTTGCCCGCGCGGACGTGACGATGCCGATCGGCCCGACCGTCGCGCTGCTCGGCGGCGTCGGTTACGAGGATGTCGAAATCGGCCAGCGCAATCCGGTGGTCGACGCCAATGGCGTGCCGGTGCGCGATGCGAACGGACGCTTCATCACCGACAAATCGACCCCGCGCCAGCTGTCGTTCGACACCGACGGGCTGATCTGGGACGCCGGCGTGATGTGGCAGCCGAGCCGCCGCACCTCGCTGACCGCGAAAGTCGGCCGCCGCTATGGCGATACCATCTATACCGGCAGCTTCACCTATCGCGCCGACCATGCGACCTCGATCCAGGTGGGCGTCTATGACGGGCTGTCGAGCTTCGGCCGCGGCCTGTCGGGTGGGCTTTCCGCGCTGCCGACGCAATTCGACCCGATCCGCAATCCGATCAGCGGCGACATCAACCCGTGCGTCTTTGGCCAGCAGGGCGGCGGCTGCCTCAGCAACCAGCTCGGCAACGCGACCTCGGCGCAATATCGCAGCCGCGGTGTCCAGGCGACTTTGTCGTCGCGCTTCGGCGGGTGGAGCTATGGCGTCGGCGTCGGCTACGACCGGCGCAAATTGCTCGCGCCCTTGTTGTCGCCGATCGGCAATCTCAACGGGATCAAGGACGAGAATTATTATCTCTTCGTCTCGGCGGGGCGCCAGCTCGACGTCGATTCCGACCTCGGCTTGTCGGGCTACGTCAATTATTTCGACAATGGCGCGCCGGGCGCCAGCGACGTCCAGTCGGCCGGCCTGACCGCTTCCTATGCGCGGCGCTTCTGGCGCGGCCTGACTGGGACAGCCGCGGCCAGCATCAACGCCTTCGACCAAGAAGGTTTCAACAGTCAGCTTATCGGTTCAGCTTTGGTGGGACTTCGTTACAACTTCTGACCAAGCAACGGGATTTTTTGCGATGTACGATCAGTTCTATGGTTTCACCGGGCGTCCGTTCCAGCTGACGCCAGACCCGCATTTCTATTTTGAAAGCGGTACCCACCGCAAGGCGATGTCCTACCTCGGCTATGGCCTCGCGCAGGGCGAAGGCTTCATCGTCATCACCGGCGACGTCGGTGCGGGCAAGACGACGCTTGTCGGCCATTTGATGAACACGATCGATCCCAATCGCCTGACCGCGGTCAAGCTGGTGTCGACGCAGGTCGAGGGCGACGACCTTCTCCGCCTCGTCGCCGAACAATTCGGCATCGAGTGGGAAGGGCAGAGCAAGGCCGAACTGCTGCGCTCGATGGAGGAATATCTCCGCGAACAGGCGCGCGCCGGTCGCCGCACGCTGCTGATTGTCGATGAAGGGCAGAATCTCGCCATCTCGGCGCTCGAAGAACTGCGCATGCTCTCGAACTTCCAGCTCGGCGGCCATTCGCTGCTCCAGATCTTCCTGCTCGGTCAGCCCGAATTCCGCCAGACGCTCTTCCACTCACCGACGCTCGAACAGCTGCGCCAGCGCGTGATCGCGACGCATCACCTCGACCCGATGGAGCCCGAGGAGGTCGAACCCTATATCCTCCACCGCCTCGGCAAGGTCGGCTGGACCGGCAACCCCAGCTTCAGCCCCGACTCGTTCGAGGAAATCTTCGATTATAGCGAAGGCGTGCCGCGCAAATTGAACGTGCTGGTCAGCCGCCTGCTGCTCTATGGCGCGGTCGAACAGATGCACCGCATCACCGCACAGAATGTCCGCTCGGTCGTCGCCGAGATCGAGGCCGATCGCGGCATCGACGCGGCAACGCTCGCGCCGCTGCCCGTCGAAGACGTCGTTGCCGCCGCCGCCACGGCGGTCGCGCCGACCCCCGCGCCCTTCGCCGCGCCGCAAGCCGCGAACGAAACCGCTCTCGAATGGCCGGCGCGCGCCGCGGACGGTCCGGCGCCCTTCGCCGCGCCTGCCGAACCCGATCCGGTGGTGACACTGACCCCGCCTGACGCGGCTCCCGCCGCGCCGGCGGTCGACCCCGAACAGCTCGCCGCGCTCGAAAAGCAGATCGCATCGCTCGAGGAACGCCTCGTCGAACAGGACGCTGCGCTCCGCCGCGTGCTCGACTTGCTGATCGAATGGGTCGAACGCGATCCCGAAAATGCACCCAACCCGGCAAATTCGCGGACCTGGGCTGCCTGACAACGCGGCCAAAATCGGCTATCCCGCTGATGAAGGTGAGGAAAAATGCAGAACGGCCTGTCGGTCGATGTCGAGGACTGGTTCCAGGTCGGCGCCTTTGAGCGCACGATCGACCGTGCCGACTGGCCGACGCTCGAATGCCGCGTCGAAGCGAATTGCGACGCGGTGCTGCAGATATTCGCCGACGCGGGTGCCAAGGGCACCTTCTTCACCTTGGGCTGGGTCGCCGAACGCTATCCTGCGCTGATCAGGCGGGTCACCGACGCCGGGCACGAACTGGCGAGCCACGGCTATGACCACAAACGCGTCTTCAACATGACCGCCGACGAATTCGCGGCGGACCTCAAGAAGACGCAGGCGATCCTCGAAGACCTCGGCGGGGTGGCGATCCGCGGCTACCGCGCGCCCAGCTTCTCGGTCGATACGCGCACGCCATGGGCGCATGCCGTACTCGCCGAACAGGGCTATGCCTACTCGTCGAGCGTCGCGCCCGTCGTCCACGACCATTATGGTTGGCCGCAAAGTCCGCGCCATGCCTGGCGCCCGCTTGCCGACAGCGACCTCGTCGAATGGCCGGTCACCACCGCGCGCTTTGCCGGGCGCACGCTCGCAGCGGGTGGCGGCGGCTTCATGCGGATGCTGCCCTATGGCTTCACGCGCTGGGCAATCGCGCGGATGAACGCGGAGGGACACCCGGCGATCCTCTATTTCCATCCATGGGAAATCGACCCCGGCCAGCCGCGCGTCGCCGATGCACCAATCAAGTCGAAGATCCGCCACTATAGCGGCCTGTCGGCAATGGCCGGCAAGCTCAGGAAACTGCTCGCCGATTTCGAATGGACGCGCGCCGACGCCTTGCTCCCCGCACAGCAGCAGCGCGCCTTGCCGTGGCGCGCCGCGGCGTGAACGCGCCTGTGTCGAGCTTCACCGCCGCACCGCTGTCCGACGCCGCTGCGTGGGACAGCTATGTCGCCGCGCACGCGCAAGCGACGCCGTTCCACAGCCGCGCCTGGTGCGAGGCGATCACGAAGGCGACGGGCCACCGCTGCCACCTCGTCACCGCGCGCGACGCCGATGGCAAGCTGACCGGCCTCCTGCCGCTCCATCATATCCGCTCGCGGCTGTTCGGGCAGGCGCTGGTCGCCAGCGGCTTCGCGGTGGGCGGCGGCATCCTCGCCGACAATGAAGCAGTCGCGGCAACGCTCGCGCAAGGCGCGGCCGACATGGCCCGCTCGCTCGGCGTTCCGTCGGTCGAACTGCGCGGCGGCCCGCTGCCCGTGGGCTGGCAGGTCGAGGAGGATACATACGCGGGCTTCGCGCGCGACCTTGCCCCCGACGACGACGCCGAACTGCTCGCCATCCCGCGCAAACAGCGCGCCGAGGTGCGCAAGGCGCTCGAAAGCGGCCTCACCGTCGCCACCGGCCGTTCCGAACAGGACCGCCGCGACCATTATCGCATCTATGCGACCAGCGTCCGCAATCTTGGAACGCCGGTCTTTCCGAAGGCGCTTTTCGACGCCGTTCTCGATGCCTTTGGCGATGATGCCGACATCCTGACCGTCCGCGAGGAGGGGCGCGCCGTCGCCAGCGTCCTCAGCCTCTATTGGCGCGGCACCGTTATGCCCTATTGGGGCGGCGGCACCACCGACGCGCGCCGTCTCCGCGCCAACGAACTCATGTACTTCGCCCTTATGCGCCACGCCCGCGCCAAGCGTTGCACGCGCTTCGACTTCGGCCGCTCGAAACTGGGCACGGGCCCCTTCGCCTACAAGAAAAATTGGGGCTTCGAACCGCAACCGCTCGTCTACGCCCGCTGGCTCGCGCCGGGCGAGGTCGCGCGCGACACCAACCCGAACAGCGCCAAATACCGGCTGCAAGTCGACCTGTGGAAGAAACTGCCGCTCTGGGCGGCAAACCGGATCGGCCCGCTGATCGCTCGCGGACTCGGTTAGTGGCCGAGATCTTGTTCCTCGTCCACCGCGCGCCCTGGCCCCCCGACCGCGGCGACCGGATCCGTAGCTGGCATATGTTCGAAGCGCTGGCAAAGCTCGCGCCGGCCCATGTCGCGGCGCTTGCCGACAACGCCGAAGATGCCGCCGTTGCTCGCGAGAAAATGGCGCCGCTTTGCAAGAGCCTGACGATCGAAGTACGCAAGGCCTCGCGCCCCGTCGCGCTGGCGCAGGCCGTGCTGCGCGGCGAGCCTGTGTCGAACCGCCTGTTCCGTAGTGCCGCGCTCGCGCGTCACGTCGATGATCTCGTCGGCAGGGGCGGCATCACCCATATCGTCGCCTTCTCGGGCCAGATGGCGCAATATCTGCCCGCCCGTTTTGGCGGCCCGGTGCTCATGGATTTCGTAGACGTCGATTCCGCCAAATTCGCCACTTATGCCGAACAGGATAAAAGCCAGCCGCTGAACTGGGTGCACGCACGCGAGGCGGTGAAGCTGGGTGCGTTTGAGGCTGAGGTAGCTCGCAAAGTCGATGCCAGCCTGTTCGTTAGTGAAGCCGAGGCTGCGATGTTCCGCGCGCAGAGCGGGCTGGGCGCCGACAAGGTGCGCGCTATCGAAAACGGCATCGATACCGAGCGGTTCGACCCGGCGAACCCGCTCGATGCGGTCGGGACGGGCGAGGGGCCGCTCGCCGTCTTCACCGGCCAGATGGATTATCGCCCCAATATCGACGCCGTGCGCTGGTTCGCAAAGGATATCGTGCCGCTGATCCGCCAGCGTCATCCGCAAGCCCGCTTTGCGATCGTCGGCCGCGCGCCGACCGACGAGGTGCGCGCGCTGGCGCCGCTGCCCGGAGTGACCGTAACGGGCGAGGTGCTCGACGTCCGCCCATGGCTTGCCGCCGCCGACGCGGTTGTCGCGCCACTGCTTCTCGCGCGTGGGGTCCAGAACAAGCTCCTCGAAGCGATGGCGATGGCGCGGCCGGTGGTTGCGAGCGCCGCCGCGGCCGAGGGGATCGATGCGACGCCGGGCGAACATCTCCTCGTTGCAGATGGCGCGAACGCAATGGCCGAGGCCGTCGGTTCGCTCTTCGACGATAGGGCCGCGGCGGCGGCGATGGGTCAGGCGGCGCGCGCGCGGATGGTCGAACGCTATGGTTGGGACGCGCGGCTTGCGCCGCTCGGCGAACTGCTCGGACTGCCGGCATGACGCTGTGGCAACGGCACCTTGCCGCGCTTGCGCTGCTATCGGCGGCGATCTTTGCGATCTTCTGGCGCGAGGCCGCCGATGTCGCGGGCATCTGGTGGAACAGTTCGACTTTCACACACTGCCTGCTGATCGTACCGATGATCGGCTGGCTGGTGTCGCAGCGTGCCGCGCTGCTGCGGCCGCTGACGCCGGTCTATTGGTGGCCGGCGCTGATATGGATGGCGGGCGCGGGGCTTGTGTGGTTGGTCGGCGAGGCGGCGGGGGTCGGCCTATTCCGCCAACTCGGCCTTGTCCTGATGTTACAGGGCGCGGTTGCCGTGACGCTCGGCGAAAAGCTCGTGCGCGGTCTGCTCTTCCCGCTCGGCTATGCGCTGCTGCTCGTCCCGTTCGGCGAGGAACTGGTGCCGCTGCTCCAGACGCTGACGGCGCATATCAGCATGGTCCTGCTCCACCTCTCGGGCATCCCGGCGGAGATGGAGGGTGTCTTCATTACCACCCCCGCCGGGTTCTTCGAGGTTGCCGAGGCCTGCTCAGGGGTCAATTTCCTGATCGCGATGCTCGCCTATGCCGTGTTCGCGGCGCACCTCTGTTTTCGCAGCTGGACGCGGCGGATCGTCTTTGTCGTGGCCGCGCTCGCGACGACGATCCTCGCCAACGCGCTGCGCGCTTACGGCACGATGGTCGCCGCCGAAATCTGGGGGATCGAGGCGGCGGGCGGGATCGACCATGTCTTTTACGGCTGGTTCTTTTTCGGCGCGGTGATCCTGCTCGTCATGCTTGTCGCGCGCCGCTGGTTCGACCGGCCGGCGAACGATGCGGCGGTCGATGTACGGGGATTGGACGGCGTGCCGCGCTTTACCGGGCCGGCCAAGGCGGTGCTCCCCGCCGCGCTCGCGGTTCCGTTGCTCTTCGTCGGATGGGGTCATCTGGTGGGCGGCCGCAGTGCGCCGTTACCCGACATTTCGCTAAAGGCGCCGCCGGGATGGAGCGAGGCGCGGGCTGAGGGGACGACGTGGGCGCCGCGCTTCGACGGCGCCGACCAACGGGTCGTACATTATTTCGTCGATGCAAAGGGGCAACGCGTGACTGTCGCCGTGGGTGGCTATGAGCGCCAGGCCGAAGGCCGCGAGGTGGTCGCCTTCGGGCAAGGCGCGATCGACCCCGACAGCAAATGGGCGTGGAGCGCCTCACTGCCGTCGATCGAGGGCGCGAAGAGCGAAC
>Ga0209050_1002644_pt1 | contig 14682 bp, 13 predicted proteins | sample Araplavi_mTSA_r2_FD_184276 | JGI IMG/M metagenome (GOLD analysis project Ga0209050, IMG submission 184276) | Arabidopsis root microbial communities from North Carolina, USA - plate scrape MF_Cvi_mTSA_r2 (SPAdes) (version 2) | ecosystem: Host-associated > Plants > Roots > Endosphere | place: USA... | reverse complement strand
ATACCCGTGGCCCGGTTAAGAAAGGAGATGTAAGTGGTGAATGGCGTAGCGCGTATTGTCTCGTTTCTCTTCCATCCGTTGTTGCTGGCAACCTACCTGTTTGGGTTGTTTGCCTTCACGCTGCCCTCGGCTTTTTCGCCTTTGAAAGAGGATGGCCATTTCAAGTTTGTCCTCCTGATATTTTGCGTCACCTTTTTGTTGCCCGCGCTCAACATCGGTTTGTTCAAAGCCTTCGGGGCCATCAAATCGTTTACCATGGACGACCGCCGCGACCGCGTGATCCCGTTTGTGTTCATGGCCGTGTTGTATTGCGCCATTACCTACCTGTTTTATACACGCACGCGCATCGGCATTCATGATAACCTCCTTAAATTCCTCTTCATCATCGATGTGCTGGTGGTGGTGGCCACCGTGGTCACGTTGTTTTACAAAGTGAGCGTGCATGCCATGGGGGCCTGGGGAATCGTCGGCATCCTGCTGCCGTTGAATAAGGTCGTGGAGGACGGCACGTTGTTCTATCCCATGCTCGCCAGCATAGTCATTGCCGGCGTGGTGATGACGTCGCGGTTGCAATTGAACGCACACACGCCGCGTGAAGTGATGATCGGAAGCATTCTGGGTCTCGCGACCAGCTTCGGGACCATCGTGCTCTTGTTTTGATAAATTTCTTTTTATGGACTATAAATTTATCCGCTACACCTTGGAAGGCGGCATCGCCACCATTACGCTGAACCGCCCCGAAGTCTACAACGCTTTGAACGACGAGATCACGTTCGAGCTCCAAGATGCCTTTAAAGTGGTGAGCAAAGATCAAAGCGCGAGAGTGGTCGTGTTGGCAGGGGAAGGCAAAGCGTTTTGTTCCGGGCAGGATTTGAAAGCCTCGGCAGCGCAACCGGACCGGTCTTTTAAAGAATCGTTGGAGAAACGCTATAATCCCATCATTCGCGCCATGCGGCAACTGCCCAAGCCGATCATTTGCCAGTTGAATGGCGTGGCGGCAGGAGCAGGTTGCTCGTTGGCACTGGCGTGCGACGTGATCGTAGCGTCGGAGGAGGCGGTGTTAATTGAAGTGTTTGTACAAATCGGGCTTGTGCCGGATTCGGGGTCGTCGTTCTTTTTGCCCCGGCTCGTCGGCATGGCAAAAGCGTTTGAGTTGTGTAGCATGGGATCGCGGGTTTCGGCCAAGGAAGCCCTCGCTATGGGGTTGATCAATAAAGCCGTTCCGGCGGCTGAACTTGCAGATGCCGTGAAAGGCTACGCGCAATATTATGCGAACGCTCCCACCAAGGCCATCGGTCTTATTAAAAAAATGTTAAACAAGTCCGCGACTTCATCGCTGGAGGACATGCTCACGTATGAATCATATTGCCAGGAGATTGCCGGTGGCAGTAGCGATCACAAGGAAGGAGTGAAAGCGTTTATTGAAAAGAGGAAACCTGTTTTTACCGGGCAATGAGATTTTGCAAAAGAACCCCGCCTGCCAAAAAAACATGAACGAAGACCAGGTGAGGTGGATGAGCATCTGTTCAAATTAATCCATTTTGAACTTTTCCCCATTGTAATAACGTACTCTGCCGGGAACTTTGTGAAGTTACTAAATACATTTTCCAATCATCTTGCTGCAGGAAAGGAAACGCAACAAGCCGTCTATCGGGAAATTGAAAATTTGATAAATGAACAATTTGAAGGTAAAATTGACAAGCATTTTTCCATGTCATTAACGGTAGCCCGGAAATATAAATACCCGGCAACGAAGAAATTCAGCAAATGCTCGACCGTGCGGGGAATTCTAAAAACAAGGTGAGCCTCAAAGATATTTTGCCACATCCGAGGCGGTGATCTCTTCCCCGCTCATGATCACGAGTCGTTCGATCACGTTTCGCAGTTCGCGAATATTTCCGGTCCAATTATGCTCTTTCAATTTCTCCAATGCTGCCGGCTGAATGCTTTTTCTACGCGCGCCATATTCTTCAGCAATATCATCCAGGAATTTGTCCGAGAGCAGACCGATGTCTTCCTTGCGCTCGTTGAGGGCGGGGACTTTGATCACGATCACACTCAAACGGTGATAGAGGTCTTCGCGGAATTGGTTGGCGTCGATTTCCTTGCGAAGGTCTTTGTTGGTGGCCGCAATCACGCGCACATTCACGCTGATCTCTTTGTCGCCACCCACGCGCATGATCTTATTTTCTTGCAGGGCGCGCAACACTTTGGCTTGTGCCGACAAACTCATATCGCCGATCTCGTCGAGAAAGAGCGTGCCGCCCTCTGCCAATTCGAATTTGCCAAGCCGTTGTTTGATGGCCGACGTGAAGGAGCCTTTCTCGTGACCGAACAATTCGCTTTCGATAAGTTCCGAGGGGATCGCCGCACAGTTCACTTCCACCAGCGGACCGTTGGCCCGTTTGCTTTTCTCGTGGATCCAGCGCGATACCAGTTCTTTACCTGAACCATTGGGTCCGGTCACCAGTACCCGTGCATCGGTCTGCGCCACTTTTTCGATCATTTCCTTCACATGGACAATCGGAGCCGACTCGCCGATCATCTCGAAACGCCGCGAAATTTTCTTCTTCAGCGTTTTGGTTTCCTTCACCAGCGAAGACTTGTCCAGCGCGTTGCGTAGCGTGATCTCCAGGCGTCCCAGGTCGAAGGGTTTTTGCAGGAAGTCGAACGCACCTTTTTTCACCGCTTCCACCGCCACGTCGATGGTGCCGTGGGCGGAGATGACGATGAAGTTGGCGCCGATGCCGTTTTCTTTGGCTTTTTCCAGCACTTCGAGGCCGTCCATTTTGGGCATTTTGATGTCGCAGATGCAGAGGTCGAACTGGCCTTGTTCCAGTTTTTTATAGCCCTCCTGGCCGTCGCCGGCTTCTTCTACGTCGTGGTCTTTTTCTTCGAGGATCTCTTTCAGGATGGACCGTATTTTCTGGTCGTCTTCAATGATGAGGATTTTCGACATGGTCGCGCTGGTGTTAAGGGGTTAAAAATAGAAAAACCTGCCCGCTTTTTTGAAACGGGCAGGTTTTAAAAATAGCAAGCCTGTAAGCCGGGTTCTGTTTCCGCCGAGGCGGATCCCTATCATTTATCTGGTCATGGCGTCGCCGCCATGATCAATCAGTCTACCCGCCACGGTTACATACGGCTTGCGCCGCACGAAGGAACGGGCAATTCCAACCATGGCCTATTTGACCTTTCAACGCGTAAGGTTTACCCTGCACCGTCTGTCGCCAGCCGGCCGGTGAGCTCTTACCTCACCTTTTCACCTTTTCCCACTCCGACAAGTCGGGATGAGTAGTTTGTTTTCTGTGGCACTGTCTGTGACCCCGGTTGCCCGAAGCCCCTTCCCGTTAGGAAGTACGCTACCCTGTGTTGCCCGGACTTTCCTCCCCCCAGCAAAGCTCGGAGGCGATAAGGCGGCTTGTTGGAGGTAAAGGTAGGGCATCCGGGGTTCATCTCATAGCGGGCGTGCCACTGGCCGCAGCATAGTCTCTCGTCCCCCCAGGACTATGCGGTGTCGCGCCATGTGACTTTTTTGGGCATTGGGCGTTACACTGGAAAAATACAACGCTCGATGCACGCGCCGCTGATCGGTTTTCTTGTCCTCACCTCCCTTGTTTCATTCGGACAAGAAACAAAAAGGGTAGTGGTTGAAACAGCAACGCCACCGGTGAGGGAGGAGTATGATGTGTTAAAGGAACACCCGGAGATTAAACAGGGATGGTATTCAAGGCAATTTTCAATCATCAACCTTGTTGAGGAGATTAGTTCCGTTACGTTCTCAGCGCTGATATCTAAATTTTCGGTATTTGCGTTAATAGAAAAAGAGCCTGATGATAAAATGGTCTCTCAAGGTCAAATAAAGTTGTTGAATAACGATAGTGTATTATTCACTTTTGATATTCAGTATGATTTTGATAACAAGGCGCGAACGCGAAATATTGTTAAGTTCAACGGTCTCGCCATACCCACGCCGGGAAAATTTGTAGTCCAATTATTTGCCAATGAGGCCATGATTTCCTCAAAGGAGGTTGCATGTAATCTCATGGCGTCATTGCAGCATACGGCGACATCGTCCTAATATTTCGTAAGTTGATTTCAAGCACTTAAGTAAAAACCATCTCGGCAAGCCGCCTATTTTCTGCAAACGAGAAATTTTTCACTTCATTATTCAGTTTTAGTGATTGCCATCGCGACGACCGACCCGAACGCATTTATGTCATGCGTTTTTCCTAGTTTAAGTAAGCTATTCTAATAGAATCTTCCTTGTCGTTTTATCGAATAAGAACAGCTCGTCCTTTGAGCGCGCATTTTTAAGTTATCTATATTGGGAGAGGGAGGTTGAGGATGTGATTTACCCCGTGGATTGAACGGATTATGGGCCGGCGAATCATGAGGTAATTAATACGTTCAACTCCGAATACAATAGGTTCAATTCGGAGAGCAACTCGGTCTCCGGTTGGCAACATCCGGTTGAGGAAATGAGTGCGCCGATTCGGTTCACGAACCGGTGGGCTGTGTCCGACATCCGGATATTTCTGCGCAATTCCGACGCGATGACATTCTTTATAAAACGGATTGAAATTTTTGCGTCGCTTGAAATGTACCGTACTCCCAAAATTGCATTTGCATTCTGATCGCGCTCAATTTACGGTTGAACTTGTTCTATGCGAGAATGAATATATTCTATTCAATAACCAACGGGTAGTGTCTAGCTCTGTCGCTGCTGTCAAAAGTTCAGTTTTAAATCTGACAAACGGCATGCGATAGTGCGTCGCGTCGGGGGTTCAAAGAGAAGATTGAAGGCCGGGAATGTCGTATAGCCGCTGAAGTGGCATTTGGCATGGATGGAAATAGAGAACAGGCAGCCACAAGTTAAAGCACGGAGGCTGCCGTTACACAAACCGATTCAACCGGTTTTGCCGGTATTTCAGATAGGCTATTCAGGCGGATTAGAAGGTGACGACGTCGATTTGCCCTGGCCGGCAAAGCGCTCCGAAAGATCAACTGCCATCACCTTTGCCCCCGCAGCATTGTTTTGCGCCGCTGTTTTCACTGTAGCGTAATAGGCGCGCGGCAGCGAAGGGTTCGCTGCCCGACAGCAGTAGGCTGTCGTCGATTTGGGCCGTGAGTTGTCCAAAGAGTTGCTCATGTTGATTTCCATAGCCATCGTGATGGCCTCGCCGATGGCCTGGTATGTCATGAACGACTGGCTGAACGGGCCCTGTTTGCGAATGCTGTCAAAAGCTTGCGATCCGAATAGCATGGGGTGCAGCCTTTATTTTTAATCGGGCGATAGCAACGCTTCCAACTCTCGTTTTCCCTTCGCCGTGGCAAAAGGCAGAAAGATCCGCGCGATCATCTGGCTGTAATGTTGCAGTTGTTGCTCCTCGGTCTGTTGCTTAAAGGAGATGGCCGCTTCAGAGATCCAGAACCTGGCGATCAGCGCAATGGTAGAGACAAGGAAATTGACCTCGGCAGCATCGGCAGAAATGTATTTCTCGTTGCGGAGCGCTTGAATATTGCTGGACCAGGTCTCGTTTCGGGTGGACTGGATCTTGCTATAGCGTTTCGCAACGATGGGGTTTCGCTCCATGATGTGAACAAAGCTCAGCATGAGGCAACGATAGCGGATATGATTTCGAAACACCTGATGCAACATTTCAAAAAAAATCTTTATTGTGACACGCTCCACGGGAACGATCGTCCGGTTATTCTCTTCCGCCAGATCGAGCGAAAGCCGGTTCACCAGGTCATCTTTGGTAGGGAAGTAGTAGGTGAGATTTCCAACCCTCATCTTCAAGGCTGCTGCCAGCTCGCGCATGCCTACATATTCAATACCGGACGCATTGAACATTTTCAGCGCCGTTTCTACGATCTTTTTCTCGGTTGGTGATTTGCTCTCCATAAGAATTTGGTCAATGTCCTAACCTTTTTTGGAAACCTCCGTTAATTAGGTCATTGTCCAAAGATCACATAAAACTCCTATAAAACCATGATTCGCCCGATTTTATTGGGACTCTCAGCCGCCACGGCGGCCGGGATCCTCTTTGTCAACCTCTACACGTCCCTAGTCGATGCTCCCAACTGGGGCGCCGATATTCCCAATTCCCTGGTGGCGGCCCGTCACTATTTCACGGTGGCCAACCCGGGCAACTTCTTCAGGGTAATTTCCCCCCTCAACCAGGTGCTGGCCCTGATCGCCGTGATCGTCTGCTGGAAGTCCGGCAACGCGCGTTATATTGCCCTCGGATCGCTGGTGCTTGCCGTCCTGGCCGATGCGTTTACGTTTGGTTATTTCTATCCGCGAAATGAGATCCTCTTTGTCGCACCGATAGAAGCCGGTGTAGAAACCGTCCGGGCCGCGTGGGAAGAGTGGTCAACCATGAACTGGCTTCGAAGCGCCCTCTGTGGTGCCAACACCGTGCTTGCGTTTGTGGTCTTGGTAACAACGTCAAAGAAAGTAGCGCTATGAGATATACTTATCCCCACACCATCGACAACGGCGCCGGAGAACAGATCACGTTTGTCCAGTTTAACGATGATGAAAAAGGCGGCAGGCTCGAAATAGAGAACCGCGTCCATCCCGGCGCGGGTCCCCCGATGCACGTTCATCACCTGCAGGATGAAAGCCTCACCGTGATAGCGGGCAGAATCGGCGCGCAGGTTGCCGGCCAGGAACCAACGTTTCATGGCCCGGGCGAAACCGTCACGTTCCTGCGCGGGGTTGCGCACCGGTTTTGGAATGCAGGCGACGAGATGCTCATCTGCAAAGGGTGGGCTAGTCCGGCCTATAACATGGAGTATTTTCTCACCGAGATATACCGTTCCACAAAAGCCAACGGCGGAAAAGCACCGTCGACATTTGATGGCGCTTACCTTCAATCCAAATACAAAACAGAGTTCGATGTCACCGAAATTCCGGCACTGGTAAAAAAGGTGATCTTTCCCATCACGCTGATGTTGGGAAAACTTGCCGGAAAGCACCGCCGGTTTGAAGGGGCACCGGAGGCTGTGCGTCATGCACATTGACGCGATGATGTCGCCTCCGTAATTTGGGATTTCGGCGGGATCCCTTTTTGGAATTCACGAACGAAAGAAAAGCCAGCGAGAACTTATGCTGGCTTTTTTTAATTCTCGTCAGATCAGGTCAAATAATTTGAAGATAAGGACAAGATCATTTCTTTTTTGCCGCCACATCCTTTGAATCCTTCACTAACTTCGCATCAATTTTTACTTGAACGTGGTCTGCTGTCATTTCCTGACCCAATATTTTTGGCGTTTGGATTTTGTAGTCTGCCAGGGCGACCGTGAACTCACTCTGAAGTTTTACGCCGTCCTTGTCGACAACGATTGTGCCCTTTTCGGATACTTCCTTTTCGACGCCGTGAATTTTTAGCTTGCCCTTCGCGGTAACCGGATAAGAGCCCGGTTTATCATAGTCAATCTTGCCTTGAATTTTTCCTTTAAAACCGGCTGTTGGATATTTCTCCGTTTCCAAATACTTCTTCTCGGCATCTCTGCCCATTTTGCCGTTTTTAAATTCAAAGTCCTTCATGGCCATTTCAAAAGTCACCTCACCATCCGAAGGGTTCATTTCCACTTTGACCTTGTTGTTTTTCGCATTAACATCGGCCACGGGCGCCTTCGCAAAGAAGGAGACAAATCCCTTGGTGGTCGTGTATTTATTTTGCGCAACTACTCCAGAGAGCGGCAACAAAACAGTGCAGATAATAAATAGGGTTTTCATACGATATCATTTTCCATAAACTCGCCAAGAAGGATGCCACAATGGTTCTTTGGGGATTTCTTTCCTGCGGATTGCCTGCATCGACCTGTGGTGGGGTTTTATTTCTACAATGGGGAATGCGTCGACTAATGTTTGATCCCTCAAAATAGCGCGGCGTTTCTTTGAAATGTATAAGGAATACCGGAAAAGATATAAATGAATGATGGGCCGGGCTGAGATTTTTACATCGTCAATATCGAAACACTAAAAGACAAAAAAACGATGAAAAAGACAGTAATGATCACCGGCGCTTCGTCTGGTTTTGGCCGTGAGACGTCGAAAGTATTTCAAGGTAAGGGCTGGAATGTGGTCGCAACCTTGCGCTCGCCGGAAAAGGAAACAGAGCTTTCAGCATTGGAAAATGTATGGGTTGCCAAACTGGATGTGCAGAACGCGGCGTCGATCGCTTCAACGGTGCGTGCCGCCATGGAGAAGTTTGGCAAGATCGACGTCTTGGTGAACAATGCGGGCTATGGCCTGATGGGTGTGTTCGAGTCGGCCAACCGGGATCAAATCAAAAGGCAATTTGATGTCAACCTGTTCGGTTTGATGGACGTCACCCGGGAAGTGCTGCCGCACTTACGCAAGCAGGGGGGAGGCGTCATCATCAATGTGTCGTCTTTCGGCGGCGTTGTGGGATTGCCTTTTGGTAGTTTATACAACAGCACAAAATTCGCGGTGGAGGGATTCTCCGAGTCACTGTCGCATGAGCTTTTTAAACTCAACATCGCCGTCAAAATCGTGGAGCCGGGTAGCGTGCACACCAACTTTCGCGCGGGCCTCGATATGATCAAAAACGAGATATCGGAATACAATCCACTGATGGCTTCGTTTTTTGCAAACTATGCCAAGCCAACCGAACATCTCCCGAAGGCCTCACCGGAAGACGTTGCCAACGCCATCTACACGGCAGCCACCGATGGCAAAGCGCAATTGCGTTACGTTGCTGGCGACGACGCGCAATTCTACATCGACACCAAGATGAAAAACACCGATGAGGCATTCGTGCGGACGATCCGGGATTTCTTTATCAAATGACTACCTTTCAAAGGCGGTTAGAATTGATCCTCGCTTTTGTCGATCAACCATTTTCCATCTCGTTTTTTCAAAAAGAACATCATTCTTAAGGGCTCACCGCCATCACCGTCTAAACTGACAAAAACAGATGCCGTTGAATCGGCTTTTTCTTTTAAGAGAATGTTGTAAGGCTTGGCTGTGTTTTTGTACTCCTGCTTTTTACTTTCGCTCAAATCAGCCGTTGCCTTTTTTATGTTGTCCAGTGATTCGCGGTAATTGGAAGTAATGCATGTCGCAGCTTTGTCATGTTCAAAATTGTCAACGCTCCTTAAGAACTGTTTAACGGTTCCTTCCGGTGAATCGCTCCCGCATGATGACAGGATGAGCGCGGTTGTGATGGTCAGTATTCCTAGCAAATATTTCATGGCGCAAAAATAAAAGTTTTGTCTTCAGTGCCATTACGCGCGGATAAAAAACGTTGCGAAAATAGGTGAGCATGCCGATTCAAGCGATACATGCTCAATTTGTGTTGCCGGCGAAAATCATCAGTGCGAAAGGTGTTTGGACGAAGGGCGGAAATCCATGTCAGAAGGTGCAGGCTAAACGAGCATTTCTTTTGTCCGACTATAAAAAATTGCCTTCGACCCCCAGCCTCAGGGGGATCACCTTTCCCAAGCGTGACAAAAAATAAAATTCGTTAGCAGGCGGATGTGCGTGTAGATCTGTTATTGTCGGCCGAGAGGTGGCCATGCACGGGGTGGGTAGATGATGTGCACAAGGTGGAGACCAACGCCTGATGGTTGTTGATGAAGAACACCAAGAACCATCAGGCCATCAGAAGTAAAGAACACGCCTAATGAATATCCTTCCCCGTTAATTTCAACTCATAATGATCCGCCAACTGGGCCACTTCCTGGATCATCTCTTTGATCTGCTCTTGCGACACGCTCGCCGCCAGGCACGACGCTTCTACTTTCAAATACCCTTCTTCCAACACAAACTTGCTGAAATCGAAGTTGGCGTTTTGCTCCAGCAAATTCTTCAGGTCGATGTTGGGCGCAAACTCACAAACCTTGGAAGTGAAGATAGCTTGATCGCGACCGGAAACGGCGCTGGTTTGAGTGATGGCCAACACGGTCTGGTAGCGGCTGCCATTGAGGGGCACAACCACTACAGATTTCGAATGATCGTAGTCTGTGAACTGACCGCCGATCTGTTCAGCATATTGCTGAACGTAGTTCATGATATTCATTTTGGCTCTGTATTTAAAGTGCCAAGGAAGATAGGAAAATTGGAGCGCATCCTGAAGACGCGACAACATTAATTTTGCCGCGCTTCGGTGTCGACTACCTTTCCTTAGAAATAGAATGCATGAAAACGAGTACCCTTCGAGGAAAACTCCAGGGTAGGGGCAGGCAACTTGATCATATTGGCAACAAAAATGAGGGTATTCAACACTTTGGAGCGCGACTTGATCGCCCGCAAGTCAAAGTCCAACCCAAGGTAGAACTGGCGATAGGGGGCGGGATAACCGGCGGCGATGTTTTCGTTCACCCGGGCATACACCATCCCTTCGGCGCCGTGGCCCACCACCAGGTTGAGCCAGCGCGGAAAGCGGATGAATTTGTCCATGTCCACCGAAAGCCAGTAGGTTTGGCCGTTATAGTCTTTGAAGATCTCGCTGGGCATGCCGTCGCCAAGTGTGTTCGGGCGAAGCGGGGCGTAGTCGGTGCGGTGGAAGGAGAATTTGGGAAAGATGCGAGGTTCTTTCCAGAGGCGGGCCTGGCCCAGGAAGAAGGCTGCGCCGGCAGCGTCGGCCACCAGGTCGCCGGCGGAGGCGCCATAGGCTTGCGAGAAGCCGTCAAAGATCTCGATGGGGACCATGACTCCAAATCCCACGAGGGCACCCACCAAGTCCGACTTCTTCGGCTTCACATTGCACCATTGCAACGCCCGCGACGTGCCATAACTGAAATAAAAGGCCGAAAGGAAATGCCCGGTCTTGTCCACTTGCTTCCACTCGTCGTCGTCGTTGAAGAATCGGAAGGATTGGTGGCCGGCGTCCTTGTACCAGAGTTCATTCAATCCGGCCATGGTGATGCTGTAGCCCACGGTGGAGCCGATCACAAAAGTCCGAAGTCTTTTTTTGTTTACCTGTGTAGAGTCGGCCACCTGGGCGTGCGACAGGGTGAAGACGAAGAGCAGTAAGAAGAGACTTATACTATTCCGTACCATCTTCGGGTTTTATGGCGTCCTTATTCAGGGCGGCAGCATCTTCCTTGTCTTTTTTCTTATTGCGCGAGGAGCGGAACAGGTCCCGCAATTCGTCAAAGCTTTGGGTATGGATGAGGCTGGCGCCGGTGGTCATCGCAGTTTGGGTGTTCACGGACGCGAGGATAGGGTTCACGTTGGTGCGGCTGTACATTTTCACGCGCAGCTTGCCGTCGGCCGTCAGTTTATAGTCAACGGTCCAGTCACCCGCCACGTTGGATGGATTGGGTTGATTGCCGGCCGTGGCCTGCCCGCTGGTGTTGTTGAACGTGCCGTCGCCCGTCACACGCAGGCGTCCGTTCATGAAGGTGTAGGAGAAACGAAGCTGGAAGGTGTTGAACGATTCCTGGTCCATCGAAGCAATGTCCACATCGATCTCGAGATTTTCGTCCACCTGGCTCATCCAATAGCTGAGCTGGTTCGACAGCAACTCGCTCAAGCTGCTCACCACGGTACCGCTGGTGTTGAACGCATCCGGCGGCGAGAAGCGGCGCAACACGATGAGGCTGAATACCTGGCGCTTCAGTTCCTGTTCGTCGAGTTTGTTCTTGAAGGCGGTGAATTGAAGCTGCAGGTTTATCGAGCCGCTCTCCGTGGTCACGTTGGTGGGCAGGTCTTTGGCGATGATGTCGAAGTTGATGAGGGGCGACAACATGGGGCCCGTCAACGCCAGCAACACCTGCACAGGATATTTTCTTTTCAACTGGGGTGTGTTGGCAATGGTGGGGTCGTTCACGATCGGCATCAGGGAGGCCAATTGGTTATACGATGCGTTGATGTCCATCACGGCCTGGTAGGGATCGCCAAACCACGTGATGCGGCTGCCCTTCTGGATGTCGAATTCTTTGTTGATGATGTCGTAGAGCGTGAAGTTATACCAGCCCTCTGTGAACTCGAAGGGACCATACATGTTGAAGTCACCTTTGGTGTCCATGAGCATGTGCAGATCGCCTTTGCCACGGCCGCGGATGATGTCGCCCGCTTTCATGTCGAAGATGATCTCGCAATAGGCATCCGGCGTCACATCCAGGTTGAGGTCGAAGGTGAGGCCCGTCAGGTTCACTTTCTTGCTCACGTGTTTCTCGATCGTCTTGATGAACGTGGTGTCCGTAAAGTTGATAAAGTTGATAAAATCCTTCTGGTCGGTCGACGAGCTGCCGCCGATGGGAATATAGGTTTTTGTATTCTTCTCCGTGCGCGCCGACGAGGTGATCCTCAGGTTCGACAGCGGTCCCGTAAAATTAATGTCTCCTGTCGCATAGGCCTGCCCGTAGAACAGGCTGTTGTCTTTTGCCGTGGTGTTCAGCACCTGGAAGTTTTTGAACGTTCCATCCAGGTCGATCGACATGCTGTTGAAGTCGTGGTGTTTGATGGCACCGTTCAGCTTGCTTTTGTTTTTGAACGCATCCGTCAGCTCAATGTCTTTGAAATAGATCGATGTCGGTGTCAACCCGATGTGGCCCGACATGGCGTAGAGGGTCTTCAGGTAGTTGATCATGATCTGCCCATCGTGCATCGTGCCTTCACCCTCGATCTGCGGGGCCTCCAGTGGGCCGGTGATCATGAAGTCGCCGGTGATCGTGCCACCGATGTTGCTGAAAATGTCTTCCAGGAAAGGCTCCACAATTTTCAGGTTGGCATTCTCCAGCGATGCCTTGATGTTAAGCGGTGAGGCTGCGCGCGAAGGGTTGTAGTCGCCCGCGACATTGAGAATGCGATTATCCAACCGGTCGATAAAAAGGTTGATATCGAATTTGTTTTGCGTCGTGTCCCACTGGTTGCGGCCGGTGATGTCGCCGATGAGAAACTTGTTGATGGTGAGGTCGTGTATGCTGATGCTGTTTTGCAGCGAGGGGTGCCGGTAGAAATTACTCATGTCCACCTCGGCGTCCATCACGCCGGTAAATTGTTTATCGGTCAAAGCATTCAACAGCGAAAGGTCGAGCTTGTCCACGCGGAGCGACAGCAGCTTGGAGGGGTCTTCTGATATTTTTCCGTTCAGATCGATGGACTGTTCTTCATTTATGAGCGCCAGGTTGTGAAAGGCCCAATCCTTGTCTTTCACCATCACGTAGTTGTTTGGTGCAAAATGCCATTCACGCTCCAACAGCTTCACCACCGACGGGCTCATCGAGAGTTGCGTGCTGTCCAGCAAAAAGTCTACGGCGCCTTTCAGTCGCACATTGTTGTTTTGTCCTTCCTGGTCCACGTCCAAACCAAAATCGATATGGCTCTTGTTCCAGATGCCTTCAAACAACATGTTCTTGGTTTGAAGATTCTTGTTCAGCACCTGGCGCTGCGAGTTGATGGTGGTCATGGCCAGGATGCTGGTACTGTCGGCGATCTTGGAGGCGGTGAGGTCCACATCCGAATGCAGAAACAGCATGTCCTTATATTTCAACGAATCAAAACGGGTATAGGCTTGAAAGATCGTCGTGTACCCGCTGGTGAAGGTGCCTTCGATCACGGTGTTCTTCGACAGGTCCAGGTTCAATCGCAGCAACGGCACCAACGGGGTGATGTCTTTTATTTTCACGTTGATCTTGGCCTGGTAGGTCTTGGGCTTATAGGTCTTCGCCCGGTAATAGGCCGATCGCACCTTGTCGTTGTTTTTGATGTTGAGCGAAATTTCTTTTGACAGGGTTTGAATATCGCGATACAGATCGCTGAAATAATAATCACCCTTCACCTCGGCGTTTGCCAGCGATGTTTCGATCAGCACGGAACGTTGGCGTTGGTCGCGCTGGGCATTGAGGTGGATCGTGTCGAGATGTAACGACTCGTGATTGTAGTCGATTTGGAAGTCGCTAAGGTCGGCCTGGCCCTGCAGTGAGTCCAGCGTGAGCCCTTGGATGTCGGCCACGAAGTTGGCGTGGAGGAAGACGCTGTCGCGGGTGAGGTTCAGCTTGTGCAGGTAGGCGGTGTCCAGCACGGCCTGTACGTTGATTTGGTTTTTGCCTTGGCGCAAGTCCACCGAGCCGCGGGCGCGGATCTGTAAGTTTGGATCATCGATCTCTACAAAGCCATTAAAGCGTTCGGAAGCAAAGCGTGCGTTGGTCTGTATGTTGGTGTAGTTGTAGCCTTTAAACCCGATCTGGTAAACTCGTCCGTCGAGTTTGAAATCGGCTGAATGTTGCGACATGCCTTTGCCGTGCACCTGGCCGTTCATGCTCACGGTCTGGAAGGTCACGGTGTCGTTCAGGTAGGTGCCGAGTTTGAATTTGTTCAGCGAAAGCCGGCCGCTGTAGACCGACTGGTCGATGTCGGCTTCGTTCACTTTAAAGTTGATGTCGGACGTGATGTCGCCCAGACGGCTGGAGAATTGTCCCTTGGCAACAAAGTCGTTGGGGTAGCCGAGGAATTGCCCATCCATGACCAGCCTTCCAAGGGGAAGAATGCGGTGATAGGTGTTGTCGTTAAAGAGAAAGGCGAGATCGTGGGGGTCCACCACGGAATTTTTCAAGTTCACGATCATGAACGTTTCCATGATGTTGGGCAGCCCATCCATATCCAGCGACCCGGCCAGGTGCGACTTGCCGATGTCCACCTTCATATTGGTGAACTTGAATTTGTTGACGCGCCCGTTGAACACGCCGTCGAGCCGGAAA
>Ga0209050_1002643_pt1 | contig 14684 bp, 7 predicted proteins | sample Araplavi_mTSA_r2_FD_184276 | JGI IMG/M metagenome (GOLD analysis project Ga0209050, IMG submission 184276) | Arabidopsis root microbial communities from North Carolina, USA - plate scrape MF_Cvi_mTSA_r2 (SPAdes) (version 2) | ecosystem: Host-associated > Plants > Roots > Endosphere | place: USA... | reverse complement strand
TCAGGCTCGATTCCCACTGGTCGTCGGTGCCCGGCGTGGTGTAGCGCGAGCGCAGCAGCCAGGTGCCGGCCAGGCGGCTGGTCAGCTTGCCGTCGAACAGCTTGGTCTTGTGGGTGAAGTCATAGTCGACGCCGCGGTTTTCCACCTTGCCGATATTGATCGGCAGCAGCTTGATCGCCAGTACGTCCTTGCCGGTCGAGCTGATGTGCTTGGTGGTGAACAGGTCGGCGTACTTGGCCGGGTTGTCGAAGATCAGGCCTTCGGACACGGACGTCACCTGGTCGCGGATTTCCACGTTCCACAGGTCGAACGACATCGACAGCGAGTTGGTCGGCTCGAACACGGTGCCGATGCTCCACTGCTTGGATTTTTCCGGCTTCAGGTCCGGATTGCCGCCCTGGAAGGCTTCAAACTGCTGGCGTACCGCGCCGTTGCAATAGGAAGCCAGCGGGTGGCTGGTGCCGGTCAGCGGGCACTGGTAGTTGCCGCCGGTGACGCCCCAGTCTTCCAGCGGGCCGGCGATTTCCTGCATCGAGGCAGCGCGGAAGCCGGTGCCGGCCGCGGCGCGGAACAGCAGGTTTTTGGCGGCGGTGTACTTGGCGCTCAGTTTCCAGGTGGCGGCGTTTTCCTTGTTGCCGACTTTCTGGCCGGTCAGGTTGTTGTCGATCGCGCCGATCTGGTCGTAGCGCGCGGAACCGGTCAGTTCCAGCGCCTTGCTGACAGGCATGACCAGTTCGGTGTAGGCGCCGAAGTTGTCGCGCTCGTAGGCGCTGTCCACTTGCGGGTTGTCGAACAGGATCCGGGCATTCTTGGCCACCTCGGCCTGGTTGACCTTGAACGAGGTGTTGCGGTAGTCGACGCCGACGCCGATCTGGGCCGCGCCGCCAGGCAGCGTGAACGCTTCGCGCGAAGCGCGCGCATCCCAGCCCTTCATTTCCACGGTCTGGGTGTTGTAGGTGCCGTTGAAGCCGGTCGACAGCAGGGTGTCGCGCATGGCTTGCGGCATTTCGCCCAGGCCGTAAGCGAACGGGTCGATGCTGCCGGCATCGATCGCGGCCTGGAACTTGTCGGCCAGCGGGAAGCCGCCCACGTATTTCTGGGTTTGCTTGTTCTTGGAATAGGTCAGGGCCGAGTTGACGTCCCAGCCAGCAATGGCGCCGTCCACGCCTGCCACCAGGTGGGTGGCCTTGGTGCCGTAGTCGTAGGTGCGGTTGCCCATTTCATACAGGCGGTACTTGGCGACTACGGACGTGGCGCCGGCGTCCTGCTCGGCGGTCAGGTTAGGCTGGATGTACTTGTTGTACAGGGCGGAACCCTTGGCGATCGAAAAATCGGCCGGATAAGGCGCGATCGAGGCGACGATTTTCGCTTCGGTGTAAGCCAGGTCGTAGAAGCCTTTGAAGCCGGAATTGCCCAGCTTTACGCTACCGGAGGAGAACAGGGCATCGCGTTGCGATTCCGGATTGATCTCGATGGTCGAGGCGCTGTCGAAGTAGCAGTTGCCGTCGCCGTAGAAGTCGGCGTTGACGGTGGCGCACTTGCCGCCGTGGGCCAGGGCATACGGGTTCAGGTTGACGGTCTTTTCCACCGGCAGGCCGGTCGCCGGGTCGATCTGGCTGGAGTTGTACGTCACGCCGGCGTTGGCTGGCAGCGAACGCGAGGAGCCGTTGATGAACTGCAGTTGCTTGCCGTTGGACGGGTCGGTGAAGTTGATGATGCCGGTCCGGGCGAAGCCGCGCTGGGATGCCTTCAGTTGCTTCTGTTCGTCGTGGCTGAGCGAGAAGAATACGCTGTAGCCGTCTTCATCGATGTCGCCGAAGCCCTTGCTCAGGGAGATGGCGTTGCTGGCGCCGCCGCTTTGCTCAGGGCGCGAGTACTTGGCATTGATTTCCCAGTCGGTGGCGCCTTTTTTCAGGATGAAGTTGACCACACCGGCAATGGCGTCAGCGCCATACAGGGCGGAGGCGCCGTCGGTCAGCACTTCGACGCGCTCGATGGCCGACAGCGGGATGGAGTTCAGGTCGATGGTGGTGCCCGAGTTGGCCGGTGCAACGCGGCGGCCGTTCAGCAGCACCAGGGTGTAGGCTGCGCCAATGTCGTGGATGGAGGCGGTGGTCACGCCGCCGCCGCCGCCGCCGACCGAGTCGGCTGCTACGGAGAAGCCCTGCATGGCTGGCAGTTGCTGGATGAAGTCGGTGACGGTGGAAACGCCGGACTTCTTGATGTCTTTCTGGCTGAACGATTGCACCGGCAGCGAGGATTCGGCGGCAATGCGTTTGATGCTGGAACCGGTGATTTCAACGCGCTGCATCGGCGCTTCCGGGGCGGCTTCCTGGGCGAAGGCGGCGGCGCTGCCGAGGGCCAGGCTTCCGGCGAACATCACGCGCAGGGAGCGCGACAGGGCTTTCTCAATGATCATTGATGAACGTCTCAGTAATAAAATAATAGGAGCGCTATCAAACCATTGGCAGCCTGGTTTAGCAATAGATGTTTGACAAATGAAACAAACTGAAACAATTAAGTTTCGCGTAAAAAAAAACGGCACCGCAGTGCCGTTTTTGCGTGCTTCAAGCCAGGCGGCTTAGAAGAACTTGTACTGGGCGCCCAGCTTGAAGTAGCGGCCGATGGCGCCGGACGCGTCCATCGGGTTGTAGCTCATGCCACCGTAGGTCAGCGGATCGAGTGGCGCGATCTTGTCGGTCACGTTGTTGATCGATGCAAACACGGTGAACTGCTGGTTCACGTTGTAGCGCGCCGACAGGTCCAGCGTGGTGAACGAGGCGATCTTGCAACCGTTGGTGCCCGGCTGGCCGTTGGCCAGCTTGGAGGCGCACAGGTCGCCGGCGAACAGGACGTTGTCCATGCTGTCGCGGTAGTTGACGATGCCAGCCACGTTCCAGTCGCCATAGTCCCACGATGCGTTCAGGTTCATCTTGTTCTTGGGCGTACCGGCGCAGTTCGAGGTATCGCAGTTGCCGTGGGTACCGTTGAACTGGTACACGGTGGTGGCGGACTCGTGGCGCTTCCACGACGCGGTGTGGGTCCAGACGAAGCCCAAGGTAGCGCGGCCGTACTGGCCCAGGCGGATGCGTTGCTTGATGTCCAGGTCGACGCCGCTCACTTCGGTGAAGCTGGAGTTGCGGTATGGCGCCTGGGTCAGCACCAGGGTGCCGGTGCCGGGAATCGCGACGCCGTTGACGACCAGGTTGTTGTCGTTACGGATGGCGGTCGGCAGGGCAGCCGCTTCGTTGTACGGCAGCGGATTGATCTCGTCGGAACGCTTGATCTTCCATGCGTCCAGCGCCAGGCTGGTGCCGTCGAACGGATCCCACACGATGCCCAGGGTCGAGCCTTTGGAGGTCTCCGGCTTCAGGGCAGCGCTGCCGACCTTCACGGCGGCAACAGGAATCGCGCAATCGGTGGCGGTGGCGCCGCCGGCTGCCGGCGTGCCGCCCGGGCAGCGGATCGGATCGCGCACGGTCGAGGTGCCGGTCGACTGCGACAGCGGGGAACCTTCAGCAGGGCCAGGAGCGCGGAAGCCTTCGGTGTAGGTGCCGCGCAGGGCGAAGGACTTGACCGGGGTCCATTTGAAGCCGGCTTTAGGGGTGGTGGAGTTGAAGTTGTCGTACTTGTCGTAGCGTACGGCAGCGCTCAGTTCCAGGCCTTTCAGCACCGGAGCGGCCAGTTCGGCGAAGACCGCCGACACCTTGTTGTCGCCAAAGGCGGCCACGTAGGACGAGTTGATCGAACCGTCGATGGAGCCGGACAGCGATGGATTTTCCAGCTTTTCGCGACGGTGTTCGGCGCCGATGGCCAGGCCCAGGTTGCCGCCTGGCAGGGCGAACAGTTCACGCGAAGCATGGAAGTCGATCACGTCCAGCTTGGTGGTCGAGTCCGAGGTCGCGCTGGTCACCAGGGCCGAATACAGGGCCGCCGAGTTCTTGCTCGCTTCGGTGCCGATGTAGTACCAGCCGTACTTGGTCGGGTCGCTCATCGCCGTACGCAGCACGTTCAGGTTCAGCATATTGCTGTAATCCAGGTGCAGCTTGGACTTGGAGTGGGTCAGGCCGCCGTCGTAATCCCAGCCTGCGAACGAACCCTTGACGCCCAGCACGAAGCGGTTGAACTCGTTGTTGGCCGAGCGGGTGCTCGGGCCGATGTCGAACGCAGTGTAGCGCACGCGGGTTGCCACGCCATACGGATTTTGCGGGTGGTTGGCGCCCATCAGTGCCAGCGAACCGTAGTTGACAAAGCCCAGTGAGTTGGTGGCGTTCGGCGGGAAGGCCACGGTCGGGGTGATCGATGGCGGGACCAGGGTAAACGCGGTGTCGCGCTTCGAGTAGCCGGCTTCGGCGTACACCTGGGTGTTGTCGTTCACTTGCCAGGTGCCGCGGGTGTACAGGTTGACCGATTCGATTTCCGGCTGCATGTCGCGGAACTGGTCCTGGTGCCACAGGCAGCCGCCGTTGGCGCCGGTCTGGTCCGCCGTGGTGCTCAGCGAAGAGCAGCCAGGCAGGCCGACATAATCCAGGGTGGCCGGGTTGCGGATCGCGCCCGCTGGGCCAGCCGAAGCATTGTTGTTGCCGGCGATGTAGCCGCCAGCGAACTGGGTGCCGACCGGGAAGCCGTATGGGCGCAGGTCGCCCTTGCCGATGTGGCCGCGGTCCCGGCGGTCGCTGTTCTTGATACGGTCGGAATCGAAGAACTCCGCATTGACGACCCAGTTGTACTTGTTTTCGTCCAGGTTGCCCAGGCCGTAAGTAATGGAAGCCTTGTTCTGCTTGCCGTCGTCATAGCGCGACCAGCCGGTATCGCCCTTGACCTGCAGGCCTTCGAAGTCCTTGCGCAGGATGATGTTGACCACGCCGGCGATCGCGTCCGCGCCATAGGTGGAGGAAGCGCCGTCCTTCAGGATTTCAATGCGCTCGACGATCTGCATCGGTACCGTGGACAGGTCGGTGAAACTCTTCTGGCCGTCGTCGGCACGGGCGAACGGCGCCATGCGGCGGCCGTTCAGCAACACCAGGGTCGAAGTCGCACCCAGGCCGCGCAGCGAGATGGCGGTCGAACCGGCGGCGAAACCGTTGCCGAAGCCGGTCGGCAGCGATCCAGCGCCGTCAACGGTCAGGGTTTGCAGGTATTCGGCAACGGTTGATTTGCCGGACTTCATCAGGTCTTCTTTGCTGATGACCTGGATCGGCGATGCCGTTTCCTGGGTTGCACGTTTGATGCTTGAACCGGTCACTTCCACGCGCTGCATCGGCGCTGGTGCCTCCTGGGCGAATGCCGGGGCGGCCATGGTGGCTACCATACCGCCGGCGCAAATCAGCCGCACGGATCGAGCCATGATTTTCTCCATCATGTTGCTATCTCCAATCATTTGGAATAAAAAGACGAGCTACAGCTTTTTGACTACTGCTTTGGCGCTCCCATTTGAAAGGAAGCATGGCTATGCTTCCTAACGGAAACATGAGAGCATTTGAGCAAAGATTGGGTCAAATGAAACATGGCGCGCGATACACTTTTTATACGATCCGTCTCATTTATGAAACGTTGCAAATAGAAGCATTTATAGATTGATTGCCAGGAATGATTTCATATTTTTTACGCCGCACTTGGCAAATGGCGCCGACATTGCTGGGCGTGGTGCTGCTGGTGTTCGTGCTGTTCAACTGGGTCGGCGGCGACCCGGCCTATATCCTGGCCGGCAAGATGTCCGATGCGGCCAGCATTGAAAACATTCGCCGCCAACTGGGCGTCGACCAGCCCTGGTACGTGCAACTGGGCATCTTCCTGAAACAGATCGCCACCTTCGATTTCGGCCAGAGCTGGGCCACCGGCGAGGCCGTTTCGGACATCATTACTTCCCGCCTGGGGCCTTCGCTGACCGTGCTGGTGCCGCTGACCGTGCTGGAAACCGTGCTCGGCATTGCGCTGGCGCTGGCCGTGGCCTTTGTGCGCGGCTCGCTGACCGACCGTGCTGTGATGCTGGCCTGCACGGTCGGCATGTCGATTTCCATCCTGGTCTATATCATCGTGTTCCAGTATTGGCTGGCCTATAAGGCTGGCCTGTTCCCGGTGCAGGGCTGGGGCGCCGGACTGCTGGAAAACCTGCGCTTTGCAGCATTGCCGATCCTGATCGGGCTGGCCGTTTCGCTGGCGCCGACCCTGCGCCTGTACCGCAGCTTCGTGCTGGACGAGGTGGGCCAGGATTATGTGCGCACCGCGCGCGCCAAGGGCCTGCCCGAGCGGCGCGTGATGTGGGTGCACGTGCTGCGCAATGCCGCGATCCCGATCATTACCCACGTGATGGCGAGCTTGCCGGCCATGCTGATCGGCGCCTTCCTGCTGGAGCGCTTCTTCGGCATTCCCGGCATCGGGCGCGAAGTGATCCTGGCGGTGGAGCGTTCCGATTTCCCCGTGATCAAGGCCATTACCGTCTATGTTGCCGTGGCCACCATGGTGTTCAACCTGCTGACCGATTTGCTGTACCAGGCCGTCGATCCGCGCGTACAGCTCAAGTAAGGAGAGCGCATGCACGCAATTCATGATTCGGCCGGCTTGTGGACACTGGCCTGGCGCCGCCTGCGGGGGGACCGCGTTGCCATGGCGGCGCTGGCGGTGGTTGCCGCCTTCCTGCTCCTGCTAGCCGCTTCTGCCAGCGGCATCGTGGCGGCGGACTGGGAAGAAGAGGTTGCGGTCAACTATGCGCCGCCTGCGTTTGTAGCGGCACCAGCCGCGCCGGCCGCGCCGGGCACTGCCATCGCCGGCGGCACAGCCCCCGGCGCGCCGCCGGCCAACGAGTTCGATCCTTTGGCCGGGGACTTGCGCGAGCTGCGCGCCACCCTGGGCCAAGCCGTCGCCGAACCGGCCGCCGAGCGCGCGCCGAGCCTGCCCTTCGGCGCCGACAAATGGGGCCACGACATCATCAAGAAAACCATCAAGGGCGGCGAAACTTCGGTCGTGGTCGGCCTGGCCGCGGCCGCGCTGGCGGTCGGCCTGGGCACGCTGTTCGGCGCCTTTTCCGGCTTTTACGGCGGCGTCGTGGACGATTTCTTCAACTGGTTCTACAGCGTGTTCACCTCGATTCCCTCGATCCTGATGATACTGACCGTGGCCGCGGTGCTGCAGCAGAAGGGTGTGCTGACCATCGTCCTGATCCTGGGCCTGACCGGCTGGACCGGACCTTACCGCCTGATCCGGGCCGAGTACATCAAGCACAAGGCGCGCGAATACGTGATGGCGGCCGACGCCATCGGCGCCTCGGCCTGGCGCAAGATGTTCAGCCACATCTTCCCGAATGTGAGCCACGTGGCGCTGGTGCAGGTGTCGATCCTGGTGGTCGGCTTCATCAAGGCCGAAGTGATCCTGTCCTTCCTCGGCTTTGGCGTGCCGGTCGGCGTGGTGAGCTGGGGCTCGATGCTGAACGAAGCCCAGAATGAGCTGATCCTCGGCAAATGGTGGCAGCTTGCCGCCGCCGCCAGCGCCATGGCCGTGCTGGTGACCGCTTTCTCGCTGTTCGCCGATGCACTGCGCGATGCGCTCGACCCCAAGGTGAAATGACATGCTGCTACAGGTCCGTAACTTGCGCATCCGCTTCCGCACCGACAAGAAGAACACGGTTGAAGCGGTAAAGGGCATTTCCTTCGACATCCCCCACAACCGCACGGTGGCGCTGGTGGGCGAATCGGGCAGCGGCAAGTCGGTCAGTTCGCTGGCCGTCATGGGCCTGCTGCCGCCGCAGACCACTTTGATCGACGGACAAAGCAGCGTGCTGTTTGAAGGCCGCGAAGTGCTGCACCAGTCTGCGGCCGAACGCCGTGCCATGTGCGGCAAGGATATCGCGATGATCTTCCAGGAGCCGATGTCCTCGCTCAATCCCGTGTTCACGGTCGGGGCCCAGATCGGCGAAGTGCTGCGCCTGCACCTGGGCATGGACAAGCGCAGCGCGCGTGCCCGCACGCTGGAATTGCTGGAGGAGGTCGGCATCCCCGATCCTGCGGCCAGGATCGACGCGTACCCGAGCCAGATGTCGGGCGGCCAGCAACAGCGGGTGATGATCGCCATGGCCATCGCCTGCAAGCCCAAGCTGCTGATCGCCGACGAGCCGACCACTGCCCTGGACGTGACGATCCAGAAGCAGATCATGGAATTGATTGCGGGCCTGCAGAAGAAGCACCGGATGTCGGTACTGTTCATCACCCACGACCTGGGCCTGGTGGCGGAAATTGCCGACGAAGTGATCGTCATGCGCCATGGTGAAGTGCGCGAAACGGGCGAGGCCCGCGCAGTGTTCGCCGAACCGAAAGACCTGTACACGCGCGCGCTGCTGCATTGCAGGCCGTCGCTCGATGCGCGCCCGCAGCGGCTACCGGTGATCGACGACTATATGGAAGGCCGCTTTGGCGCCGCCGGGGCGCAGGCGCAGCGCGCGCGGGGCAGCGCACCGGACGACGACATCGTGCTCGAGGTGCAGGGCTTGAAAAAGAGCTTCTGGCTGCGCGAAGGCCTGTTCGGCAGGCGTGAGTTCCAGGCCGTCAAAGGCGTGTCGTTCAAGCTGGCGCGCGGCAAGACGCTGGGCGTAGTCGGCGAATCGGGCAGCGGCAAGTCCACCGTCGGCCTGACCCTGCTGCGCCTGCACCAGGCCACGGGCGGCAGCGCTCTGTTCGAGGGGCGCGACCTGCTGGCCATGAGCGCGCGGGAATTCCAGCCTTTCAAGCGCCGCATCCAGATCATTTTCCAGAACCCGTATGCCTCGCTGAACCCGCGCTTCACCGTCGGCCAGATCCTGCTGGAGCCAATGCGGCTGCACGCGATCGGCGCCAGCGACGCGGAACGCACGCAGATGGCGCTGGCGTTGCTGGAGCGGGTAGGGCTGCCGCAGCAGGCCTACCATCGCTATCCGCACGAATTCTCGGGCGGCCAGCGGCAGCGCATTGCCATTGCGCGCTGCCTGACCATGAAGCCGGAAATCCTGGTGTGCGACGAGTCGGTATCGGCGCTGGACGTGTCGGTGCAGGCGCAGGTGCTGAACCTGCTGCAGGACCTGCAGGACGAATTCGGCCTGTCCTATATCTTCATCTCGCACGACCTGTCGGTGGTGAAGTACATCTCCGACCAGGTAATGGTGATGCGCCAGGGGGAAGTGGTGGAAATGGCGGACTCCGATGAACTGTATCGCAACCCGCAACACCCCTATACACGCACCCTGCTGGCAGCCATTCCCAAGGCTGCTTGATCGGCCCTTGTAAAGCTGGCAAACTGGCCATCTGCGCCGCATACCGTGGCGCCCCGGCAGGAGCAGGTCTTTGCGTTCAAACAAAGTTGCCTCCATCGCACTATTGGTCAGCGTGGCATTGACGACCATCGTCAGCGCCGTGCTGCTGGTGTTCGCCGCCTACTCCCACGCTTCCGAAAGCAGCAAGCGCTGGCAGGAGCTGCAGCGCGTGCTGAATATCAGCGCCGACCAGCTGGCGCTGGGCGTGGCCCTGCCGGCCTGGAATTTCGACGACAAGCAGGTGCTGTCCATCATGCGCGCCAGCATGAACCAGCGCGACCTGCACGCCATCGTGTTGTACGGTACCGGCAGCAAGCGTGAACAGGTGGTGCAGCGCGGTGCAGGCGACAAGCTCGAAACCAGCCTGCCGCTGGCCACCACGCCGGACATGCTGGTGGCCCAGCGGCCGATCATTGTCGATGGCGCCACGATCGGCACCATCAAGGTCTTCGCAACGCCGGCCTATGTGCGGCAGGACCTGCACGACCAGCGCCGCGCCAACCTGGTGGCGATCCTGGTGCTGGCGGCGGCGCTGGTCACCAGCCTGTATGGCCTGCTTTGGTTCCTGATCCTGCGGCCGCTGAAGGCGGTCGGCCAATACGTGATGGGCGACACGCCGCAGAAGGCCTGGTTCTACGGCGAGCTGCGCACGCTGAAGGAATCGATCCACAAGATGTGGGAGCTGCTCGACAGCCGCTACCGCTCGATGCGCGAAAGCGAAGAGCGCCTGAGCGTTGCCACCCGCGCCGCCCGCATCGGCATCTGGGACTGGGACGTGGTCTACGACGAACTGATGCAGGACGACGAGATCATGCGCCAGTATGGGCTGGGCACCCGGCTTGGCGGCGGCAATTACAAGGCCTGGCTGGAGCGCGTGGTGCCGGAAGACCGCGAACGGGCGCGCGCCGAAGTGGCGGCTGCCCTGAACGGCGAACGCGATTTTTCGCTGCAATTCCGCATTCGCCGGCCGGACGGCACGCTGCGCCACCTGCGCTCGATGGCGCGCTCCTTCCGCGACATGCAGGGCAAGGTGGTGCGCATGGTCGGCGTCAGCATCGACGTGACCGAGGCCACCGAAAGCGAGCAGGAATTGCGGCGCCATCGCAGCCATCTGGAAGAGCTGGTGAGCGAGCGCACCGCGGCCCTGTCGGTGGCGGTGACGGAAGCGCAGGCGGCCAGCCGCGCCAAGAGCGTATTCCTGTCGACCATGAGCCATGAGCTGCGCACGCCGCTGAATTCCGTGATCGGTTTTTCGCGGCTGATGGCGCATTCGACCACCATGACGGCCGATGAGAAACGCAACATGGCCATCATCCATCGCTCCGGCCAGCATTTGCTGGCCCTGATCAACGATATCCTCGAGCTGTCCAGGATTGAGGCTGGTGGCGTCAGCCTGCACCGGGAAGCGGTCGACGTGGCGCAGCTGCTGCGCGACGTGTGCGATATGGTGGGCGAGCGTGCCGCCCAGGCTGGAGTGACGCTGAAACTCGAATGCGGCGCCTTGCCGCGCGCCTTGAAGGTGGATGGCGCCAAGGTGCGCCACGTGCTGCTTAACCTGGTCACCAATGCACTCAGGTACGCGCGCCAAGGCGCGGTCACGCTATCGCTGTCGCAGACGGCCTTGCCCGGCGGGCGGCATGGGCTGGCATTTGCCGTGCAGGCGGACACTGAGGGCATTCCCGAGGATCCCGGACTTGGCCTGGCGATCTCGCGCCAATACGTGCGCATCATGGGCGGCGAACTGGAGCTTGAGCCGGCGCCACAGCCGGCGGGGGGCTCTGTGTTCCGCTTCACCATCGAAGCGGAAGAAGCCGACTCCGGCGAGCCGCTGGCGCGCCTGCCGCAGCTGGCGCCGATGCACCAGGGGCGGCGTGTGCTGGTCGTCGATGATGGCGTCGACGGCCGCCACCTGTTGCGCAGCATGCTGGTGCCGGCCGGTTTCCAGGTGCAGGAGGCATCGGATGGGGTGGAAGGGTTGGACGTCATCGCCACATGGCAGCCTGAACTGGTCCTGATGGATTGGCGCATGCCGGTGCTCGACGGGCTGGAAGCGACGCGCCGCCTGCGCGCCGACCGCAGCCTGCCGCAACCGCGCGTGGTGCTGCTGACGGCGTCAGCCTTCGGCGGCGAGCGGCAACAGGCGCAAGCCGCCGGGGCCGACGATTTCCTGCACAAGCCGGTGGAGCAGGACAAGCTGTTCCGGATGCTGCAGCAACAGCTCGCAGTGCAGTATGTGGAGGGAGCCCTGCCTTAGCCCCGGTTTTGCGCTACCATAGGCGGACTATGGCTAACCTAATTACCTTGTTGCAGCAGTATGGTGTCCTGATCGTCTTTGCCGTGGTGCTGGTCGAACAGATGGGGTTGCCAATTCCTGCCTATCCGGTCCTGATTGTTGCTGGTGCGCTGGCCATCGATAACAGCAGCAGCGCGCCGTTCCCGGTGGTGCTGGCCGTTGCCATGCTGGCATGCCTGCTCAGCGATTTCTTCTGGTTCCGCGCCGGCCGCCGCTTCGGCAAGCGCATCCTCAAGCTGTTGTGCAAGATCTCGCTGTCGCCGGACTACTGCGTCAGCCAGACGGAAGACAATTTCCGCAAATGGGGCCCGAAATCGATGGTGGTGGCCAAGTTCATCCCCGGCTTCAACACCATTGCCCCGCCGATGGCAGGAGCGCTGGGCACCGGGATGCCGACTTTTCTAGGATTCAGCCTGCTGGGCGGCTTGCTGTGGAGCGCCACAGGCCTGTCGATCGGCGCTTATTTCCATGCCGATGTCGATAAAGTACTGGAAGTGCTGTCGACCATGGGATCGACTGCGCTGACCGTGCTGGCCATCCTGCTGGGCCTGTTCGTGCTGGCCAAATTCATCGAGCGCCGCCGCTTCCAGAAAGCGATGCAGACCGAGCGTATCAGCATCGACGAGTTGAAAGACCTGCTCGATTCCGGCCACGACCCGGTGATGGTCGACGCCCGCAGCGCCACCGCCCAATTGCTGGACCCGCCGGTGCCGGGCGCGCTGCTGGTGGGCGCCAGCGACCCGCTGGCCGTGATCAAATCGCTGCCGAAGGACCGCCACATCATCGTCTACTGCAGCTGCCCGAATGATGTCACCGCCGCCAAACTGGCCAAGCAACTGCATTCCCACGGCTACAAACGCGCCAAACCCCTGCACGGCGGGCTGGACGCCTGGAATACCGCCTTCCGCAGCGAGAGCGAATCCGCCGTCATCGCTGAACACACACCCGACAGCCTCACCCCCGCCGACTCCCGTCATTAATTAAAGTCGGGGTCAGCTCTGGCAATCTGCCAAAAAAGGCACGTTTGTGCCTTTTTTGGCAGATTGCCAGAGCTGACCCCGACTTTTTTTACGCAAGCACGAGTAGTCATACTACCGTCGAAATAACGCGTCATGTAGCTTCTATACCTAATTTTTACGGTTCTTGTACTCAAACTACAAAGAATTCCTTGCGTCCTGGCTAACAAATCCCTTAGGATTGGGGCTCAACTTAATCGCTTGTGCCCATGACTGACCAGATCATCCCTGTCACGCCTGCCTTCTTCCAAAGCCCGCGCCTGCTGGCCGATGTCGGCGGGACCAATGCCCGGTTTGCCCTGGAGCTGGCCCCTGGCCAAATTGGGCACATCCATGTGCTGTCCGGTGCGGCTTATGCGACGCTGGCCGATGCGCTGAAGGCTTACCTGGCGCTGCCGGATGTGGTGGCTGCCGCCGGCCTGGGTGTACGCCACGGGGCGATCGCGATTGCCAATCCGGTGAACGGCGATTACGTCAAGATGACCAACCATCACTGGGAGTTCTCGATCGAGGCGCTGCGCCTGGAGGTCGGCTTCGAGGTGCTGGTGGTGGCCAATGACTTCACCGCGCTGGCGCGCTCGCTGCCGCTGCTGGCGGATGGCCAGAAGCGCCAGGTGGGCGGTGGCAAGCCGCAAGCTGGTGCGCCGCTGGGCCTGATCGGCGCCGGCACCGGCCTGGGCGTGTCGGGCCTGATCCCGTCCGCTTCCGGCTGGACTGCGCTGCTGAGCGAAGGCGGCCATGTCAGCTTCCCGCCGATGAATCCGGAAGAGGTGGCGATCCTGCAATATGCCTGGACCGAATTCCCGCATGTGTCGGCGGAGCGTTTGCTGTCCGGCGTCGGCATCGAGTTGATTTACCGGGCGCTGGTGGCCCAGCGCGGCCACGAGGAGCCGGTGCTGTCGGCGCCGGAGATTGCTCGCCGTGCGCTGACCGGCGAATGCCCGCTGTGCGACGACGTGATCGAGCATTTCTGCACCATGCTCGGCACCATTGCCGGCAACCTTGGCGTGACCTTGGGCGCGACGGGTGGTATTTATATTGGCGGCGGCATCGTGCCGCGCCTGGGCGAGCGCTTCGACCGCTCCGGCTTCCGCGCTCGCTTCGAGGAAAAAGGGCGCTTCAACAAGTACCTGGCGGCGATTCCTACCTATGTGATTACTGCCGAGTACCCAGCTTTTGTTGGTGTTTCGGCAATCCTGGCCGAGCGCCTGGCCGGCTAAGCGCGCAGGCTTTTACACTTCTCCTGAGTTTTATCAGGTACAATTGCCCAAGTTGGATGAAGCGGCGCCTGTCGCCCGCCTTGTTTTCGCCCTGAAAACGCTCTCCACCTGAGACTCTCGCCCCGGCGCGTAGCGGTCCGGCGCCTTCTTACTTAGTTACACAACCAAATGTAGTGTATGGATAATGCAGAGGCTAAGAAAGTCCTCGAAGCAGCGCTGCTATGCGCCCGTGAACCCTTATCGATCCACAGCCTGAAAAAGCTGTACGTCGAAACCGACGACCAGGGTAATCCGCTCGGAGCTGGTGTCGGCGCCGATACGATCAAGGAATTGCTGGAAGAGTTGCGCCAGGATTGGCAAGGGCGCGGCATTGAGGTGGTCAGCCTCTCCAGCGGCTGGCGCTTCCAGAGCCGGCCAGATATGAAGATGTACCTGGATCGCCTGAATCCGGAAAAACCGCAGAAGTATTCGCGCGCCACGCTGGAAACGCTGGCCATCATCGCTTACCGCCAACCGGTGACCCGCGGCGATATCGAGGAAATCCGCGGCGTTGCGGTGAACTCGCAGACGATCAAGATGCTGGAAGACCGCGGCTGGGTCGATACGGTCGGCTACCGCGATGTACTGGGCCGCCCGGCCTTGCTGGGTACCACCAAGCAGTTCCTGGACGACCTGGGGCTGGAATCGCTGTCGCAATTGCCGCCGCTGCAGCAGATCAGCGATACGCAAAATGAAAATCCGCTGGAAGTACTGGAGGCTCGCCTGACCGAGAACTTCGAGAAGGCGGCGCAGGAAGCACAAGCAGCAGAAGAAGAGAAAGAGGCGACGCCGGACGAGGCGCCGTCGGTAACAGACGACCCGGCGCCCGATAACGTCGA
>Ga0209050_1002639_pt1 | contig 14713 bp, 17 predicted proteins | sample Araplavi_mTSA_r2_FD_184276 | JGI IMG/M metagenome (GOLD analysis project Ga0209050, IMG submission 184276) | Arabidopsis root microbial communities from North Carolina, USA - plate scrape MF_Cvi_mTSA_r2 (SPAdes) (version 2) | ecosystem: Host-associated > Plants > Roots > Endosphere | place: USA... | reverse complement strand
TCGGCGTCTTCCGGGGATTCGGTGCGTACCAGTCCCTCGGACGCGCCGAGCAGGTCTGCCATCTTGTCCGAGTCGTACTCGTTCATCTGGCAGCCGAAGGTTTTGATGAATACTTTTTTCTGCATAGCTGCAAGTTTACCGTAAATCGCCGCCTGCCCCTTGAAAACAGGGCCGACGGGCTCTAGAGTTAAAAGAGCAATTTTCTGCGGGAGCTACGTCATGGCTATCAATGGAATAGGACCGACCACGCCGAATTTCCAGCAGGTCGACAATGCCGCTGCCGAACGCCGCCTGGCCGAACAACGCCAGTTGCAGCAGGAAGAGCAACGCATCCGCGAACAGCAGGCCGCACGTACCGAGCAAATCAGTACCCGCCGCGAGGAAACCCGGGCCCTCGAGCAATCGCAGGCGGCCGAACAGCAGGATTTCCTTACGCGCCAGCAGCTACTGGCGCAAAACGCCCAGACCAGCCGGACCGTTCCCGGTACGCCGGCGCCGGGCAGCATTATTTCCGTTACAGCCTGAAATATCCTCGCAACACAATTTCCGTATGGTTCTTTCGTGCGACACAGGAATAATGACTGTGTTGAAATGGCATTGTTGTCAAGATTTTCGGCAAATCATCACCAAGTCTTGATGTTGAACAAGGTTCGCTTCGCAGCGCAGTAAGAAGATTAGCAAGACTGCAAGGCCTTCCCTCAACACTCCACTGTCAAGAGAGGATCATCATGGCACACCACGCTCTCGCTTCGCAGGAAAGCTACAACCCGAATCACCTGCTGGACATCCTGCTCGGCAAAATGCAATTGAAGAACGACGCTGCGCTGTCGCGCATGCTGGAAGTTGCTCCCCCCGTCATCAGTAAGATCCGCCACCACCGCTTGCCGGTCGGCGCCTCACTGCTGATACGCATGCATGAAGTAACCGGCATGAGCATCCGCGAACTGCGCGACTTGATGGGCGACCGCCGCACCAAGTATCGCCTGTCGGATGCGCAAGGCCGCCCAAAGCCAGAGGACAAGCCGGTCGGCGCCTCGACCCAGGGCGGCATGCCGCAAGCCAGCGCGCACTAAGCCATCAGCACCATCGCAATTTCTTCATATTGCAGTTCCGTTTCGCGGAACAGGTGCTGGAAGGTGTCTTCGCCGAGATTGAGCGCTTTCCAGGCAAGCGGGGAAACGGGCGGCACCAGGTCGTCCGGTTTCTGAACCAGGTCCAGCGCATGCACCACCGCGTCGGCCACGTGCACGATGGCTGCCAGGAAGCCGGCCCCCGGCGTTCCTGGCTCATGATGGCCGGCGATTGCCAGCCGCATCGTGTCTGAAAAATTCCAATGCTCCGCCAGCGCCAGGCCGGCTTCGACATGGTCGATGCCCAGCACTGCGCGTTCCGCCTCCAGCGTGTAGCAGTCATGCTGCTTCTGGTAGGCGATCACTTCCGCATACAGGTCGGGGAAAGTCGATACCAGCACCAGCCGGCCGATATCGTGCAGCAGTCCCGCCGTGAAAGCGTAGTCCTGGTTGAAGCGCACGTGGCGCGCCAGCACCTTGGCGCAGGCCGCCGTGGCAATCGAGTGGCGCCAGAACATCCTGTGATCGAAGCCGGGGCACAGCTTGTCGGCAAAGCAGCCGGTCACCGCGGCCGCCGTGATCAGGTTGCGCGTGCTCTGGAAGCCGAGGAAGGTAATCGCCTGCTGGATGGTGGTCACCTTGACCTGCAATCCGAACAGCGACGAGTTGGCAAGACGCAGGGTCTTGGCGGTCAGTGCCTGGTCATGCGAGACCTTCTTGGCCAGCACCGCGATATCGATTTCTTCCTGGTCTACGCTGTTCAGCAATTCCATCACCACGGCAGGCAGCGAGGGCAGGTCGTCCAGGTTCTTGACCACATCGTCGTAACTGAGCTGCTCGCTCATGCAGCCTCCTTGCCGACGCGGAATTCAGTGACCAGGGCGCGCAGCGTGTTGGCTGCCCAATCCTCGGCATTGGCGGGATCATGGCGGCGGAACAGCAGGCCAATGCGCGCCAGGTGGGCTTCGCGTTCGGCGGCCGTTTGGGCCGGGTCGGACGGCGTGTCGTCGACCACGGCCAGCGATTCGATGCCGTGGCCGGGCAAGCGCTCCAGCATGCGTTCAGTCAGCACGGTACCTGCCGGCAGCAGGACCTGGCCATGCTTGTCCAGCAATTCATCAGAAAGGACCATGCCAGGTTCGGCTTTGGCCAAGGGCAGGTGGCGGTATGTCGCCGTCATTTGTTTATCTCCCACATAAGCATGCCAAATCTTACATCAGTGCTGGCAATGCATCACTCTTAAAATCTTGCCAAGTGACACCGGTTCCCTTACATTGGTGGGAATAATGGGGGGAGTGAATGTTTGGTATCCAAGGCCGCCTGACTGCACTGTTCGTTGTGATCGTCACCGTTGTACTGGGCATTTCCGGTACTTATGCACAGTACAGCCTGGGCCATGAACTGGAAGTGGCAAACCAGCGCCTGCGCGAAGGCGTGCTGACCCGCTTGCAGACCAGCTTGCCCTCCGCGCTGTGGGACCTCGATAAAGCCAAGGTCGACAATATCGTGGCAGCCGAGATGCTGCCGCCGGAACTGGTGGCCATCCGCGTCTACGACACCTCGGTCGGCCTGTTCTCCGGCAAGCGCCGCAAGGATGACGGCAGCATCGTCCCCATCGAATCCGAAACCACCGTGCAGGGCGCGCCGGTGGTGGCCGATCTGGCCTACCGCGACGCCGGCGCCGCCGGCAGCGCCCTGAAGCCGGTGATCGTCGGCCGCGTGGTGGTCAATTTCAGCCGTGCCCAGATCGATGCCACGCTGGCCGCCGAAGTGCGCCGCAAAGTGGTGGAAGTATTGACCCTGGACCTGATCCTGGTGGTGGCGCTGGCGCTGTCGCTGCGCATCGTGTTCGACCCCTTGAAGAAACTGCGCGACGGCCTGTTCGAACTGGCCACGCGCGGTTCCGACGAGGTGGAGGAACTGCCGGAAAAGCGCAGCGACGAACTGGGCGACGTGATCCGCGGCTTCAACGCCATCCAGCGCAAAGTGAAATCGATCATTAAGCGCACCCGCGAGGCGGAGGACCTGGCGCGCCGCTCGGCGCAGGAGACGGCGCAGGCGCTGGACGACCTGCAGCGCACCCAGGAATCGCTGCTGCAGGCCGAGCGCCTGGCTTCCCTTGGCTCGCTGGTGGCCGGTGTGGCGCACGAAATCAATACGCCGGTCGGCATCGCCCTGACCAGCGCCTCGGTGCTGATGGATGCCACCACGGCGGTCGACGAGTCGATGAAGGCCGGCCAGGTGAAGAAGTCGGAAATCCAGAAGTACATCGACACCGCCGGCGAAAGCGCGCGCCTGATCATGAACAATGCTTATCGCGCGGCACACCTGATCCACAGCTTCAAGCAGATCGCGGTCGACCAGGTCAGCGAGGCGCGGCGCCGCTTCGAACTGAAGGAATACATCGGCGAGGTGGTGTCCAGCCTGCAGCCGAAGCTGAAGAAAACCCGCATCGTGGTCGCCATCAACTGCCCTGACGAAGTCATGCTGGACAGCTATCCCGGCGCCCTGGCCCAGGTCATCACCAACCTTACGCTGAATTGCGTGGAGCACGCCTTCGAACCCGACGGCGCGGGCAATATCGACATCAACGTCATCCCGGAAGGCGACACCATCGAGATGCAGGTCGTCGACAACGGCAAAGGCATCCCGCCCGATATGCTGGACAAGGTATTCGACCCCTTCGTCACCACCCGGCGCGGGCAGGGCGGCACCGGCCTTGGCCTGAACATCGTCTTCAACCTGATCGTCAAGCAGTTCGGCGGCACCATCTCGGTGTCCAGTACGCTGGGCAAGGGCGCCAGCTTTGTGTTCCGCATCCCACGCGTGACGCCCGGAGATGGCAGCGAGGAAAAACATCCGGATGCCCCGCTGCATGCCCCGTCCGTGAGCTGAGCGCCGCCACAGCCGCATCTGCCGCATACTGCAGCCATGCCGGGAGAATGTTATGGATAAGCAGCGCCTGGTCGCCTTGCTGCGCGGCATCAATGTCGGACGGGCAAAGCGCGTAGCGATGGCCGACTTGCGCAAGGTGCTGAGCGATATGGGTTACAGCGACGTGCGCACCTTGCTCAATAGTGGCAACGTTGTGTTTGATTGCAACACCGCCGATGCCGCGGACAGCGCCTTGCGCATCGAGGAAGCGCTGGTACTGAAGCTCGGCGTGCCCGCCAAAGTCACCGTGATCGAAGCCGCGCAGCTGGCCAAGATTGTCGAAGAAAACAGCTTGCAGGCCGTAGCCGACGACCATTCGCGGCTGCTGGTTGCCGTGCTCAACAAACCCGATGAAGACCGAGGCAAGCTGGAGCCGTTGGCGCGGCAGAGCTGGCAGCCGGAAGCATTCGCGCTGGGCCGCCATGCCGCCTATATCTGGTGCCCGGACGGGGTGCTGGCCAGCCGTGCCGCCGCCGCGATGGGCAAGGCGCTGGGCGACGCGGTTACGTCGCGCAACTGGAGCACCATCAGCAAACTGCACGCAATGGCAAATAATTAGTTGTCGACTGCCGCCTTGAGCGACTAAAATCGCTTGTCAATGAATTTGTCAGATAAGCAATGAAGATTAACGACTCGATAAGAGGCGCCATGATTCTTGGCGCCCTGGTACTGGCCTTGGTAATCGGCGGCTTTGCTGTGGCCGACAATGGCTGGCAGAAGGTCAGTTGCATCGGCCGTGCCATCGCCGGTGGTGTCGCCTGGAGCAATATCCACAGCGTCTGCGGTTTATGACTGACGGGCGCGCCGCTCGGTCACCGATTCAAATCCCACTCCCCAGCTATCGGTCTCCACCTCGTCGATGATGACGAAGGTGGTGGCCGGATCCTTGTTCAGCACCTCCTGCAGCATCCTGGTGGTGCGGACGATCAGTTCCTTCTTCTGTTCCGTGGTCGGGCCGCCTTGTTCGCGGGTGATCTTGATGTTCACATAGGGCATGTCGCTCTCCTTGGCTTACCAGTTGCCGGCTGCCGCGCCGTCGTCGACGGTCAGCACATGGCCGGAGATGAAGCTGGAGTCGGTCAGGTACAGCACCGCGTCGGCGATATCTTCGGCCGTACCCATCTTGTGGGTCGGTACCAGGCCTTTCAGGAATTCCTGGGTGCCGGCATCGGTGCTGTGCAGCGGCGTGCTGATGATGCCCGGCGCCACTGCATTGACCTTGATGTTCTTGTTCGCCACTTCCAGCGCCAGGGCGCGGGTCGCCATGTTCAGGCCGCCCTTGATCAGCACCGGCAGCAGGGCAGTTGCCTTGGCTGGCGTGACACCCAGGCTGGCGGTGATGTTGACGATATGGCCGCCGCCGTTGTGCTCCATATGGCGCACTGCTTCCTGCGCCGGGAACAGGAAGCCCTTCAGGTTGGTCGCCACCAGGGCATCGGTTTCGGCTTCGGTATAGTCGACGGTCGGCTTGGCGATGAAAATGCCGGCGTTATTCACCAGGATGTCGATCTTGCCGAAGCGCGCGGCGGCCTTCTCGAACAACTCCCTGGCCGTCTGCGGCGAGGCGATGTCGCCGGCTACCGGCAGGAAGTTGGCCGGGTTGCCCAGTTGGGCGGCCGCAGTCTGCAAGCGGTCCATGGTGCGGGCATTGCCGACCACGTTGTAGCCGCGTGCCAGGTAAGCTTTGGCGATGGCGAAACCCAGGCCGCTGGAAGCGCCGGTAACGATTGCTGTCTTGGTCATTTGAAACTCCATGAGTTTGGTTAAGGTGAGTCCACTATACTTATGACGTTTGGGTAGATAAATATGGTTATCGGCAATTGACTTGATACATGGGGTAATGAATGCAACGCCATTTCGACGATATGCAATTGGGCAGCATCGAGCTGTTCGTACTGGCGGGAGAGCAGGGCAGTTTCACCGCCGCGGCGGCCATGGCGGGCGTGACGCCGGCGGCGGTGAGCCGGTCAATCTCGCGGCTGGAGGAGCGCCTTGGCGTGCGGCTGTTCGTGCGCACCACGCGGCAGATCCGCCTGACCGATGGCGGCAGGGTGTATTTCGAGCAGTGCCGGCAAGCGCTGTCGCAGCTGGTGGAGGCCGAGCGTGAAGTGACGGGGCAGCAGACCACGCCGTCCGGCAAGCTGCGCATCAGCGTGACGACGCCGTATGCGCATTACCGCTTGCTGGAGCGGGTGGCGGCGTTCCGCTTGCAGTTTCCGGAAGTGCAGGTCGAAGTCCACATCAGCAACCGCAACATCGATTTCGCGGACGAGGGTTATGACCTCGCCGTGCGTGGCCGTGCGCCGCAGGATTCGACACTGGTGGCCCGCAAGATGGAGGATGCGGCGCTGGTGCTGGTGGCGGCGCCGTCTTACCTGAAGCGGCGCGGCAAGCCGAAATTACTCGAGGAACTGGCCGGGCATGATTGCATCCGGTTCGTGTTGCCCAGCACGGGGCGGCTGGTGCCCTGGCAGTTCATGCGCGATGGTTCGGAAATTGAAATGGCGGGCGGCGATGCCATCGTATGCGCGGAAGACTTCCTGGGCATGAGCACGTTGGCCGTGCATGGCGGCGGCATTACGCAGACGTACCGCTTTACCGTGGAGCGCGAACTGGCCAGCGGGGCGCTGGTCGAACTGTTGCCGCAGCATGGCGGCTGCTCAAGGCCGTTCTACCTGATCTATCCGCACGCGCGCCATTTGTCGCTGCGCGTGCGCAGCTTCGTCGACTTCCTGCTGCACTAGCCTTCCTGCTGGCGCTGGCGGAAGGCTGCGACCTTGTTGCGGTTGCCGCACAGCGCCATGCTGCACCAGCGGCGGCGGTGCGATTTGGTGCGGTCCAGGAACCACAGCGTGCAGGCGTGGTCTTCGCATTTGCGCACCAGATTGAAGTCGGCCGTGGCCAGCAGATGCGCCGCTGTCTCCGCCAGAGGCGCCAGCAATTGTTGCGGCGTGCCGGCAGCATAGCGGGCCTGCAGCGACAGGCCATCCCCACTTTCCTCCACCAGCAGCATATGGCGCTGGGCGTGCGCCAGCGCCGCATTCAGCGTCTCGACATCGATCCGCTTTCCCGCTTTGCGCGCCGCCACGGCAGCACGGACAGTTTCACGCAAAGCGCGCGCGGCCGCCAGCAACTCGCCAGGCCGTCCCGGTGCAGCGGCACCGGCCGGAACCTGGCCGGCCGCCTCAAGCCATGCCAGGACGTCGGCATCGCCATGCCAGGTCTCTTCCCCCTGCACGACGGTATTCATCAGATCCAGCGCCGGATGGTCGCCATAGAACTCGGTCATTTTGCTGTCCTCCTGAATTTTCATTGTAACCATCAAAATAATGCTTGACAAGTTACGCGTTCGGAGTAATCTTGTAACCATCAAAACTAACTTTATGGGGTTAATTATGAATCGCACGATCCAAGCTGATGGCGTCAATATCTTCTACCGCGAAGCGGGCGCCCCGGACGCACCGGCCATCCTCCTGATGCACGGTTTCCCCACCAGCTCCCACATGTTCCGCGACCTGATCCCGCTGCTGGCGACAAAATACCGTGTCATTGCGCCAGACCTGCCAGGCTTCGGCTTCACCGAGGTGCCGGCGGAACGCAACTACCAATACACCTTCGACAACCTGGCCAACACGATGGAGGCCTTCCTGCAAGCCATCGAGCTGGATAAATTTGCGCTGTACGTGTTCGATTACGGCGCCCCGGTCGGCCTGCGCCTGGCCGCCGCCAAACCGGAACGCATCACCGCCCTGATTTCCCAGAACGGCAATGCCTACCTGGAAGGCTTGAGCGATGGCTGGACCCCGATGCGCAAACACTGGGCCGACCCGAACGAAGAAAACACCAATGTCATGCGCGGCTTCCTGACGCCTGAAGCCACCAAATGGCAATACACCCACGGGGTCGCCGATCCGGCCAGCGTCGCGCCCGAGTCCTACACGCTGGACTCGGCCCTGATGGCACGCCCCGGCAATATCGACGTCCAGCTCGAGCTGTTCTACGACTATCGCAAAAACCTCGAGCTGTACCCGGTGTTCCAGGAGTTCTTCCGCAAAGCGCAGGTGCCGACGCTGGCGATCTGGGGCAAAAACGACCCGTTCTTTACCCCGCCGGGCGCCGAGGCTTATCGCCGCGACAACCCGAACGCGATCGTGCAATTGCTGGACACCGGCCACTTCGCGCTGGAGACCCACGTGGAGGTGATCGGCAAAGCCATCCATGCCCTGTTAGACTAGACGCTTTCGAGGATCGCTTGACCACGCATCGATGAAGCCATACACCATCGCATTGCTGCTGGCCGGCCTGGCGCTGGCCGGCTGCAGCAGCAAACAAACCGTTACCTACACGGGCCCTACGACCGCATCGAACCCGCAAGTGCTGCTGCTGGGGGAGGTGCATGACAATAAAGAAGGCCACAAGCTGCGCTTCGAAGACTTGCGCCAGCGCGTGGAAGCCGGATGGCGTCCCGCGATCGCCATGGAGCAATTCGACCGTGAATCGCAAGGCCTGCTGGACGAGGCGCAGAAGGGCTGCCTCGACGCCTCCTGCGTGATCAACGTCATGAACAAGAAGGGGTGGGACTGGCAGCTTTACCATCCGATCATCCAGCTCGCATTGAGCAACCACCTGCCGCTGATTGCCGTCAACCTGTCGCGCACCGATGCATCGAAAGTGGTGCGCGACGGCGTCGCCTCCAGTTTCGATGCCGCCACCGTTGCCGCCTACAAGCTGAAAGACCCGCTGCCATCGGACCTGCGGCGCGGCCAAGAAAAGGCGATCCAGGAAGGCCATTGCAATATGGCGCCGGACATGATGTTGCCAGGCATGGTCAATGCCCAGGTCGCGCGCGATATCTGGATGGCCAAGCTGATTCGCCAACAACAGCCGCGCGACGTGGTCCTCATTGCAGGCAATGGCCATGTGCGCAAGGATATTGGCGTACCGCGTTGGTTGAATGCTATTGAACCCAGGCTGAATGTCCGCACCATAGGCTTTATCGAGCCCGATGGCATGCAGGGCAGCTATGACGAAATCCGCAAGGTTGCCGCGCAAAAGCGCACAGACCCTTGCGCCAAATTCAAGTAAACTTTCGGCCCTGCCGACCCCAATACATCAAGGAGCAAAGAATGCAGATCGCAGGTGAAATGTTGATCGGACAAGCCGCCATCAAAGGCGGCGCAGGCCAGATGAAGGCCACCGACCCGGCCCGCAATATCGAGATCGAGCCAGCATTTGGCATGGCCACCCCGGCCGACCTGCAGCGCGCCTGCGAACTGGCGGCGCAAGCGTTCGACTCCTACCGCGAAACCACGCTGGAAAAGCGCGCGCAATTCCTGGAGCAGGTGGCGCAGAATATCCTCGACATCGGCCCGCAACTGATCGAGCGCGCCATGCAGGAATCCGGCCTGCCGCAGGCCCGCCTGGAAGGTGAGCGCGGCCGCACAGTCAACCAGTTGCGCCTGTTTGCGAAGGTGGTGCGCGATGGACTGTTCCTGGGCGCGACGCTGGACTCCGCTTTGCCAGAACGCGTACCGCCACGCTCCGACCTGCGCATGCGCAAGATCGGCGTCGGCCCGGTCGCCGTATTCGGCGCCTCCAACTTCCCGCTGGCGTTCTCGGTTGCCGGCGGCGATACCGCATCGGCACTGGCTGCCGGCTGCCCGGTGGTCGTCAAGGCGCACCCTGCGCACCTCGGGACGTCTGAACTGGTGGGCAAGGCAATCCAGAAAGCCGTGGCCGACTGCGGCCTGCATGAAGGCGTGTTCTCGCTGGTGATTGGCGACGTGCAGATCGGCGGCGACCTGGTGGCCCATCCTGCCATCAAGGCGGTTGGCTTCACCGGATCGCGCGGCGGCGGTCTGGCGCTGGTACGTATTGCCCAGGCCCGCAAGGAGCCGATTCCGGTATACGCCGAAATGGCATCGATCAATCCGGTCTTCCTGCTGCCGGGCGCGCTGAAGTCTGGCGCCGCCCGCATCGCACAAGGCTTTGCCGATTCGCTGACCATGGGCTCCGGCCAGTTCTGCACCAATCCCGGCCTGCTGATCGCGCTGGAAGGCCCTGAGCTGAATGAGTTTGCGGCAGCCGCAGCGGCAGCGGTGCAAGCCAAGCCATCGACCACCATGCTGACCCCAGGCATCCACAAATCGTACGAAGCCGGCGTTGGCAAGCTGTCCGCGCTGGACAAAGTGGAGCTGCTGGCGCAAGGCGGCGTGGGCAGCACTGCCTGCGCAGCGCAACCGCACCTGTACAGCACCGACGTCGACACCTTCCTGTCCACGCCGGCGCTGGAAGACGAGAACTTCGGTCCCAGCTCGGTGCTGGTGCGCTGCCGCGACGCGGCCGATATGCGCCGTATCGCCGAGCACGTGGAAGGCCAGTTGACCTCCACCGTGCACGCCACCGCCGACGACCGCGAGATCGCCGCCGGCCTGCTGCCAACGCTGGAGCGCAAGGCAGGCCGCATCCTGTTCAACGGCTTCCCAACCGGCGTCGAAGTGGCGCACGCGATGGTGCACGGCGGCCCGTTCCCGTCGACTTCCGATCCGCGCAGCACCTCGGTGGGTGCCACGGCCATCGACCGCTTCCTGCGCCCGGTGTGCTACCAGGATGCACCGGATTGGGCGCTGCCATCGACCCTGGCCAATAACAATCCGCAAAACGTGCCGCGCGTGGTGGACGGCAAGATCCAGCCGGGCGCATAAGGCCGCCCGATCATGGTAAGGTGGGTCGCATGATGGAAACTGTGTACAAGACAGAGCAGCCCAGCAGGGCTGACATCGATGCGCTCACCGGACCGGCGGTGCTGGAGTTTGGCACCAACTGGTGCGGCTATTGCCGTGGCGCCCAGCCGGCCATCGCCGAGGCGTACCAAGAGTACGCCAACATCCCTCACTTCAAGGTGGAAGACGGTCCTGGCCGCGTGCTGGGCCGTGCCTTCCGCATCAAGCTGTGGCCGACCGTGATCTTCCTGAAGGATGGCAAGGAAGTCGCCCGGGTCGTACGCCCCGAAGACGCTGACGAACTGCGCGAAGGTTTCGGCCAGATCGCCGGCGCCTGAGCTGGCAGCAGCGCTGTCATACCTTCGAATTTTCATTGATCGCTTGAAATCGGCTGGAAAGTTGCCGCTTGCCGTCCTGTTTTATCTATGGGGGCTGGGCCTTTGTATGCTGTGGTAGTAATCGCACACACCTGACCTTGACACCGCGTCGATAATTGTTCGATGATTAACTGTTGCTGAAACTTAAATCAGGAAACTCGAACCGCGACCCGGAGGCACCGAGTGAACCCAAAGATTTTCAAGTCAATCGTACTGCGAACTCCTGTGTTGGGGCAGCTTGTCAGCGAACGCCATCGCTTGCGAAGCAAGGTTGCCAGCTACCTGGCACGGCGGGAGCCCCTGCGTGCGGGCTCGCCGGAGGCAAGCAATAGCGGTTATTGCCATTGCTGCAGGCGGGAGACAGTTTTTGTGGCCAAGGGAAGCTGGCTTCGCGACCAGTACCTTTGTTCCAATTGCTTATCCATTCCGCGGCAACGCCATATGCAGTACGTGCTGGATACCTTTTTCAAAGGGTGGGAAGAGAAAAACATTCATGAGTCTTCGCCATCAAATGAGCTGATTGCGAGGTATTGCAGTTCCTATTCCTCTTCCCAGTACCTGCCTGGAGTTCAGCAGGGGACAGTGTGCAATGGCGTGCGCTGTGAAAACCTGGAAGCGCTGACGTTTGAGGACGAAACGTTCGATATCTTCATCACCCAGGATGTGTTCGAACATATCTTCAATCCGGAACTGGCGGCGAGAGAGATCTCCCGGGTGCTGAAGCCTGGCGGTGCCCATGTCTTTACCGCGCCAAAACATAAGGGGTTGGGCAAGAGCTATGCACGAGCCAGGATGCTCGACGGCCAGATCGAATACCTCAAGGAAGAGGCTTATCACGGCAATCCGGTCGGCGACGGGCGTGCGCTGGTCACCTGGGATTATGGCGACGACTTCGAAGACTTGATGAATTCATGGTCGAATTCCCACACGACCACTTACATCATCCGCGACCGGGCGCTCGGGATCGATGGGGAGTATCTTGAGGTTTTCGTCACGCGTAAGATGGCAGATAGGAGCGTTTCGCAGCAGGACGGCCTGAAAACGAAATGGCCCGAACCGTTGCCGGTACAGGCCATTTTCTGATGAATCCTTGGTGGTGATAGGTGGACTTGAACCACCGACCCTAGCATTATGAATGCTATGCTCTAACCAACTGAGCTATATCACCAGAGCCACGCATTATGAGGGGTTTCGCATATGCTGTCAACCATTAATGATTTTGCAATCAAATGGGAGACATGTGCGCGCGCCTTTCTCTTCCTCCTCTCCCTTCTCTTCCTCGCCCCCTCCATACGGTTCTACTCCTGAGCAATACGTACTTGCTCAGGAATGATTCCTGAGCGAAACGTGACAAAAGCCCTGTGCCTTGCCGCTTATTGATGGGTTCTTCTACCTATCGAAAAGAGGGCATTGTTCTCATGCGCTCATGCAATCCCAACTGCAAAATTGATATCGATTGAGATTGGGAAAGACAAATACCTCCTGATCACTTTTACTGGATAAAAAGAATCAACATTTCCGAATAATCACATTTCTACGTGCGGCAGCGCGGGCAGGGGAGCAGACCATGGGCACCATTACCGGATCCAACGGCAGCGATACGCTTACCGGCACTAGCGGCAGCGACATCATCAACAGCGGTAACGGTGACGATATCGTCAACGGCGGCGCCGGTAGCGACCAACTCAACGGGGGCGCGGGGAACGATACACTGATTTATACCGTCTCGGAGAACCTGGGGGGCTACAGGGACGTGTATACCGGTGGTTCCGGTATCGATACGGTACGCCTTCAATTGAGTTTTGCGGAGTGGAACGACCCTGCGGTGCGCCTGGAGCTGGAACGGTACGTTAAGTTTCTCTCTACCGTCAAGACGAATCCCCAGGGCGAGGTCTCGAATGGATCTGCCAGCGATTTCGTATTCAACTTTGGGACGTCAACGCTGACCGTCCAGATGATGGAAAAATTGGCCGTCTGGGTGAAGCCGGAATTGGGCGGCGACTACGCGCAGGTCGACTACCTTACGTCGCTAGTCACTGGCAGCGCTGCCGGTACCGCAGTCGAAGCCGGAGGCGTCGGCAATTCAGACCAAGGGACACCAACGGTCAGTGGCCAGCTCAAGTCTGATGACTTGAATGGCGTCGACAACCTGTTTCAAGCCGTGGGTGCCGGCAAGGCCGCAACATACGGCACTTACAGTGTCTCTGCTGATGGTGTTTGGGCCTACACCCTGAACAACGCTGATACGCGCGTGCAGGAATTGGCAGCCAATGAGATCTTGAGCGACAGCTTCGCAGTAACAACTGCCGACGGAGCGGTTAAGGTCATTAAGATTACTATCGTCGGCAGCAACGATGCGCCGATGGTCAGTGGGCAGCTATCTTCGACGGCGCAAGAAGGGAATGCTGCTTTTGCGATGAACTTGCTGGCCGGTGCCAGCGACGCCGATCACGGTGACTCAGCTGCACTGGTCGTAGCCAATGTCACCTACACCGTAGATGGAGTGGCTGCTTCTGGCCTGCCAGCGGGCATCAGTTTGGCTGGAGGCACGCTAAGCGTCGACCCTGCGAACGCTGCTTTCGACCACCTCGCGGTCGGCGAACATGCCACCATTGTGGTCAGCTACGACGTCAAGGATAAGCAAGGTGCGACGGTCGCCCAGCATGCAACGATCACGATCAACGGTACTAATGATGCGCCAGTCGTCAATGGTGTGCTGACATTGGGGGAGAACGAAGGCGAGGGCTTTTATGAGCTGAACTTGTTGAATGGTGCCAGCGATGTTGACCATGGTGAGACTGCATCGCTGAGCGTAGCCGACGTTACTTATAGTGTCGATGGTAGTGGTCCGTCGGGCAGCGCGCCGGCAGGCGTGGCCCTGGTCGGCAACAAGCTGAATGTCGATTCATCGCACAGCGTCTTTAGCCACCTGGCGGTTGGCGAACAGACCACCATAGTGGTCAGCTACAACGTCAAGGATATACATGGGGCGGCTGTTGCCCAGGTTGCAACGATCACGATCAACGGTACTAACGATACGCCGAAGGTCAGCGCGGCGCTCGCATCGACCGCAGCTGAAGGCACTGGTGCCTATTCGATGAACTTGCTGGCTGGTGCCAGCGATGCTGACGATGGCGAAACGGGATCCCTGGTGGTCGCTGATGTCAGCTACAGTGTTGATGGTGGAGCATCGTCAGCCACTGCACCGGCAGGCGTCAGCCTCGCCGCCGCTACGCTGAATGTCGATCCGACTAACGCCATCTTCAACCACCTTGCGGTGGGGGACCAAAGCACCATTGTGGTCAGCTACAACGTGGTTGACGTTCATGGTGCGATGGCCCCACAGAGCGCAACGGTCACGGTTACGGGCACCAACGATGCACCGGTCGTCAGCACTGCGCTGTCCTCGACCGCCGCCGAAGGCACTAGCGCCTATTCGATGAACTTGCTGGCCGGTGCCAGCGATGCTGACGATGGCGAAACGGCATCCCTGGTGGTCGCTGATGTCAGCTACAGTGTTGATGGTGGAGCATCGTCAGCCACTGCACCGGCAGGCGTCAGCCTCGCCGCCGCTACGCTGAATGTCGATCCGACTAACGCCATCTTCAAC
>Ga0209050_1002636_pt1 | contig 14729 bp, 11 predicted proteins | sample Araplavi_mTSA_r2_FD_184276 | JGI IMG/M metagenome (GOLD analysis project Ga0209050, IMG submission 184276) | Arabidopsis root microbial communities from North Carolina, USA - plate scrape MF_Cvi_mTSA_r2 (SPAdes) (version 2) | ecosystem: Host-associated > Plants > Roots > Endosphere | place: USA... | reverse complement strand
CATTGCTGGGCGCCTGCACCGGCAAAGGGCCGATACGCGACGTCGAACGCACGATCACGGACCATTACGGCGCCGACCTGCACGTGGTCAGTATGCGTCCGCTGCGGCCCTCGGCGCCGCTGGCCCGCTGGAACGGCGTATACGGCATCTACCTGCAGGACCGCATCGACACCGAGCAATTCATGGTGCGGCTGGGACCGGACGAGGGGCTGGCCACGCTGACCGGCCGCATCGACGCCGCGCGCCAGGAAAAAGACCGGCACGTGGCGCGGCAAAAGGCGGCGTTGGCGCAATTGCAGGCGCTGGGCTTGCGGGGCGATGCGTTCTCGTTGCAGGCGACGTCCATCTACGGCAGCGCACGCTGGAGGGTGGCGGTCTTTGCGGATATGGATGCGTTGCGCCAGGACAGCGCCATGCTGGACGACGCGGCGTGGCGGGCGTTGGGCCGCATTGCGCACGCCGGTCTTGCCCCGGAACCGACGATCAGCCTGCTCCCCGCAACGCAACGCGCCGAGTATCGGGCAGTGCTCGACAAGGGCTATCACGGGCGGATCGAGTTCATCGGCGGCGAGCCGGCAACCTTCCTGCAAAGCCTGGAAGACGGGGCCGACGCATGGTGGATGGTCGATGCCACCGCCCTGCCCGCGCCGCATATCGTGACTGAGCGGCAAGCGAGCCTGCGCGAGGCCTGCTATACGGCCATCGCCACGCTGCGCGCCGACAATCACTTCAAGGCGCGCCACGGCATCTATGTGCAGCCCCGCATGAACGTATTGCAGGCGTATCGCATCGCAGACCGGTTGCGCGACGCCGGTCTGCGCCAAGGCCACACGGCCTACGCCGTGCTGGACCGCGTCGACGGGCGCACTGTGCTGCGCGGCATCGTCGCGGAAGACGCACCGCACGGCGCCGATGCCTACGCCATCGACGCCGTGTACGCGTACGAATTCGCCTTCGCCACCGGCAAGCTGCAGCTACGCCGCCTGCCGGCGGGATGACGACAGGCTTTAGTTGTCAGCGCGCACGAATAGCGCCAGGCGATTCCAGTAATCAACCCCGAGCAGCAAGCGGTCACCCAGCGGCTTGAGGACGAAGTCCCCGCCCTGGTTGTGCTGCATCTTGATCAGGCCGCCTTCCCGGCGCGCCTTCATGGTCAGCGATCCGTCGTCCTTGACCACGCCATCCGCTCCGAAGACCAGTTTGCGCAATGTGCCGATCGGACGCTTGAAGGTGCCCTGCGGCAGTTGGGCCGGCGCGGCCTGCGCCAACGCCTCGGTGGTCAGCGGCGCCAGGCTGTCGGCCAGCGTGCACGCATCGGGACTGGCGATCGGCGCCGCGCACGCATGTTCCAGCATGGGCCGGGCATCCAGGTATCGGCCCGCGGTCCAGGCTTCTTCGGCCGCCAGCGTGCACGTGCTGGCGGAGATGCCCTTCAGGCACGCGGCCTGCAGCGTCTTGTGCGCCGCCTCGCCCAGCGGCGCGGGCTGGCCGCCTTCGCCGGGTTCCAGCCCGCCGGCTTCGCGCCAGGCGTCCGGCAGTTTCTTGCACACGAACGGCAGGCCGCTTGCGCACATGCTTTCCAGTTCCTTGACGGACGTCTCGTTGTACGCGTCCAGGCATTCCATCATGCCCGCCTTCCAGCACAGCGGCCAGACCTTGGTCTGCGGCAGTTCCGTGGGCGCGGCGCACGGCGCGGAGGTCTTCAGCGCGTAGACCATTTCAAAGCCCACGTCGATCGACTTGCCATCCGGGGAAAGCTTGTATTCATCGTCCAGGCCAAGGTCCAGGTTATAGAAGCCCAGCTTGCCGTTTTCGATTTTGTAGTAAAGCAGCTCGGGACCGTTCAGCGCACTCTTGCGGATGAGGTTGGAACTCAGCACCCGCATCTGGCCCCTTCCGCCGTCGTACTCGTACAGTCCGCACTGAAGCGGCGCCGAAGACTGCGCGTGCGCGGCCGGCGCAAGCAGCGCCGCCAGCAGAAGAACAGTCAACACCGCGCAAAGACGATGGAGCGATTGCGCGATACGGCTGCGCAAGCGGGAGTGACGGTACATGAGTGATCAAGCCTATTAATGATTCGAGACGCGCGGCATGGCCGCGCACCGGGCGGTCGGCGCCCGCCGGCATTCTAAATAGGCTTGATGTCACGCCGGCGAAAAACGGCCGGACTGTTTGATCTGTGTTGAACGAAACCCGCTTATGTCCCCGGCAATGCGCGCGGCAGGTCGGTTCCGTAATCGTCTTGGGCATACACCATTGCCGGCAAAGGCGATACGAGGCGGCCGCCTTGCTCCCATAGCGATTCAACCCAATCGGCCGCGACGTCGGCGATCGCGTCTTGCACGCAGAACGCCGGCTCGCTGGAGAACATGGGCACCGGCGGCTCCAACCCCGTTTCGCCGTGCACGACGTCAAAGAGATCGCGGTACCCTTCGATGGCCTTGTTCAGCACATACAGATCCGGCCCTTCCAGGCCGATCACCACCGAAAAAGTCCCCTCGCCGCCCTGGTCGGGAAAGATGCCGAACTGGATTTCGCGCGCCTTCTCGGGCAACCGCGCAAACATGCCGGCCAGCGTGCGCAAAGCGGCCGCCGTGTGCGCGTCCAGGATGCGGCGCAGCGCGTCTTGATAGTCGTGTTTTGTCATCGCGCCAGCATAGCGCACGGCGGCATCGCATCACGCGTCGGACGGCATCTGCGCCAACAGCTTGTCCAGTGTCACGGGATAATCCCGCACGCGCACGCCGGTCGCGTTGTACACCGCATTGGCAATCGCCGCCGCCACGCCGCACAGGCCCAGTTCTCCGACGCCCTTGGCTTTCATGGGCGATGACACCGGATCGTCTTCGTTTAGAAAGATGACCTCCTGGCGCGGAATGTCGGCATGGACGGGGACCTCATAGCTTGCCAGGTCGTGATTCACGAAGAATCCCGCGCGATGGTCAACCGCCAGCTCCTCCATCAACGCCGCGCCCACGCCCATGGTCATCGCGCCAATGACCTGGCTGCGCGCCGTTTTGGGATTGAGGATGCGGCCTGCGGCGCAGACCGCCAGCATGCGGCGCACGCGAGTCTCGCCGGTGGCGGCGTCCACGGCCACTTCCACGAAGTGCGCGCCGAACGTGGATTGCTGGAATTTCTTGTCCAGGTCGCCGAACTCGATGGCATCTTCAGCGATGAGCTCGCCGCCCGACACCGCGCGCGTCAGGGGCGCGCTGCGCCCGCTGGCATCCGTGACCGCGCCGTTGGCGAACACCACGCCCTGCGTGTCGAATCCCAATCGCTCCACGATCAGCGTCCGCAGTTTTTCGCAGGCGGCATACACGCCCGCCGTGGAACTGTTCGCGCCCCACTGCCCGCCCGAGCCCGCGGATACGGGAAAGGCCGAATCGCCAAGCCGCACCACCACGCGGGACAGCGGCACGCCCAGCATCTCGGCGGCGGTCTGCGCAATGATGGTGTAGCTGCCCGTTCCGATGTCGGTCATGTCGGTCTCGACGATGACGCGCCCCGCCGCATCCAGCCGCACGCGCGCGGCCGACTTGGTCACCAGGTTGTTGCGAAAGGCGCTGGCCACGCCCAGCCCGATGAGCCAACGTCCTTCGCGCCGCGTGCCGGGCTTGGGATCGCGTTTATCCCAGCCGAAATGCCGGGCGCCCGTCTGCAGGCATTCGACGAAACGCCGCTGTGAGAAAGGCCGCGACGGATCGGTGGGATCCACCTGCGTGTCGTTGAGCACGCGAAATTGCACGGGGTCCATGTCCAGCGCCTGCGCCATCTCGTCGATGGCAATTTCCAGCGCCATCATGCCGGGCGCCTCGCCGGGTGCGCGCATCGCATTGCCCTCGGGCAGATCCAGCGTCATCAGGTTCAGCGCGGTGCGCTGGTTGGCGCCGGCGTACAGCAGTTTGGTCTGCTGCACGGCCTCTTCGGGCTGGCCGTCCGGCAGGTCGCCGGACCAGCTCTCGTGCGAGATCGCCGTCAGCTTGCCGTCGCGCCCCGCGCCCAGCCGGATGCGTTGGATCGTGGCGGGCCGGTGCGTCGTGTTGTTGATGATCAGCGGACGCGGCAGCGCCACCTTGACCGGCCTGCCGGCCGCTCGGGCGCCCAGCGCCGCCAGCAACGCGTCGGCCCGCACGAACAGCTTGCCGCCGAAGCCGCCGCCGATGTAGGGCGAGATCAGGCGCACATTCTCCTTCGGAATGCCCAGCGTCCGGGCCACATCGGACCGCCCCCAGGCGATCATCTGGTTGGACGTCCATATCGTGAGCTTGTCGCCCTTCCAGACTGCAAGCGAGGCGTGCGGCTCCATCATCGCGTGCGATTGGTCGGGCGTGGTGTAGGTGTGATCGACCGTGACCGGCGCCGCGGCGAACGCAGCGTCGAAGTCGCCCGCGTCCGTTTTCGGGATGTGCTTTCCGGCGTCGCCGTGGTCCCGCTTCTGCGCCGCCAGGTCGAAGGCGCCCTCGCGCCGAACGTACTGCACGCGAACCAGTTTGGCGGCCGCGCGGGCCTCCTCGAACGTGTTGGCCACCACCAACGCAATCGCCTGGTGATAGTGCTGGATGTCCGGACCGCCCAGCAGCGTGGCCGTGTTCATCTTGCCCTTGCCCAGCTTGCCGGCATTCTGCGCGGTCACGATGGCCAGTACACCCGGCGCCCGGCTCGCAAGCTCGGTATCGATGGCCGTGATGGCGCCCTTGGCAATCCCCGCGCCCACCACGTAGCCGACCGCGGGATTCGGCGCGATGTCGTGGTGCTCGTACGCGTAAGGGGCCTGGCCGCTGGTCTTGAGCGGTCCATCGATGCGATCGACGGGCTGGCCCACGACCTTAAGCTGATCGATCGGGTTCTGTGTCGCGGGAGTATCGAATTTCATGAGTTCACGCCCTCGCTTCCATCAAGACCGAACCGAGCGCGCGGCGCGCCAGCGTCAGCTTGAAACCGTTATCCGGCGTCGGCTTGGCGCCGGACAGCAGCGCATCGGTCACGCGCGCCGCGCCGTCCGGCAAATACGCTTCCGCCGCTTCGCTGCGCCAGGGCTGGGGCGCCACGCCGCCCAGCGCCACCCTGCCGGTGCCATCGTCTTGCACGACGGCGGCCACCGCCACCAGCGCGAAGGCGAACGACGCGCGGTCGCGCACCTTGCGGTAGAGGTGTTTGCCGCCCAGCGGTTTGGGCAACACCACCGCGGTGATCAGTTCGCCAGCCGCCAGATGGGTCTCGATATGCGGCGTGCCGTCCGGCGGGCGATAGAAATCGGCGATGGGAATTACCCGCCGCGTGGCGTCGGGACGCACCGTCTCGATCTTCGCGTCCAGCAGGCGCATGGCCACAGCCATGTCGCTAGGATGCGTGGCGATGCAGGCGTCGCTGGCGCCGATCACCGCCAACTGGCGCGACACGCCGCCGATTGCGGAACAGCCGCTGCCGGGCACGCGCTTGTTGCAGGGTTGGTTGGTGTCGTAGAAATACGGGCAGCGCGTGCGTTGCAGCAGATTGCCGGCGGTCGTGGCGCGGTTGCGGATCTGTCCCGACGCGCCAGCCAGCAGCGCGCGCGCCAGCACCGCATAATCACGCCGCACCACGTCGTGGGCGGCAAGGTCCGCATTGCGCACCACGGCGCCGATGCGTAACCCGCCGTCGCCCGTGGGTTCGATGCGGTCCAGACCCAGGCCGTTGACATCGACCAGGTGGACGGGCGTTTCGACCTCAATCTTCATCAGGTCAAGCAGATTGGTGCCGCCTGCAATGAACCGCGTCCGCGGCTCGCGTGCCGCGCTGGCAGCAGCTTCGGCATCGGTGCCGGGACGCTCGTACGTGAACGATCTCATGCCTTGCCCTCCGCGACGTCTTCGATGGCGTCCAGGATGTTGGAATACGCCCCGCAACGGCAGATGTTGCCGCTCATGCGTTCGCGGATCTCCTCGGGCGTCAGCAACGGGCGCTCGGTCAACGAGCCGGTGACATGGCTGGGCATCCCGCTTGCGGCCTCGTCCAGCATGCCGACCGCAGAGCAGATCTGCCCCGGCGTGCAGTAACCGCACTGGTAACCGTCATGCTTGACGAACGCGGCCTGCAGCGGATGCAGCGCGCCCGGCGTGCCCAACCCTTCGATAGTCGTGATCTGCTGGCCGTCGTGCATGACGGCCAGCGTCAGACAGGCATTGATCCGCCTGCCATCCAGCAGCACCGTACAGGCGCCGCACTGGCCATGATCGCAGCCCTTCTTGGTGCCGGTCATGTGCAGGTGCTCGCGCAGCGCGTCCAGCAGGCTGGTGCGCACATCCAGCGCCAACTCATGCGTGCGGCCGTTCACCTGCAGGGTGACCGTGGTGGTCAGGTTGTGCGCCGGCGCGGCGCTTTGGGCTGCGGACATGGTTGATGTCCCGAGTGCGGTGGCTGAAGCGGCGCCCGCCTTGAGCAGGTTGCGCCGCGAAATCTTGATATCGATGGAATTTTCCAAGGCTGGAACTCCTTTGAGCATTCGGCGGGCCGCAGCTCGCCATCAGCGCGCACTATCAGCAAACCGCGTTCCTGGCGGCGCCGCCCACGGCATGCCGGGTGCCGCGCTGCCGCGCGCGTGAAAACGGGGCGGATTTCCCGATAAGATCGTCGTCAATCGATGATAGCGACCGGAACCGCCCGGCCGCCACGCCCGTTTGACAAGAAAATGTTCGATCTCGAAACCAATCCGGACAGCCCCGCGCGCGTCCGCTGCGTGGGCATTCTGCTAGCTGCCGGACGCGGCCGGCGCTTTGCCAGCGCGGCCGCCGGCCAGGACAAGCTGCTGGCGCGCCTTGCAGACGGCACACCTGTCGTCATGGCGGCCGCGTCGTCCCTGTTGGCCGCGGCGGCCGGCGTCGTGGCGGTCGTCCGCGCGGGCAATGACCGCGTCGCGGCACTCCTGGCGCAAGCCGGATGCGAGGTGGTCACGATAGGCCCTTACGCCGATGGCACGAACGGTGGCATGGGCGACAGTCTTGCTGCGGCCGCACGGCACGTCATGCGCACCGCAAGCCCGGACGTGCAATCCTGCCTTGTCGCGCTTGGCGACATGCCCTGGATCCGCGCGGATACCTTCCTGCGCGTTGCAGAAGCGGCAAAGGAGCATCCCATCGTCGCCCCGGCATGGCAGGGCCAGCGCGGCCACCCGGTCGCGTTTCAGCGATCGATCTGGCCGGCGCTTGCGGCGCTGGCGGGAGATGTGGGCGCACGTTCCGTATTGGCCCGTCATGGTGTGACCGAGCTGGCGGTCGATGATGCGGGCGTATGCGCCGATGTGGATACACCGGATGACCTGTCCACCGCTGACTGCGGTGGACAGTCTGCGCCGCCCTAGGCGGGCGTCGCGTCGCCGCGCGGCCGCGCGATCACCGCCGCGCCGGCCGACGCCGCCCGCCGCGGCAGAGCCACGCGGAAACTCGTCACGTCGTCGCGCGAGTCCGCGCTGATGCAGCCGCCATGCGACACCACGATCTGCTGCGCAATGAAAAGGCCCAAGCCCAATCCGTGGTGACCGCCGGGCCGCCGCGCGCCGCTGCGGAATGGGTTGAAGAGATGGGGCAGCAGCTCCGGCGGAATGGTGCCGCCATTGGAAACGGTAACGACCACCTCGTTGGCGTCCTCGCCATTGACCTCGACCCGCACCGGGGCGGTCTTGCTGCCATGGTGCAAGGCGTTGCCCACCAGGTTGGCGATCACCTGCGAAATGCGCTGGCCGTCCCACGCGCCGGCCGCGTCGCCACGGCAGTGCGACGCCACCTGGCGATCGGGAAAGCCCGTGCGCACCTCGTCCAGCGTGCGCTCGACCAGCGCTCCCATGTTCAGTTCCGAGGGCGCCAGCGTCAGCCCGCCCGCCTGGCGAATGCGCGTCACATCCAGCAGGTCTTCGATCAGGCACGACATGCGCTCACTGCTTTGCAGCATGCGCCGCGCCAGGCTCGACACACGTTCGTCGTCGCCCTGGCGCTGCAGCACGGTGGCGCCCATGATGATGGCCTGCAAGGGCGTGCGCAGATCGTGGCTCAGCACGGCCATGAACATTTCGTTGACCCGCAGCGCTTCGGTGCGCTCTTCGAGTTGCTGCGCCAGCGCACGCTTGCGCTCGTGCAATTCGAAGAACACGTTGGCCTTCGTGCGCAGCATGTACGGGTCGACGGGCTTGTACAGAAAGTCCACCGCGCCGCTCTCGTAGCCGCGAAACTGCCAGTTCTGTTCGCGCGAACCGGCGGTGATGAAGATCAGCGGAATGTGGCGCGTGCGCTCGCTGCCGCGGATCAGTTCGGCCAGTTCGAAGCCGTTCATGTCGGGCATCTGCACGTCCAGCAGCGCCAGCGCGACGTCGCCGTGGCGCAGCAGCAGTTCCAGCGCCTGCGGGCCGGACTGGGCCTTCAGCACCTCGACACGGTCGCTGGCCAGCAGCGCCTCGAGCGCAATCAGATTCTCCGGAACGTCGTCAACCAGCAGGCACTTGATGCGGTCGTCGCGGGATGGGGCTGATGTCGGGATCATGGTGTCAATGCGTTTGGGTTTCAGGGCAGCCGTCTTGTGGGCAACTGCGCGAACACGGCGGCAATCTCGTCGGGCGTCAGCGCCCTTGCCGCCGGAACCAGCGCCAGGGCGGCGTCGGGCATCGTGGGTGCCGCTGCCGACGCCGGCGCCTGCACCAGCGCGTGGCCGCCGGCGGCATGGATGGCGGCCAGGCCTTCGGCCCCATCCTCATTCGCGCCGGACAGCAGCACGCCAAGCAGCCGCTCGCCATAGCAATCGGCGGCGGACTGGAACAGCACGTCGATGGACGGCCGTGAAAAATGCACCGGCGGGTCGATCGACAGCGCCAGGCGCGGCCCCCGGTCCACCAGCAGGTGGTAGCCGGGCGGCCCGAAATACACGTGCCCAGGCTGTATCGGTTGCTGGTCCTGCGCTTCCTGCACGGGCAAGGCGCAGCGATAGCTGAAGATGTCGCTCAACAGGCTACGGCGGTCGGACGGCAGGTGCAGGACCACGATCACGCTCGCCTGAAGGCCTGCGGGAAGCGCCGGCAGCAGAACGCTCAGGGCGTCGATAGCGCCCGACGAGCCGCCGATGACGATTGCGTCCCAGGCGTCCGAAGCGTCCACGGACAGATCCGGCCCGCGCGTGGTCACAGGTCGGCCCTTTTACGGTAGATGCGGTCGGCCATCACGAATTCGTCAAAGCCGTCGGCCTGCGCCGTGAATCGCACCGACTCCTTGGACCCCAGGCCCAGGAATCCGCGATGAACCAGTGCATCGTGAAACAGGCCCAGCGCCCGGTCCTGCAGGTCGCGCTCGAAGTAGATGAGCACGTTGCGGCACGACACCAGATGCACCTCGGCAAACACGCTGTCGGTCGACAAGCTGTGGTCGGAGAACACCATGTGCTCGCGCAGCGTCTTGTCGAACACCACCCGGCCATACCGCGCCGTGTAATAGTGCGACAACGAATTGCGGCCGCCGGCCTGCGCATGGTTGGCCGTGAAGGCCGCCGCGCGCTCCAGGTCGAACACGCCCTGCTCGGCCGCGCGCAGTGCGTGCGGATTGATGTCGGTGGCGTAGATCAGCGCGCGATCCAGCAGCCCTTCCTCGTGCAGCAGGATGGCCAGCGAATAGACTTCCTCGCCCGTGCTGCACCCGGCCACCCACACCTTGATCGAGGGATAGGTGCGCAGGATCGGCACCACCTCGTTGCGCAGCGCCAGGAAATAGCTGGGATCACGGAACATGTCGCTGACCTGCACCGTCAGGTATTGCAGCAGGCCCGTGAACACGGCGGGCTCGTGCAGCACGCGGTCCTGAAGCTGCGACAGCGTCTTGCAGTCGAACTCGCCCAGCGCGGTGCGCAGGCGGCGTTTCAGCGAAGCCTGCGCATACTCCCGGAAGTCGTAATGGTAGCGGTGATAGATCGCATCGAGCAGCAATCGCTGCTCGATGTCTTCGATGTTCGCCTTGTTTTGATTAGGCATGGGCGTGATCGCTGTGTCGTGGCCGGGTCGGGCTTACTTGCGCATCCAGACGCGCACCAGCGACAGCAGGCGCTCGACGTCCAGCGGCTTGGCGATGTAGTCGTTGGCGCCGGCGGCCAGGCATTTTTCCTGGTCGTCCTTCATGGCCTTGGCCGTCAGGGCAATGATGGGCAGACGGCGCCACTCGGGCCGCGCGCGGATCTCGCGCATGGCCGTATAGCCGTCCATCTCCGGCATCATGATGTCCATCAGCACAAGGTCCACCGCACGGTGGCCGTTGACGCCGGCGCGGCCCAGCGCATCCAGCGCCTCGCGACCGTTGCGCGCAATCTCGACGTGCAGGCCGGTGGGTTCCAGGATGCTGGACAGCGCAAACACGTTGCGCACGTCGTCTTCCACCACCAGCACCGTGCGGCCTTCCAGCGTCGTGTCGCGGCTGCGCGCCAGCTCCAGCATCTGGCGCTGCTGCGGCGGCAACTCGGCTTCCACCTGGTGCAGGAACAGCGTCACTTCGTCCAGCAGGCGCTCGGGCGAACGCGCGTCCTTGATGATGATCGACTTGGAGAAGCGGCGCAGCTGCTGCTCTTCGTCGCGCGACAGCGCGCGGCCCGTGTACACGATCACGGGCGGGAACGACACGCTTTCCTGCTCTGCCATTTCGCGCAGGAGTTCGTAGCCGCTCATGTCGGGCAGGTTCAGGTCCATCACCACGCAGTCATAGGTGGTGTCGCGCAGCAGCGCCAGCGCGTCGCCGGCATTGGCCGCCAGCACGATCTCGACGTCGTCGCGCGCCAGCAGTTCGCGCACGCTGTCGCGTTGGCGGTCATCGTCCTCGACGACCAGCACGCGCCGCACGTTCTGCGTGAACTTGGCTTCCAGGCGGTGCAGCGCGTGAACCAGTTCCTCCCGCTTGACCGGCTTGAGCGCATAACCCACCGCCCCGCGCACCAGCGCCTCTTGCGCGTAATCGGCCACCGACACGATGTGCACCGGAATGTGGCGGGTGTTCGGGTTGCGCTTGAGCTGATCCAGCACGCCCAGACCGGAAAAGTCGGGCAGGTTGACGTCCAGCACGATGGCATCGGGACGCCGCTGCGACGCCAGCGCCAGGCCTTCCGTCGCGGTGTGCGCGGCCAGGCAGCCAAAGCCCATCTCGTGCGCCAGATCGGCGAGGATGCCCGCAAAGCGTTCGTCGTCCTCGATGACGAGGATGGTTCGGGCAAAGGTCTCGCCCGGCTCCTGCTCAATTGGCTCGGCTGACTGGGCCAGCGCCGCCGGTTGGGCAGGCTCGGTGAGCGCGGCGGGCGGGGCGGCGATGGCGCCAGCCGGGCCTGCCAGCGTGGTAGGCGCCTCCGCGCCCTCGCGCGGCGCCGGGGCGGTCGACACGACCAGCATGTTCATCGGCAGCAACAGCGTGAACACGCTGCCCTGCCCCGGCGTGCTGACCAGCGACAGCGAGCCGCCCAGCAGCTTGGCCAGATCCCGCGAAATCGACAGACCCAGCCCCGTGCCGCCATGCTTGCGGTGCGTGCTGCCGTCGGCCTGACGGAATGCCTCGAAAATCAGTTCGTGCTGGTCGGGAGCCACGCCGATGCCGGTGTCGTGCACCGCAAATGACAGCATGCGCCCCGGCGCCCGCGTCACGCGCAGCGCGACGAACCCCTGCTCGGTGAACTTGATGGCGTTGGACAGCAGGTTCTTGAGCACCTGGCCCAGCCGCTGCGGATCGGTCCGCAGGGTGTCCGGCACGTCGCGCGCAATGTCCAGCTCCAGCGCCAGGCCCTTTTCCTGGGCCAGCGGCCGCAGCGGTTCCAGCAACCGCTGCAGCGCCGGGGTCACCGCCAGGTCTTCGATCTCGACCGTCGCCTGGCCCGCCTCGATCTTGGCCAGGTCCAGGATGTCGTTGATCAGCGCCAGCAGATCGCGCCCCGCCGCGTTGATGGTCTGCGCGTACTTCACCTGTTCTGCCGTCAGGTTGCCCGTCTTGTTGTCGGACAGCAGCTTGGCCAGGATCAACGTGGAATTGAGCGGCGTGCGCAGCTCGTGGCTCATGTTGGCCAGGAATTCGCTCTTGTATTGGCTGGCCTGCGTCAGCAGGCGGGCCTTGTCGGTTAGCGCGCTCTGCACCCGCAGCAACTGCTCGGTCTGCGATTCCAGATTGAGGTTGGTCTGCTCCAGCTCGGTCTGCTGCAGTTCCATGCGCGCCTGCGATTCCTGCAGGATGCGGCTCTGCTGCTCCAGTTCTTCATTGCTGACACGCAGTTCTTCCTGCTGGGTCTGCAGCTCTTCGGACTGGCGCTGCGTTTCCGCCAGCAGCGATTCCAGCCGCGATCGGTCCATGCCGGCACGGATGGCGGACGCCAGCATTTCGGACGCGCCTTCCAGCAGGCTGCGTTCGCCCTCGCTGACCGGATGGTTGAAGCCCAGCTCGATCACGGCGTATACGCGCTCGTACTGCATGGCGGGCGCGACCACCAGTTCGACCGGATTCGAGCGGCCCGTGGCGGACGAGACTTCAAGGTGGCCGGCGGGCACGTTGCGCACGTGCAGCAGCTTGCGCGATACGGCCGCCTGGCCGACCAGGCCCTGCGCCGTGGAAATCTTCTGGGGCAGCCTTTCCGGCGGCACCGCGTAGCCGCCGAACAGCTCGAGGTCGTCACCGTTGACCACATAACCCGCGCCGACGCTGGCGTTCAGGTATTCGGCCAGATAGTCCAGGGCGCGCCGGCCGATCTCGTCCAGCCGCTGGTCGCCCCGCAGCCGCATGCTCAGACCCGACAGGCCCGTCGTCACCCAGGCCTGGCGCGCCTTGACGCGATACTCGCGGATGGTCATGAGCGCCGAGGCAAAGATCAGGACCAGCAGCACCAGGGCGCCGCCCCAGGAATAGTAGGTGGAAATCGTGGCCGCATCGCTCCAGGCGTCGCGCTCCTGCTCGACCCGGCGCATCTGTGACGTATAGAGGTCGCCGACGAGATCGCGAAGCCGGTCCATCGCCTCCTTGCCCGAATCGGTCCGCACCACCGCCAGCGCGCCTTCGACGTCGCCCGCTCGGCGCATCTCGACGGTGTTGTTCAACTCGGTAAGCTTTTGCTTCGTGATGCCCGCGATGTCATTGGCAATCCGGCGCTGCGTGGCGTCCTGTTGCGAGAACTCCTGCACGACGGCCAGGCGCTGCTCGATGAGCGGCACGGAGCGCACATACGGTTCCAGGTAGGCCGGGTCGCCCGTCAGCAGGTAACCCCTCTGGCCGATCTCGGCGTCTTTCAGGGCCGAATTGAACAGGCTGAGCTGACGCAGCGACTCGGTCGCGCGGTCCATGGACTGGACGGCACGCGCGCGGGTGTCCGCCGAGCGTACGTTGACGAAGGCGATGACCAGCGTGGCCACTGCGGCCAGGATGAATCCGGCCATCAAAGTGCGGGGAAAGGCCAGGCGACTGGCCGGCTGCGGCGATTTCAGCATGAGATCGATTTACCAATTCAGGGAAAGCGCGCGGATTGCGCTAAGGCAGAGTGCGAAGAATTATAGGGACGGAGAAGTCTGCAGACCATCCTGCGCACTGGCGAACTATACAGGTATGTGCGCAGCTGGGTTGCGTATGGATACAACTACTACACCAACGCGGCCCTGCCATGCCCTAGGATTCGGCTTCCCGATCTGCCGGCCGCCTTTTCGCGCGCCTGCCGCCTTTGCTGGCACGCCCTCGGCCCCCCCCCCCGCCTGAACCTGGGGACAGCCGGCCGCGCAGACAACCGAATTCCTGCCCACCGTGGCACCGAAAAAAATGACGAAGATTCTTTTGGTGGACGACCAACCCACGTTGGTCGCCCTGATGAGCGAGTTCCTGACCAGCGAAGGCTATGACGTCACGACGCATACCGACGGCCTGACCGCGCTGCAGCAGATGATCGCCCTGCGCCCCGACCTGGTCATCACCGATCTGTCCATGCCCGGCATGGACGGCGCCGCCCTCCTGACCGCCATGCGGGACAACGCCTATCTGCATGAAACGCCGGTGCTGGTGCTGAGCGGCCGGCCGGAACACGAGATCCTGGAAGCGTGCGCGGGCCGCGCGATGCTGATGCGTAAACCGGCCAGCCCGGACGACGTGCTGAAAGCCGTTCGCGGCCTGATCCACGAACGCCAGCCGCAGCCGCGCCAGCGCACCGGCCCATTTTCCGGCTCCCTAAGCCGCATCGGCGCCGCGCCGCTCGCGCGCGCCGCATAGACGCTGCGAGCCCCCGTCGAGGGGCGGCCGCAAACAGAAAAGGCCGCTGCCATGAGCCAGCGGCCTTTCGTTTTGCGAGAACGGGGGGCTCAGTGGGTGTCTGTCACCCCTCGCCTCCTCACCCCACATGCCCTCCAGCCACATACATCACCTGCCCCGTGATGTACGACGCCTCCGGCGCCGCCATGAAGCAGATCGCTGACGCGACCTCTTCCATGCTGCCCATGCGATGCATGGGCGTGCCGGCCAGGCAGTCCGTGTACATCTCGCCCTGCCAGATGCGGTCCTGATCCGAGGGGACTTCGGTGTTGCGCGGAATGGCGCGCACGCCGTTGTCCAGGGCGCCCGGCGCCACGCAATTGACGCGCACGCCGGATTCGGCCAGTTCGAGCGCCATGCAGACGGTGGCCGCGTGAACGCCGCCCTTGGATGCCGAATACGGCACGCGGTAGATGCCGCGCGTGGCGTTTGAGCCGACGTTGACGATGGCGCCCCGGCCTTGCTTTTTCATTA
>Ga0209050_1002633_pt1 | contig 14740 bp, 21 predicted proteins | sample Araplavi_mTSA_r2_FD_184276 | JGI IMG/M metagenome (GOLD analysis project Ga0209050, IMG submission 184276) | Arabidopsis root microbial communities from North Carolina, USA - plate scrape MF_Cvi_mTSA_r2 (SPAdes) (version 2) | ecosystem: Host-associated > Plants > Roots > Endosphere | place: USA... | reverse complement strand
CCGAGGCATCCAACCTATAGTTATCCACAGTTGGCTCCTACCGGAACCAGCTCCAGCCCCTGGTCAATGTTCGACTGGCACCGCTGATCTCGATTGCACTGGCGCTAACAGCTCGGAGAAGCGGCGTCAGGCCCGGTCGTTTTCGTTGGGGCACTCGGTCAGCGCAATGATCGGCGTGCTGGCAGACTTGGCGAAGCCAGGGCGAATCGTCGGCCACGTCATGATCGGCCCGTCGCCCTGCTACGTGAACGATGGCGATTACATCGGTGGGTTCGAGCGCGCCGATATCGACGCTCTCCTCTCGACCCTGGAGAACAACTATATTGGTTGGTCGAAAAGCATGGCGCCCGTCATCATGGGCGCGCCGGACCGACCAGAGCTTGGGCGAGAACTTGCCGACAGCTTCGGCCGAACCGACCCTGAGATCGCCAAGCAATTCGCACGCGTCACGTTCCTTTCCGACTATCGTGATCGACTCCCCGAGTTGCAGACGCCCAGTCTGATCCTGCAGTGCGATGACGATGTCATTGCTCCAACCACCGTAGGCGCGTTCATGCATCAGGTCATGCCGAGGAGCACCCTGCGCGTGATCGAGAACATCGGGCATTGCGCGCATCTCAGTGCGCCCGGTATCTGCATCGAATCGATGGAAGAGTTCCTTTTGACGGTGATCTGAACGCCCGCGGCGACAAATCTCATCAACCACTTAGAAGTGCAATCTATACCGGACCTCAGGCAAGTCCTGCGCACTTTCCGCCCCACACCCAGCAGCTCCGCAGGCGAATCGAGGCTGTCCGCTGGCAAAGATCCACGCGGACGGCGCCGATCAAGCAACCTAGCTTTGACCGGCAAAAGGCCAAGCTGGCGGAGCCAGCTTTCCATGCGAGTGGCAATCGCGAGAACCGATACCGACCCTGAGCTGATTCACGCAGAAGATGCTGAGGTGCACGCCGCGCAGTGTGTGATGGAGCGTGACAGCCACCGCCAGCCTGCGCGACTCCCAGCTCAATCTGCATCGGCCGCCGACATACGGCGCCGGAAACGCTCTGGAAAGTGCAATTCGCCCCGAACTCAAGCGCCTTTCTGCACTTCGCTTCCCGCAGACCGTGCATCAAATAACGAGGCCTTCGCCGGACCATCACTGTTTTACTTCACCGCGCCGGGTCAACCCCAAGAACGCGTCAATAACTCATCCATTGCGTCTGCGATTCGTTGACCATGTTCCGCCAGCGAACCGACCCGATCGCCCAGTTGGTCGACCGCGACCGACACCGTGTCCAGCGGATGCAGCACCAGATCCTCGCCTCCAATGCTGAACAGGGGATTCATGCGCGTTCCGGCCAGAGCCGCGCCGCCAGGCAATGCGCTGCGTTGCACGAGGGGCGCGACGACTCTGCGACGATAGCGGTCAAACTGCGCCGACTGGATGATCACCACATAGGGAATGACGTGCTTCTGTGCTCCCCTGTTCTTGTGCACATCGAATTGGGCCATCGTCAGAGCGTCGAATGTTCGTCCGCAAAGGAGCCCCATTGAGCCTGTACGTCGTTCCAGCCGTCCGCGCATGCATCGGCCCACTGACGGTGTTGCTGCGCGCGTTGAAGAGTGCGCGTCCCGCGCGCTTCCAGCAGTTCTTCCATTTCCTTTGACGAGATGATGTATGCCGCCGGTCGCCCCCGACGGGTGATGGCGACAGGCTCACGTTGGGCCGAATCAAGCAACTGGCCAAAGCGGTTCTGCGCTTCTACAGAAGTGACGGTGAGCATGGCAACTCCAAGTACAACTAGCTAATCCGTACATTCTAGCTAGTTAAGGGGCGGATGCGCGGGACAACGCCGTCCCGTTGCTTCCCACGCAAACGCCCGCGGCACGGCATCGCGACACGCCAACCGCACCGTGCCTGTTGGCCCAGGGCCGGCGAAGCCGCCGGCCCTGGGCCGCCTCAGCGCGGTGCGCCAGGTCCTGTTGGCACCAATGCCGTATCGAGCCACTTCGCGCCCATGTGCCGCCTGCCAAATGAGCCAGGCAATTGCCCGCAAGCCGCATCTGTTGTCAATTTTTGTTCGCACTGGTGGCGCAGTCGAACGTTGGCGGGATGGCTCAGATTAGTACCGGCGCAGACATCGCACGATCCCGAAGACAGGTAGCGTGGCGCTGGGAGTGTGCACGGTGAGTGCGCTGGCATTATCACGTTCTGAAACGCCAGTTTTTTGCCTTTTGCGAATTCCTGTGAGCTCAAGCCCGCTATGGGGAAATCCACCGACGGGCCACCACGGACAGCGCATCCTGCAACATAGTGTTACCGTTCCCCGAGGGAGAGCCAGGAGGGGCGCCTGTAGGCGAGAACGGAGGGAAATATGGATCGAAGTCTGCTGAACGTGTCGCGATGCCAGACGACGGTGGGTTGCGGGTCGAACCTGCGTTGCGCGCAGCACGGATCAGCGGCAAGAACAACGATTTCACAAAGCGTTGGCGGATCGTGGTGGCCAAGCCGGCGCGCCCGCCTAACTCTGGTCGCACCCCGGGCACTAAAGGGGCGGGTTCGCCGTCGAAACCCGCGTCAAGGGCGCGCCCATTCGCGACACAGCGCTCCAAACGCCCCGTCGGCTGGTTCAACGGATACTGCGAGCTGACCCATGCCGGCAACTCTGAAAATGGCGTCTGCGAGAGTCGCGACGAAAAAGACACCTGCAAAGGTTGGCGCGCAGAAAAAGGAGCGCGGGGTCAAGGTAGGCATCGACCGCTTCGAAAAGCTTCTTCGTCTTGCTCGCCGACGCAGCGGCGCAACGATGGAGGAGCTCAAACGCGAGCTTGAAGTCTCGCAGGCCTCCGTGAAGCGGGACATTGACTTTCTGCGCACCCGCATGGGATGCCCCATCGAATGGGACCCACAGAAACACCGCTACTTCGTCCGGGACCTGCCGGACGGAGGCCGCTTTGAGCTTCCGGGCCTGTGGTTCGACGCGTCCGAGATTCTCGCGTTGCTGATGATGCTTCACCTGGTCGAGGGCATGGAGCCGGGCATGTTGGTCCAGCGCCTGCGGCGCGCGCGGTCCTGCAGCTTGTCGACGTCACTGCGGCCGAGCTCATCAAGCGCACACATCTCTACGTCAGCAACGTACTGCCTGCCATTCACCTGGGCCAAAGCCGCGGTGATCTCCGGAAACCACTGCGTGGCATCGGCACCGTTGCGCGAGCGCAGCTGGACTGCGCCGCGCTCGAACTCGGCCGCCCCAGGGTAGCCGTTGAACTAGATCCCGTCGTCCCAGCCCGTTTCGTCGAGCAGAGGGTCTTCGGTGAGGTGCGGCATGGCCGCACAGTCCTGCGCGCGTAGGAGAAGAACTGTCAGCCGGAGTCGCTTTTTGAGGATGGCCGGCTGCCTGCCACGGCAGCAACTTTCAAGCATTGCCGGCCAAAGGCCGGTGCTCACAGGAGATTTGCATGGCAGACGACACATCGAAGACCGCCCTCGACCGGAACGTCATTTCGCTTGAGGAGCCGCATGAAGTGCGCTCTTGGACGGAATCGTTCGGGCGCTCTGAGGCCGAATTGCGGGACGCCGTCGCAGCCGTCGGTAACTCCGCCGAGGCGGTGCGTCAGTTTTTGGCAAAGAGGCGCTGATGGCCCACATTCGCCGAATCTCAGTGCACGTCGATGAGCCGGAGCCCGGTCACTTCTATTGGGTGCTTATGGAGGAAGTCGACGATGCTTCCCAATGGAACGAACTCGAGTCGGCAGATGAGGCCTACGACCTGTGGCTCGACGCGCTGCAGGGCGGCATGAAGAGGCTGATTGGATACGCGCTGGACGAGCGCGTTGGCCCTCGCGAGGATGGCGACGATGAAGAGGGAGCTCCAGTCGGCATCCCGATTAAGTGAGGATTCGCCGTGAGACAACCGAATCTCCACGTCAGAGCGTCAACGCCAGGTGAAGCGAAGCATGGGCAAAGGAATTTCGCTGCGCAGTCGCACAACTCCGTGTCGCCCTGCGCGCCGTAGGCACTTCGACCGATCGGATGCGCACCGGCCTCACAGCGTTGAAGGGCGGTGACGCGGCGGCGCCTCCGTCAGCGCCCAGTAACCCGGAGCGCGAAGTCAGACCGAATGTGCTTTGCCGCCCTTTCCCACCACCAGCCAATCGTCTTTTGATCATTCCAAAGCGAAGAAAGCGGCCCCCAGTGATACTGGGGCAAATGCAGAAGCTATCGACGTCGAACGGTCGGCTGTTCAGCGTGAGTGTTGAAGGACCTCACCTGACCCTTGCGGACACCATGGTGGCCGCGCCCCGCTACCTTTATATCCTCGAAGCGCATTTCGATGGCGCGGCCGATCTTTTGCATTGTCTGCGTGCCTGGGAAAACGGCAGTGGGCGAAAGCCTGGCAATATGGCTGATGACCAAAACGAGCTGATCAGGCGGTGGGTCAATGCGCACGATCGAGCCGATGCGGAAGCGCGACAGTGGCTCAGCCAGCCCGACATTCAAACGTTCCAAGTGACGCTTACAAACAGATAGTGTTCATCGCTGACTTCTGACCCGGTCTTCTCGATCCATTCAATGCATTTCTGCTTGAGCTGGTCGTAAGCATCTGCTTCCGGGACGGTCGGAACTCAATACACCAGCTTAGATTGAGGTCGCCCCCCGGAAACTATGACCTCAGAAGCAGAGAGCTTCCATCGACCGCTGGGCAGCGGGTAATCGTGTAGACCAAGCCGACACGCACCGATGAACGTCTGCCGGGTTGCCGCCATGCTGCCCAGTGGAGAACGATGCGCACTGGGAGCCGCCGCGGCCGCAAGATCGTCGGCACCGTGTTGCAGCTGCTGTCCTTGCTGAACGACCACGGCATGACACTCGGACAGGCCTTCCTCCAGGCGCGCATCGATGCCAGCGGCGGCCGGCTGTTCAGCGTGGACAACAGCGTGCCGGCCGCGACCCTCGCTGCGCTTCGCTCGATTCATCCCACCACCACCGGGCACCGCGCTCCGTTCCCCTTTTCCTTCGGCTGCCCCTCCGACGTAGTGCACACCACCAAGCGCACGAACGAAGGCTGTCCCGAGGTGCCCAACTGCCCAGCTGCCCAGCTACCCATCGACAATACTGGGTGGAGAACCGTATCGGTTCATCGGGCTGGCGCGCCAGAACTGGCTGTTCGGCAGCAGCCTTCGCGCGGGAACGCGGGCAACCGCTGTGATAAGCCTCCTCCAGTCCGCCAAGCTCAGCAGGCACGCTCCATGAGCGTACCTGCGCGGCGTGCCTGAGCAGCTGCCGAGGCAGCCGGCCAGCCCGATCGGGGAGCTGCAGCCGCATCCCTGGATGCAACGCACGTACCGCCAACAGAGCTGCGCTCCGCAGGCGCTAAGCCTTCGCCCGCGGCTTCATGCGGAAGCTGATGCCCATGCGGTTAATGGCGTTCATCGTGGCGATGGTGAGGGTCAGGTTCACCAGATCCTTGTCGCCGAAAACCGCCAACGCCGCCTCGTAGGCTTTATCGGACGCGTGTGTTTCGCTGACGCGGGTAACTTCCTCGGACCAGGCGAGGGCCGCTCGTTCTTGCTCTGAGAACAGGTACTCGGCTTCGTGCCACACCGGAACGAGGACTACTTTCTCCACCGACATTCCGCCAGCAATCAGGTCACGGGTATGGATGTCGATGCAGTGCGCACAGCCATTGATCTGCGAGACGCGCAGGAACACCAGATGGATAAGCTGGTTCGGCAAGGATGTGCCAGAGGTGACGAAGTGATGCAGGCCACCGATGGCCTTGGCCCCTTCCGGGGATGCTTGGAACCAAACTGCGCGGGTCATGAAACGCTTTCTTCAAGTTGAGGGTGAAACGGTTGCAGGAGCAACCTGTTCCTAAGACGCTTGAAGTGATTGGTTTGTGACAGTCGCAGGAAAAAAATTGGCCCCAGACGTCAGTTTCCTGATCGGGGCGTGCTCGGCCCCGGAACTCAGAAAGCGAGCAGCTTCTCCTTCAACCGTGCCAACTTCACCGGATTCCGCTGGATGCGAACCCGGGAGACCTGAACATCGGTGAACTCGAACGTCTGTACGGAGTCAAGTGCACCGTCGAGGTAGCGCAGGAGCGACCATTCGCCATTCAGTATGGCCGGCTCAAGTCGCATCATGGCACCGTGGCGCAGGTGCGTCGCGTAGTAAAGCTGAGCGATGCGTTGAGCTCCTAGCAAAGGCCCCGACAAGCTTGGCCTGACGTCGCCAAAGTCGCCCAGCATCTCCGATTCCTCTGCGAGCAGCCGTTTGATGCCCTCAAGATCACCGCTCGAAATTGCCTGAACGAGTCGTCGCAACAGGTCCAGCCGAGCCGCTGCTGGCATTGGCAACGGCTTCAAGCCCGTTGATTCGCGCGCGCTCTCAAGCCGCTTTTTGGCTCTATGAACAATCTGCCGGGTGGAAGCTTCACTTCGGCCGATGGCCTCGGCTACTTGCTCGTACTCTGCGTCGAACACCTCACGCAGCAAAAAGGCGGCCCTTGCTTCCGGCGATAGACAGTCCAGAAGGAGCAAGAAGGCGATGGACACATTGTCGGCGTTCTCACACGCTTGCTCAGGCGTGGTCGGCGCCTGTTCCAAAAGCGGCTCGGGAAACCACGCGCCAGCGTACGTGGCTCTTCGCAGTTTGGCTGCCCGAAGACGGTCAATCGCCATCCGCGTAGTCACGGTCACGAGCCAGGCTTCAGCATTCAGGACCTGGGCTCGGGACGACTTCGTCTCTTCATGCCACCGCAACCATGCGTCTTGAACCAGATCCTCCGCCTCCTGTACGGACGAAAGCATGCGGTAGCCAATGGCCATCAGTCTGGGACGCACGTTCGAGAACAGTTCGGTGGACGCGCACGACATGGCGGGGAAGTTTAGTTCAAGGGTCAAGCAGCAGAGCGTCGCCGCGAAAAACCAACAGAAGACCGTGCCGCATGCGGCGTTGGTCAAGGTAAAGGTTTCCACCAATCGCTGACCCGAGGGGTACGGACGAAAACCTGGACCAAGAAATCGTCCTTGTATTCCCGCGAAGATCGGATTCGAGCTCCTGAGCTCTACATCACGCATGGCAAATGCGTCAGACGCCCGATCCGTCAGCCGAGTGATCCACAAAGAATTCCCTGAAGGGCTGGTACGACGGATACCGGCAGCAGCTCCTTTTCCCAGCAGGGTAGGCGGCCCGCGACTCAAGTTCTCGCAGGAACAAAAGGCGGCGGCTATCCGACGACGTCGCGTCCTTCAAACGATGCCCCTGCGTGCCTACTTCCGGTCGCCCCAGCGGCAAGCACCCTCCGTGCAACTCACGAGGGCACATTCCATGAACAACGACATCACACCCAATTCCAACGGCCTCTCACTGGAGTACCGCGGCTTCAGATTCGAGCTTCGCGCAGAGCCGCAACAAGGCGGCTATCGCCCGGTCGTCGCTCTCCTGCGCACGCCTGCGACAGAAGAAGAGGCGCTGCTGCCTGACGACACCGAAGAGATCGTTTATGGAACCGCGGCGGAGGCCACCCGGCATGCAGAGCAACAAGCCATGCGCTGGGTTCACGACCGCACTGGCGATGGACGGGGGCAGTTCTAGGGACCGTGCCACGCGCCAGCGCCGCTGGTCGCGAGCCTGAGCGGCGTATTTGACGAAGCGTCCTGCGGCGTGCTCGCGACCGCGCCGGACAGCACCGCGACCTTCTTCACCTGGATTGGGATGCCGCGCGAGGGCCTCGTCGTGGCGCTGACGCTGACGCAGCGCAGCTTCAGCTACTCCAAGCTGACCGCGGTGGGCCTGGGGTGCTGCCGGGGCTGGTCATGCCCCTGGCCGCGGTGATCGGCGCAGTGGTGACGGGGCTGACCACCGCGCTGCTGCGTGTGGCCTGGCCATGGCAGCTGTTGAGATGCTGTGCACGATCGGTCACGAATCACTCCGAAGTCGCATCCCAAAGGCTACGAAACCCGTGCGACCACCGCCTTGATGATCGACTCCGAATCATGATGCTGCGCGACACCGCGCTGGGTGACCGGTGAAGGGTCGCACATTGAGAGCAAGGGGGCCGAGCCGCGCCAGTCCTCGCGGATCGGGCAACGGCCTGACCGCTACTTCTTGGCGATGCTGGTGTTCAGTTCTCGCGCATGCTGCAGGTGTCCTTGGACCACGGGCAGCATCTCTTCGGCCAATGCCTTCAGGTCGGCGTCCTTGGCATTGGCCTGTGTCTTCTTGAGCAGCTTCTCGGTGGCTTCGTGATCGCCCACGCCCGCCTGCTTCACGTAACGGCTGTCGAATGTGCCGCCCGGCAGAGCCTTGAGTTCCAGCCCCACCGCCTTGTGCTTGACACTCGGGCCGTCGGGCAACTCGGTGCCCTTGGCGGAGGCCAGCGCCTTCACGTCGGCAAGGCCCTAGGAATGGTCATCGACCATCATCTGAGCGGACTCCTTGATGCCGCCGTTCGGGGCTTTCTCCAGCGCGATCTTGCCAGTTTCGATTTCCGCCATGTTGGTCTCTGCGATGTCCTTGAGCATCGAGGCGTCGGCGGACGCGAGCTTGTCCGCAGCCCAGGCGGACGGAACGACATCAGCGATGCGGCAACGGCAACGGATGCCGCGAGTTGGCGTGAGAGTCGGGTCATGCAGGTACTCCAAGTTTGATCAAGGCCACAGGCTCGCCGAGCGTGCTATCTCATGCGCGGAATCGAGGTTGGAAGCCTCGCGGGTGAGCGCGATGAGCAGCCGGGGTCCGCAGACATAGACCCCGTCACCGTCCGCGGACAGACCGGCAAGGTCGCAGAGGACTTCGTCCACCGCCTGCGGGGTCAGGGCCTCGTGAATGAACACCCGACTTGCGTAGGAAGTATGCTCGAGCGAGGACACATAGGCAGCATCGCCACGAGCAGGGATGAGTAGTGAAGCTCGAAGGGCAACACCCTCTGCGTGCGCCCTCTTCGGCCATCGCGTAGATCGGCATGATGCCGATGCCGCCGGCAATCATCAGCAGGCGCGTCTCGCTCCGGTCGATGCAGAAGGCCGAGTCCGGGCCCTCGATCTCAATGGCATCGCCGACGCGCAGCGCATCTACGGCCCTGGAGCCGGCATCTTCACGTACGGCGATGCACCGGCTTCAATCTTGCTTGCCGTGGAGACCGCCGCTCAGCGGTGTCTGAGCGAACGGAGACAGGGTTGCGGAGGGTTGGCAGCGTCGTCCTCATCGGGCACATTTGCGATGGAATCGGAATTCCGTTAAGTGGCCTTTGCCCTTGTGCACGCGAACAACATGTCAATCCACCACCATGCGGCTCCTTGTCATCGAAACTGTCCTTTCCAGTCCGGAACAGTACTTTCCGCAAGCGCTGGAGGACCATGGTTTTCGCGTGCACTCCGCGCGTGACCCCGTGGAGGCCAAGTGGCTCGGCTCACATGGCGACTATGCGGGAATTCTGCTCGAGGCAGACCCCCGCGACGCCGATCGCTATTCGATCCTGCGTGCGATCCGCCGAACCAAAAGCACGCCCGTCCTCGTCCTGACGGAACGCGACACGGTGGCGTCGCGTTTGCAGGGAATCCACTTCGGAGCGAACGACTTTCTGGTCCGGCCGTTCGAGCCAGCTGAACTTGTCAATCGCGTGCACGCGCTGCTGCTCGCGTCGAAGCCAAAATCTCAACGGGTGCGTTTCGCCAATCTGGAGATAGACCTCGAAGCCCGCACATGCTGGCGGAACGGCAAATCTGTGCAACTCACGCGAACGGAGTTCGCGCTGTTCGTCGCACTCTTGCGCCGGCCAGCGCAAGTGCTTTCTCGCGCCGCACTCTTCGACGAGGTCTGGCGCACCGTTGCGCGCAGCGAAGACAATGTCCTCGAAGTCACCATGCGTCGCTTGCGCGTCAAGCTTGACAACCCGTTCGAGGTCAAGCTTCTTCACACGGTACGCGGTGTGGGATACATGCTTGACGATCGCTCGACCCGAGAACCAGAATTGACGGCTTTCCCTCAAGGTGCGCCTCATCAGGCCGCAAGGCGCTCCGCGCTCGATGGTTCGCGGTCGTCGCCAAGGGTGACGGGACGCGTGTCGCTTCAGGTTGGACAAATGGCCGAGAACAATGCTGCGAATGGAATGAGGACAGACGTATGGCGCCGCAACAATGCGTGGGTGTCGGGTAGCGGGCCCGCCACCATCATCTTCGCGCACGGCTTCGGATGCGACCAGACGATGTGGCGCCTGATGGCGCCGCTCTTCAGAGGCAGGTTTCGTACGGTCCTGTTCGACCATGTCGGCAGCGGCGGCTCGGACCTGTCGGCGTATGAGCCACGCCAATACAACACACTGCAGAAGTACGCGGACGACATCAATGAGTTGCTCGACGAAGTGGCGTCACGCCAGGTCGTCTTCGTGGGCCACTCGGTCAGCGCAATGATCGGCATGCTGGCGGACCTGGCGAAGCCAGGGCGAATCGTGGGCCACGTCATGATCGGCCCGTCGCCCTGCTACGTGAACGATGGCGATTACATCGGCGGGTTCGAGCGGGCCGATATCGACGAACTCCTCTCGACCCTGAAGAACAACTACCTTGGTTGGTCGAAAAGCATGGCGCCCGTCATCATGGGCGCGCCGGACCGGCCAGCGCTCGGGCGAGAACTTGCCGACAGCTTCTGCCGAACCAACCCGGAAATCGCCGAGCATTTCGCACGCGTCACGTTTCTCTCCGACTATCGTGATCGGCTGCCCGAGTTGCAGACGCCCAGCCTGATCCTGCAGTGCGATGACGACGTCATTGCGCCAACCACCGTGGGCGCGTTCATGCATCAGGTCATGCCGAGGAGCATCCTGCGCGTGATCGAGAACATCGGGCATTGCCCCCATCTCAGTGCGCCCGGTGTCTGCATCGAATCGATGGAAGAGTTCCTGTCGACGGTGTGTTAGCGCCAGTGCAATCGTGATCAGCGGGTTAAGATTGCATCGGTACTAACAAAGCTGACCCACCGTCCCACCGTCCCATCGTTGGCTCGTAGAAAGGGGATGCCGGGTTCAAAGCGCAAGCATCCAGCCCGCAGCCGCCGCAAGCGCCACGACCAGCACAGGCGACTGCCGCCCGTAGACCAGCAAGCCGAAGGCGGCCAGGGCCAGCCCGAAATCGGCGCGTGAATGGATGGCGCTCGTCCATACCGGGTCGTACAATGCGGCTGCCAAGACGCCGACCACCGCGGCATTGACACCGGCCATCGCACGTTGCACCCCGTCGCGCTGGCGCAGCGGCTCCCAGAACGGCAGGGCGCCGGCCACCATCAGGAACGCAGGAACAAAGATGGCAACGAGCAGCGTCAGACCACCGACCCATCCTCCAAGCGTTCCAGTCATCACTGCCCCGAGGTAAGCGGCGAAGGTAAACAAGGGACCCGGCACGGCTTGGGCGGCCCCGTATCCGGCGAGGAACGCATCGTTGGTGACCAAGCCGGTGGGTACGACGCTCGCCTGCAGCAGCGGCAGCACCACATGCCCGCCGCCAAACACGAGTGCGCCCGATTGGTAGAACGACGAGATGGCCGACAGAGCTGGCAACCGAACTGCGGCCGCCAGCACCGGCAGCAGTACGAGCAACAGGCCGAACTTCAAGAGCATCGCTGCGCCCGTTCTCTTGCTGATGCCGTAGTCGCGATGCTCCGCGACCGGCAGGTGTCCGAGTTGCACCGCCCATCGTCCTGCAATGCCACCTGCAACAATGGCACCGACCTGGCCCATCGCCGACGGAACGGCCAGCATAAAGAGCGCGGCTACGATGGCCACGCCCGCTCTCAGACGGTCCGGACAAAGCGTCTTGGCCATGCCCCATACGGCCTGCGCAACGATGGCAACTGCAACGACCTTGAGGCCGTGAACCGCACCTGATTGCGCCAACGCGGCCCATTGGGTGACGCCCAGCGCGAACAAGATGAGCGCTGCGGCGGACGGAAGAGTGAAACCGACCCATGCGCAGAATGCCCCCAGCCACCCTGCGCGTCCGAGTCCTAACGCGATGCCAACTTGGCTGCTGGCGGGACCTGGCAGAAACTGACAGAGCGCGACCAGATCGGAGTAGCTCCTGTCGTCCAACCACGCCCGACGCTCGACGAACTCAGTACGGAAGTAGCCGAGGTGAGCGACAGGCCCGCCGAAGGAGGTCAGCCCGAGCTTCGAGAAGGCGACAAAGACCTCCAAGGCAGAGCCCTGCGGTGCGGGCTCGCTTGTTGGCAAAGCGGCGGCCAACGCCGAGTCCTGCTTGTCTGCTTCTTCACTTTCGCTCATCGAATGCCGGTCCTGGTTGGCTGATACCCCGGGCATCTTAGCTATGCCACTTGAAGCCGAAAGATCAGGTCCGCCGGGCCGCGCAAGTCGCTTCGTTGGCCGAAGGGGAGATCCAGTCAAACGCCTTACCAGCAGACTGTTGCGTGTCAAGATGGGATGACCGGGCCCTTACCGCACTGCAGAGAACTGTCCAAACGCAGAAGCTTCAATCAGATCGACAATGGAAGTCGTCCAGTCGAGCGTCTCCGATGACTTGGAAGATTGCCTGGAACCATCTGCCTCGTGATCTGGAGGCAATGCAGCTTTCGTTCGGGAATCGCTTAACCTTTGCTAACGCAGTGAGTACGTGACGGGTCCTTCGGATATCCCGAGCCGCCGACGGTCGTGGCTACCGTCGCTGGCGGCCCTCGCCGTGGCGACCTTGATCGGCTGGGGTTGCCTTATGGCAGCGACCGAAGTGTTGGAAGGCCTGCGCACTGGGGCACTCGACAATCGCAAGGGCGCTGACATCCTCGCAGCAGAGCAGCCCGTCTTTTACTGGGCTCTGATTGGCTTCTACACGGCGGCAACGCTGACCGCCGCCGGCTTGGCGCTTTTGGTGGTGGCCGTTGCCGTGCGCGATCTGCTTGGTGCAAGAGGCGCAGATAAATGAATGCGCCGTCTCCGCGTATGTCGACCTGCGTGCCGGTGGTAACGAGCCTGTTGTCGGTTTTCCGGCGGCGCAGCTCTCCAAGCCCACTCACAAATGCCTGCATGGCGATGCCGAAGGGTCGCTGTTGACCGGTTCCGGCCGCCGGTTGCATTCGGCGGTGCTCGGCCAACACCGCGAGAGTGCGGTCGACCGTTCGAGGCGGGCTGGGTAACGTTGAACGTCGCGTCAACGAACGAGGAGCGTCAACCCGCGATTGTCAACGACCTCGCGGCCGCGGGCGTGGCACTGCTAGTTTGCAAAGTTGCCAAGGGCGAAAACACTGTTCGGAACGTTGGGCAGCGAAGGGGGCAAGCGATGCTGGGCAGGAGCGATTGGAGGCGGATCCATCCGCTCGTACTCGCGCAATGTCTCCCGGCCAGCCGGCAATAGGAACCACTCTGCAGGCCCCATGCGATCTCCAGGCTCGACATCCACGAGTGCCTTCGCTTTAGCGGCACGAAGTGCGCGCCGCACCTGTTCCACATCGCAGTTCAACAGTACCGCAAGTTCTTTCGCTTGAGCACCCAGCGGAAGGGACAACAGCGCACGAAGTATCGAGGCCGTCAGTGGCTTGATGGGCGGTTCGCTTTGCACAAGGACCTCAATCGACTTCTTTGACATGGCTTGCAAAATTGATCGCTACGAAGCATCAATGCACTACAACTTGTAGCGCGCTGGTCGTCAATAGGCGAAGCTGCCGCCTTCGAGCAGCTCAACCGGCGGTGGCAGCCGGAACGATTCTTGGCGAGACGGCCTCGGCTCGGCGAGGCCGTCCGACCAGCTTCTACCCAGTCTTCACCTCGATGCGACGTGGCTGCGCATGCGACGCCTTCGGTATCCGCAGCTTCAAAACGCCTTGGTCCAGTTCAGCGGTCACCTTTTCGGTGTCGAGTTCCTTGCTGAGGGTGAAGACGCGCCGGAAGCGACCAAGTGCGACTTCGGTGTGGCTGATCTTCAACCCATCGGGGACCTTCAAGGACGATTCGGCCTCGATGGTCAGTGTCGAGGCCTCCACGTGCAGGTTGAGTCCTTCACGGCTGACGCCAGGCAGGTCCGCGTACAAAGTGATGCCGCTCACGTCCTCGATCACATCGACGGGAGGCGTGAGAGCCGACACCTCATAGCGGGAATTCTCGGGTGTTCCGGCGTCATGGCGGCCGGGACGGTCAGCCGATTGGATATCGCTGTTCATGATTTCTCCTTCCTGGTTTTTCGGCGTTCACTGGACGGTGATGCGGCGTGGCTGCGCGGCCGCCCGGCGTTGGACGGTGATGTGAAGAAGCCCATTGCTCAGCTTGGCTTCCACACCCTCAGGATCGGCGTCTTCGGGCAGCGTCATCACGCGGCGAAAGGCGCCTTCGAACCGCTCGTTGATATGGAGCGTGGCTTTGTCTTCCGGACGCGGCGTGATTCCCTTTCGCTCGCCGGCGATGGTGAGCAGTCCGCGCTCGAGAGTCAGTTCGAGTGACGCGGGAGCGATGCCGGGTGCGAAGGCGTAGATCTCGAGGGCCCGGTCGGTGCTGCCGACATTGAGCGCGGGAAAGCCGTCCCGGGGAAGGCCGCGAATGCTTGGCGACAGGTCCGCAGCCTGGCGCATGTCGCGCTGCAGACGATCGATTTCGGCGAACAGGTCGCGCGGGAACAAAGCACGGTACATGGCGAATCTCCTGGATGCAGGCACGCCTCGGCCGACCGAGGCGGCGCACGGTTGAACAACTGGCAGTTTGGAATGACGGCAAGGCGCGCTTGCCTGGTCGAAAGGCGCCTATTGCATGCGTGCGGACTT
>Ga0209050_1002630_pt1 | contig 14755 bp, 12 predicted proteins | sample Araplavi_mTSA_r2_FD_184276 | JGI IMG/M metagenome (GOLD analysis project Ga0209050, IMG submission 184276) | Arabidopsis root microbial communities from North Carolina, USA - plate scrape MF_Cvi_mTSA_r2 (SPAdes) (version 2) | ecosystem: Host-associated > Plants > Roots > Endosphere | place: USA... | reverse complement strand
AGGTAGCCAAAAGTCACGGCATGCTCATTGATGCCATCGCCAGCAAAATGAAGGCGCTGACCGAATACAAGGGAAGGATCAGCAAAATGATCGGCAAGATGGAAGCCGATTTCAGCAAAGCTTCCTTTGAAAGCTCCAGGCTCATCGAATACATCAAACTGAAGTCGGAGGATAGCGAAAACAAGGTCCTGCGCAAACTGCAGCGCGTCACCGAGTTTCGCGACCAGAACCCGTTCCTCTATGGTGAAGCCAACCTGTTTAATACGGGAAACAAAGGAAAGAGCGAGATCGACAAACGCTCGGTGGAATTGCTGAACGACCTCCAGAAAGTGATCAGCGAAGAACACTACGACGAGATCAACGTACAGGACTTGTTTGAGCTACGCTTCCGCATCAAAGAAGGAAAGAACGACACCGGCTGGATAGAAAAAATTGACAAAGTAGGGTCCACCGGCACCGACATGCTGGTGAAGGCCGTCATTTACATTACGCTGCTGAACGTGTTCATCAAAGAATCGACGGAAAAAACGACGCGCAATTTTAAAGTGCATTGCATCATCGATGAGGTGGGGCAGATCTCAGCACCCTATCTGAAAGAACTCATCAGCTTTGCCGACGAACGCAACATCTGCCTCATCAACGGATTGCCCAACGAGAGCAAGTTGGAGACCCATTATAACTACACGTATAAATTCAGAAAAGACACGAATGGATATGTAAAAGTGGTCCCTCTGCTGACGATGAGTGTAGAGCCTTAACCGATGAAATTAAGTTTGTCATTTGCAAAAATAGCCCTGGCCCTTACAGAAGGAGAGCAGATCAGCCAGTCGTTGTTCCAGGGCGGTAACCGTGTCCTGCTTGAGCAATTCCTGAACGATGCTGTGTTGGATTTCATCCCCATTGGCAAACAACAAAAAAAGATAATCTGCCCGGATACGACAAATCTTCTCCAATACTTGCGGAACAAGTTTGAAATTCCGTCGCTTCCAGGCTATATCGCTTTTATGGAGAAAGAAGATTCGCAGCGTAGCGACGCCGTGAAGGCAGCCTCCAACTCAAAGCTCAAGAGCGTAAAGGTATTTACAGGCTTCCTGGTAAATACCTTTGACGAAATACAATGTATCCTAAACAAGACACCGCTTACCATCAAGCCGGTTCCCGGGGCGTTTACTTTCCTTAGTGATTACCGGAATTTCGAAATTCCACCAGACGTTACTATTGTCGGCGTGGAAGGCCATGAAAACTTTAGAGAAATCAGGCGTCAACGCTATCTCTTTGATAGCATACAACCTTTATTCGTATGGCGGTACCAAAACAGCATTTCCATAGTCGAATGGCTGAAGGGCATCCCCAACCGGTATATTCATTTCGGCGACTATGATCCGAAGGGAATTCATATCTACCTGTCTGAATTCAAGAGCAAGCTTGCGCCTGAAAGGTGCAGTTTTTTTATCCCGAAAGATTTGGAGCTTCTGATATCCACGTATGGCGAAAAAGACCTTTTCGAGAGGCAGCAAAGCTATTTAAAGCTGATTGAAGCAGAGAAAGGATCGCCAGCACTTTCGAGCGTTATCGCCTTATTAAGGAAGTATAGAAAGGGACTTGCCCAGGAAATATTGATACGGTAGTTATTTGGATTTTCGTTTTACAAAGTCACCCAGTCCTTTACCCGCAATGGCATAGGCAGATTGTATGCGCGTCGTCATCTCGAAATCACCCGGATATTGAATTTTGCCCGTGATTTTATAAAACCCAATACGAGCTACTACCTTGGTCGGATCGACTGACTCGACGACCCACACCTCACCATCAATTTCTCCCGGGTGTGCCAGCACGCCACCAAACCAACCGCCTTCGGTGTGTTTCGTCTTCACGATCAATGTATAGGGCGCTTGCGTGTCGGGTAGCTCGACTTTAGCGTATTCTTTGAAGTTTTGAATGAACGATGGCTCATAGAGCAGTTTCCGGTCTTCAAACCACTCCTGGATGAAATCGGAACCTCTGCCCGGCTCGCGCTCTTCCCACCGGTTTTTGACTTCCATCAGGAATACCTTCTCCGGTTTGGGATCGGCCATGCCCACCTGCATGCTATCGTAGCGGAAGGTGATGTTATAGGATTTCTGACCTTTCAAACTTTTTAGACTCCCGCTAAGGAGTTTTATACTTTGCGCTAGCAGGGCAGGGGAGGTGAGAAGGAACAACAGCAGAAAAACATTTCTCATATCGATGGGGGGAACAAGCGACTGAAAAATAATAAATAAAACTTGCCCAGTGTAAATCCGCTGTAAAATCAGCTGCTACCAACGGCCAGTCAGAGTCCGATAAATTGTTATCAATCAGAGGCTTATGTTTCGGATTGATAAGTAGTACTGTATTTTTAAAATGACGGCTTTCCATCCGTGGCATTTGGCTCAAGATGTGTACATTTAACACATTGCTAACCCAAATAAACACGCCTTATGGTAACCAGACGATCATTTTTAAAAACCACCGCGATGGCCTCGACCGGCCTTCTGATCGGTCCGTCCTTATTCGCAAAATCGAAATCGAATTATATCGGCATACAACTTTATACTGTGCGCGATCTGATGGCCAAAGATCCCGTGGCCACCCTGGCGAGCGTAGCCAAGATCGGATTCAACTCGGTGGAAGGGGCCACCTACACCGGCACGCAAAAATTCTATGGCATGGATCCGGCCGCTTTCAAAAAAGTATTAAGCGACAATGGGCTGGTAATGTTTAGCGGGCACTACCTGCTCGGCGAATCGATGCCCGACACGAAAGGCACGATCTCGAACGAGTGGCAGAAAGCAGTTGACGACGCTGCCGCCGTGGGATTGAAATATATGGTTTGCGCCTACCTCTTTGAACCAGAACGCGGAACCCTCGATCACTACAAACAAACTGCCGACAAATTGAACAAGGCCGGAGAGATCGCGAAGAAAGCCGGGCTTCAACTTTGCTATCACAACCACGCCTTCGAATTCGATGCACAAGACGGCAAGCTGCCCTACGACGTGCTGCTGACCAACACCGATGCCGACCTCGTGAAAATGGAATTGGACCTGTATTGGACCTACAAAGCCAAGCAAAATCCCATGGCATTGTTTAGCAAAAACCCGGGCCGCTTCCCACTGTGGCACGTAAAAGATATGGACAACACGCCGAAACAAGATTTTACAGAAGTGGGCAACGGCGTGATCCCGTTCAAAGAAATATTCACGCACGCCAAACAAGCCGGCCTGAAATATTTCTTCAACGAACAAGACCAAACCCCCGGAGATCCCCTGGAGAGCATGGAAAAAAGCTATGCCTACATCAAAAACAATTTGGTCTAACGGTATCGATCATTCCATCAAAATAAAAGCGAGGACGTGTCCTACCATGACACACCCTCGCTTTTTTTATTGCAGAAGCCCAACTTGATTAATAACCCAAAGGAACTCTATCCTCACGAAGAACGATCCCGGCCTACTGACTACTGACCCCTCATTCCGAACGCAAACTATTCACCGGATTAGCCCTCGCCGTTTTTATAGCCTGATAACTTATCGTCAGCAGCGCTATTCCCATAGCCAACGCCCCCGCTAAAACAAACACCCACCAGCTTACTTCAATATGATAGGCATACTCTTGCAACCACCGGTTCGTTGCCCACCAGGCGATCGGAAAAGCGATCCCATTGGCAATCAAAACCAACTTCAGAAAGTCGCGGGACAATAAGGAAACAAGACCTATTACCGTCGCCCCCAAAACTTTTCTGACCCCGATCTCTTTCACCCGCTGCTCGGTGGAGTATGTCGCCAGCCCGAAAAGGCCCAGGCATGCGATGAAGATTGTCGCCAATGCGGCCCAACCCAGAAGCGTTTGCCGTCGGGCGTCTTCCACATAGAATAAGGCCAGCTGGTCATCCAGGAAGTGATATTCGAAAGGATCGTCCACATCGTTCCTCACCATGATGGCCTTTAATTTGTCCAGCGTTCCCGGTATATCCACGGGGGCTATGCGCACGGAATAGTAATCGATGACATGAATAGGGTTGTTGTTGTAGGCCAGGATGAGTGGCTGGATTCTATCGCGCAGCGACTGAAAATGAAAGTCCTTGACAATGCCGATCACACGCGGTGTAAACGGAACCTCCAACGTTTCGAAGTCCCCGCCACGCGATACGGCCGCGATCTCCACCGTCTGCCCCGATGGCTCGGTGATGTTTAGCATCCGGGCCGCAGTTTCATTGACGATGATGCTGGAGGAATCGTTCGCCTCGCGAAAGTTTCTGCCCTGGAGCAAAGTCACCTCGAATGTCTTCATGAAATCCTTGTCCGCGCCGAACAGGTAGGATATGCCGGGATCGTCCGTGCTTCCTTCATTTCTTACCTTGACCGTTCGGAGCGTCTTCCATTCACCGGGTACCCGCGAGGTGACCGATACATTCTTCACGGAAGGTACTTTACTTATTTGATCCTTTATCGTCTCGAAGTTCGATCGCGCCGTTCGCGTATTCACATCGATCACCACCATGAGATCTTTATTGAAGCCGAGGTCGGTATCGTTCAGGTAGCGAACCTGCAACAGCAACACAAGCGTGCCGATGATCATCACGACAGAGATCGTGAACTGAAAAATGACCAGCCCCGTCCGCACGGACAGATCGCCGGTGAGTTTCAGACCTTTCAGCAACGACACGGGTTTGAGACGGGAGAGCAGCAACGCCGAGTAGCTGCCCGATAAAAATCCGATGATCACAATGGCCGCCATCGCATAGATCCAGAAATGATAATTCACCGAAAAAAGCGAAAGCTGCTTGCCCGCAAACTGATTGAAAGGAAACAGCACGACATGGACAACACCGATCGCCAGGACGAACGCAATGCCCGTCGTCAGCCAGGATTCGAACAAGAACTGTCCGATCAAATTGCTTCGCATGGCACCGATGGCCTTGCGAACACCGATCTCCTTTACCCGGCCCGATGCCCGCGCGGTGGTGAGGTTTGTATAATTGATGGCCGCGATCAGCAGCACAAACAAGGCCGTGAAGGAAAATATCGTGATGTAAAGCGGGTTTCCTTGCGGGATACTCTCGACGTTGGAATTTCTGGCCCCGTCAAATATGTTCGCTGACTTGAGATGGAGATCTTTCAGGGGCTGAAGGCTATACGAAAGTTTTGTTCCGTCTCCAGGCGTGTAGTTGGAAAGTACGAGCCGGGTCATTTTTCCTGACACGGAATCGGGATTGGAATGCGGTCTTAACAAAGCATAAACAGAGAAACTGTTGGATGCCCAGTCGCTGGCCATGGTTTCCTTGAAAAAGTCTGCCGTATAAAAACTTGATTCCGACATCACCGAACTAAAGTTGAAGCTCGAATTGCGGGGATGTGCCTTTAAGATACCGGTGATCTTTAAGGGGAAGGAGAGGTGACTAAATTGCAAACTCTTGCCCATCACATCCGTCCGGTTGAAGATCCGCATGGCCAGTTCTTCGTTGATGATGATGGAGGCGGGCGCTTTCAGGGCGGTGCGTCGATCGCCCTCCAGGAGTGGGAAGTCGAAGATCTCTAAGAAATGCTCATCGGCAATGGTCACGGTTTCCTGGAAAGGAACAGGATGTTCGGGATCCACCAGGTTAGCCCGCCCGGTCCGGAGCATGCGCGTGGTGCTTTCCACTTCGGGGATCGAATGCTGTGACTCTTCGGCAAGTTTATAGCCCGCTGCAGCGATGATGGTCGCCTCTCCACGCACGTTCTTGTGTTCCACTACACGATAGATCTTTTCGGCATTGACATGGTATTGATCGAACGTGAGCTCGTCAAAAACATAAAGCGCGATCAGCAGAAAACACACCATGCCAAAAGTGAGGCCGACGATGTTCAGCGTGCTGTGGAGCTTGCTTCTCAAAAGATTTCTCCAGCCGGTTTTGAAATAACTTCCGATCATATAGGAGCTGTTTAGCGAATACCTTTTTTTTGAACTGATGATCCCGGGTCTGAAGAGGAGCAGCACGTCGATGATAAATTGCACATCTGCTTTTCGTTTCCCATATTTCTCCCGCCTTGCATGATACGCTTCCATCAAATCGCCTTCGATATAACCCTGCATTTTCGGGTCACAGTACCAGCGAAAGAACTTTAAAAAGAATCGGGGCGGATGGGCAACAGGTCGGTTCATAGCGCTCAGCCCGACAGGTTAGCTTGCCAGACGGTTTTCGGAATGGCTTTCCAAAGCTCGTCGCGTGTCTCTTTTGCATACTGCATCGCTTTCTTGCCCATGGCGGTGATCTCGAAATACTGCCGGGGCCTGCCGGCTCTTTCTTCGGTGGATTCGCCGGCAAACGATTTGAGATAGCCCTTATCTTCCAACCGCTTCAAGGCCGTATGAAGGGCCCCAAAGCTGACCGTGCGCGAAAGCCTGGATTCGATCTCATCTTTTATCGAAACGCTGTAGGCGCGGTTGTTCAGAATTCCGATGGTGAGAATAACGATCTCCTCGAATTCCCCTAGCTGGTATTTTTTCATGCTCTAAATATACTCTAAATGTAGTAATAATAACAATGATGCCAGACTTGAAAGTGGGGGATCCGTGGCCTGGAAGGGGTTTCTAACGACCCGTCGTGCTCATTTTCGCACATAACTTGATCGCCTGCGACGTGCAGTATGTTCTGAGGGCTTAAGAAAAATCTAACGTTTAGCGTTAACGCCTTATTCGTTTCGCAACGTTCTCGCAGGATCCGTGCTGGCCGCCTTGAGCGATTCATAGCTCACGGTCAGCAGCGCGATCATGATCGCACCGAGCCCGGCGAACGTGAAGATGGAAAAGTCTAAGGGCACCTTGTATTCAAAAGCCTGCAGCCATTGGGTCATGGCATACCAGGCCAGGGGAGCGGCGATCACAAAGGCCAGCAACACCAGTTTGACAAACTCCCTGGACATCATGCCCATGATCTGTGTCACACTGGCGCCCATCACTTTTCGCACGCCGATTTCTTTTAACCGCCGTTCGGCCATGAACGAGGACAATCCATACAAGCCCAGGCTGCAGATAATAATGGCGATGGCGGTGAAATAGGTGATGATCTTGGAGACGCGCTGGTCTTCCAGGTATTGCTTCTGAATATTGTCGTCGAGAAAGGTATATTCAAAGGGCGCATCGGTTACCTGGCTTTTCCACACTTCTTCGATGTGGGAAACCGCATCCGACAAACCCGATGAATTGACGCTGGCAATCAAATAGCCATACTCATTCGCATTCTCGGGAATTTGAAAAACGATCGGGATGATGGGGTCCTTTAGCGAAGTTTGATTATAGTCCTCCGCAACGCCTACCACCTGGAACGGGTAGTTCTTTCCCTGCCAGTCGAAGTAGAGTTTTTGTCCGATCATTTTCTCAGGCTCGATACCAAATTTCTTTGCCGACGCCCGGTTGATAATGAGATTGCCTTTCGAGTCCGCCGCACGGTTGGTGGTGAAGGGGCGACCGGCGATCAGCTTGATGCCCAGCAGCTCCATATAGCCTGCGTCGATGCTATTGAGACGGTTCAGAATAGCGTTGTCCATGTTGCCGCCTTCCATGTAGAAAGCCATATCGTTGAAGATATTATTTCCGGGAGGATAGCTGGTGGCCGACACCGCCTGGATGAAGTTCATTTTTTCAAGTTCCGTTCGCAGGGATTCATATTTCTTTTTTGCATCTGCCGTGCGAAGCGGGATAATGATCTTTGCCTCGGGATTAAACCCCAGATCCTTATGCTTCATAAACGAAAGCTGACGCGAGATCACCAGCATGCCACACCCCAGCACGATGGCCACCATAAATTGCAGCACCACCAGGCCCTGACGCAGACGTCCCGAGGTTTTGTTCATGGTGAATTTTCCTTTCAATACGGTTGCCGGCTGGAACGAAGAAATGTAGAACGCCGGATAGCTTCCCGCGATCAACCCGGTGAGGACCATCAGCACCAGCAGGGCGGTCCCAAAAAACAAGACGTTCTCCTGGTTGAAGGCGATTGTCTTGCCCGAAAGTTCGTTGAATAACGGCAGCGCTACCAGCACCAGGATCACGCTGATGAGCATGGAGATCGCCACAACAACCATAGCTTCACCGAGGATCTGCCGGATCAGGCTCCCGCGGAAAGCGCCCATGACCTTCCTGATCCCGATTTCCGAAGCCCGTTTGGTGGCCTTTGCCGTAGAGAGATTCATGAAATTGATACAAGCCAGGACCAGGATGAACGACGCGATGGAGACAATGGTATAGATATAGGTGACGCGCTGGCTTTTGTCCACGTGTGATCTCAGGTATATATCTTTTACGGGTTCCAGGAACAAGGTCTTGGTGATCCCCAGGGCTTTCATGTCTTCCGAACCATACTTGACCAAAACCTCGTTGATTCTTTTCTCCACTTCCTTCGGCGAATGTCCCGGCGCCAGTTTGATGTAGCCGCCAACAAAATTTTGCCCGGCCCACTCGTTTGCCGCGTTTTCATTTTTCCGGATATATTCGCCCGATCCGCCCTCGCTCATGACGGAGGTGAAGAAGTTTGCGTCCAGGAAGGTCTTCATGGGTTTATAAACGCCGGTGATCTTATAGTTGACCGGGGTGCCCCCTTGGGTGATGAGAATACTTTTATCCAGCGCCGGCTCATGGCCAAACAATTTTCGCGCAATGGATTCGGCGATCACCACGGTGTTGGCGTCGGCCAGCGCTTTTTTGGGGGTGCCTTCGATAAAATCAAACGTGAGCACATCGAACAGCGTGGAGTCTGCCACGAAGGCGTTCGACTCATAGAATTTTTTGTCCTCGTACTGGATCAGGTTCGCGCTGCCAAAGGTGGGAACGATCCGGGCAGCAGCTTCGATTTCCGGCAGTTCATCCTTCAGGGTCATGGGTATCGGGGGAGAGACGCTGCCCAGTTTGTCAAACCCAACGACGTTTGCCTCGAACTGGGTATCGATCCGGTACAGGTCGCCCAATCGGTCGTGATGCCTGTCATATTGGAATTCGTCCTCAACATACAAGGCCAGGAGCAGGCAACATGCCACGCCCAGGGAAAGTCCGCAGATGTTAATAAGGGAGTAGGCCTTCGAACGCATGAGGTTGCGAAAAGCAATCTTGAGATAGTTCCGGAACATAAGCATTGGGGTTTGCGTGGATGCTTGCCAAATTGGTGCCATGGCAGAGATTAGCCCAATTTGCACATTCGAACTTGGCCGGTGGTCACATTAGCGAACAGGAATGCCCGGAAATGGGACAATCTCATACTGCCGCTCCAGATCAAATAAAATGGTCAAGCCTTGTTCTCGAATTCCTGCTTCATAGCCTGCCGGATCTTCCGGCGATGCATGCTTCCCCATTCGCTTAACACTTTCAATACGGGGCGAACCGTCAGGGCGTAGTCTGTCAACTCGTATTCGATGACGACAGGCGTTTCCGTGTAGACCCGCCGCTTTACAAAACCGTTGAGTTCAAGCTCCTTCAATTCCGAGGCGAGCACTTTCGAGGAAATGCCGGGGATGGTGCGCTGCAGTTCGTTGAACCGGCTTTTACCGTGCATCAGCGCAATGACGATGCGAAGCTTCCATTTTCCGCCAATGACATAGAGCGCGTCGCCGATGGCATTCAGCTGCGCCTTGCATTCCGATTCGTCCAGCGCCGGCGGGGTTTTCTTTTTGCGGTCTTCCATGGTGTGGGTACTTACCAAAAGGTAACTGCTTACCTCCGGTAAAGTGATTACTTTTGGTAAGCAAAACTACGGATTTTGGTGTTATAGGAAAAACAACAGAAGGAGTAATTAATTCATATGAACTACACAGAAAGAAAATTGACTACGGTATACACCCCGCATGCCCATCCCGGCTTTTTGGGCAAGGGCCATACCGCCAAACCGGTCATCGACATCGATTTTTCAAAAAGCGACCCGTTCATTATGCTGATGGACGACATCCTCGATAAAACCGACCATGTGCCCGTGGGCGGCCCGCATCCCCACGCCGGGTTCGAGACCGTGACCTTGGTGCTTCAAGGCGAGATCGGAGAGGGCCCGCACGCCCTGAAGGCCGGTGACTTTGAAATGATGACGGCCGGCAGCGGCGTGGTGCACACCGAGATCCTGTCCAAGCCCATGAAAATGCGCATCCTCCAGCTGTGGCTGAACCTTCCGCAGCAGGACCGGAAAGCCTTGCCACGGGTTCAGCGGCTTTCCGCCGATCATGTCCCCGCGATGTCATCGGACGGTGTGAACGTAAGTGTATATAGCGGCACGTTCGCAGGCGTTTCTTCGCCCGTCAAGAATCATACGCCATTCATTCTGGCCAAGATCAAAATGGAACCCGGCGCCACGGCAACACCGCAGCTCCCGGCCGACTTCAACGGATTCTTCTACGTGCTCGAGGGCACTGTGCACGTTGGCGCAAATCAGCAGGCATTGACGGTCGATCATGTGGGATGGCTCGACCGGAGCGACGCCCCCGGAAACAGCCAGGTAACACTCACGGCCGGCCACACCGGCGCGCAGTTCGTTTTCTATGCCGCCCAGCCGCAGCATCACCAGATTGTTTCGCACGGTCCGTTCATCGCCGACAGCATGGACGACATCAAACAATTGTATGCCGATTACCGCGCCGGGAAGATGGGGCACATCCTGGAGGTGGCCGCCGCGCAACAGCTTTCATACTGACATTCATTCTAACATTTCTAAAAAGACAGGGTGGGTTCGTTAGAGCCCACCCTTTTTTAATTTCCGCATATTTTCAACTGCAGAGCTTTTCCCGAGTTTTTGCCGGATGACGCCCGGAGCGCCTATCCCTGTAAAAAACAGCTCATCCAAACGCGCTTGATCGCCAGAACACAATCCGTTAATTTAGGTTAATAGGCTAACCCCCGCGCGTCATGGACCTTCTCATCAACAAAAAAAAATATGCCGTCAACGTTGCGAGTGACGACACGCTGCTGAGTGTGCTGCGAAACAACCTCGATCTGACGGGCACGAAATACGGCTGCGGGGAAGGTTCCTGCGGAGCATGCACCGTGCTGATCAACGGCGTTGCTGTTCGCTCCTGTATCACCAAGGCAACCAGTGTCGAAGGAAAAGAGGTCACCACCATTGAAGGGCTCGCCGGCAACGGCAAGCTGCACCCGGTGCAACGCGCGTTTCTTGACGTGGATGTGTTCCAGTGTTCGTATTGCGCTTCAGGCATGGTGATGTCGTCGGTGTCGCTGCTAAAGAAAAACCCGCAACCCACGGAAGCGGAAATCATCACCGCCATGCAAGGCAACGTGTGCCGCTGCGGAACGTATCCGAGGATAGTCAAAGGCATTCAGGAAGCTGTGAAAATCCAAAAGAGCTGAACATGGAAAAGAAACTACACGGAGCCGGTTTTGCTCCCGAGCAATACGAACTTACCGAGACACCGTCTTATCATTTTACAATGAACAGGCGGGATTTTTTTAGTGTTCTCGGAAGTGGCATTGCCATAACCTTTGCGGCGGTCAATGCCAGCTATGGCTTGCCGGCCGAGGGGTTGCCGGAAAATCAAATTGGCGCATGGCTGCATATCGGAGAAGATGGTGCGGTCACGATCTATAGCGGTAAAGCAGAAGTGGGTCAAAATATCCGGACATCACTCGCACAGGTGGTCGCAGAAGAACTTGACGTGCCGATGGAAAAGATCAGCATGATCCTGGGCGACACCGCGCTGACACCCTATGACCGTGGCACCTTTGGAAGCCGGTCAACACCCTACATGGGACCACAACTCAGAAGAGCCGCCGCCTCAGCACGCGAACTCATTCTGGATCTTGCCGCAACCGAATGGAAGACCGACCGATCCTTGTTGTCCATTAGCGATGGCATCGTGATGAACAGGGAAACGAAACAAGCGGCCAATATGGGTAAGATCGTCAAAGGTAAACAACTCGTCCAGGCCGTCGATGACAAAGTGACCTTGAAGAAGATCGACGACTGGAAGATCGCGGGCACTTCGGTTAAAAAAGTGAATGGCGAAACGTTTGTTACCGGCCGGCACAAATACGTCTCCGACATGAAGCTTCCCGGCATGTTGTATGGAAAGATTCTGCGGCCTCCTGCCTATGGCGCAACCTTGGTTTCCGCAGACCTTTCCGCTGCAAAAAAAATGGCCGGCGTGGTTGCCGTCCAGGACAGAGACTTCATCGGCGTGGCGGCGGGCGATCTTTCGACGGCCAATAAAGCACTGCAGTCCATAAAGGCAGAGTGGAAGTTCGAGCCACAGCCTTCCAGAAAAGAAATATTTGATCACCTCCGGAATAAGAGCAAGAACGACGATCGCGGGAAGACATCCGGGGATCCTTCTGCCGCATTTTCTAACGCAGCGGTCAAGGCCGGGCAAACTTTTCATGTGGATTACATCGCACATGTGCCGCTGGAACCACGCGCCGGCGTTGCGCAGTGGGAGGGAACAAAGCTTACGGTGTGGGCCGGCACGCAACGTCCGTTTGGTGTGCTGGAAGACCTTGCCGAGATTTTCCAGGTGCCCAAAGAAAACATACGCGTAATTCAGCCCGATACAGGATCCGGCTATGGCGGCAAGCACACCGGCGAGGCCGGCGTGGAAGCGGCGAGACTGGCGAAAGAAGCCGGGAAACCGGTGAAGGTCGTGTGGACGCGTGAAGAAGAATTTACCTGGGCCTATTTTCGTCCCGCGGGTGTCATTGATGTGAAGGCCGGAGCAGATAAAAATGGAACACTCACGTCATGGGAATTTCACAATTATAACTCAGGTGGCTCGGGCATTGATACGCCTTACGAAGTAAAAAATACGTTGATCCAGTTCCACCCGTCCGACTCACCGTTGCGACAGGGATCCTATCGCGGACTGGCCGCAACGGCAAACAATTTCGCCCGCGAATCCATCATGGACGACCTGGCCGCTGCATTAAAAATCGATCCCCTTGAATTCCGGTTGAAGAATTTATCGGAGCAGCGAATGAAAGATGTGCTCGAAGCAGCGGCAAAAGCTTTTGGATGGGGCACAACAAAACCTGAAAAAGATCACGGCTTCGGCATCGCCTGTGGAGAGGAGAAGGGAAGCTTCGTTGCCGCCTGCGCCGAGATCGCCTTCGACCGGAACGAGAACGACATCAGGGTGCTGCGCGCCGCGGTGGCGTTTGAATGCGGCGGCATCATTAATCCGAATCACCTGGAAAACCAGATCATGGGATCGGTCGTTCAGGGGCTGGGTGGCGCCTTGTTTGAATGGATCGATTTTAAGGAAGGCAAGATCCTGAATCCTAAATTCTCGGCCTATCGTGTACCTCGTTTTGGCGACGTCCCGAAGCTGGAGATTGTCATGTTGAACCGGAAGGACCTCGCGCCGGCAGGAGCGGGGGAAACGCCGATCATCGGAATTGCTCCGGCGGTGCGGAATGCTATCGCGAACGCTACCGGTAAAAGACTGTATACGCTTCCGCTGGTGCCCCAGGGATTGGAGGCTTGACTCCGGAGCCAGGTGATCTTCAAGCGAATCCTTCCGACACCATTTCAATACCTTACCGCTTTCACTGATACCGGAAGTAAACCGGGAAATCCCTAAAATTTCAAAGGCCGGCGAAAATTTCACAGTTTTATTTTTGAGAAACCAATCAGTTGCATATATTTGCAACCGATCAGTTGCAGATAAAAACAGCTTATGAGAAGAGATATTTTTCAGGCGATTGCCGACCCGACCAGAAGGGCGATTTTAGTGCTGATCGCTTCGCAGGCGATGACACCGAATGCCCTTGCCGAACATTTTGATACCACCCGGCAAGCCGTGTCAAAGCACTTGAGGATCTTAACAGAATGCGAATTGGTGAACCAGGCATTTCAAGGAAGAGAGATCTACTACCAGCTCGAGATCAACAAAATGAAAGAGATTGACAAATGGCTGGAGCAATTCAGAAAGATCTGGGAAGACCGCTTTGGAGAACTTGACAAAGTATTGTTAAAACTAAAATCCAATAAAAAATGAAAAGCAGTTTGTTATTTGATTTTACCGTCGATAAATCTACCTGCACGGTATTCATAGACAGGGAATTTGACGCCGAGCGCGCTTTGGTCTGGGATGCATTCACGAAGCCAGAGATCCTCGACCAATGGTGGGCACCAAAACCCATGCGGTCCGAGACCAAGTATATGAACTTTAAGGCCGGGGGGCGGAGATTTTATGCCATGGTTGGTCCCGACGGGCAAGCGCATTGGGGGGTTCAGGACTTTACGGCCGTCTCACCCAAAACAAATTTTAAATTTGTCTCCGCCTTTACCGACGCGGACGAGAACATTAATAAAGACCTCTCCAGTTCAGCGTGGAGCCTGGATTTTAGTGAAACCGGCGGCGTTACAAAAGTCAACATATCGATCAAGCTCAACACGCTGGCCGACATGGAGCGACGTCTTCAGATGGGTTTCAAAGAAGGTTTTACCATGACGCTAAACGACCTGGAGGAGCGGTTACACACCTTAAACAAAAAAGCAAAATGAGAAAGATAGCGGTTCTCTCCAGGATCATCCTGGACGGCGTCGTATTGTGACGAAGCCTATGGCAAGACCGTGCAGGAAGAGTTGAAAGCACCTACTGCCTATCTTTTCGGTAGAAAAACATTTAAGACCTGGGGCATCAATGCACCATGGCATTCACATCGAGTGTGAGCGCGCCGATCAGTTCCAGGAATGGCCGACGGCAGTCCGCGCACAAAAGCTCTTTCAGTTTGTCTTCGCGAAACGCCAGGTCATTGAAGTGGTGCGTGA